>Ga0102924_1000163_pt1 | contig 83256 bp, 79 predicted proteins | sample PaiPotPPM11metaG_FD_80116 | JGI IMG/M metagenome (GOLD analysis project Ga0102924, IMG submission 80116) | Iron sulfur acid spring bacterial and archeal communities from Banff, Canada, to study Microbial Dark Matter (Phase II) - Paint Pots PPM... ...
CGGCGTGCGCACGCCGATCCAGGCATCGCGCACTTGCTGATAGTGCACTTGCGGATCGTAAATCAGTACGTTCAATCCGAGGTGCTGCATCGACAGTCCGCCCACCGCAGCCAACAGCGTGTAGGATGCCACCACACGGTCGTGTTGAGCCGTGACCAGCGCGACGCGGGCGTTCACCAATTCCTGCTGCGCATTGAGAACGTCAAGCGTCGTGCGTTGGCCGACTCGCGCTTCTTCGCGCACGCCATTGAGCGCGATTTCGGCCGCATTTACCTGTGCGGTCGTCGCCTCGATCTGTGCCTTAGCGGCGTCCAATTGGCCCCAACTCTGCACCACGGTTGCGCGCGCTTGATCGCGATTGACGTCGAGATTGAGACGCTGCTGTCCAACCGTCTCCTTGGATTGACGGATGGCGGAATATTCCGCGCCGCCCTGGTAAATCGGGATGGTCAGGGTGCCGAGCACCGAGGCGGTCGTTTGCTTATTGATGCTGGCAATGAGCAGATAACTTTTTGCGGCGCTGGCCGTGAGCGCGAGGTTCGGATAGAGCGCGCCCTCGCTGATTTTTACGCCGAGTTCGGCAATGTCGACGCCGTACATAGCGGCGAGCACCGACGGACTTTGCGTCTCGCCCGCGGCGACCGCGCCGGGCAGTGTCGGCGGCGACAGCCGGTCGACCGGCGTGCCCGGATCGAGCCGTCCCGGATCGACGCCGATCACGCGCCGATAATTGGCTTGCGACGTGACGTAGTTCGATTGCGCGCCAAGCAATGCCGAGCGGCCGGCGGCCAAGCGGGATTCGGCTTGCGCAACGTCGGTCCGCGTCACCTCACCGACATTGAAGCGATCGCGCGTCTGCTTGAGCTGTTCGGTGAGAACTTCGACGTTGCGCCGGTTGAGGTCGAGGATCGCCTGGTCGCGGAGCAAGTTCATGTAGGAGGTGGCCGCATCGAGCAGCACCTGCTGCTCGGTGACGCGCAAGGTCTCGCGCGCTCCCATCACCTGGCTTTCCGCCTGACGCGTCTTATTGGCGGTTTGGAAGCCGTTGAACAGCGTCTCCGTCGCGGTCGCGCCGAAGCTGCGTTGCGGCATGTCTTTGGCGATATTCGAATACGAGATGCTGTTGGGAAACACCTCCTGATTGATGGTGTTCGACAGCGTGCTGGAATAAGCAAAGCCATCGGTGCTGGTAATGCTGAGCTTCGGCCGGTACCCCGACAAAGCCTGCGGCACGTTCTCATCGGTGGCGCGCAAAGTCGCACGCTGGGAGTTGAGCGACGGATTGTTCTGATAAGCCTGGACGAGCGCCCATTCGAGGGTGTCAGCCGCGGCCCCGGTGCAGCCCGCAGCAACCGCAACGCCCGCCCATGCGAGGCTCGCGATGGCCCGAATATGCGCCCGCCGTCCCCGCCCGCTCATGACGTAGACACCACTCCCACCACCCTTGCCTCCGCACCGCCCCCTTGCGGCGGATCCCCAGCACAGACGCGTTCCGACACCCCGGCCAAGCACCATGGTCGAAGACGCGAAACAGGCAACCTTAAGCGTCTGGCAAGCAAGGCGAAACCCCGCACCTGGGGATGGAATGCAAAAATCTGGGAATAGGCGCTTCTGCGCAACAGGGGGTGCGAGGGCTAAATTGGTCGCGACAACGGAAATAGGTCCGCGAAACAAAGCTGAGCGGCCCGCGCGGGTCGCTAGAACACGAAGGCCGGCAGCGCAGCAAAGCCCGGCAAAATCTGTGCTCCGGCATCAAAAATCGGGCGGCCGACCAAGTGGCCCTCGACTTTCCGGTAAAGCATGGCCTTGCCGGTGGGGCCCCGGCCGACGATACAGGCCATCCGGCCGTCCGGCTTCAATTGGCGGCCTAACGCATCGGGTACGATTTCGGTGGCGCCGTCGAGCAAAATGAAGTCGTAGGGAGCCGCCGCCGGCCAGCCCGCCGTCAATGGGCAGGTGGCGACAGTGACGTTGGCAGCGCCCACGGCCCCAAGCGCCTCCTGCGCTCGTCGCGCTAAAGTTGCATCTTCCTCGAGCGCTACCACCGAGCCGACGAGACGCGACAGCACCGCCGACGCATAGCCGATGCCGCAGCCGACATCGAGAACATGATCGGCCGCGCCCACATGGGCGCCCTGAATGAGCTTGGCAAGAACCATCGGTTTGAGCAGCGCCCGGCCCCCGCCGAGTGGGATATCGCCGTCGAGATAAGCTTGACCGACGAGCGATGGCGGCACGAACAGTTCGCGCGGAATAGCCAGCATGGCCGCAATCAAATCGAGAGTGGTGACATCGGCCGTGCGAACCTGCCCGTCCACCATCATGCGGCGCGCCTTAACGGTGTCGAACATGCCTTGAGTTCCCGATGAGCGGTGGCTGCGTTGTGCGATAGGGTCGGCCAAAACGCAAGCCGACGGCCCAACGCTAGAACCTGTCCCGCAAGAGTGGGACCTGCCTTCGCAAGTCCGCGGCACGCAAAAAACCGGTCGTGGCGTGCCATGACCGGGGCTGCGCAACCGATAGGGACGCGCTCGAGCGAGCGCGCCCGGATCAACTCATATGCTCACTGGGGTTTGGATTTCTTGTTCTTCATTGACTTGTGATGCACCGTCTTAGCCGGCGCCATGCCGTGGCCAGTGCCGCCGGCCGTCGGATTGCTCGCCGCAGCGCCACCGGCTATGGGCGGCTCACCGCCCGTCGCGGGGCCGTTTTGCGCTACCGCCAGCGAAGTCGCGCCTGCAATCAGGGCGGCTGCAAGCGTCACCGTTTTCAGAGTAGGTATCATAATTCCTCCGGTCACTTATTGAGTTTCGTCCACCCCCTCGAGCACCAAGAGCAACTCATCCGGGAACTCAAAGTTCCTTGGCTATATCCGGCTGAAAGCGGCCGGCACGATTGCAATTATTCTTCGCGCCGGCACCCATTCTATGAACGCCCCGTAGGCATTGCTTAATCGATTTGGTGCAGTTACCCATGCCAACGTTACCCCTGTTATGGACGGCCACGTGGCGGAGTGGTTACGCAGCGGTCTGCAAAACCGTTTACCCCGGTTCAATTCCGGGCGTGGCCTCCAGCCTTCGCAAGCGCAGCGCAGCGAAGGCTGTCGCGCCGTAGCCCAATTGGGCGAAGGCGGACTCCCACGCTCGCTATGGCTCGGCAAGCCAGCCAGACAAAGCTTTGCCGATATCGCGCTTAGGGACGCTTCGCGCTTTCAAAGCGGGTGCGGCTTTGTTATATGCGGCGCACCGTAGCGAGCAGGCTTTTCCCCGGTAGCTCAGCGGTAGAGCAACCGGCTGTTAACCGGTTGGTCGCTGGTTCGAATCCGGCCCGGGGAGCCAAATCAAGCACTTCGCGAATTTTCCAACCATCCAACTTCAAGGGTGGCACTCGATCTGCGGAGCGAGCGCTCATCGATTATTAACCACGCATCATCAGCATCGTGCCTCACTGCACGGAGGCACGAATCATGGGCTATGTTCTTCCGCGAGCCGGCATTGTGCTGCTCGGATGGGGCGCGACGTATTGGATCCTGACCGCGCTTTCGCCGCACCTTCCGCCAGCGGTCGTCTACATCACCGGCATCGCCTGGGTGTTAGCCGGTATCGTCTGCTTCGGTTATCTTTACAAGCTGCGCCGCGAAGCGGGCTTTTTGCAGGATCGCCCGGCCGGCACGCGACAAAGAGCGACCTGACGCGCGGTTGCGTGCAGCCTCACTCCGCCTCTCGTTCGGCCACCTAGACTGATCCGCCGGCTCTGTTCCAGCCGCGAATGCGGTCGCCATACACCTCAAAGCCGGTCGGCGTAACCACGACCGTGTCTTCGAGCTTGATAAAACCGCGCTGCGGATGCTGCAGCGTGGTCTCGACCGAGATCACCATGCCGGTTGCCAGCGGCCGATCGGCATCGTAGGCGTCATAGGGAACGGGACCGGAATTGGTGAGCCGCGGCGCCTCGTGGCTGACAAGTCCCATACCATGCGCGAGGAATTCGGTGTGGTTGTGCACCTTGGATTTATGCAGCACGGCGTTCGCGGCGGCGTAAATTTCCCTGCCCAACGCGCCGGGCCGAATCGGCTTCATCGAAGCTTGCTCGACGGCTTCGACTTCGGCCAAAAGGTCGATGAGTTCGGCATCCGGCTCGCCGACGACGCCCATGCGCGCGACGTCACCGATATAGCCGTGGTAGTTGCCGCCGGAATCGAGCGACAGCACGTCGCCCCTCTCCCAGCGCTGGTCCGACGGCGCGCGGTTGAGACTGGAACCCGCCGCGATCAGGCAATAGTCGAAGGTCAACCCGCGCGAAGTCTCTTCGCGGCGCATCGCCTCGGCCAGCTCCGCTTTGGTGGCGCCGGCGCCAAAACTCTGAAATACCGCCTGCATTGAATCGATCACCTTGTCCGAGGCGATGCGCAGCATGTCGAGCTCTTGCGGCGATTTTACCGCGCGCAAGCGCTCCAGCACGAACAGCGCGTCGACACATTCGCCGTGCGGGAACGTCTTGCGCAGCACGGCCACGGCATCGACCGGCAGGAACGCCGTCTCGATACCGATGCGCTTCGGTTTGGCATTAAGCCGGCGCGCATAATCGGCGGCCTTTTCCATCGCGTCGACCGAGCCGGAGCTTTTGGTGCTGACCTCGGAGACCCAGAATGGCGTCACCTCGTCCTGGAATCTATCCATGCGATGGCCGAAGAAGCCGGCTTTGTGCGGCTCGTTCTTGGCGTAGACGAAAACCGGCAGATAGCGGCTCAAGCCCATCGCATCCATGGATTCGAAGAAGAACGAGCGATGGCCGCCGAGGAGATACTGAATGTTGTGCTTCGATGTCGCGATGAGCAAATCGATTCCCGCCTCGTCCATCAGACGGTCGAGCCGTGCGGTGTCGAACGGGGCCGTTCCCTGGCGCTTGGTGACGTCGAGCATGATCGATCTCCCTAAAGGGCTCTCCGGCCATTACTCTAACAAATTCCATTAGGTTCATGAACCCATCCGGTTGCGGGGACCGGCCCCCAAATTGGCAAGCCTCGCTATACGTTCGCCTATGCCCACAGCTCGGCGCTGGCGAGCTGTGCGCCTTTGACCAGCGCGTCGAGCTTTGCCCACATGATGCTGGGATGCACGCGGCGATGGAACGGCGTCTGGGCAAATCCGCAATCGGTGCCGGCAATGAGGTTCTCGCGTCCGACCAAGCGGGCGAGCCGTACAATCCGCTCGGCCACCAATTCCGGATGCTCGACGACGTTGGTGGCGTGACTAATCACGCCTGGAATGAGAAGGCAGTCCCGCGGGAGCTTGGCGCTGTCCCAGACCCGCCATTCATGTTCATGGCGCGGATTAGCGCCTTCAATGACATAGGCACCGACCTTCATGCCGAGGATGAGGTCGACGATGTCTTTGAGCGGCACGTCGGTGCTATGCGGACCCGGCCAGCTGCCCCAACAGACATGATAGCGGATGCGATCGGCCGGCAGGCCGGCAATCGCCTCGTTGAGCACGTCGACCTGTAAAGCGAGCCATTTGCGATAATCGCCGAAGCTCGCCGGCGGTACCATGCGATCAAAGGTGACGGCGGCGCGAGCATCGTCGAGCTGCAGCACAAAACCGGCATCGATGATCGTGCGATATTCGGTGCGCATGGCCGCCCCGATCGCGCGGATCAATTCCTCCTCGCTCTTGTAATATTCGTTCTTGCGGTCCGGAATAACGCTTGCCGGCGCGGCGACGGGAAGGAAGGCTTCTTCAACTTTTGCATCTTTAAGCGCCGCCTTGAAATTATCGATATCGCGCGCAAGCTCGGCCTGCCCGGTATAGCTGATGGGCCCGACACAGACCGCCTCGACCGTGGTCGCGACACCCTCGCGCGCATCAAGTTCGGCGTAGAACTCGGCGAATTGCTCGCGATCGACACCGCGCGTGAACGGATTTCCACCCGGCTTGATCGGCCGCCGCTGGAAGCCGCTCAAACGTTCGAGAACGTATTGCGACCAGCTGATCGATTTGCCGAACTCGCCGTCGCTGACGACGTCGATGCCCACATCGGCCTGCTTGCGCACGACTTCCGCGACGGAACCCTTCAGGCAGGCATCATACGCGGACCTGTCGTACGGCTTGCCGGCCTGTTTGGCGCGCAAAAACTCCTGCAGTTCCGGCGGCCGGATCAGACTGCCGACATGCGTTGTGAGAATACGTTTGCTGCTACGCTTCATTCAGTTCTCCCCACCGCTCTCACTTCGGGGAGAGCTTGCCGCCAGCAAGGGTTTCAGCACCATTGCGCGCACTTAGGCAAGTGAACGGCAGAAATCTCCGCGACCGAAATGGGCGGCATCCCATGTCACAGCAAGACCGCAGCCTTGGTGGGCCGGAAGGTCGTTATGCGGCGGAGCGGGCCGCCGGCTTGGCGGCAGCCTCGGCGGCATTGCGCTTGGCGCGATCGAGGATCAGCTCAATCGACGCGATCTCGATGCGATTGCGGCCGTTGTCCTTGGCGCGATAAAGCGCATGGTCGGCCTGCGCCAACAGCGCCGAAATATCGAGGACGGCATCGTAGCTGATGACAATCCCGATACTCACCGTGGCGACGACGGGCCGGCCATCGACCTCGCGAGTGGCCGCAGCGAATGAACGGCGGATATCTTCGGCTATCGCCATCGCCCGCTCGCGCGTCGCATCGATCAGCATTGCGGCGAACTCCTCGCCGCCGAGCCGGCCGAACAAATCCGCGCGGCGCGTGCAATTGCCGGTCACATGCGCAAACAGTTGCAGAACGCGATCGCCGACGGCATGGCCGAAGCGGTCGTTGATCGATTTGAAATTGTCGAGGTCGAGCAGCATCACCGCGATCGGCCGCGGATCGGCGGTTTGGCGGCGCAATTGCGCTTCGCCGTCTTGCAGGAAGGCGCGGCGATTGGAGATGCCAGTCAGCGGATCGACGAGCGCCGCGGTCTTATGGCGGTGCTCGGTGCGCTCTTTCGCCATCGCCAGCAGGATGAAGGCGATCGAGATCGTGAACAGCAAAGCCTCGAAGCTGAGCACGGTGAGCCAGACGCTTTGGAACACCACATTGCCGTTCGGCGACCACGGCAGCATGGAGCCGAACGGCGTGCGCAGCAGATAGAGCGCGCCGTGGGCGAACAGCATGAAGATCGCCGGCCAGCGTGACACCAGCGGCTCGCTGCGGCCGCGCCAGAACTCATAGGCCGTCGCCCAGGTATAGGCGGTGATGATGCCGGAGGAGAGCAGCACGCGCGTGTCCCACGACGCCGCAATATTCGGGATGCGGCATGCTACGAGCCACAATGCGGCGCCGCCGAACAAGAGAACCGGCAGCGGCCGGCGATGATCGAATACCCGCGCGCCGGTCCAGGTCAGCGCGAATGCGGTGAACAACAGCGCATTGGCGAGATCGATCGAGATGAGATCGGAGACCGACCCGTACATGCCGAACAGCATGACCGAGGCCGCCCGCAACAGATCGGCGAAACCCCACCAGGCCACGGCATAAATCGAGGTATTCTGCACCCACGCGAACAACAGCAGCAATCCAAGGATTGCTTCCACGTAGATGGTCACCAGGAACAGGGTGTAGACGTCGAGATTCATCGCGCTCAACCCAAAGCCGGTCGTGACGCTTAACGCAACTGCGGGAAAAAATCGGTGAATGCCCGTAGCCGTCGCGGCGCCATGCATTCATATGGTTTCGACCGCGTTTCGCGAATTGACGGCATTTTCGTTAGCCTTGTTTCGGAACGAACCGTGACCTATTTTCTATCGGCCCGGATCCTTAAAACCATGAAATTTGCCAACGGAATCATCGAAGCGATCGGCAACACGCCGCTGATCAAACTAAAACGGCTTTCGGAAGCGACCGGCTGCACCATCCTCGGCAAGGCCGAATTCATGAATCCGGGCCAGTCGGTCAAGGATCGTGCCGCTTTGTTCATCATCGAGGACGCGGTGAAAAGAGGCGAGCTCCGGCCCGGTGGGATTATCGTCGAGGGAACGGCCGGCAACACCGGCATCGGCCTTGCTTTGGTCGGCAACGCCATGGGTTTCCGCAGCGTCATCGTCATTCCGGAAACGCAGAGCCAGGAGAAGAAGGACACCTTGCGCCTATGCGGGGCGGAATTGATCGAAGTTCCGGCCGTGCCCTATTCCAATCCCAACAATTACGTAAAAATCTCCGGACGGCTTGCCGCGCAATTGGCAAAGACCGAACCGGCCGGCGCAATCTGGGCGAACCAGTTCGACAACGTCGCCAATCGTCAGGGCCACGTCGACACCACGGGACCGGAAATCTGGCGGCAAACCGACGGCAAAGTTGACGGTTTCGTCTGCGCGGTCGGCACCGGCGGCACGCTCGCCGGCGTCGCCATAGCGCTTAAGGAGCTGGCGCTCAAAGCGCGCAGCAAGGCTGTCCGCATTGCGCTTGCCGATCCGATGGGCGCCGCGCTCTACAGCTACTACACGACGGGCATTTTGAAGTCGCAAGGCTCGTCGATCACCGAGGGTATCGGCCAAGGCCGCATCACCAAAAATCTCGAAGACGCACCGATCGACGTCGCATTCCAGATTCCCGATGCCGAGGCGGTGACGATCATCTTCGATTTGCTTGAACATGAAGGCCTCTGCCTCGGCGGCTCTTCCGGCATCAATGTCGCCGGCGCCGTTCGCCTCGCCAAGGAGCTCGGCCCGGGCCACACCATCGTGACCATCCTTGCCGATTACGGCACGCGTTATCAGTCGAAGCTGTTCAACCCGCAGTTCCTGCGCGAGAAAAACCTCCCGGTGCCGGCTTGGCTGGAGCGCAAGTCGCGCATCAAAGTTCCTTATGAGTGATCTGTGCGAATGAACTTCGTCAATTCACCCGCGTTAGCCGATTGAGAACATCATGTTGCGAACCGAAAACACCCCTGCCCCGTCGCCCGCGAGCCGCTTTTTGGTATCGACCGATTGGTTCGCCGAGCGCTTGCGCGATCCCCATGTGGTCGCCGTCGACGGCTCGTATTTTCTGCCGACGCAGAAGCGCGACGCCCATGCCGAATATCGCGACGGCCATGTTCCCGGCGCCGTGTTCTTCGATATCGACACCGTGTGCGATCATTCCACCGACCTGCCGCACATGCTGCCGGGCACCACGCAATTCGGCGAGGTGGTGGGCGGGCTGGGCATCGGCGACGGCGACACGGTCGTGGTCTATGACAGCGTCGGTTTGTTTTCCGCCGCGCGCGTCTGGTGGACATTCCGCGTCATGGGCGCAAAGTCGGTCTACATCCTCGATGGCGGCCTGCCGAAATGGAAAGCCGAGGGCCGGCCGCTCGACAAGGGCGACACAAAACGTGCGCCGAAACAATTCAATGCCGAGATGAATGTCGGCGCCGTGGCCATGCTCGACGACGTGCGCCTGGCGCAAGCCGCCGACGGCACGCAGATTGTCGATGCCCGGTCGGCGGAACGCTTTGCCGGCAAGGCGCCGGAGCCGCGGCCGGGATTGCGGTCGGGTCACATACCGCGCTCGTTCAACGTGCCTTACGACCGGGTGATCGAGAACGGCCGGCTGGCCTCGCGCGAGCGCGTTGCGGATGCATTCACCTCCGCCGGCGTCGATCTCGACAAGCCGATCATCACGAGCTGCGGCTCCGGCGTTACCGCGGCAATTTTGACCTTGGCTCTCGAATCGCTCGGCAAGGAGCCGCAAGGCCTTTACGACGGCTCTTGGGCGGAATGGGGCTCGCGGCCCGACCTGCCGGTCGAACGCGACAAATAGAACACGCACCCTGATGCCGACCGCAAAACCCGTCGCCCTGGTGACCGGAGCGGCGAAGGGTATCGGCCGCGCTGTCGCGCGGCATCTGCTCGATTCCGGCTGGCGCCTTGGCATCATCGATCTACCGGATAGCGGTTTGCACCGGGTCTATAAGCCGCGCAGCCGCAACATCCTGGCCATCGCAGGCGACGTGCGCGACGAAGAAACCGTCGCGGACGCGGTGGAAGCAACCGTCCACCGCTTTGGCCGGCTCGATGCCGTCGTCTGCAATGCCGGTATCATGATCCGCAAGCCCATTCGCCGCCTGACGCTTGCCGAATGGCACCGCGTCATCGACACCAATCTAACCGCGGCGTTTCTCCTCGCCCGCGCTGCCGAAAGACCGCTGCGCAAGGCGCGCGGCGCTTTTGTCAATATCGCCTCGACGCGCGCGCTGATGTCGGAGGCCAACACCGAATCCTATGCCGCGAGCAAAGGCGGTCTCGTTGCGCTTACGCATGCGCTTGCCGTCAGCCTCGGCCCCGACGTGCGCGTCAATTGCGTCAGCCCCGGTTGGATCGCAACCAAGAATTACGGCGCGCTCCGCCGCAAGGACCACAGGCAACATCCCGTCGGCCGCGTCGGCAAGCCGGACGACATCGCCGCGATCGTCGCCTGGCTCCTCGACGGGAAACGCTCGGGTTTCGTCACCGGCGCCAATTTTGTGGTTGACGGCGGCATGACGCGGAAGATGATTTACGAGGAATAATTTTGCCCGAATCCGGGTTATGATGCACCCATGATCTTTCGCCAGCTGTTCGACGCAACGTCCGGGACCTACACCTATCTGCTCGCCAGCCGGCCGGGCGGCGAGGCGCTGATCATCGATCCAGTGCTGGAAAAGGTCGACCGCTATTTGCAGCTTATTCGCGAGCTCGATCTCAAACTGGTCAAGGCGGTCGATACGCACTTGCACGCCGATCACATCACCGGGCTCGGCGCGCTGCGCGACCGCACCCATTGCATCACCGTGATGGGCGAGCACACCAAAGCCGACGTCGTATCGATGCGCCTTGCCGAAGGCGACCGCCTGGAAATCGAGGGTATGCGCCTCGACGTGCTCTACACGCCCGGCCATACCGACGATTCCTATTCGTACTTGTTTGCCGACCGGGTATTTACCGGCGACACGCTGTTGATCCGCGGCACCGGCCGCACCGATTTCCAGAACGGCGATCCGCGGGCGCAGTACGATTCCATTTTCAACAAGCTGCTGAAGCTCCCCGAGACAACGCTCGTTTATCCGGCCCACGATTATAAGGGCGATACGGTCTCGACCATCGGCGAGGAGAAGCTGTTCAATCCGCGGCTCAAAGTGAAGTCCATGGACGAATATGCCGAGCTGATGAACAACTTGAAATTGCCCAATCCGAAGATGATGGACGTCGCCGTGCCCGCCAATATGCGCGTCGGCCTGCATCAGGAAGAGGTCGCGGGCAAAGGCTGGGCGCTGACCGCGGCCGAGGCCATCGCGGTGCGCAGCCGGCCAGACGTCGCGATCGTGGATTTGCGCGAGAAGAGCGAGCGCGAAAAGCACGGCATCATTCCCGGCTCGCTGCACGCGCCCTACCCGAGCCTGCAGGAAGAGATCGGCTCGGGCGGCATGCTGCACGAACTGGCGACCGCCGCCGGCAAGCGCATCGTTTTTTTGTGCGCCTTCGGCGAGCGCTCGGCGATGGCGGTGCAGGCGGCGCAGGATGCCGGGCTGAAAAACTCGCGTCACATCTCAGGCGGCATCGACGCCTGGAAGAAGGCGAACGGGCCGCTGGCGCGGCCATAGCGTTACAGCACCAAAATCGGAACGCCGTATGCGGTCATGCGGCGCGATCAACCCGGCTATCGATCTCGCTACGCAGCGTGCTGAAATCGATTGGCTTGGTCAGTAGCGCTTCGGCGCCGTTCTCCAACGCCTTGCGCTTGGTCTCCGCATCGCCATAGGCGGTGATCATGATGATCGGGACGTCCGGCCGCAAAGCCTTGGCCTTCGGCAAGAGTTCAAGGCCGCTCATCCCCGGCATGTTGATGTCGGACAAAATGAGGATGAGCGAACGATCGCCGGCGTCGGCGATGCACGACAGCGCCGCAGCGGCGGATTGCGCAAATTCCATCGTGAAACGTCCAGCGCGAAGATCGCGCCGGAACTGCTGCCGGAACAGCATCTCAACATCGGGCTCATCGTCGACCACGAGAATGAGCATGTTCACGTTTTTTCTCCCGACTTGGCGACGGTTGCTGCGGCGCGCGGCAGCACGATGCGAAATTCGGTGAACCCGCCGGGCTGGGTGTCGACTTCTATAGAGCCGGAATGTTGCTTGACGATGATGTCGTGACTGATGGACAGGCCGAGCCCAGTCCCCTCCCCGGCCGGCTTGGTCGTGAAAAAGGGGTTGAACAACTTCTCCTTGACCTCCGGCGGAATACCGGTGCCGTTGTCGCGGATTCTGATCTCGACGCTGTCGCCCAGACTCCTTGTCGCGGCAATCAGCGTAGGCTCGTAGTCGCCGCCGTCCGCTTCAGCTTTACGTCTGGTCGCGGCATAGAAGCCGTTTGAGATCAAATTGAGCAGCACCCGGGTGATCTCCTGCGGGAACAGATCGGCCTCCCCGGCCGCCGGATCGAAGGACCGCTCCAGCGTGATATTGAAGCCCTGCTTCTCGGCCCGCGCCCCGTGATAGGCGAGATTGAGACTCTCTTCGACCAGCGCGTTGATATCGACCGGCCGGCGTTCGCCAGAGCCCTGGCGGGAATGCAGCAGCATGTTCTTGACGATCGAGTCGGCGCGCTTGCCGTGCTGCACCACCTTGTCGAGATTGCCGCGCAATGTATCCATCAGTTCAGTCATTTCAGCGCGCGATTTGTCGTCGACCCTCACGCCATCCAACAGCTCCGTCAACTCATCGATCAGCTCGACCGAGACGGCGGAGAAATTGTTGACGAAATTGAGCGGGTTCTTGATCTCGTGGGCGATGCCGGCGGTCAGCTGGCCGAGCGAGGCGAGCTTTTCCGTCTGCACCAGGCGATCCTGCGCGGTCCGCAAATCCTCCAGCGATCGGCTGAGATCGGTGGTGCGCTGGCGCAATTCGCTAAGGAGCCGCGTGTTCTCGATGGCGATGACGGCCTGGGCGGCGAAGTTCTGCACCAGCGCGATCTGCTTGTCGGTGAACGGCCGAACCTCCTGGCGGTAGATTGCGATCTGCCCCACCAGCTCGCCCTCCTTGAGCATCGGTACATTAAGCATGGTGCGTGCGCCAGCGAGCTCAAGGAGGGGAGACCGTGTGGGATCGCTTGTGTAAGCAGGGTCAGCCCGAATGTCTTCGACCTGAACCAGCCGCTTGGTCTCCGCTACGCGTCCGAGTGTGGTGGCAGGATTTAGCCTTATGAGAGGGTCGCGCCGCCGCGACTCGGCGAACGCGGGCGGCGCCCCATGCAAAGCGACGATGCGGTATGCGGCGTCTCCCTCGGGAAGAAACAGCAAACCGAACTTGGCACCGCAGATGCGCACGGCGTTCGCCAGCAGCGTTTCAAATACGGGCTCCAATTCGCCGGGTGACGAACTGATGACGCCCAGCACCTCCGATGTCGCCGTCTGCTGCTCCAGAGACTCGCGCAGCTCGTTGAGCAGCCGCGTGTTCTCGATGGCGATGACGGCCTGGGCGGCGAAGTTCTGCACCAACGCGATTTGCTTGTCGGTGAACGGGCGAACCTCCTGCCGGTAGATGACGATCGCGCCAATCAAAACATCGTCCTTAAGCATCGGCACGCCGACGATGGATCGCGCGCCGCCGAGTCTGACTGTCGCTGCCGTGACGGGCTCAGCGGCAATGTCGGCGCGGTGGTTCACCTGTTTTGTCCGCATCACCTGATCGAGGACAATGCCCGGTGACGGTTCAAACGGCCCGCGCCGCCTTTGATATTCATCAAACTCCGGCGGCGTACCGACACTCGCCGCCATGTGGTACATCTTGCCATCGAAACGGTACAACGTGCCGAAATTAGCGTCGCAGATTCGTACAGCATTCCGCAGCATGGCTTGAAACACCGGCTCCAACTCGCCGGGCGACGAACTGATGACACCCAGCACCTCTGCCGTGGCGGTTTGTTGTTGCAGCGATTCACGCAGCTCGCTGAGCAGCCGCGTGTTCTCGATGGCGATGACGGCCTGATTGGCGAAATTCTGCACTAGCGCAATCTGCTTGTCGCTGAACGGTCGGACTTCCTGCCGGTAGATGACGATGGCGCCCATCAGTTCATCGTCTTTGAGCATTGGCACGGCGACCGTGGATCGTGCGCCGCCAAGTCTGGCGGCCGTGCCGGGGACGGCTTCAGCGGCGTAGTCGGCAGTGTGATTAACCTGCTTTGTCCGCATAACGCGATCGAGTTGGGTGTGCGGCTCAGGCAGAAACGGCCCGCGTTGCCTGTAAAATTCGAAAAGTTCCGGCGGCGTACCGACTTGCGCCGCTGGGTAGAATACCTTGCCGTCGAAGCGGAATAGCGTGCCAAACTTGGCTTCGCAGATGCGCGTAGCGTTCTCCAACATGGCCTGAAACACCGGCTCTACGTCGCCGGGCGACGAGCTGATGACGCTCAAAACCTCCGCCGTGGCGGTCTGCTGCTCCAGCGATTGGCGCAATTCGTTGAGCAGCCGCGTGTTCTCGATGGCGATGACGGCCTGCGCGGCGAAGTTTTTCACCAGCTCTATCTGCTTGTCGGCGAAGGGGCGTACTTCGCTGCGATACAGAGTGAATGCGCCGATCAGTTCGTCATCTTTCAGCATCGGCACGACCATAAGCGTGCGAACGCCTCCCAGTTCTACGGCCGCCACGCTCAACGGTTCGCTTCTTTGCAGATACACCGGCTGTGCGGAAACATCGGTGGTGTGAATCACCGATTTGGCCGCCAGCATGCGGCCGACCACGTTTTCGGTGGTCGCACGCTGCGGGGTGCGCTTGAGCAACTCGACAAAGGCCGGCGGGGTGTTATGGGCCGCGACCAGGCGCAATTCCTCGCCGTCCCAGCGGTAAATATTTCCCGCCGTGGCTTCGCAAATGCGCACGGCATTCGCCAGCATCGACTGAAATACCGGCTCAAGGTCGCCGGGCGATGAGCTGATAACGCGCAGCACGTCCGCGGTCGCCGTCTGCTGCTCCAGCGATTGCCGCAGCTCATTGAGCAGCCGCGTATTTTCGATGGCGATGACCGCCTGCGCGGCGAAATTATTGAGAAGCTCAATCTGTTTGCCGGTAAATGGCCGTACTTCCTGACGGTAAATAACGATGGCGCCGACGAGCGCGTCGTCTTTGAGCATCGGCACGCGAATGATGGAGCGCGCGCCACCGTACTTCGCCGCGTCGCCCGGGACGGATTCCGCCGCAGCGTCGGCGGTGTGATGCACTTGTTTTGTCCGCATAAGCCGCTCGAGCGGCGTACCGGGTGCTGGCCGAAACGTTCCACGCTGCCTTTGGTACTCGACAAGCTCAGCGGGCGTGCCAAGCTGCGCTGAGACGCCGAATGCCGCGCCGTCGAAGCGGAACAGAGTGCCGAATTTGGCGTCGCAAATCCGTACCGCGTTTGCCAGCATGGCCTGGAATACGGGCTCAAGCTCGCCCGGCGTGCTTGAGATGACGCGTAGCACTTCGGACGTCGCGGTCTGCTGCTCCAGCGACTCGGTCAGGTCGGTAGTACGCTCGCGCAATTCGTTGAGCAGCCGCGTGTTCTCGATGGCGATGACGGCCTGTGCGGCGAAGTTCTGCACCAGCCCGATTTGCTTGTCAGTGAAGGGGCGGAGCTCGTGCCGGTAGATCATAAAGGCGCCGACGAGAGCGCTCTCCTTGACGATCGGGACGTAGAGAGCCGTGCGAACCCGGCCGAAGTCCGGATTGAGGCGGCGGATCTCCGCATAGGCCGCTTCGCCTGCCACGTCCGCCACTTGAACGGTCTGCCGCGTCGCTTCCAGCCGGCCGAGCCCGGTTTCAGGCGGCGCGCGATGGAAGCGCGTGACGACATCCGCATAGCGTTGGGAGTGGCCATAAACGGCGACACCACCAAAGCCGGTTCCATCGTAGAGCGCCAGCGTGCCGACCTCGGCGCCGCACAGACGCGTGGCATTCTCGATCATCGCATTGAACACGGGTGCAAGCTCGCCCGGCGAGGCGGAGATAACGCGCAGCACTTCGGCCGTCGCCGCCTGCTGCTCCAGCGCCTCGTGCAGCTCGCGGGTGAGCCGCGCGACCTCTGTTTCTCGGCCCGTAGCGGAGGCACCCCTTCGCCGCACGGCCTTTGGCGCAGCGCCGCGCTTTGGCGTTACCGCCTTGCGGCGTCGCCCTTTAGCCGGTTCGCGACCCGTTCTGGAGCGCCGTCTCATGGTCTGCCCATAGCACCGTCACGGGCCAAACTAGCATAGGAAAAGTCGATGGGTATGGATCCCTGCACGCAAAGGCGGTCAAAGTCGGCATGCCATAAACGCCGAAAGCCGCAGGCGCAAAGTCCTGCGGCTTCCGTCTTTGCGCCCGCTGCGGGGGAGGCGAAATTCAGCGAGCGCCGGTAATATCGAAGCGACCTAGAGCTGCGAGCCCTGATCGGCGTCGCCGCCGTTCTCCTGGCCAAAGCGGCGGCCATGCTGCCAACCGTGGCCGGCACCGTCGCCATCGCGGCCGTAGCCTTCATCCTGCCGCCGGCCGCGCTCCATAAACGCGTGCATGCGCGGATGCGGCCGCAAAATGCGCGCGAGCTTCACGAAGCGGCTTTTCTGATCGTCGTTGAGGCTCTGATAGAGCGGCGCGCTGGCATCGGCCACCTTCTTCAGTGCCGCGCTGTGTTTGGCCATAGTGTCGGCGCGGCGCTCCAGCCGATCGAACGGCGTGGTCGGCGCTTGCTGCTCGCCGGACAAGCGGGCCTCGATGCGCTGCACGCGCAACTGTGCCATATCGCGCAACGCCTGTTCGAACGGCGGCCAGTTTTTTGCCTGGTCGGGCGTGAGTTCGAGGCCCGCCTTCACGGCGGCGATCCGCGCGTCGGTGAATGCGGTGATGTCGGCCGGGCTCGGCCGCTGTCGCTGTTCGAACCGTGGACCGTCGCCGCCGTTATTGCCGTGTCCGCCAAAACCCTGTTGCGCGTACACCCATGAAGAGCCGGCGAGAGCCAATAATGCCGTCGCAGCCAAAACTGGTTTGAACCTAACTTGCTTGAGCACGTGATCCTCCTCAGATCTGAAACGTGACGCAACTAAAAGACCGCGAAGGCTATTAGACAAGTTAAAGTTTCGACATGTGGGCAATTCGATGGCTTACAGCTCCGTAATGCTTTCCGTTCGGCAATGTTCATGAACAAATATGCAGTATAACTCGCGGCGTTTTTGCGGCGTGCAACAATCGCGCGTTCAACGCAACACTTGTTGCAGAAACAGCTTGGTGCGCTCGTGCCGCGGCTGCGCGAAGAATGTCTTGGGCTCGTTGACCTCCACGATCTGCCCGTCGGCCATGAAGATCACGCGATCGGCAACTTCCCTCGCAAAACCCATTTCGTGGGAGACCACAAGCATGGTGATGCCGTCGTTCGCCAGCTCCACCATCGTGTCGAGCACTTCCTTGACCATTTCCGGATCGAGCGCCGACGTCGGCTCGTCGAACAGCATGATGTTCGGACTCATGCATAAAGCGCGCGCGATGGCGACGCGCTGCTGTTGGCCGCCGGACAGCCGCGCCGGATATTTTTGCGCCTGTTCCGGTATTTTCACGCGCGTCAGATAACGCATCGCCAGCGCTTCGGCGTCTTTCTTCGGCATGTGCCGGACCCAGATCGGCGCCAGCGTGCAGTTCTCAAGCACGGTCAGATGCGGAAACAGATTGAAATGCTGAAACACCATGCCGACGTCGCGGCGCACCGCGACAATGTGCTTGGGGTCGTCCGTCAACTCGATACCGTCGACAACGACGCGGCCGCGCTGCCAGTTCTCCAAGCGGTTGATGCAGCGCAGCAGCGTCGATTTGCCGCCGCCCGACGGGCCGCAAATGACGATGCGTTCGCCGCGCGCAACGGTGAGATTGATGTCGCGCAGCACGTGAAAGTCGCCGTACCATTTGTGCAAGCCGACGATCTCGACCGCCGGTTCGGCGCTGGTGTCAGCTTGGGACGCGTCGGGACGATTTTCCATCGCAGGACCCATCAGCGCCGGTGCGCCCGTGCCAGCCGCGTTTCAACTCTGCGGGCATAGCGCGACATGCCATAGCAGCAGATGAAATAAAACAAAGCGGCGAACGCATAGCCGGTCGCGCTGGTGACCGGCGTCGCCCAGTGCGGATCGGCGCGCGCCGCCTCGATGGTGCGCAAGAAATCGAAAATGCCGACGATGAAAACGAGCGTCGTATCCTTGAACAAGCCGATGAAAGTGTTGACGATATTCGGCAATGTCACCCGCAGCGCTTGCGGCAGGACGATGAGCGCCATCATGCGCCAATGCGGCAGGCCGAGCGCTTGCGCCGCCTCATATTGGCCGCGGGGGACCGCCGCAAGGCCGCCGCGCACGACCTCAGCCATGTAGGCGGACGCGAATAGCGCAACGCCGATGAGCGCCCGAACGAGCTTGTCCGGCGACAAACGTTCTGGAACGAACAGCGGCAGCATGACGCTTGCCATGAACAGCACCGTGATCAGCGGCACGCCGCGGACGAACTCGATAAAAGTCACCGCGAACAGTCTTACGACGGGAATATCGGAGCGGCGAGCGAGCGCCAGCAAAATGCCGAGCGGCAAGGAAACGACGATGCCGACCGTCGCGACAACGATCGTGACAAGGATGCCGCCCCAGAGCGCAGTCGGAACCTCGGCAAGGCCGAGCGTCGGCGCGCCGCGTAAAAAGACATAGGACAGGACCGGCAGTACAATGAAGAAATAGACAGCGCCGATGCCGCGGCGCGGCGCCGACAGCCAAGCGAGCCAACCGATGCCGCATGCCAGCGCCAAGAAGAAAACGTCCACGCGCCAGTGCTGCGCAATCGGATAAAAACCGTAAACGAAATAGGAAAACCAGACACGGACGAAAGCCCAGCAGGCGCCAGGCTCGGGCAGCTGCGGCGACGATAGGCAGGCTTGGCGATCGCTCCCCGACCACACCGCATCGAATACAAAAAAACGCAATAACGGCGGCAGGGCCCAGGCGATGAAAAGAATGCAGATCAGCGTCAGCGCGATATTGCCGGGTGAAGAAAACAGATTTTCCCGCAGCCAGCCGATTCTGCCGGCGCGCTGCTCCGGCGGCGGCAGCGGATCCGCCGGCACCGTCCGCAAATAGGTCCGCTCGGTCATTGCCGTCATCGCCGTCAGCGCTCCTCGACGGCGATGGCATACCCATAAAGGTTCATGAGCAGCGACGTGACAAGACTGATGAACAGATAGACCGCCATGGTGATGGCGACCACTTCGACGGCCTGGCCGGTGAGATTGAGCACGCTGCCGGCGAACACCTGGACGAGATCGGGATAGCCGACGGCGACTGCAAGCGAGGAATTCTTGATCAGGTTGAGATATTGGCTGGTCAGCGGCGGAACGATAACGCGCATCGCCTGCGGCACGACGACGAGACGAAGTGTCGTGTTTGACCGCAAGCCGAGCGCCTGCGCCGCCTCGGTCTGGCCGTGCGGCACGGCCAAAACGCCGGCACGCACCGCTTCGGCGATAAAGGCTGCGGTATAGAGCGACAGAGCCAACAGCAGCGCTGCGAATTCTGGGAGGATTTCGACCCCGCCCATGACATTGAAGCGGCCCATCTGCGGAAAACTAAAGGACAGCGGCGCCCCCGACAGCACAAACACGACGGACGGCACGAGGACGATCGGGCCGAATGTCAGCCAAAATACGTGCATCGGCTCGCCGGTGCGGTCCTGGCGGCGCCGCGCCGATACGCGCAAGACGATGCTCGCTGCGATCCCGACGACGAGCGCAGCGAGAACGTAGCCAAAGCCTGCGGCGAATTGCGGCCGCGGCAGAAACAGCCCGCGAATATTGAGAAGGCCGCCGCCGGGTAGCGCAACGCTGCCGCGCACCAGCGGCAGCGTCGTAAGTACGGAATTGTACCAGAACAATAGCTGCAACAGGAGCGGCACGTTGCGGATCATTTCGACATAACCGCCGGCGAGATGCGCCACCAGCCAGTTGCTCGACAGCCGCGCAATACCGATGGCAAAGCCGAGTACGGTCGCAAGCACGATGCCGATGGCGGCGACCAATAGCGTATTGCAAAGACCGACCCAGAAGGCGCGGCCGAATGTCGAGGTGCTGGCGGAATAGTTGATCAGCGTCTGGCTGATGTCGAAACCGGCCGTATCGTTCCAGAAGCCGAAACCCGACGTGATGTGGGCATTGGCGAGATTTTGCGCCGCGTTATGGATGGCGGCGAAAGCCACCCCGCCGATTATGGCAACCAGCGCGATCTGAAGCGCGATGCTTCCGGCCCGGCGGGCGGCATGCGACGAAGACGTTCGAACGAATCGCGGCATCGGCAGGCCTGCGGCGACAACGGCCGGCAAGCGCAAGCGGATCAGCGGATCGGCAGACCGTACTGCAAGCCGCCTTTGGTCCACAGCGCATTGAGACCGCGCGCAATTTTCAACGGCGAGCCCTGGCCGACATTACGCTCAAAGCTTTCGCCGTAATTGCCGACCGCCTTGATGATGCGATAGGCCCAGTCGTTGGTCAGTCCGAGGGATTGGCCGAATTGGCCCTCGATGCCGAGAAGCCGCCGGATATCCGGTGCATCCGACTTCAACATATCGTCGACATTGTGCTGGTTCACACCGAGCTCCTCGGCATCGACCATCGCATAATGCGTCCAGCGCACGATATCTTCCCAGGTATCGTCACCCTGGCGGACCGCCGGACTGAGCGGCTCCTTGGAAATGATTTCCGGCAACACGATATTGGCGTTCGGGTCGGCAAGCTTCAGCCGCTCGCCGTAAAGCCCCGATGAATCGGTGGTGTAGGAATCGCAGCGGCTCGTGTCATAGGCTTTGATCGCTTCATCGGCGGTCGCAAAGGTTACGGTCTTGAGCGACATATGGTTTTGCCGGAAATAATCGGCGAGATTGAGCTCGGTGGTGGTGCCTTGCTGCACGCACACTGCGGCGTCGTTGAGCTCGAGCGCCGAATTCACTTTCAGCGATTTGCGCACCATAAATCCCTGGCCGTCGTAAAAATTGACGGCGGCAAAGTCGACGCCGAGCGTGGTGTCACGCTCCATCGTCCATGTTGTGTTGCGCGACAATACGTCGATCTCGCCCGATTGGAGCGCCGTGAAGCGGTTGGCGGCTATCAAAGGCACGAACTTGATCTTGGTCGGATCGTTGAAAATCGCCGCCGCCAGCGCGCGGCAAAAGTCGACGTCAAACCCGGTCCAATTGCCTTGTGGATCGGGCAGGCCAAAGCCGGCCAATTGCCCGTTCGCTCCGCAATTGAGCGCGCCGCGGTCTTTGACCGCTTTGAGCGTCGCTGACTGAGCCCATGCCGCTTGCGTGCCGAAAGCGAGCGCCATTGTAATGGCGAAAGACGTGGCGACGCGTTTCACGATGCGACTCATGACTTTGCCTTTCCGCATGAGGTGCGCGCAATAGCCCCGCGATCAAGCGCGCCTAAGGATGGTGACCTGCCGGTCCAGCTCTCTCGCGCATCTGAGAACGATCGCGCTTTAAGGTCAAGGGGTTGACGAGAGTGGCCAATCCCGAGGTAATGCACCAAGATGCCGGTTATGTGAGATCGCGCCGAGACAGAACTGAGATAGAGCCATGAACGACAAAGGAAACGACGGCCCGCCGCGATCGCGGCGCACGGCGACAAAAATAGTCACAGCCGGGCGCGATCCCCGCTCCTACCACGGCTTCGTCAATCCGCCGGTCTACCACGCCTCGACCGTGCTCTATCCGAATGCCGAGGATTTTCTCGCTCATCGCTCGCGTTATCAATATGGCCGCCGCGGCACCCCGACTACCGAGGCGCTCGAACTCGCTTTGCAGGAGCTCGAGGGGCCGCAATGCGCGGGCGTCTCGCTATTGCCGTCGGGGCTCGCGGCGATTTCAGCCGCCTTGTTGTCGATCGTGCATGCCGGCGATCATGTGCTCGTCGCCGACAGCGCCTATGGACCGACGCGGCATTTTTGCGGACAGATTCTTACGCGGTTCGGCATCACCACCAGCTATTACGATCCCGGCATCGGCGGCGCGATCGCCGAGCACATCCAGCCGAATACGCGCGCCGTTTACCTGGAATCGCCGGGCTCGCTCTCCTTCGAAATGCAGGACGTGGCGGCAATCGCCAAGGCCGCGCATGCCAAAGGCGCGCTGGTGCTGATGGACAATACCTGGGCGACGCCGCTCTATTTCCGTCCGCTCGATCATGGCGTCGATCTCGCCATCCAGGCCGGCACCAAATATATCGGCGGCCATTCCGACGTGATGCTCGGCACAGTCTCGGCCAATGCGGCGACCGTGGCCGCGCTGAAAAACACCGTACGGCTCACCGGCTTGTGCGAAGGACCGGACGACGTCTATCTCGGCCTGCGCGGCCTGCGCACGCTTGGCGTCCGGCTCGATCGTCATTACGAATCCGGTCTCACTGTGGCGCGCTGGCTCGAAGGCCGGCCCGAGGTTTTGCGCACGCTGCACCCGGCACTGCCAAGCCATCCGGGACATGCCATCTGGAAGCGCGACTTCACCGGCGCATCGGGGCTGTTCAGCATGGTGCTCAAGCCGGTGCCGCAGAAGGCGTACTACGCCTTCGTCGACACGCTGGAACTGTTCGGCATCGGCGCATCGTGGGGCGGCTATGAGAGCCTCGCCATTCCGTTCGACTGCTCAGCCCTGCGCACCGCAACGCGCTGGCAACCCGGCGGACCGACGGTGCGCTTCCATATCGGGCTTGAGGCGGTCGAAGACCTCATCGCCGATCTCGAGCGCGGCTTTGCCGCGCTCGCCGCCGCGACGTAAAGTTTGCTCAGGCGACGGTCGTCGCCTTGTGGTCGCGCAGCACGAAATAAAGGTTACGGAGATAGACGAACACGCCGAACGCCTGGCCGGCGATAAACACCGCATCCTTGCGGTAGAGCGCATAGCCCAGAAGCAAAATGCCGCCGCCGATCGAAAGAAACCAGAACGCCGTTGGAATGACGCTGTGTCCGGCGCGCTCGGATGCGATCCATTGCACTAAAAAGCGCATGGTGAACAAGGCCTGGGCGACGAGGCCGAGGATCACCCACCAATCGAGCCTGGTGACGAAGACATCCGTGAGGTAGGCGCCCACCGCGTGCGACATATCAATGAGCAAGGGTTATCTCCTGCGATTGGGGAACGCGTTTCTTGCGCCCAATGAGCCACCAGACTCCGGCAAGATCGAGAATGCCGATCCATAACCGGTCCCAGAAACCGTAATTCGAAGTGCCGTGGGCGCGCGGCCGGTCGACGACGTCGACGTAGCCGATGGCGAAACCCTCGCGCCGCACCAGCGCCGGCAGGAAGCGATGCAGCCCGTCGAAGTATGGCAGCGACAGGAACAGGTCGCGACGGAACGCTTTCAGTCCGCACCCTGTATCGCGCGTGCCGTCCTTGAGCACGGCGTTGCGAACGGCATTGGCGATGCGCGACTGCAGTTTCTTAAATCCCGTCGCTTTGCGGCCGACCCGCTGGCCGGCAATGAGTCCGACCCGCGGCGCGCCGGCCTCCAGCGCGGCAACGAGCGCGGGAATAAACCGGATCGTTCTGGCCGTCGCCGTCGAGCGTCACCACCACCGGTGCATGCGCCAGCGCGACGCCGGTGCGCACGGCGGCCGACTGACCGCAGGATTCTTCGTGCCGGATTTGCCGCAAATAGGGTCGCTCGGCCATCAATCCGCGCAATTCCTGTTCGGTCGTATCGGTCGAACCGTCATTGACATAGACAATCTCGAACGCCCTGCCCTGCAGCGCCGCCGCAATCTCGGCGACGAGCGGGCCGATATTGCCGGCTTCGTTGCGCACCGGCACGACCACGGATAGTGCGGGTAAGGCTTCGCGCCCGCTGTTCGGCAAATTGTCCTGCGCCATGGCGCAAGCTTCTAAGGCGCATCCCGCTCGGGTTCAATCGCAGCGCAATTCATCGTGTTCCGGGGTTATGAGCTAGGCCCGCGGAACACCTCACGAAGCGCGGCCCTGATCCGCTGCCACGACGGCCCCGGATAGGGCCGCAGATCGCGGGCGCAAAAGACCAGGCGCCGGGCGGCAAACCAACGGCGGATAAGATACGCGCCTGCCGCACCGGTCAGCGCACCGGCAAAGACGTCGCTCGGATGATGCGCCAGCACCGCGACACGGCTCGCCATGATGACGAGCGCATAGAGCCACATGACGACGCGCGTGCGCGGCCAGATGGCGCCGATCGCGATCGCGGCCGACACCGCCGTCGTGGCATGGCCCGACGGCATGCTGGCATATTCGGGCCGCCACACGAACGGCATATAGGCAAAGGGATCGTCGTGACCGCCGCCGCCGACATAGGGTCGCGCGCGTCCAATCAGGCGTTTGACGATGGCGACGAACAGGCCCGGCACGCCGATCGCCAGGAACAAGAACCCGAACCGGGCGGCGAGCGCGGTGAGCACTGCCTGCGAACGCCGCGACAGCGCCGGCGACACCACCGCCGCCAACCATAGCACAATGGCGGCGAACGGAATCAGGAACCAGCCGGACAGCCCGAGATTGGTGATTTTCTCAAAGGCGTCTCGAAACCAGCCCGGCTCGTGGCGCGCCCAATGGCTTGCCGGCACATCGAGCACAAACATCGAAGCAATGACCACATAAAGCGTCGTCACCGTGGCCGCGATGGCGGGCAACGACGGCTGCAGCATCTTCGCCGGCGGCGCCGGCGCGACGGCGCGACTCCAGCGCTCGAGATTGTTCAGCGCATTGCGCGAAAGCCGATCGAGACCGCCTCGTCGGCGCGCGGAATCGGCGCCGCCGACCACCGTCATTTCCTCGGACGGCGCCTTCGGCCCATTCACGGCGCGCCTGCCGACTGGAACACCGCAATAGCGATTGGCCTGCCGATGCTGATGTTGTAGCCCTCGATGCGCGGTCCGCGGTCGTAGCGCAAGCCGATCGCCTCGGCGCGTAGCGCGAATTCGCGCTCCTGTGGCGCAACGACAAAGGCGAAGCGGCAGCTGCCGCCGCGCAGGAAATCGGCGGCGCCGTCGGCGTCGGTGAAGCGGGTGTTGGTGCCGGCAAGAAACACCAGGCTCGGCTCCTCGTAGCCGGCGCTGACGGCGACTGGATGCCGGCAACCGGAATCATGCAGCACTTGGGCAAGTTCGACGCTGGGAAACGCCGGCGTCAGCGACGGCACGATCACCGCATACATGCCAAATGCCATCAGCACCGACGCCGCCGTGGCGCGCATGAAGGCGCGTTCGGCTCCATCGTCATCGTATAATTGCCAGGCAAACAGCCCACATACGATCGAGGCGGCAAAGAACGGCCAGGCGAGCAGCGCCAAGTCGCGATCGATGACGACCGCAGCGACCACCGCGACAATGCTGACGATCAGCGGGACCAGGAACCACCACATAATGCCGCGCACCATCCATGGCCGTCGCGACAGGACCCGCGTCTCGACAGCGCCCGCGATCAGAATGGCGATCGCCGGATAGAGCGGCAGCACGTAGTGCGGCAGCTTGGTCACGACCAGCTCAAACACGATCCAGGACGGCACCAGCCAGGCCAGAAGAAAGCGCGCGGCGGGCTCGCGACGGACTGCCCAAACGGCAGGCGCCGCCAATCCCGCCAACATCGAAGCCGGAAAGAAAGTGGCAAAGAATAGGAGCACGTAGAGGCCCGGCGGCGCGCCATGGGCTTCTTGCGGGCTTGCGACCTTGGCGAGCATGTCCTCGCCGACTGAAGCGACCAGAAACTGGCTGCCGACGCGCCAATAGATGGCGATGAACCATGGCAGAACGAGCAGAAACGTCCACGCAATGCCCGGCAACGGGCGCAGCGCCGTGAGCCAACGCGCGGAGCGGTCGAGGATCGACAAGGTCGCCGCGGCTAATCCGACGACCATCACAATGAGCGGCCCCTTGACTAAAATACTTACGGCGATCGCCGTCCAAAATACCGCGAGCAGGCCGCGACCCGGCGGTGCATCGCCGCGGCGCGGCGCAAGATAAACGCGCGCCAATATGCTCATGGCGACAACGATGGTGAACAGCAGCACGGCGTCGGTTTTGGCTAATCTCGCTTCGACGCCGAGAATGGTCGAGGCCGTCATCATCAAAGCCGCCAGCACTGCGCCGCGGCGGCTGACAAAGGCGAGCGCACACCAATAGGTCGCCAGCACGGCGCCGATGGCGCCCATCAAGGACGGCACGCGGTAGAGCCAGATGGTGGTTCGCGCACCGGCTAATCCGAGCGCGCTCGCCGTGTTCACCACGGCGGCCTGCAGCCAATAGATGCCGACCGGCTTGCGATAGCGCACGTCGTCGCGGTAGCGGATATCGACGTAGTCGCCGGTCTCGATCATCTGTTTGGTGGCTTGCGCGAAGTAGGCCTCGTCGCGATCGACCGGCGGAACCTGGAAAAATCCAGGCAGGAACGCGAAGAGCGAGATGAGCACCAGCGCGGCCACCGCCCGTCGGTGCGAGCCCGCGGCATAGTCGAACAGCGCGGTAAGGCCCTTTGCCGCCCAATCGGACCGCGATCCCCAGCTGCTGGTCGTGCTCATAGGCGGCTTATCGTTGACGCACTGTCTTGGACGAAAACTACTCCAAGCCCCGGATCAAACCTGGACGGACGGCTTTCGCCTGCGGTCCTAAATACCAGCCGACAATAGTGAAATCTGCCCCAGCGGGGAAGCGCCGCTATCGCAACTGCCGCCTAGGCGTCGCTATAAATCGTGTCGAGGTCATGGCCAAGGGTGCGTGTCGAAATCGCGCGCATTAGCGTGATTGGGCGCCGTGGGTGACGCGATTTACCCGGCTTTTGGGCGCTGATTTTACTATATGATCCGCTCCGCGCGGCCCCGTAGCTCAGGGGATAGAGCAACAGCCTTCTAAGCTGAAGGTCGCAGGTTCGAATCCTGCCGGGGTCGCCATCTTCCTTGGGTCCGACCCGCAGACATGGGTCCATGATGGGTTCATGGCGGACACACCGTTAGGCGCGCGCTATAAGCGGCTGCGGGCAGGTCTGCCAATTCTGCTTTGGCTCGGTAATTTAATTATGCCGCCGGCTTAAAGCGCCGCGCAGTTCCGGCCGCTCGAAGATCAGGAACACGACGTGCCGGTTTGCGGAGTGTACACAACGCAAGCGCTGCTTCGTGGAGTCATGTACAGGTTATCCGAGAGATTGATTGCGCCCGCCGCAAAAAGACCGAATATCGGCGAAAACCTATAGCTCACTTGGGCAAATATCAGATAACTACTATTCGTATTAAGGGCTGATGGAAGGGTGACCGAAGATCCCCGCGCGAGAGCAGTGCCGCCCTGAGAGTAGCTCCAGGCAACCGTAGCTTGGCCCCTCCAACTGATCGCTATTTGTGAAATCGTGACGACGGCGGGCGCTTGCGAATATGGAGCAAGGATCGCCGAAGTCGCACCGACTATCGACGTAATGTCCGACGATGCGATCGTTTGATACTGGTTGGTAATTGCTGCAAGCGAATAGGTCGCCGCACGCACTTTCATGTAAACGGCCATCGCTCTGGCGGCGTCGAATGACGCCAGAAACAGGATGACAAGGATGGGCATAATCATTGCGAATTCGATCGCGGCGACGCCGCGCGTCGGTGCGACGATCCACCAATACAGCCGGCAAATACGTGTGCCGATTCGCATGATCAACAGGCCTTCGCCCGGAATAGGGCCACGCCGTCGTCTCGGTCCTATCGTAGTAAGATTGGAGAGCGCCCGGGGACAATCAGGCCTAACGCCTATGCCTCAGGCTCCAAGGCAAAAATCAAAAATATTGGCTGGTTTCTATTCGCCTATATCGGACAAATACACCATCGATCGATGCCTTAGATTGATCTCGATCAATTCGAACCATTCGAGTGAGTTCGTCTGTTTGCACTTTTCCCTTTCGGGGACGGCAATCGAGAAAGTGCAGCTGTCTTCGGCGTGAATAGCGTGAAGCTGTTGAGAAGGCAGTCGTGCGGCAAATCCACGCCGCAAAAACCACCTCGACATAAGCTATTGATCTTGCGTTGCTTCGCCCCACCGCCGGGGTCGCCAATCGATGCGATGCTGGTTCGGTCCCGTGTACGATAGCCCTTATTGCCCACCTCAATGCGTAGCGAAACCGCGACGTGCAATCCGCGCACTAGCCGACCTACCGCGATGAGAGTATGTTTCCCTCTACGCCAGCCAAAACTAACAATAATCATGGCGCCGACAGGGAGGACACGATGACCGATTCACGCCTGCTCTCGCAACCACGCAAAGTTTCCCAATCCAAGCTTTCCCGCCGCAGCGTGCTTAAATCCGCCGCGCTCGGTTCCGCCGCCGCGCTGACCGCCCCTTATGTCAAGGGCGCCTACGCCGCCGGTTCGCTGTCGCTCGGGGTCTGGGACCATTGGGTGCCCGGAGCGAACAACGCGCTGACCAAGCTCTGCAACGAATGGGGCGCCAAGAATAATTGCGAAGTGAAGATCGACTACATCACCTCGCAAGGCGAAAAGGACAAATTGACTGCGGCCGCGGAAGCCCAAGCCGGCACCGGCCATGACATCATGTCCCACCGCGACTGGAACATCCGGATTCACCAGAACGTGCTGGAACCGCTCGACGACGTCGTGGCGGGCTTGATCAAGCAATACGGCCCGATCAGCCCGGTCTCCGAATATCTCGCCCGCATCAAGAGCACGTGGCGCGGTATCCCGACTACGGTGGGTAGCCAAGTGAAACCGTGCTGCTCGCGCTTCGATCTCTACCAGCAGCATGCCGGCATCGATATTCGCGGCATGTTCCCGGCCGACGAGTCGAAATACGACAAGGCCAAGATCGACACCTGGAATTGGGATACGTATCTCGACTCCGCCCAGAAGCTTTACAAAGCGGGCTTCCCGGTCGGCTTGCCGATGGGGCAGACGAGTGACGCCGTCGACTGGGTTGGCGCGCTGTTCAACTCTTTCGGCGTGGTCATGGTCGACGCCAAGGACAACATCAAGATCAATTCCGACGAAACCCGCACAGCGCTCGAATATCTCAAGAAGCTGATGGCGGTTAACCCGCCGGAGGTCTATGCCTGGGACGATGCCGGCAATAACCGTTGGCTTATCTCCGGCAAAGGCTCGAGCATCATGAACCCGCCGAGCGCCTGGGCGGTCGCCAAGCGCGACAATCCGACGGTCGCCGCGAATTGCTGGACGCACGCCATGCCGCGCGGGCCGAAGGGCCGCTTCGTCGGCCAATTGCCGCAGTTTTATGGGCTATGGTCGTTCTCGAAGAACAAGACGGCGGCGAAGGAGCTTCTGACTTTTATCTCGCAGAAAGAAGCGGTGGCGCAGCTCGTGCAAGCTTCCTACGGTTACGACCTGCCCTCATTTAGGACCATGTACGACCTGGATACCTGGAAGACCGTCGAGCCGCCGGTCGGCACCGTTTACAGCTATCCGCCGCGCGGCGACGAGCAAACCTCGATCGCCGGCGCGCCGGCGCGTTCGGAAGTCGGCGCCCAGATCTACAACCAAGCGATCAATACCGTCATGGTCGCCAAGATCACGCAGGGCAACGAAAAGATCGACGACGTGATCAAGTGGGCCGAAAACGAGCTCGAAGGAACCTTGCGCGTCTGAGCGTTGTTTTTGCTTTCGCAACGAAGCGGCATGCCGGCCAAATCCGACGGCACTTTGGCCGGCATGTCTCTCGCCATACGATGAAAGCTTGATCCGAAAAGGCGGCGACGCAAATGGCCGATACGGTCCAAACATGGAGTTCCGCACCGGCGCTTCGCAGTGTCGGGATGCCGGCATCCGCGCGGAACGACTTCCGTCGGTTTCTGCGCCGCCGGTCGAGCACCGCCTTTCTGATGTGCCTGCCGTTGATAGTCATCATCGCCGGGCTGATCGTTTATCCGGCCTGCTACTCGATCTACCTGTCGATGCTGAACCGGTCGCAGACGCACTTCATCGGGCTTGGCAATTTCAGCTTCCTCTTGTCTCGCGACGTATTCTGGATGGTGGTGGAGCAAACCGCCATCTTCGCGCTCAGCGCGGTATTCTTCAAAGCGATGATCGGGCTCATAACCGCCCATCTCATCAACAATCTGCCGGCTAAAGGTCAGCGCAAGTGGCGCGGTATGTTGTTGGTGCCGTGGGTCATCCCGCTCGCGCTGTCGTCACTCGGCTGGTGGTGGCTGTTCGATCCCACCCACTCCGCCTTCAACTACGTTCTTTCGAGTATTGGCGTCGGCGAGGTCGGATGGCTGAGCGATCCCTACTGGGCGCGCTTCTCCGTCATCCTGGTCAACGTCTGGTTCGGCGCGCCGTTCTTTCTCATCATGTATCTCGCGGCGCTGAAATCGGTTCCGGAGCAGCTTTACGAGGCGGCAGCCATCGACGGCGCCAATGCCTGGCAAAAATTCCGGCACATCACGCTGCCGATGATGCATAACATCATCTCTATTACCGTGCTGTTCTCGTTGATCGTGACTTTCGCCAATTTCGACATCGTGCAGATCATGACGGCCGGCGGACCGCGGAATATGACGCATGTATTCGCAACCTACGCCTTCATGCTGGGCATCCGTTCCGGCGACCTGCCGCTCGGCGCCGCCACCTCGCTGTTCATGTTCCCCATCCTCGGCATCGCGGCGATTTTCATCCTGCGCGGCGTGCGCAAACGCGGCCGGGAGATCGGATGAGCACGGCCGCCCTCAGCGTTCGCGCCGGGCGTGGGGCCGGAGTCCGCGCCAGCCTCAGCCGAAATCGGCGGTGGGCGCTGATCGCCTCTTACATATTCCTGACCATCTTTGCGGTCTTTTTTCTTATCCCGCCATATTACATGGTCGTCACCGCGCTTAAGAGCGATGCAGAGGTCGCGCGCATGGCGACCAATCCGTGGTTCATCGCCGACGGCGTGACCTTGGATCAATTCAAGATCCTGCTCACGCAAACCGACTTCCTCGTCTTCTTTAAAAACACGCTGATCGTGACGCTTTGCGTGGTGGCAATCACCATGGTGGTCAGCGTGCTGGCCGCGTTTTCGCTCGGCCGGATGAAATTCTGGGGCTCCGGCATTCTGGCGACTGGAATTTTCCTGACCTATCTCGTGCCTGACACGCTGCTGTTCATCCCGCTCTTCCAGATCGTCAAGGCGGTCGGACTGCTGAACTCGTATTGGGGCATGGTGCTGGTTTATCCGACGCTGACCGTGCCGTTCTGCACCTGGATCATGATCGGCTACTTCCAGTCGATTCCCAAGGAGCTCGACGAAGCGGCTCTGATCGACGGCGCCGGGCATTTCCAAATGCTGACGAAAATCTTCATTCCAGTGGCGCTGCCCGGCATCATCGCCGCCACGATCTTCGCTTTCACCGTGTCCTGGGCCGAGTTCGTCTATCCGATGGCTTTTCTGTATTCCTCGGGCGAACAGGTTCTCACGGTCGGCACCGTGACGAGCCTCATTCGCGCGGACGTTTACAAGTGGGGCATGCTGATGGCCGGAGCGCTTCTTGCCGCCGCCCCGCCGCTCGTGATCTATGCCTTCCTCATGGATTACTACATCGCCGGCCTGACTGCGGGCGCCACCAAGGGCTGAAAAGGGTATAGGGACAATGGCCGAAGTCGCGTTGCGTAACGTGGTCAAGCGCTTCGACAATGTCGAAGCGGTGCGCAGCATCAGCCTCGACATTCCGGACAACGAATTCGTCGTACTGGTCGGCCCTTCCGGCTGCGGCAAGTCGACCACGCTACGCATGATCGCCGGCCTCGAAGAAGTCACCGCGGGCGATATCTATATCGGCGGCGAGATCGTCAACGACCGGCCGCCGAAAGACCGCGACATCGCCATGGTGTTTCAGAATTACGCGCTCTATCCGCACATGACGGCGTTCGAGAACATGTCGTTCGGGCTGAAGCTGCGCAAATTTCCCAAGGACGAGATCAAAAGGCGCGTCGACAATGCGGCGCGCATTCTCGACATCACCGAACTGCTCGACCGCAAGCCGAAGGCGCTGTCGGGCGGCCAGCGCCAGCGCGTGGCGATGGGCCGCGCCATCGTGCGCAATCCGAAAGTATTTTTGTTCGACGAGCCGCTGTCCAACCTCGATGCCAAGCTGCGCGTGCAGATGCGCACGGAAATCAAGCGCGTGCATCAGATGGTGAAGACCACCACGGTTTACGTTACCCACGATCAGGTCGAAGCGATGACGCTGGCCGACCGCGTCGTGGTCATGAACGGCGGCGTGATCGAGCAGATCGCAACGCCGCAGGATCTGTACCACCATCCCAAGACGCGTTTCGTCGCCGGCTTCATCGGTTCGCCGGCGATGAATTTCATCCGCTGCCGTCTGGAGCAGAATGGCGCCGGCCTGCGCCTGCGCATTTCCGAGAACATCAGCCTGCCGGTGCCGCCGTCACAATCGGGACGCTTCCAGTCGCTGACGGGCAAGGAACTGATATTCGGGCTGCGCCCCGAGCACATCACCGAGCCGCGGCGCAACGACCGCGATGCGAATTGCGAATTCGCGGTAACGCTAGACGTCGTCGAGCCGATGGGCATGGAGACGATGGTCTATTTCACCGTCGACGGCCAGGAAATCTGCGGCCGCGTCGATCCGGGCAGCGCCGCCGGCCCGGGCGAAACCATGCGGCTCTATGCCGACATGGACCGTATGCACCTGATCGATCCGCAGAGCGGCGCGGTGCTGTGAAAAAAAATTCACGCCCGGGACACCAGGCCCCGGGCGTGACTTAAGCCTCAACCGCTAGTCCTCGACGTAAGCTTCCGCCGAAATATCCTTGCCGGTATAGTCCGGCATCATCGCCGCTGACACAAAGCTGATGACGGCGAGGACGGCGATATAGCCGGCGATGGCATAGCCCGATCCGTACGCGGCAAACAGCGCCGTGGCGATGATCGGCGCCGGGCCGCCGGCGATGATCGACGCCAACTGATAGCCGAGCGAGGAGCCGCTGTAGCGCAACCGAGGGGTAAAGGACTCGGCGATCAGCGCCGCCTGCGGTCCATACTGCATGTCGTGCGGGATGAGCGAGAGCACGATGGCGACGAAGACCAATGCCGGGGCCGCTGTATCCACCAGGCCGAAATACACGAATCCGAACAGGCCCATCGTCACTACGCCGATCAAATACATGTTCTTCCGTCCGATCTTGTCGGACAGGTGTCCGGAGATCGGGATGGTGAAGAACGACACGCAGGCCGCGACCAGCACCGCTGTGAGTATGAAGTTTCGATCCATCTTCAGCGTACCGACGGTGTAGGCGAAGACGAAGGCGGTAAAGACATAGAACGGCGCCTGCTCGGACAGCCGCAGCAAAGCCGAAAGGATGATCTCCTTCGGCTGCTTTTTGATGACTTCGATGATCGGCGCCTTCTCGATCTTGTTGGTGTCCAGGAGTTTCTGGAATACCGGGGTCTCAAGGATACCGAGACGGATCCACAGGCCGATGCCAACCAGGATGATCGACAGGGCGAATGGAACGCGCCAGCCCCACGTCAAGAAATCGTCGCCTGCCCATCTGCTGAAGGCCATGACGGCCAGGGTGGACAGGAGGAGGCCGCAGGGGACGCCGAATTGTGGCCACGCAGCAACGAGGCCGCGCTGGCTATGCTTGCGCGACCATTCCATGGCCAACAGCACGGAGCCGCCCCATTCGCCGCCCACGCCGATGCCTTGGATCGCCCGCAGCACGGTCAGGAGCACCGCACCCCAGATGCCGATCGAGCTGTAGGTCGGCACGAAGGCGATGGCGAAGGTCGCCAGTCCCATGCACAGGAGCGTGGCTATCAGCGTCGCCTTGCGGCCGATGCGGTCGCCGTAATGGCCGAAAATCGCAGCCCCGATCGGCCGGCCGACGAAGCCGATGAAATAGGTGCCGAAGGCGGCGAGCGTTCCGGCCAGTGCCGACTCGTTGGGGAAGTAGAGCTTGCCGAAAACCAGTCCGGCCGCCGTGCCATAGAGGAAAAAGTCGTACCACTCGATTGCCGTGCCGACCGTTGACGCGATTACTGCCTTGCGCAGTTGCACGCTATGTTCGGCCTCGGGCATTGCCCCAACTGTCGTTGCCATAACCATGGCATACCTCCCCCGGTTTCCTCGTTTTTGCGGAGCGCGCTCGCGAGCCCGTCTCCCATACGGAGGATATACGGAGAGGTCGGTGCGTGGCTACAGGGGAAACGGTTACGCACACCCTGGCACGGCCTTTTGATGCAGTGCAACGCAACGAAAGGTCGAAATAGAGTCGGAACCTGCCCTATCCCGCAAGCGGGCGTGGATTACTGGGTCGGCTTGTTCGAGGCCATCACCGTGACCGGCGTGTCGCGATAGTAATCCGCGAACACGCGCTTGAGATTGTCCACCTTCGGCAGATCGTTGAACACGATGTAGGGGTAACTCGGATGCACGACCGCAAAATCCTGATGATAGTCCTCGGCGGGATAGAACCCGGATAAGGGCTCGAGCTTGGTCACGATCGGCGCAGCGAAGGCGTGCGCTTGCGCAAGCTGGGCGATATAGGCGGCCGCAATCCGCTTCTGCTCGTCATTGGCGTAGAAGACGGCGGAGCGATATTGCGTGCCCTCGTCGGGGCCCTGGTAATTGAGCTCAGTCGGATTGTGCGCGACCGAAAAATAAATCTGCAAAATTTTGCCGTAAGAGATTTTGCGCGGATCGAACGTCACCGAAACCGATTCGGCGTGCCCAGTCCGTCCGCTACTGACCGTCTCGTAATGCGCGGTCTCCTTCTGACCGCCGGCATAGCCGGACACCGCCTGAGTGACCCCTTTGGTATGCTCATAGACCGCTTGCACGCCCCAGAAACAGCCGCCGGCCAGAACGATGTTCTGTAGCTCGCCGCCGGCCGAAGCGGTGGCATCGAGCGTCGGAGGAGGAATAACGACGGCTGGCTCGGCAGCCTGGGCGAGCCGGCCGACCAAGCCGACGAGCGCGATGCCCAGCAACGCTCCCGCGACCAATGTTTTAGCCAACTTAATGCGTGCCATCTGCGTATCCTCCGGCAGCGCCCCAGAAATGGGCGGCTTTGCGTCACCCAACTCTTAGGTCAATTGCGGGAACAGGCGCCAATCACAATTGTCGCCACGGCGCAGCGTGGCGCGCTCACGACCTCGTGTTCGAGCACGGTCCTTTAGGGGGATATCGTTACTCGACGGTCTGATAGCCGCGGATGACCGGCTCCGAGCCAAAGCCCCAATAATTGCGCAGCGTTCCCTCCGGCCACACTTTCGGTCGCTGCGGCCGGTCCTGGTGCCACGGCCGCGGATCGAAATAGCCCAGCGTCTCGTCTTTCATCTGGTCCATCTCGCAGAAAAACTCGACACGCACCTTGTCGGCGTTGCGGTGATAGATCGCGATATTGTGGCCGATGATGTGGCGGCCGGGGCCCCAAACCAGACGGATGTCATTTCGCGCCAGAACCTCCGCCGCGCGCTGGATTTCCGCCCAATCCTTCACTTCGAACGCGATGTGATGGAGCTGCGGTTCCGCGTCATAGACAAAATTCACGGTATGGTGGTCGGTGTTGCAGCGCAGGAACGCGAAGTGGTCGGCGTGCCAGTCGGAGACGCGGAATCCGAGCACGTCGCAATAGAATTTCACCGTCTTCTGCACGTCGTCGACGCGATAGGCCACGTGGCCCAGTTTGAGCGGCATCACGCCGGCCTGCCGGCCGTCGTCCTGGGTGAAGACATAGTCGGCGAAAACTTCGATCTGCGTGCCCTTGGGATCGGTAAAGACGATGGCCTCGGCCACGCCGGGCGATATTCCGCTACGCCGCTCGCACTTCACGTTGACTTTGCGCAGTGCGCGTTCGACCTCGCCGAGATCGGAACCGGGAGCAATCTGCAAGGCAAGCCGCGACAGCGCGTTGCCGTTGCCCGGCTCCAGCGCGATCGCCTCCAGCCCGAGCTTGCAGGCCAGGAAGGCGCGGTCCTTGCCGCGTTCGAGGAGAGTGAGGCCGACAACGTCGGTGTAATAGGCAACTTGGCGCTCGATGTCGGGCGTCGTCAATGTAGCGTGCCCGAGTCGTCTGACCTGAATCATAGGGATTGGCTCCCGCCACCATCCATGCGTCCCGCCAAAATGCGGAAAACCTAATCTATCCCATTCGAACCGCCGTTGCGCGGACTAGAATTGAGCCATTTGCGCATTGTTTCCTCGCCCCGGCGGCGGGTCGGAGACCCTTCTGAAACCCCAGGTTAATGATTTACATCAATGATGCGGCTTCCCATTAAGGAGGTGCTTCACCTCCGTCGCGGCGGCCGCACCGACAAGACCATGAGCGCAAAACCGGCGCAGTCAGCATCCGCCGCACCTGTCGTGGCGACCGAGCCAAGCACAGCGCGCGCCCCACTTTGCTTTGTCATCGACAGCGATGGCAGCATACGGCACTTCCTGTCGCTCATTCTGCACGGCGCCGGCATCGATACCGAGGAATTTGCCGACGGCCAGGGACTGCGCCAAGCGCTGTCGCGCCGTGCGCCCGATCTCGTCTTTCTCGACATCCCGCTTGAATCCGCCGAAGGGATCGCATGCGTGGTTGCGCTCAGCGGCTCCAACTATCGCGGGCAAGTGCAGCTCATGTCGAACCGCGGCTCCGCCGTGCTGGCGCATGTCAAAAGCATCGGCGAACAACAGCGCCTGCAGATGCTGCCGGTGTTGCGAAAGCCGTTCGAGACCAATGCGATCATCAAGCTGCTGCAAGATCTCAAGCTCGGCCATCCGCCTGCGGTCGCCGGACGCATCGATCTCGATGAGGCCTTGGCGAACCAATGGATCGAATTCTGGTATCAGCCGAAGATCGATCTGCGCAAAAAGCAACTCATCGGCGCGGAGGCCTTCGCCCGCGCGCGCCATCCGGCCCACGGTGTGCTGTTGCCGGGCGCATTCATGCCCGGGGCCAAGGAATCGAGCTTGGTCGCGCTGTCGGAGATCGCCTTGACCAAGGCGCTCAAAGCCGCAGCCAGCTTCGCCAAGCTCGGCGTCAATTTGCGGATGGCGGTCAATATCCCGGTCAGCGCTCTGACGAAGCTTGCCGTCGCCGACATTGTCCAGACCTACCGCCCGCAATTCGAGAAGTGGCCGGGTCTGATCATCGATGTGACCGAGGAGCAAATTGTTACCGATCTGGCGCTGGCGACCGACTTCACGCAACGATTGAAGCACCTCAACGTCCAGCTCGCGATCGACGATTTCGGCCGCGGCTATTCCTCGCTGGTGCGGCTCAAGGACTTGCCGTTTGCCGAGCTCAAGCTCGACCGCGCCTTCGTGACCGACTGCGGCACCGACAAGGTCAATGCCCCGCTGTGCAAGACGGTCATCGATCTTGCGCACAATTTCGGCAGCGTCGCGGTAGCGATCGGCATCGAGAAGGCGTCCGACGCGCTCGCCCTGGTCAGCATGGGCTGCGACTATGGCCAGGGTTTTTTGCTCGGCCAGCCGATGCCGGAAGAGCGTTTCGGGTCGCTGCTGCGCCAGCGCGCCGGCTCGCAAGGGCGCTCCGCCCCCGCCGCTCCGCGCCTGATGGAAAAGCGGCCGGCCTGAAGCGGCACCGTTCATTTGCGCATGAAGTGGTCCGAAAACCGGTGCCCACTTTTCGCGATCGTGCGCTCAGTGCGTCCAGGCGCCGCGGCGCGTATACGCGAAATTGTCGGAATAGCAGATGCGCTGCCGCATCGGCGGTCTGCTCTCGAACGCCTCATAGGCGATGCCGTTGCGTTCGCAATAGGCGATGGCCTCTTCTTTGGTGTCGAAGCAAAGCCGCAGTTGCTGCTTCATGTCGCCGGAACTGGTCCAACCCATCAGTGGTTCGACAGAGCGCGGCTGTTCGGGCTCGTAATCCAGCACCCATTCCTTGGTCTTGGCGGTGCCGGACTGCATCGCCGTGCGGGCTGGTTTATAGATTCGGGCGGTCATGGGTGAATGCTCCTCAAATGCCGATCAAAAATGCCACTTTGCGAACACCCTGCCCGATCCGGTCTTCAAATACGCCTCGAATTTATCTGCACGCCGGCGATCCGAAAATGCCATATAGCTGGCTAGCGCCCAGGCAACAAACTTGCTCGGATGCGGCGCTTGACCGGCATTGTACTCAGCGAATCCCTTCTTCGGATTGATGGTACAGCCTCCATAACGTCTTTCGGGCGTGGACCTGCTCCGTAGGATGGAGACGTATTTCACCCTGACTGAGCCTCCCGCCGCCATGATTAGGTCCGCCTTCGCCAAGGCGTCGGCGTGACATCCGCCTTCGCTTCCATCGACTGCGGGCACCTCACGCCGTAGCGGAGCGAAGGCGGTTGGTCGGGGCAGCAGGATTTGAACCTGCGACCTGGAGTACCCAAAACTCCCGCGCTACCAGGCTGCGCTATACCCCGCCGGTCGCGGCACTGGATAGCGGTTTCCGTTGCCCCCAGCAAGCCGAGCGCTGGCGTCGGCCGATCAGTGGTTAGCGAAAATCGAGCCCGTCACACGGTCGCCCGCAGCGATGTGAAACTTGCGCGCGGTGCCGGCGATCACTTCCAGCACGCCGCGTACCGGTCCGCCGGACGGGACGAGCGCATCCGACAGCGGCGTGGTGTTTTCCGCGATGCGTAGAATGCGTCCATTGCCTTGGATGAAGATCATATCCAGCGGTATGTACGTATTGCGCATCCAGAACTGCACCGGCTGGTCGGTTTGGAAATCGAACAGCATGCCGTGACCTTCCGGCAGGGACTTCCGGTACATCAGGCCGCGGGCGCGTTCTGCATCGTTGGTCGCCAGCTCGACGGAGAATGCGTGCACGCCGGAGCTGGTCACGATCTCGATCGTATCTTGCGCGGCAGCGCTCGCAGGCGTTTGCGTAGCCGGCAGAGCGCAGCCGGCAACGAACACGATCGCGGCGAGGCCAATGGCCCGCATGAACCGCGTTGAGCGAAGGGCAGCGCGTAGTGCTAATGCGAGGCCGGACCGAGCGGACCGCTCTCTGGGCGGATTTCGGCCGCCATCAGTCCTTTCGGTCCCGGCCCGAAACGTACCAGGACGAACTGACCGGGCCGCAGTTCGGTCATGCCGAAACGGCGTAAGGTTTCCATGTGGACGAAAATATCCGGCGTTCCATCCCCCCGCGTCAGGAAGCCGAAGCCGCGCAACCGATTGAACCATTTGACCTGTGCCCGTTCGAGACCGCTTGTGGGAGCCACAGTAACATGGGTTCGCGGCGGCGGCATCTGCGCCGGATGGATCGCCGTCGATTCGTCCATGGTAAGAACCCGGAAGGCCTGCAGGCCTTTTGGCCCCATCACGACCTCGCAAGCGACCCGCGAACCCTCATAGGCCGTCTGAAAGCCGTCGCGGCGCAGGCAGGTGACATGCAACAGCACGTCAGCCATGCCGTTGTCCGGAACGATGAAGCCGTAGCCTTTGGCGACGTCGAACCACTTGATGACGCCGGCGACTTCGATGACGGGCGAAGTAGCCTCGTCAGGAAGACCAACGTCGGGTCCGAGCCCCGGCTTGGTTGATTTTGGTTCGATCCCGTCCGACGCCATGACGCCGTGGCCGCCGCCGCTGTTGTGCTGGCGCCCCGCGGGCGCATCACGAATCTCTTGAATCGAAGATAACACCGGGAATCCGACGCGAAAGGGCAAAAATGCAACACTGGCGTAAAAGCGTCATGGCCTGTGCACAAAGTGGATTTTATTCATTGCAGGATGAGGGGTTCGAGAACGGTCCCGATGTCCTGGTGCACCACCAGGTCGGCGATCGCGTCGAACTCGGTCGGCTCGCGATTGACGACGATGAGGCGCGCGCCGTTGCGCTTGGCCATCAAGGGAAAGCCCGCGGCCGGCCAAACCACGAGCGAAGAGCCGATCGCCAGGAATAAATCGCAGGACTGGGCAAACTTTTGGGCGCGCCGCATGGCGGCATCGGGCATCGCTTGGCCGAACGACACCGTTGCGGTCTTGATGAAGCCGCCGCAAGCCGGGCAATCCGGCGCGCAGCCGTTGGCGGCGTCCATTCGCCCGCGCACCCATGACAGTTCGTAGCGCGCGCTACAGTCGAGGCACAATGCGAAAGTCGTATTGCCGTGGAGTTCGACGACATGTTCCGGCGCAATTCCCGAGGCTTGATGCAAATTGTCGATGTTTTGCGTGATTACGGCCGGCGCCTTGCCGGTGCGATAGAGGCTGGCGACCGCACGATGGCCCCGGCTCGGTTCCGCGCTGCCGAATTGATCGTCCATGGCGAAGCGCCGCCGCCAGGACTCATTGCGTGCCTCTTGGCTGGCGAGGAACTCATCGAACGGGATCGGCCGGTACTTGGTCCAAAGGCCGCCTGGCGAGCGGAAGTCTGGAATACCAGATTCGGTCGATATGCCGGCCCCGGTGAACGGTACGATGGTAGCGGCCTCGTGGACCAATTCCTGCAGCCGCGCTATGGCACTATCGAGATCGGGCGCAATCATTCGTCATAGCCACGCTTCATGCCCACCGGCCGCCATCATACATTAGATGGCAACCGTGACGGCTATTTCCGACCAGCGGAGGTTCCCACTATGCGGTATCTGCACACAATGCTTCGGGTGCGCAATCTCGACCATGCGCTCGACTTCTATTGCAACAAGCTCGGGCTGCAGGAAGTGCGGCGCCGGGTCGACGAGAAGAACAAGTACACGTTGGTGTTCTTGGCGGCGTCCGCCGATGGCGACCTGGTCGCCAACGGCCCGGCCAACCGTCAGGCGCCACTGGTCGAGCTCACATATAACTGGGACAGCGAGGACTATGGCGAGGCGCGCTATTTCGGCCATCTGGCCTACGAGGTCGATGATATCTACGCCCTTTGCGAGAAGCTGATGAAGGCGGGGGTCACCATCAACCGGCCGCCGCGCGACGGCCAAATGGCCTTCGTGCGTTCGCCCGACAAGCAGTCGATCGAACTGTTGCAGAAAGGCGCGCCGCTGCCGCCCATGGAGCCTTGGATCTCGATGCCCAATACCGGAAAATGGTGAGCCGGGCGCCCTTGCTTGCCGCTTGCGGCAAAGCTCTTTATATGTCGCGCGCCGTCAGGCTCCGAGCGCCTTTGCGCTTGATCCGCGCCCTTCGTCTAGCGGTCCAGGACATCGCCCTTTCACGGCGGTAACACGGGTTCGAGTCCCGTAGGGCGCGCCATAAATCTCAATCACCCCGCATTCTCAATCACCCCATGTCCGATGCTCTCGAACTCCTGACCACCCGGCGCTCCTTCAAGGCTGCCGAACTCACCGGCCCTGCTCCATCCGCCGCCGAACTCGACACGCTTTTGACAATCGCTTCTCGGGTGCCGGATCACGGCAAGCTCACGCCTTGGCGCTTTATCGTGTTCGAGGGCGATGCGCGATACGCTGCCGGTGAGGCTATCGCGGCTGCATTTCGCGCCAAATACCCCGACGCCAAGCCCGAACATGTCGAGGCCGAGCAGCGCCGATTTGCGCGCGCGCCGCTGGTCGTCGCGGTGGTGAGCCGCGCCGCGCCGCATGCGAAAATTCCAGAATGGGAGCAGGTGCTCTCGGCGGGCGCCGCCGCCATGAATCTCGTTCTCGCCGCGCATGCGCTCGGCTACGGCGCCAACTGGATCACCGAGTGGTACGCTTACGACCGCAACGCGCTCGATGCGCTTGGGCTCGCGCCGCACGAGCGCATCGCCGGCTTCATTCACATCGGCCGGCCGCCCGGAGCGCCTGAAGATCGGCCGCGGCCGCCGCTCGACGAGATCGCCACGCGTTTTTCCGCTTAGCTTGGCACACCGCCGAAACCAGACAACGGCGCCGACCGAAGCCGGCGCCCTCGTCTTCAAGCGTACGCGCACGACCTACATTCCATTGTTGATCAAGGTCTGCTGCGTGTTCTCGACGTCCAGCGCCGTCTGCTCATTCACCGCGGCTTGCGTGGCGTCCATCAGACTGCTGCGGACTGGTCAGCGCGGTTGACGGATTTTGCGCATGCGCGATTGCGGCATAAGCGGCAATCAACAGCATGACGCATGCAGCGACGAAAAATGTCGTCAATGCAGCTCGCCCGACGTGCCTTGCCCGCATGGCTATCGCCGCTCCATTCCTTTAAGGCCCTCGCCCGCGTCGGTTCTCTCTCCGCTGGAACCGACGCACGCATGCATCAAACGCTCATCAAATGCTTCGGTTCCCTCTCCTGATGCGGCGCACAATTTACGGAACTGTTGCGTTGCAACCGGAAATTTTCCTCGCATCGTTCACATGGCAGACCAACATCCGTCACGGCAACGCCACAGACTCCCCCTAGCGTTCTCGCCGGACGGTGAGAATTGATTCAGGGAGGACGATCATGACTGTGCAGGCCGAAACAACGGCACGGGCGCGCTTGGTCACCCACAGCAAGAACAATTGTCCCCAATGCAGCGAATGGCTGCTCGCACCGGACTGGTCCGAATATCTCAACGAGCGCTGCGTGCGGCACACCTGGTCGTGTCAGGCCTGCGGCTACCAGTTTGAGACCGCGGTATTCTTTGCCGAGGCGGCGTAATCAATCGGCGGCTTGCGGCGGATAGGCGTGCCGCTGGCCGCTGAAATCCTCGATCGCCGAACAATCCGCACTCAAATAGTTCGGCCCGATCGGCGATTTGCCGTAGCCGCCGGGAATGTCGAGCACATAGGTGGGCTGGCACAGTCCCGAATAGCGGCCGTGCAGGGCGCGCATTAAGCTTTGTCCTGTCGCGATCGACGTGCGCAAATGCGCCGTGCCGGGCGCGAGATCGGCGTGGTGCAGGTAATACGGCTTGACCCGGCATTCCACCAGCGCCCGCAATAGCGCGCCGAGCGTCTCGGCGTCGTCGTTGACGCCGCGCAACAGCACGGACTGGCTCAGCATCGGTATCCCCGCATCGACGAAACGCGCGATAGCCACGCGCGCGTCTTTAGTCAGTTCGCGCGGGTGATTGGCATGCAGCACCACAAACGCCGCTTTGTCGCTGCGGAGCGCGCGCACCAAATCGGGCGACACCCGTTCGGGCGCCGCGACCGGCACGCGCGTGTGCACGCGGATCACCTTGACGTGGTCGATCGCGGCGAGCTGTGCCGTCACGGCTTTGAGACGCCGCGGCGACAGCACCAGCGGATCGCCCCCGGTCAGGATCACTTCCCAAATTTGCGGCGTGCTACGGATGTAGTCGAGTGCCGCTGCGAGCGCAGCGCGGGACAGCCCTCCGCGTCCCGGCCCGACCGTCTCGCGGCGGAAACAGAAACGGCAATAGACCGCGCAAGCATTGACAAGCTTGAGCAACACCCGGTCGGGGTAGCGGTGAACCACGCCTTCGACCGGACTATGCGCCTCGTCGCCGATCGGATCGCTCGTTTCTTCCGGCCGCGATTCCAGCTCGCGCATATCGGGAACAAACTGCCGCCCGATCGCATCGTGCGGGTCGGATGGATCGATCAAACCGGCGATGGCCGGCGTGATCGCAACGGCATAACGTGCGGCGACTTGCTCGAGGGCTGCGACCCGATCGCGGCGCACCAATTGCGCAGCGACAAGTTCAGATGGCGTGCGCAAGGAACTTATAGCGGTCATGCCGGCGACTCCTGAATTGGCGTCCATAACACCTGGTCGATGCGCGAAGCTCCGGTCGCCAGCATGACCAGGCGGTCGAGGCCGAGCGCAATGCCGCAAGCCTGCGGCATATGCGCAAGGGCTGCGAGAAAATCCTCATCGATCGGATAGCGCTCGCCGTAGATGCGTTCTTTCTCCGCCATTTCGCGTTCGAGGCGGCGGCGCTGCTCGTCGGCATCGGTGAGCTCGCCAAAACCGTTGGCAAGCTCGACCCCGCATACATAAAGCTCGAAGCGTTCGGCGACGCGCGGCGGATCTGGCGTTGAACCTTGCGCCGGCTGCGCCAGCGCCGACAGCGCGGCCGGATATTCGTCGAGAATGGTGGCGCGGCCGATGCCCAGATTGCCCTCGATCCGCTCCACCAGCACGCGGCTGAAAATATCGCCCCAGCTGTCGTCAGCGCCGATGCGGATACCCGCCGATTGCGCAGCACGCGCGAAACGCTCGCGGTCCGGCATGCCGTCCGGCAGCGTCGCGAAAAGATCGATGCCGGCAAAACGAGTGAACGCCTCCGCAACGCTGAGCCGCTCGGGCTCGGCAAAGGCGTCGGCGGAGCGGCCGCGATAAGTGAGCTGCCGCGTGCCCACCGTCCGGGCGGCGGCTCTCAGAATGGCAACGCAATCTCCCATCAAAGTCTCATAGCGCTCGCCGGCACGATACCATTCGATAAGCGTGAATTCGGGATGATGCAGCGCGCCGCGCTCGCGGTTGCGAAACACTTTGGCGAATTCGACAATGCGCCGCTCTCCGGCCGCCAGCAGCTTCTTACAGGCGAATTCCGGCGAGGTGCGCAGATAAAGTCGTGACGGCGTGCCATCCAGCGTCGCCAGCGTGGTGGCGAACGCGTGCAGATGAATCTCATTGCCCGGGGAAACCTGCAGTGCCGCGGTGTCGACCTCGACAAAATCCTGGCCGGCGAACCACGCCCGCAAAGCGGCCATGATGCGGCCCCGCGCCAACAGGACCGGCCGGCGGTCGGCATGGACGTGGGGGGCCCAGAAGGGCGACGAATGGGGCGGAACGGCCGGCATGTCCTTGTTTATGGACCTTTGAGGAAATAACTAGCGATCAGCCTGAAGATCGGTATGTTGCAGCCGCAATCTCAGTCAACATTGAGGAAACCGTGAGAGTCATCGCCAGCTCATTGCGAAAAGGCAATATCGTCGAAGTCGACGGCAAGCTCGGGGTCATCATGGCCGTCGAGAATATCCATCCCGGCAAGGGCACGCCGGTCACCCAGATGGACGTGCGCCGGATCGCCGACGGCGTAAAGGTTTCGCTGCGTTATAAGACCACCGACCAGGTCGAGCGCGCTTTCGTCGAGGATCGCAAGCATCAATTTATGTACCAGGACGGCGACGGCTTCCATTTCATGAACATGGAAAGCTACGACCAGGTTGCGCTGCCGGCCGATATCATCGGCGATCAGGCGGCCTATTTGCAGCCCGAGATGGAGGTCACGATCAGCCTCCATGAGGGCGTCCCGGTCGCCATCGAGCTGCCGCCCAAGGCGACGCTCGAAGTGGTGGAAACCGAGCCCACCATCAAGAGCCAGACGGCGGCCTCGTCCTACAAGCCCGCCGTGCTGTCGAATGGGGTGCGCACTATGGTCCCGCCCTTCGTCACGACCGGCACCAAGATCGTGGTGATGACCGCCGACGGCAGCTATGTCGAGCGGGCCAAGTAGTAGCATCAGGCACGAGTCGCTTCAGTTTCTCTCTGAATATTTGTTCATTGCCGGAGCAGATCGAGTGGTGGCCATGCGCGGCACCGCTTGGCACCGTGCGCGTTCCTAGCGATAGTGGAGCATCTCGAATTCGGGATTTGACGCGTGCGCGCTGCTGCTCCGATTCATCGCGGCCTCCTGGCGACGGCATTTGCCGGCGCGATGCTGCTCGGCTCGGCGCATGCGGTCTTCAGCACGGAATGTAAGCCGAGTCATTTCAGGGCGCCGTACTTTATCAAGAGCATGGGCGCTTGCGCGTTCGACCCCGAGACCTTGAGTTATGCCGGCACTCCGGTCGAGCAGGCGATGTGCCTGATGCGCGGCATGGATGCGACCAGAAATCTCGGACCGCCACTCGAAAGTCTGCCCCCTGGCCTCGCCAGCCGTATCGGCCAAAGCACCGGCCTGCCATCGCGCGAGGCGCTGTCGAGCTTTTTATCCAGCCAAAATCTGGCAACGGATTTTGCCGCCAATCTGCGGCAGCCGGTATCGCGGGCCAATGACAACGATCCCGATGCGCCGATGGCGCGTTATTTTGTCATTCACGATACCAGCGGACCGAATTACGGACATCGCGCCTTTCCGGGCGACATCGATACCGAGCCGGAATACGAAAACCTCGCCGATTACGCCTGCTCGGACGGCTGGGGACGGGCGCACGTCTTTGTCAATCGCACCGGGGAAATGTTGCTGGCGCACGATTATTCGATTGCCTGGCGCGAGACCAAGTTCGAGCAGGCAGCGGAATTCGGCGGCGCCTTGCAAGGTCTGTTCCTGCATAACGAACTGGTCCAGCCGCGCAAGAGCGCGCCCGGGCACGGCCGGCGCAACGATGCGCAAACGCCCGATCCCGCCTTCACTGCCGCGCAATACGACCGGCTGGCTTTGCTCTACACGATCGCCAGCGTGCGCCGCGGCCAATGGCTCATTCCCGCGTTCCATGCCGCCATCGACGCGGAAATTCACAACGGCCACGACGATCCGCTGAATTTCGATATCGAAAGTCTTGCCGCCAGCCTCGACCGGCTCGCCGCGAAGCTGGTACAGCCCGCGGTGATCGAGGCTGCCCACCAGTGAGGGTCGTTGCGACCAGACGCGCATCGTTGACGACGGCCGGCGGCGCGTTGGCGTCGCTCCTCCTGCCGCCAAGCGCAAGCGCGCAACGCTTGCCGTTCGATCGGTGGATCGCCGTGTTTCGCGGCAAAGCGATAGCGCATGGCATCACCGACGAGACCTATATGCGCGTGATGCGCGCGGTGCGGCCGGATACGACCGGGCTCGAGGCAATCCACGACCAACCGGAATTCAATCAAAAGCTTTGGCAATATCTCAATCGCGCCGTCTCCGACTGGAAAGTGACCGCCGGCAAAGAAAAGGCCAAGGAATACGCGCCGCTGTTGTCCCGCATCGAAAAGGATTTCGGCGTCGAGCCCGCGTTCATGCTCGGCGTGTGGGGCATCGAGTCGGCATTCGGCGATTCCGTGGTAGCGAAAAATCATATGCGGCCGGTCATTCCGTCGCTGGCGACGCTGGCGTGGGCCGAACCGCGCCGGCGCCGCTATTGGGAGCAAGAACTGATCAACGCGCTCGCCATCGTGCAGCGCGGCTGGAGCACGCCGGAAGAAATGGTCGGCTCCTGGGCCGGCGCCATGGGCCACACCCAATGGATGCCGGAAGTCTGGCTCCATATCGGCATCGACTATAATCACGACGGCAAGATTTCGCCTTTCGGGCCGCCGGACGATGCGCTTGGATCGACCGCGCGCTTTTTCGCCGAGCGCGGCAATTATCGGCGCGGCGAGCATTGGGGCTACGAAGTGCGGATGCCGGCCTCGTATGGCGGCAACGTGTCGCACAGCTATGCCGCGTGGCACGCGCGCGGCGTGACGCGCGCCAATGGCGAACCGTTCCCGCAGCCGACCGCGACGGCGCGGCCTTGGGTGCCGGTACCGGGCGGCCCGGCGTTCCTGCTCGGCCCGAATTTCTTCGCCGCACGCAGTTACAATCCTTCGCTGAATTATGCGCTCGCGCTCTGCTATCTCGGCGACCGCTGCGTCGGCGGCGCGTCCTTCGCGACAGAATTTCCAGGCAGCGAACCGCCCCCTACTCTGGCCGAGATTGAGGAAATCCAGCGCCGCCTTGCCGCGCTCGGCTTCGATCCCGGCAGCCCGGACGGCCGCATCGGCAATGCAACGACGCTCGCGGTGCGCAACTATCAGCGCAAGACCGGTATCGAGCCGGCGGACGGCTATGCCGGCGTGGGACTTCTCGCCCGGTTGCGCAAAGGCTCATGATCCGGTTGGATGAGGGTAACCTACCCTCCCAGCCAAACCATGAGGAAATGCCCACCATGACGCCGTCCCAATCCGCGACCGCTCGCGCCGCCACCGATGCCGATCCCACCGTTGCCGGCCTCGAACGCCCGACCCCGGCCGGCGCCAATGCGCCGGGTTTTGGCTCGGACGTGATCGCCGAGGCGCTGCGCTCGCTCGATATTCCCTATATCGCGCTCACCCCGGGGGCGAGCTATCGCGGGCTGCACGACAGCATCGTCAACTATCTCGGCAATACCAAGCCGCAAATGCTGCTCTGCCTGCACGAGGAAGCCGCCGTCGCCATCGCGCACGGCTACGCCAAGGTCACTGGCAAGGCGATGGCCACCGCCGTGCACTCCAATGTCGGGCTCATGCACGCCAGCATGGCGATGTTCAACGCCTGGTGCGACCGCATGCCGGTCGTGGTGCTCGGCGCCACCGGCCCAGTCGACGCCGCCAAGCGCCGGCCGTGGATCGATTGGATCCACACCGCGCGCGATCAGGGTGCGCTGGTTCGCGATTACACCAAATGGGACGACCAGCCGGCGTCGCCGGCCGCCTCGCGCGAAGCCATCCTGCGCGGCACCTGGATCGCCAATACCGTGCCGCACGGCCCGGTTTACATCAATTTCGACGCCGAACTGCAGGAAGCGAAAATTTCCGAGCAGCTGCCGCCGATCGACGTTGCGCGCTACATGCCGCAGATTTCGACCGCAGCGCCGGCCGAACTCGTCCGTCAGGCGGCGGCCATGCTCAAGGATGCCAAGCAAGTCTTGATCCTCGCCGGCCGCGGCTCGCGCGATGTGAACGCCTGGAACGCCCGCGTCGCGCTCGCCGAGGCGCTCAATGCCCGCGTTGTCACCGACCCGAAGGTTGGCGCGAGTTTTCCGACCGATCATCCGCTCTATGTCGGATCGCCGCGCGCGATCACGCCCGACAGCGTCGAAGGTCTCAAGAACGTCGATGTCGTTTTAAGTCTCGATTGTGTCGATCTCGCCGGCGCCATGCGCTATGGCGGACCGATGCCGGCGGCGAAAGTCATTCAAATTTCGCTCGACCATCACATCCATTTCGGCTGGAACATGGATTACCAGGCGCTGCCGCCGGTCGATCTCATGCTGTCGGCCGATCCCGACCTCGTTGTGCCCGAACTGGTCAAGGAAATCGGCAAAAGCGCCAAGCCGCATGCCATGCCGAGCCCGCGCAAGATCTCGGCCAAGGAGCCGACCGGTTTCACCAACGAACATATTGCGCGCAACTTGCGCAAAGTGTTGGGCGATCGCCCGGTCACCTATACGCATCTGCCGCTGTCCTGGGACGATAGCTGGGTCACGTTCCGCCATCCGCTCGACTATATCGGCGCCGACGGCGGCGGCGGCGTCGGCGGCGGCCCGGGCATTTCGGTGGGCGCGGCGCTGGCGCTCAAAGGCTCCGGCCGGCTGCCGATCGCTATCTGCGGCGACGGCGATTTTCTGATGGGCGTCACCGCGGTATGGACGGCGGTGCATTATAAAATCCCGCTGTTGTTCGTGCTCGCCAACAACCGCTCGTTCTACAATGACGAACTGCACCAGGAGCGGATGGCGCGCGCGCGCAATCGGCCGGTCGAGAACAAATGGATCGGCCAGCGCATGTCCGATCCCGAAGTTGATCTTGCCGCGATGGGCCGCGCCCAAGGCGCGGTGGGCTTCGGTCCGGTCACCAAGTCCGGCGATCTCGCCGGCATCCTGGAAAAGGCCATCGCCGCGGTCGATGCCGGTCAGGTCGCCGTCGTCGATGTGCGCGTCGAGCCCGGCTATACCGCGGTCATGACGGCGGCAATGACGCGGGCGGGAAGTTGAAAGACTAAGAACCGTCGCTCCCGGGAGGAGATCATGAACGAAGCAGTCCCAGTCAAGTCGCTCAAAGCGCAAGTGCTCCAGCTGCCGCAGCATCGCGATGCGTTCTACGGCGGCAAATGGCACAAGGCAAAATCCGGCCGTTCCGCCGACGCGATCAATCCCGGCACCGGCGAATCGCTCGGCGCCGTCGCCGATTGCGGCACGGCCGATATCGATGCCGCGGTGAGCGCGGCAAAGGCGGCCTTTCCGGCTTGGCGCGCGACGCCGCCACTCGAGCGCGCGCGGCTATTGAAGCGCATCGCCAATGTGTTGCGCGAGCATGCCGAGGAACTCGCTTTGATCGACGCCGCCGATTGCGGCAATCCGTTCGCCGAGATGGTGAAGGACGCCACTATTGCCGCGGCGCAAATCGAGTTCTACGCCGGCCTCGTCACCGAGATGAAGGGATCGACGATCCCGATGGGACCCGATGTGTTGAATCTCTCGGTGCGCGAGCCGCGCGGCGTGGTCGGCCGCATCATTCCGTTCAATCATCCATTCATGTTTTGCGCTGGGAAATCCGGCGCGCCGCTCGCTGCCGGCAACACCGTGGTGATGAAGCCGCCGGAACAGGCGCCGCTGTCGTCGCTGCGGCTTGCCGAATTGATCGGCGATATTTTGCCGCCGGGCGTGTTCAACCTGGTGCCGGGCGGCAAGGAAGCGGGCTCGGCGCTCGCCTCGCATCCCGACGTCGCCATGATCGCGCTCATCGGTTCGGTGCCGACCGGCCGCGCGGTGATGAAGGCGGCATCCGACACGCTCAAAGCGGTGATGCTCGAACTCGGCGGCAAGAATGCGCTGATCGCCTACCCCGACGCCGATCCGGATGAAGTCGCCGACGGCGTCATTGCCGGCATGAATTTCACCTGGTGCGGGCAATCCTGCGGCTCAACCAGCCGCGCCTTCATCCATGAGAAAATCTACGAAACCGTGCTCGCCAAAGTGAAAGCCAAGGTCGGTCACTACAAGCCCGGCATCGCCACCGATCCGGCGACGACGATGGGCGCGATCATTTCCAAGACCCAGTACGAACGCATTCTCGGCTTCATCGACAGCGCCCGGAAGGAAGGCGCGCGCCTTCTCACCGGCGGCGGCAGGCCGAACGACCCGACGCTGGCAAAGGGCTTTTTCATCGAGCCGACGGTATTTGCCGACGTGCAGCCGACCATGCGCATCGCGCGCGAAGAGATTTTCGGGCCCGTGCTCTCGGTGTTCAAATGGAGCGACGAAGCCAAAATGCTCGAGCAGGTCAATGCCGTCGAATACGGGCTTACCGCCTCGATCTGGACCAACGATCTGTCAACCGCGCACCGCACCGCCGCCGCGGTGCAGTCGGGCTTCGTCTGGATCAACGAAGTGTCGAAGCATTTCCTCGGCGCGCCGTTCGGCGGCTACAAGCAATCCGGCATCGGCCGCGAGGAATGCTTTGAGGAATTGCTGGCCTATACGCAGGAGAAGAACATTCACGTACGGCTCAAGCCGGCGAGGACGTAGTTCCGCCGCGACGCCAAGCCGCCTCATAGTCACCATTTGCCGCATGCCTTTGGATGGCCGCGCGGTTAGGGTACTATCGGTGGCTACCGACCGCCCGCAACACAGGCGGTGGAACTATTCCACCGGAAACGTCTGTGCATGCAACGCCGCGAGTTCATTACGCTTCTCGGTTGCGCCGCGCTCGCCTCGCCGCTCGCCGCCCGCGCGCAACAGCCGGCGATCCCGGTGGTCGGGTTCCTGCACGGCGGTTCACCCGGCCCGTTTGCTTACCATGCAACCGCGTTCCGCAAGGGACTCGGCGAAACCGGCTATGTGGAAGGTCAGAACGTGGCGATCGAGTATCGCTGGGCCGAACAGCACTATGACAGGCTACCGGCCCTGGTGGCGGATTTGATCCAACGCGGCGTCGCGGTTATCGCGGCCGGGGGGAGCTCGCAAACCGCCACGGCGGCCAAGGCCGCGACCAACACTATTCCGATCGTCTTCACAACCGGCGGCGATCCAGTGCAGTTGGGCCTCGTCAAAAGCCTCAACCGGCCGGAAGGCAACGTCACCGGCACCACGTTCTTCGGCAGCGGTGCCGTCGGGCAAAAGCAGATAGAACTGCTGCACACCGTGCTACCAAACGTCACAACCATGGCTGTACTGGTCAGGACTGCCAATCCCAATGCGCAAGTCTATCTCAAGGACCTGCATGCCGCCGCCACCGGCCTGGGGGTGGAGCTCAACGTACTGAATGTCCCCGACAAGGGCGGTATGCAGCCGGTTTTTGATTCTCTCTCGCAACAGCGGGTCGGCGCCCTCATCGTCGGCGGAGATCCGATATTGATCGGCAATCGCGAGCAAATCGTCTTGATGGCCGCGCATTACGCCATCCCAGCGATCTATCTGCAGCGCGAATATGTCGATGCCGGCGGCCTGATGAGCTACGGGACGAGCCAACGGGACGCCTATCGCATGATGGGCGTGTATGCCGGCCGCATTCTCAAAGGCGCCAAGACCACCGATCTGCCGGTGCTGCGACCGACTAAATTTGAGTTCGTCATCAACCTCAAGACTGCGAAGGCGCTCGGAATTCAGATTCCGATGTCGCTCCAAGTCGCCGCCGACGAGGTCATCGAGTGAGACGGCGTGAATTCTTGACGCTTCTCGGGAGCGGCGCCGCCGCGTGGCCGCACGCCGCCCGCGCGCAGCAGCCGGCGACGCCGGTGGTCGGATTTTTGCGCAGCACAGCACTCGCCGATTCGACAGACGTCGTTACCGCGTTCCGCCAAGGCCTGAAGGGAGCGGGCTTTGTCGAGGGGCAAAACGTCGAGGTCGAATATCGCTATGCCGACAATCAAAACGATCGGTTGTCGGCGCTGGCGGCTGATTTGATCCGCCGGTCGGTAAGTGTAATCGTTGCAAATTATGAGGGTGCGCGCGTAATCAAGGACGCCAAACCGACGGTGCCAATTGTTTTCGCGTATGGCGGCGACCCGGTCAAAGACGGTTTCGTGGCCAGTCTCAATCGACCGGGCGGCAATGTGACGGGCGTGGTCTTTTTCGGCGGCATTTTGGGCGGCAAGCGCCTTGAGCTGCTGCACCGGCTCGTGCCGGATGTGAAAACTGTCGCCATGTTGGTCGGCCCGCACACACCGCCGACCGTCGCAGAGCGGAACGATGTCCAAGCGGCGGCCCAAGGGTTAGGACTACAATTTATCGCTCTCGACGCTGGCAGTGAGGGCGATATCGAGACTGCTTTTGCGACGTGTGCCCAGCGCGGAGTCGGTGCGGTGATCGTCGGCGCCGGCGCTTTCTTGAACTCTTATCGAAAACAGATCGTTGCGCTGGCGGCAAACCACAGTTTGCCGGCGGGCTATAACCTGCGTGCCTTCGCAACAGCCGGCGGCCTGATGAGCTACGGACCGAGCATGACCGAAGCCTATCGCCAAGCCGGAAGCTACGCTGGGCGAGTTCTCAACGGCGAAAAGCCCGGCGATTTGCCGGTGGTCCAGTCCTCCAAGTTCGAGTTCGTGATCAACCTCAAAACCGCCAAGGCGCTCGGCCTGACGGTGCCGCCGACGCTGCTCGCGCTCGCCGACGAGGTGATCGAATGAGGCGCGTCATTCCGGGACGCGGGCGTAGCCCGCGGACCCGGAATCCATAACCCCAGTGTTCGTGATTATGGATTCCGGGTTCGCCGCTTCGCGGCGCCCCGGAATGACTACACCTTAAACGTCTCATAGGTCGCCGGATGAAACAATTCGTCGACCGCGACGCGGCGCGGCGACAAGCCCTCGGCGTGATGCTGCGCCAGGAAATAATCGAGCACCTTGAGGTTCGGTCCGACGCCGTAGGACCAGAAATCGTGGCCCATCAAATCGCGCGCCTCTTTCAATCGCTCTTCGACAAACGGCAGCGTGACCTTTGTCGCCGACGTGTCGGATAACTTCCGCAAGCCCGCTTCCTTGGCCTGCTCGAACGCCTTGAACACCGCGCTCGGCAGCCAGGGATGACGCTCGGCCAGTTCGCGGCGGATGCCGACCACGTGCATGATCGGAAAAAATCCGGTGCGCTTGAAATAATCCTTCGCCACCGCGACCGGATCGGGAAACAGCCAGCCGATATGGAGATGGCCCTTCTCGAGCAGCTTCGGCGGCCGCGGCGCGATGAAGCCGTCGATCTCGCCGGCTTCGAGCAATTTTGAAATCGTGGCGCCGTCCGGCGCATTGTCGAGCCGCACGCCGGGCGGCAGTTTCACGCCGATCTTCTCCGGCCGGCCCGCCTCCTCGATGCCGCCGCGGATCCAATGGATGTCCGAGCGCTTGACGCCGTAATCGTCTTCGAGAAAGGCGCGCGCCCAGACATTGGCGGTGAGCTGATATTCCGGCACGCCGACCTTGCGGCCCTTGAGGTCTTCCGGCTTCTTGACGCGGTCGGTGCGGACATAGACCGAGGTGTGACGAAACGCGCGCGACACGAAAGCCGGCACCGCGATATAGGGGCAATCGTTCAGCGCGGTCTTGACGGTGTAGCTCGACAGCGACAGTTCGCAGATGTCGAATTCGGCGGCGCGAAAGGCGCGAAAGAAAATCTCCTCGGGAACGAGCGTCATATAGACCGGATCGACGCCGTCGATCTGCACGCTGCCGTCGATCAGCGCCCGGGTGCGGTCGTAGTCGCCGACCGCGACGGAGAGATTAAGCTTGGCCATTCGCTTTCCTACCAGATGCTTGCGGATTTCACAGTCGGGACGCTAGATAGCCGCCCTCGACGGGTCATGCAAAGGTGCCGTTTCGCAGAGGTGTGGCGTCGCCACGTTTGACCGAACCGGGATGGGTTGAAATGAAGCGGCACTACATCCTCTTTGAGCTCTTTGGGGCCGTGGCGGCTCTGCTCTTCTGCGCACTGACTTGGGCCGTGCAGGCGCAGGGCGCCGCCCCGCATCGCTCTAGCGACCAGGTCTATAGCGACCAGGTCTATAGCGACGCCGGCAATATCTATATCGAACGCAACGGCGCCAAGACCAGGCTCACCTCTTCGGAGATGGATGTCGATCCGGTGCTCGCGCCGAACGGAGAGATCGTCGTCTATACGCGCCAGGGCCGCGGCCGCACCGTCCACGGCTATGACACCAGCCAAGTCTGCACCACGCAGCCGCGGTCCGACGAGCTGCGCCAGATCAATATCGACGGCAAGGGCGACAAGCTTCTGCTCAAGGGCCGCAAGGGCGGCCCTGAGGAGCAGCTCTGCGATTTTCGCAACAAGCAGTTCAGCTCGGACGGCCGCCGGCTTTATTTCCTCACCCCGGGCTGGACCACCTCCGGCGCACTGCACCTGTTCGATATGCATAGCGGCGACGAGCATTTCGTCACCCCCGCCAACGACGTCCTGGTTTTGAGTTTCTGCCCGAACAAATACAAGAACGATCTCGTCGTGCTGGCGCACCGCTATTTCCTGCTCGGCGGCAGCTACGATTGGTACTGGCTGTACGATCCAACCGGCAAAAACGAGCTTGGCCCACTCGGCCAATTCGACAATCCGGACGATGTGGTCAGGCAAGCGCACGGCGTCTGGTGCGCGAGCAAACAGTGACAGATATGTGCATCATTGAAACGGAACAGGAAGAGGGCGAGCGCCGGATCGCAGAAGTGCCCGCACTGCCGGACGCTCTGGCATATGGCGCGACCGAGCCCCAGGCCGCGGCCAACGTCAAAGCTTTGGCACTACAAATAATTGCCGACCATCTCGCATATGGCGAACAAGCACCGCGCGATTGATCGTGCACTTACCGTCCCGCAAACGGCTCTGCGGCCGCGATATCGGTCAGCTTGAACTGCACGCGCTCTTCGCCTTGCCAGCGGTCGATCGCGAATGTGCCGGCGGCATGGATTTGGCGGCCGCGGCTGTTGCGCAGCGCCGTCCCCAGCTTCTGGCCGGAGGCACGGAATGCGATGGCGTTGAGCCCGCTGCCGTCGGCGGATTTGAGCCGCACGCGCATATGCGCCTGGCCGACCTCCTCTGCGTAAGTCACCGTATGCGCCGGCAGCGCGATCATCGGCTCCGGATTGCCCGATCCGAACGGCCCGGCACGCTCGATCATGGCGACAAGATCGGCGTTCGCCGCCGCAGCAGTGACCGCGCCGTCGATCATGAGACCGCTGGCACGGCGCGCCGTCTCGACATCGGCGCCGAGCGTGGCTTCGAGAAAGGCGCGCAATTCCGCGAGTGCGCCTTTGCGTAGGGTCACGCCGGCCGCCATGGCGTGGCCGCCGCCTTTGAGCAAAAGCCCTTCAGCCACGGCGCGCCGCACCGCGCGGCCGATGTCGACGCCGACAATGGAGCGGCCGGAACCGGTGCCGATGCCGCCGGGCTCGAGCGCAATCGCGAAAGCGGGACGGCCGAATTTCTCCTTCAGCCGCGCGGCGACAAGGCCGACGACCCCTGGGTGCCAACCTTCGGCCGCCGTCACCACCACCGCGCCTTTTTCCTCGATGCCGAGCGCGGCACTGGCCTCGGCCTCGGCTTGCGCCAACGTCGCCTGTTCGATGGTTTGGCGCTCCTGATTGAGGCGGTCGAGCTCGGCGGCAATTTTGGCGGCTTCGATCGGGTCGTTCTCGAGCAGAAGTTTCACGCCGAGATCGGCGCGGCCGATGCGGCCGCCGGCATTGATGCGCGGGCCGAGCAAAAATCCCAAGTGCCACGCTTGCGGCGGCCCGGAAAGCCGCGCCACGTCCATCAGGCTGACATGACCTACCCGCTGGCGCCGGCGCAGCGCAATCAATCCCTTGGCGACGAAAGCGCGATTGAGCCCGATCAGCGGCACCACGTCGGCAACGGTGCCGAGCGCGACATCGTCAAGGAGCGCGAGCAGATCGGGCTCGGGGCGCTCGGCATGCCAAAAGCCGCGCTGGCGCAGCACCCGGTTGAGAGCGACCACCGTCATGAAGGTCAGGCCGACGGCGGCGAGATGGCCGAGCCCGGACAGATCGTCACGCCGGTTCGGATTGACGATTGCAACAGCGGGCGGCAGTTCTTCGTCGGCCTGATGGTGATCGATGACGACCGTTTCGAGCCCGAGCTTTTTGGCCTCCGCCAGCGGCTCGATGCTGGTCGTGCCGCAATCGACGCAAACGAGGAGTTTTGCGCCGCGCTCGGCGAGCCCGCGCACCGCTTCGGTATTCGGGCCATAGCCTTCGAACAGGCGGTCGGGAATGTGAATGATGGGCGCGATGCCGCATTGGCGCAGATAGCGCGCCAGGAGTGCGGCCGAGGTCGCGCCGTCGACGTCGTAATCGCCGAAGATCGCCACGCTTTCGCCGCGTGTCACCGCGTCGCCGATACGCTCGGAGGCTTCCTTCATGGCGGTGAGCACATGCGGATCGGGCATCGCGCGCTTGATGGTCGGATCGAGATACGCCTCTACCGCATCGGCCTCGACATTGCGGCCGGCAAGGATGCGGGCCAACAGCTCCGGCAGATCGTGGCGCTGCGCAATGGCGAGCGCGCGCGCGGCGCCGCGCTCGTCGAGCCGGTCGCGCCAAGCGCGCCCGGTCGCCGAGTTTTCGACGCCAAGGAATAAACGACTCTCGGCCATTGGGACGATTGTAGAATGAATTTGGCGGCAAAACTGGCGGCAAAACTGGAGATATGACCTCTCGTCAGCCGCCCGCAGATAAGGGCTTAAGCGAATTTATCAAGCTTGCGGTGCTCGGCCCTGATCCAGCGGATGGTGCCGCTGACCGAGCGCATCACTACGGTTTCGGTCTCGATCACGTCCTTGCCGAACCGTACCCCGCGCAGCATGCGGCCCTCGGTAACGCCGGTCGCAGCGAACAGGCAATCGCCTTTCACCATGTCCTCGACCTGGTATTTCTTGCGCGGGTCCTTGATGCCCATTTTAGCGACGCGGTTGCGCTTTTCGTCGGTATCGACGATCAGCCGGGTCTGCATCTGGCCGCCGATGCAACGCAGCGCCGCCGCGGCCAGAACGCCCTCGGGCGCGCCGCCGATGCCGAGATAGATATCGATGCCGGTTTTGTCGGGATCGGCGGTGTCAATGACGCCGGCGACGTCGCCGTCGGTGATCAGGCTCACTGCCGCACCCACTTTGCGCACCGCGGCGATCAGGTCGGCGTGGCGCGGCCGATCGAGGATCATCGCGGTGATCGCCTCCGGCTTGACGCCCTTGGCCTTGGCCAGATGGCGAATGTTTTCGTCGGCCGGCGCGTCGAGATCGACCACGCCTTTGGGATAGCCGGGGCCGACCGCGATCTTGTCCATGTAGATATCGGGCGCGTGCAGGAGCGTGCCGTGTTCGGCCATCGCGAGGGTAGCAATGGCGCCGGGCATATTCTTGGCGCAGAGCGTGGTACCCTCCAGCGGATCGACGGCAATATCGACTTTCGGTCCGCGCTTGGTGCCGACTTTCTCGCCGATGAACAGCATCGGCGCCTCATCCATCTCGCCTTCGCCGATGACGACTGTGCCGTCGACAGTGAGGCTGCCGAGCTCACGCCGCATGGCGTCAACCGCCGCCTGATCTGACTTTTTTTCCGCCCCGCGTCCGCGTAAACGCGCCGCGGCAACCGCAGCCCGTTCGGTGACGCGGACGATCTCAAGCGACAGCACACGTTCAAGCGCCTGCACCTGTCGGCCGGATTTCGGTGCCATGGAACAAATCTCCAATCACGCTCTTTCGAGCCGGATGACCTGCGGCCGTCCGGACACGACCCGGTCGCGGCGCACCGCGGCGAGCGCCTTGCGCACCGCATCTTCGCTGGTCGCATAGGTAATCATAATCACGGGCACCGCCTCGCCGGATTGGCCCGGCCGCGCCGCACCGCGCGAGCCCGCGGCAGCGCCCCGCGCGGCTGAACCATGGCGCTGCACGATCGATTCCAATGATATTTTTTGTTGCGCCAGGCGCCGCGCAATAGTCGCCGCGGTGCCCGGCCGGTCGCGCGCCAGGAGACGAATATAGTAGCCGCCTTCATGGTGTTGCATCGGCGCCTTGCGGATCGCAGTCATGCGCGCCGTCGGGCGACCGAATGGCGCGGTGCGCACGCCGCGGGCGATATCGGCGAGATCGGCGACTATCGCCGAAGCCGTCGCCGCCCCGCCGGCGCCGGGACCAACCAGTGTGATCGGGGCCATGCCTTCGGCGTCCACAGTGACGGCGTTGGTGACGCCCATGACTTGGGCGATGGCAGAGTCCTTCGGCACCATGGTCGGATGCACGCGCTGCTCGATGCCGGCGTCGGTCTTCACCGCCACGCCCAACAGCTTGACCCGGTCGCCGAGCTCGGCCGCGGCATCGAGATCGGCGAGCGTGATCGACGAAATGCCTTCGACATAGACCGCGTCGGGATCGATCTTGGTGCCGAAGGCGAGGCTTGCCAGGATCGCAAGTTTTTGCGCGGTGTCGTGGCCTTCCACGTCGAACGTCGGATCGGTCTCCGCATAGCCGAGGCGCTGCGCCTCCCGCAAGCAGTCGTCGAAACCGAGCCGGTCCTGCTCCATGCGGGTGAGGATGTAATTGCAGGTGCCATTGAGGATGCCGTAGATTCGCGTGAACGACGCGCCGTTCAAACCTTCGCGCAGCGTCTTCACGATCGGAATGCCGCCGGCGACCGCGGCCTCGAAATTCAGCGCGACGCCATGCCGTTCCGCGAGCGCGGCCAGTTTTTGGCCGTGACGGGCGAGCAGCGCCTTGTTCGCGGTCACCACGGGCTTGCCGGCATTGAGCGCGGTCTCGACCGCGCGCTTGGCGGGATCGCCCTCCCCGCCGATGACCTCGACCAAAACATCGATCGACGGGTCCCCCGCCAGCGCCACGGGATCGGCGAACCAGCGAAACTTCTTCACATCGAAATCGCGCTTTTTGCCGCGCGACCGGGCGCTTACCGCGACGACCTCAATGCCGCGGCCGCACCGTGCAGCGAGTTTGCCGCGTCCCTGGTCCAACAGACGAACCACAGCGCTGCCGACGGTTCCGAGCCCGGCAAGACCGACTTTCAGCGGCTCAGCCATAAAACGTCGCCCACTTGAAGGAAGTAAAGCGACGCTCGACTAACGTCGCGTCGCCAGCGGTACGACGTTGTGCAGCATTTCCGGGCCTGTTTCAAGAAAGCGCCGGATATTGCGCGCGGCCTGGCGGATGCGCTGCTCGTTCTCGACCAGCGCGATACGCACCTGGCCTTCGCCATGCTCGCCGAATCCGGCGCCGGGCGACACCGCAACGCCGGCCTTCTCGACCAGCAGCGTGGAGAATTCGACGCTGCCGAGGGGTTGAAACGGCTGCGGGATTGGCGCCCAGGCGAACATCGAGGCCGCGGGCGGCGGCACGTTCCAGCCGGCCCGGCCGAACGAATCCACCAGCGCGTCGCGCCGGCGCCGATAGATCGCGCGCATCTCATTGATGCAATCTTCAGGCCCGTTGAGCGCCGCCGTCGCCGCCACCTGGATCGGCGTAAACGCGCCGTAATCGAGATAGGATTTCACTCGCGACAAGGCGGCGATGATGCGCTCGTTGCCCACCGCAAAGCCGATGCGCCAACCGGGCATCGAAAAAGTCTTGGACATTGAAGTAAACTCCACCGCGACGTCCATCGCACCGGGAACCTGCAACACGGACGGCGGCGGATTGTTGTCGAAATAGACCTCGGCATAGGCGAGATCCGACAACACCAGCAGCGAGTGCTTCTTCGCAAAGGCGATGAGCTCGCGATAAAAATCGAGGCTGGCGACGCAGGCGGTCGGATTCGAGGGGTAGCAGACCACCACCGCGATCGGTTTCGGGATTGAAAACAAGACGGCGCGCTCCAGCGCTCCGAAGAACTTATCGTCCGCCTCGACCGGCACCGAGCGGATGGCACCGCCAGCCATCAGGAAGCCGAAGACGTGGATCGGATAGGTCGGATTGGGAACGATGATGATGTCGCCGGGCGCGGTGATCGCCTGGGCGACATTGGCGAAGCCTTCTTTTGAGCCCAGCGTCGTAACGATCTGCGTTTCGGGATTGAGCTTCACGCCAAAGCGGCGCGCATAATAGGCCGCCTGGGCGCGGCGCAGCCCCGGTATGCCCTTCGATGCCGAATAGCGATCCGTGCGCGGCTTGCCGACGGTTTCTTTCAGCTTCTCGACGACGTGCGCGGGCGTCGGCAAATCGGGATTGCCCATGCCGAGATCGATGATGTCGGAACCGCCGTTGCGGGCCACCGCCTTGGCGCGATTGACCTGCTCGAACACGTAAGGCGGCAAACGGCGAATGCGATAAAAGTCTTCCATAGGAACCCCAGCGGAGCGGCGCAGCGAAACATTATACTAGGATCGGACTTTTATCACTTGGTTTCGTCACCGGCGGTCTGCGCCCCGTTCCCGCCGGCGCCCTGCGTATTGCCGGAACCTGCGGTGGCACGCGGCTTCTTGACGCCAGCAGCCGCGGCATTGGCCGATTGGCCTGTCCCCTGCGCTTCGGCGCTCAGGCGATTGCGGTCGCTGATGAGGTCTTCGGTGGCCTGCTGCACCTGGTTGGCATCCATCGGCGTACCGGCGCGCGGCGGCGGCATGTCGTGAACCGCGGGGAAAATCGAGGGATAGTCGGCGCCGGGCGAACAGCCGGACATGGCAAGCGCTATGGGCATAACGATCGTTAAGACGGCAAGCACTTGCGTCGTCACCCTTTGCCGGCGCTGCACACTGGTCTCCGATTGTCTGGGAAGCGCCCGTTTCGTCCCCACAGGGCCCGAAAATCCGCCTCACCCATCTCCGCACGTCTCGAAAATACTCACGGCCCCAACAATTTAACCGGATGAACTCAGAGATCACACAAGCTGTCAAGGTAACGTGCTAATATGTCGAAACAAGGACATCGGCTGCTTTCTCATGGGCGCGAGGCCGTCGGAGCACGTTGAAAATGCGCCAGCCGGCACGCCTTGTGCAGGTCAGCCGCGCAAGCCATGTCTGGCACAAGGTTAATTGGCCACTGAGGAAACGCTCGTGCGGGCGCCATCGCCAGAGCCGGTGAAGCAACAACCGGCGCAGCAAAACCCGATGAAGGTCGGGTCCGTCGACGTTGAGGAGTTTTCGCGCAATCTGGCGCGGCTCATCGAGGAAGGCGGCCGCGCGCTCGCGGCCTATCTCAAGCCGCGCGAGGAAGGCCGCGACGACAGCGAATTCGCCGACGAAGTGACGGAAGTCGTCAAGACGCTCGGCCACGTCGCCGAATACTGGCTCGCCGATCCGCAACGCACCCTCGAACTGCAGAATCGCCTCGGCAAGGCCTATCTCGACCTATGGGCCTCGGCGGTGAAGCGGCTTGCCGGCGAGGAAGCTCCGCCTGTCGTTCGGCCGGCGCCGAGCGACAAGCGCTTTAGCGATCCCGAATGGACGCAAAACCAGTTCTTCGATTTCCTCAAACAGGCCTATCTCCTTACCGCGCGCTGGGCCGACACGTTGGTGCGCGACGCGGCGGACCTCAATCCGCACACCAAGCAAAAGGCCGAGTTCTATATGCGGCAGACCACCAATGCCCTGTCGCCGACGAATTTCGTTCTGACCAATCCCGAATTATTGCGCGAGACGCTGACCTCGAATGCCGACAATCTGGTTCGCGGCATGCACATGCTCGCCGAAGACATCCAAACCGGCGGCGGACATTTGAAAATCCGTCAGTCCGATGCCTCGATGTTCGAGGTCGGGCGCAATCTCGCGACCACGCCCGGCAAGGTAATTTTCCAGAATGAGCTGATGCAACTCATCCAATACGCGCCGTCGACCGAAACCGTGCTCAAGCGGCCGCTGCTGATCGTTCCGCCGTGGATCAACAAGTATTACGTGCTCGACCTCACCCCGGAGAAATCCTTCATCAAATGGTGCGTCGACCAGGGGCTGACGGTCTTTTGCGTTTCGTGGGTCAATCCCGACACGCATCTCGCACAGAAGAGTTTCGACGATTACGTGCAGCAAGGCCCGCTGGCGGCGCTCGATGCCATCAAGCAGGCGACCGGCGAGGACAAAATCCACGCCATCGGCTATTGCGTCGGCGGCACGCTGCTGGCGATAACGCTGGCTGCGATGGCCGCCCGGCATGACGAGCGCATCGTCTCGGCGACGCTGTTCGCCGCTCAGGTCGATTTCAACTATGCCGGCGATCTCAAAGTGTTCGTCGATGAGGAGCAGATCGCATCCCTCGAGAAAAGGATGGCCGAGCGCGGTTACCTCGAAAGCAAGTCGATGGCGACTGTCTTCAATCTGCTGCGATCAAACGATCTGTTGTGGCCATACGTCATCAACAATTATCTCAAGGGCAAGGCGCCGTTCCCGTTCGATTTGCTGTACTGGAATTCCGACGCGACCCGCATGCCGGCGGCCAACCACTCCTTCTATCTGCGCAATTGCTATCTTGAGAACAAGCTGGCCAAGGGCAAGATGGTTGTCGGCAACACTCCGATCGATCTCAAAGCGATCAAAGTCCCGATCTATAATCTGGCAACGCGCGAAGACCATATTGCGCCGGCCAAATCGGTCATGGTCGGCTCGAAGCTGTTCGGCGGCGACGTGAAATTCGTGGTGTCCGGCTCCGGCCATATCGCCGGCGTGGTCAATCCGCCGGCCAAGCAGAAATATCAATTCTGGACCGGCCCGAAGCCGCGCAACGCCGACATCGACGGCTGGCTCGCCAAGGCCAAAGAACATCCGGGCTCGTGGTGGCCGGATTGGCTGGTTTGGCTCACGCGGCAGAGCCCGACCGAGGTGCCCGCACGCATTCCCGGCGACGGCGCGCTTAAAGCCATCGAAGACGCGCCGGGAAGCTATGTGAAGGTGCGGGACTGAGTAGAAGTGACCGCCGGCGCACTCCGGTTGTCGGCCCGCTGCTCTCATGGTATATGACCATGGTCACTGACTATGGTCACGAAGGCCCCGGCTGCCATGTCGCGGATAATCAAGGCTTCCGAATTTAAGGCCAAATGCCTCGCCGTGATCGACGAGGTGGAAAGGACCCGGCAACCGGTCGTAATCACCAAGCGTGGCAAGCCGGTGGCAGAATTGGTGCCGCATAGGACGGCCAAGCGCAATGCGTGGGGAGTTCTCAAGGACGAACTCTTTATCGAAGGCGACATCATCTCGCCGATCGATGTCGAATGGGAAGCCGTTAAGTGATCCTCCTCGACACGCATGTTGCCGTCTGGGTAAGCACCGGCACTATGTTCGGCAAACGAAGCATCTCGATCGTCAAAAAGGCCCTAGCGGAAGGTCAAGTTGCAGTTAGCGCTATCAGTTTTTGGGAAATAGCAATGTTGGTGGCTAAGCGCCGACTTCGTGCCCTGAAATCGGCCGCTGATCTGCGCACTAAAATTCTCGACGCGGGAATCCGCGAATTGCCGCTGCACGGCGAAATATGCATCCTCGCCGGTGAGCTCGAAAACCTACACCCCGATCCCGCCGATCGTTTGATAACCGCAAGCGCCATCGCGCACGGCGCAATCCTCGTAACCGCCGATGAACGATTGCTGCGCTGGCGGCACACATTGCGCCGTCACAACGCTGAAACTTAGGTCCGATCACTCCGTTCCTCGCGGCGCGAGCGGGCGTATCTTATGCACAGGCCTATCCACCGCGCGCATTAGCTGCAAAGCTCCCCGGTGCGGATCAATCCGCGAGAAGACCGGGGGAGATCGACATGTCCAAGGAGTTATTCTGGCTGGTGCTGACGGTCGCGATGACCGGGCTGTTCTGGCTGCCTTACATTCTCGACCGCATCATGGTGCGCGGGCTGATGCCGACAATGGCAAATCCGAGCCCGAACGATAGGCCGCAATCGGCTTGGGCGCAGCGAATGATGGCCGCGCATACCAACGCGGTGGAGAATCTCGTCATTTTCGCGCCGCTCGTGCTGGCGGCCCAGGCGCTCGCCATCGCAACGCCGGCAACGGCCTTCGCCTGCGCGCTGTATTTCTGGTCGCGGCTCGTGCATGCCGTTGTCTACACGCTCGGCATTCCGGTGCTGCGCACGCTGGCCTTTGCCGGCGGCTTCGTGGCGCAGGCGATTCTGGTGCTCGCGATCTTCAAGCTGATTTGAAGTTTCCTATTCAGGGAAACAGCGCGACCTGCTCGAGCCCCATCGTCTCCGGAAAGCCGAGCATGACATTCATGTTCTGCACCGCCTGGCCGGATGCGCCTTTGGTCAGGTTATCGAGCGCGGAACCGATGATGGCGCGGCCGGCAATGCGGTCGGCCGCGACGCCGATGAACGTCATATTCGAGCCGCGCACGTGACGGGTCTGCGGCACAGCGCCGAACGGCAGCACGTGGACGAAGGGCTCCTTCGCGTAGGACTTTAAAAGACTCGCATGAAGATCCTGCGGCGAGGCATTGCGGCCGCGAACGTAAATGGTCGAGAGAATGCCGCGGTTCATCGGCACCAGATGCGGCGTGAAGGTCACGATCACGTCGCGGCCGGCGGCTAAGGAAAATTCCTGGTCGAGCTCGGACATATGGCGATGGTGGCCGACGCCATAGGCGTGAATACCCTCCGACACTTCCGAGAACAGCATCTCCTCTTTCGCCGCCCTGCCCGCCCCGGTCATCCCCGACTTGGCGTCAATGACGATCTCGTCCGGATCGATGGCTTTGCCCTTGAGCAGCGGGATCAGCGCCAGCTCGGCGCAGGTCGTATAGCAGCCGGGATTGGCAACCAGCCGCGCCGCCTTGATCTTGTCCCGGTAAATCTCCGTCAGGCCGTAGATCGCCTCCTTCTGCAACTCGGGCGCAAAATGCTCGTGGCCGTACCAGCGCGCGTAAGCCGCGGGATCGGCCAGGCGAAAATCGGCCGACAGGTCGACGATTTTCGTCCGCGGCGCGCGTGCCAGAAAATCCTTGATCGTCTTTTGCGTCGTGCCATGCGGCAGCGCGCAAAAGGCAAAATCGAGCCCGAGCGCCCGCCAATCGGCCGCCTCGATTGAGGTGAGCTTTGGCAGCGCATAGGGCGAGAATTGCGGAAATACATCCGCCATGGTTTTGCCGGCGCGGCGATCGGCCGTGAGCAATGCGATCTCCACCTGCGGATGGCGCAGCAGGAGCCGCACCAATTCCGCGCCGGTATAGCCGGAGGCGCCGAGCACGCCGATTTTTGCTTTCACAGGCATGATTCAACCTTTCCCTGTTAGGGATCGGGCCGACTCCGCAGGCAGAATATCAGGGAAAGGTGCCGCGGAACCGGCGGCACGAACGATTACGCGCGAGCGCGCATCCGTGCCGTGGCAATACGGCGGCGGCGACGCATGGCAAAGGCAGCGCTTGCAAATGGCCTTTTCATGCCACGCCATATAAAGGCCCGGCTGGGAAGCGTCAATGCGGACATCAAACGCGCGAGAGGTTACTTTGAACACGGCAATGACTGACGAGCCGCAAAAGCTTGCGGGCGACTGGAAACTCGTTTCCTTCTTCACCGAGGATGTCCAGACCAGGCAACGAACCAACGTCTATGGCGAGCATCCGAGCGGGTGTATCGGAATAAGTCCGGCGGGACGCTTCTTCGGCTTGATCGCTCCAGACCTGCAAAAAGCGCCGCGAACGGCGGAAGAGCAGGCTGCCGCGTACCGCGGGATGCTTGCCTATACCGGCAAAGTGCGGCTCGACGGCGAGAAGTTCATCGTTGAGGTCGATGTGGCTTGGAACAAAGATTGGGTCGGGACGGAACAGGTCCGCTTTTGGCGGCTGGAAGGAGACAAACTGCGCATCACCAGCGCTCCGATCCCCAACCCGAACGTCGCCGGCAGCATGATCGTCGGCACTCTCGTTTGGCAAAGAGAGCATTAGAAAACCATCTCGTGGCGCCGCATCGGCGGCCCGTTCATGCCTTGCCGAGCAAGTGGCATAGTCGACAGCTGATTCGTTCCGCCTCAGTTGCTTGCTGCGTCTCGAACCTCCACATGGGAAGAACCGTGGGTAAAACTGCGAAATCGTCGAAGACGCCCGATCTGTTCGCCGATGCTCCGGCCGCCCGTCGGGGCAGCGGACGGCGCGCCAGCGGCGGCGATTCCGCGCGTAACACGGCCGAATCCGGCTATACGGCCAAGCACATCGAGGTCTTGGAGGGTCTCGAGCCGGTGCGCCGGCGTCCGGGCATGTATATCGGCGGCACCGACGAGAAGGCACTGCATCACCTGTTCGCCGAAGTGATCGACAACGCCATGGATGAGGCGCTGGCCGGCCACGCCGATTGGATCGACGTCGAGATGGAAGCCGACGGCTTCGTCGCCGTCACCGACAATGGCCGCGGCATTCCGGTCGATCCGCATCCGAAATTCAAAAACAAGTCGGCGCTGGAAGTGATCATGTGCACGCTGCACGCCGGCGGCAAATTCGATTCCGAAGTTTACGAGACTTCGGGCGGATTGCACGGCGTCGGCGTGTCGGTGGCGAACGCACTGTCCGAGCGCATGGAGGTCGAAGTCGCGCGCGGCCAAAAACTCTACAAAATGGCGTTCGAGCGCGGCAAGCCGAAGACCAAATTGCAGGATGCCGGCAAGGCGCCGAACCGCCGCGGCACCAAAGTGCGGTTCCGGCCCGACCCGCAGATTTTCGGCGCCAAGGCGCATTTCAAGCCCGAGCGCGTGTTCAAGATGACGCGCTCGAAGGCGTACCTCTTCGGCGGCGTCGAAATCCGCTGGTCCTGCGCCAAGGAGCTGCTGCGCGGCGTCGACGACGTGCCGGAGCAGGCGACGTTTCATTTTGCCGACGGCCTGAAGGACTATCTGTCGGAAACGCTGACCGGCGCCACGCTGGTGCATCCCGACATTTTCACCGGTATTGCAGGCAAGATAGGGGCACACGGGTCTGTTCAATGGGCCGTGGCCTGGACCGTCGACGCCGACGGCTTTCTCAATTCCTACTGCAACACCATTCCGACGCCGGACGGCGGCACCCACGAATCCGGCCTGCGCACGGCGCTGACGCGGGGCTTGAAGGATCACGCCGAGCGCGTCGGCCAGGGCAAGCGCGCCGCCGCCATCACCAGTGACGATGTCATGGCCGGCGCCGGCGCCATGCTGTCGGTGTTCATCCGCGAGCCGGAATTCCAGGGCCAGACCAAGGACCGGCTTGCCACCGCCGAAGCGCAGAGGATCGTCGAGCAGGCGATCAAGGACCCGTTCGACCATTGGCTCGCCGGCAATCCGCTCGCCGCCAACAAGCTCCTCGATTTCGTCGCCGAGCGCGCCGAGGAGCGCATCCGCCGCCGCCAGGAAAAGGACATCGCGCGCAAGACCGCGGTGCGCAAGCTGCGGCTACCCGGCAAGCTCGCCGACTGCACCGCCAGCGCCGCGGAAGGCTCGGAGATTTTTGTCGTCGAAGGCGACTCTGCCGGCGGCTCGGCGAAACAAGCCCGCGATCGCGCCACGCAGGCGATCCTGCCGCTACGCGGCAAAATCCTCAACGTCGCTTCGGCCGGCAAAGACAAGCTCCAACAAAACCAGCAGCTTGCCGACCTCGTGCAGGCGCTCGGCTGCGGCACCGGCGCGCAGTATCGCGACGAGGATTTGCGCTACGGCCGCGTCATCGTCATGACCGATGCCGACGTCGACGGCGCCCATATCGCCTCGCTCCTCATCACCTTCTTCTATCGGCAGATGCCGCAGCTGATCGACAAGGGCCACCTTTATCTCGCGGTGCCGCCGCTCTACCGGCTCTCCCACGGCGGCAAGAATTTCTATGCCCGCAACGACAAGCACCGCGACGAGATTTTGAAGAAAGAATTCAACGCCAACGCCAAGGTCGAAGTCAGCCGCTTCAAGGGCCTCGGCGAGATGATGGCGGCGCAGCTCAAAGAAACCACCATGGATCCGCGAAAGCGCACGCTCCTTCGCGTCGTACTCGTCGCCGAAGACCGCAAAGACACCGAAAAATCCGTCGAGCGGCTGATGGGCGCCAAAGCCGAAGCGCGTTTCGACTTCATCCAGGAGCGTGCCGAGTTCGCGGATGAGGCGGCGCTGGACGTGTGAGATCGCGGCGCACATCGTTCTCGCAACGCACTTCGCTTCCTATCCCCCCGCTTGCGGTAGAAACGACTGTAACCGGACGAAGGACCAGCGTGTTCAACTTCTCATAAGAGTTTTTGCGAGGTTCACATAAGCGTCAGAATCCGACTTTGACTGACCGTCAATGCTTCTCATGCTTTGGAGAGCACGAGTCGGCGGCATACCTTCTAGTGCCTCCTTGATGGCATGCACAACGGTAGATCTGTCAGTTCCGTAGTACGCCCTGACACCGATTGATCGCGCAAATTTTTCCAATTCATCTGAGGCTTGCAGTAGTCTCTTTCTCGTGAGCCTTTCTGCAAAGTAAGCTATTGCCTTTTGTATATTCTGCGGTGTTGATGGTCCGAGATAATTCTTCGACGGCGTAGATTTTCTCGATGCTTTACTGCGCCCGCGCCCCACATCTATCTGCTTAAGGGCACCTATTACGTTGTGAAGTTCGGCGTCATTCATGACCTTTAGTAAGTCGGACGCCTCATCGATTTCGGAATCCGTGTAGCGAAGCCGCAAAAGGTAGAGCTCAAGGAAAAGCTGTCTGGCCTTCGGTATCATAGTCCGATCCGTTTCATAAATTCCGCTCCCACTTGGTCAAATTCATTTTTGACCCACCAACGAGCATAACTGGTAGCAAAAATTGGCAAAGCGGTCCGTGCACCCGTAGGGAACGAGTCGGAATGACGTACTTCATTCTTAAACACGTACCATCCCTGTTGGGTTGCAAGCGCTTGCACATCTTTTCGACCCTGATTGTGTTCCTTTTTTGTATGCTGTGGGTCAGCATCATTGAACAGGATTCCGGCGATTTCTAGCACATGATTTTCGAACTGGATCTTGAAATCATTCAAAGAGCGTATGAGCAACGGTATTCCAATTGCGGCTAGAAACTCCGGCTTGACTGGCACAAGCACATATCGACTTGATCGATATGCAGCATTCGTCAAAATGGACTCTGTAGGTGCACAGTCGATCAGAATAAGATCATAAGACGATTGAACCTTTGTGACGAAATTCGCCAAAAGATGATCCTTGCTAGTAGGATTCTTAAGCGTCCATGCAAGCTCTAGCCGCGAAGGAAGTAAGTCTATTCGGCTGCCGTCGCTCCACTTGCGTATTTGAACGATCACAGATTTTGGATCGAATGGTGTGGGCGCCTTCTTGCTAATCGTTGGGGCCGTAAACTGCTCAAACAAGTCAACAATGGTTGATTTGTTGGCGTCTAGAAACTGTTTGTATCGGACCGGCCCCATGAGATACTGGCTTGCGTTCGCTTGTGGATCGAGATCGATAAGAAGCACCTTCTTGTTACCTCGATGTGCGGCATACCAAACCAAATTGAATCCTACTGTGGTTTTCCCAACCCCACCCTTCATGTTGATTAGCGACACGACGATAGCCATGTTTCTCCCCCCGGAGTTGTGAACCTATCATTTATACACCCTCGCGAGAAACTAGGCCATGATCGTGGAGGCGATTTCCTTCGTTACCTCATTCGTGGATTGGGCGTCATCTTTACCAGCATACCACCCATTTCCGATTCTGACGTCTTATGCTCCGCGCCAATTCGCATACAATCCTTCTCGCGATGCGCCTTCGCATCCGAGCTCTGTCCAAGCCACTGCATATAAGCTCTCCCCGAAGGGAGGCGGAGCGCCGAGAGGCGCAAACTGCACGAACCGCACCGTCGGGTGCGGCAGCGCGCCACGCAAAGCGAATGTTGCCACCCGCTCGCGCTTCGGGCGCGCGCGCCTTCCGGCGCTCCACCGCGGCTCTCGCCGGAAGCCCGAAGGCCAACCGGCTCAACTCCAGGCCATGCTTCCTGGGACGTGGATCCCGCGGGCGTTACCCGCCTTCACCTGTCCCAGTCCAGGGACTGCACCTCCCGCGCCGGCCGTAGTACCGGCGTGAATGATGCCCGAAGCCGCCCGGGAGCGGGGTTACGAGCCCCGCCCGCGGGCACCGCACCCGCCCCGTCAATCGGCCGTCACCGGTGACGTCCCTTCGCTGGGCGAGCTTCGGCTCATGTAACCGGTGCAGGGACGCCTGTCAAGCCCTCGTCGCAAAAAAAGCGACGTGGTGCAAAGCGCGGAACCGCCGCTAATCCTCGAATTTCAAATTGGCGGCTTTGACTACGCCTTTGATTTTGACGATGTCGGTTTCGATGATGTGCTTGTATTCCGCGGGCGTGGCGTTGCTGGGATTGACGGCCAAAGCCTTGAGCTTCGCCGACACGCCGGGATCGTGGATCGCCTCGGCGAGCGCCTTTTCCGGCTTGGCGACATCACGCCGACGTGATCTCCGGCGGCAAATCTGCCGGCCCATCCCGAACCGGACTTGCCGGGTTGACTCAGTCGCGGATGAGCCAAGGGCGACCTTCTAGAAGATGATTAGTCGTCGACCTGCGACTGAGCGAGCTTTGCAACGTGGGCCGCCTTGATGGCGTTCTTGACGGCAGCAGAGCGCTCATCGCGTCGATAAACCAACCCGAGCGCCGATCGGGGTGCATCCCTATCGATATCGATGTAGCTGACACCCGCGAAGTGGATTTCGCTGAATGATCGCGGAACGATGGATACGCCGAAGCCTGCCGCGATCACGGGGATCACGTTGACGATCTGCGGCACTTCCTGGTCCATCTTTGGTTTGAATCCCGCTCTTTCACACGCAGCCACAATGGCGTCATACAAGGCCGGGCTGAAGGCGCGCGAAGAGAGGACGAACTTCTCTTTGGCGAGACTTTCCAAAGACAACGATGGAGAATTGGCGAGTGCGTGCCCACTTGGCAACGCGACCACGCAGTCCTCATCAACCAGCGGCTCGATTATTAGGCCCTCATTGTCCTCGATTGGGATGGAGAGCAGGCATAGATCGATGCGTCCGGTGCGCAGCCATGCGAGCAGCATCGAGGTGTTGGTCACTTCGAGTTCCGTAGCGATTGTAAGATTCGGATAACGCGTCTTGCTCTCGTAAAGGGCCTTCACAACAAGCGGGTGGAAAATCGCACCGCTGGAGCCGACAATGATGCGCCCAGTTTCGCCGCGGCCGCGACGCCGCACGCCGAGGGCGGCGTCTTCCACCTGCTTGAGGATAATGCGGGCTTGTTCGAGTAAGAGCTTTCCCGCGTCTGTCAGCTCGATGCCTCGCGTCAACCGTCGAAACAGTTGAGTGCCGAGTTCGTTTTCCAGCTGGCGAATCTGCGCGCTCAAAGGCGGCTGATTGATACGCAGCTTCTTGGCTGCTCGCGTAAAACTCAACTCTTCGGCGACGGCTACAAAATAGCGCAGGTGCCGCAGTTCCATTTGCCATCCCTCAAAATCAGGCAAAGAACAGGCCAGCGCTTTGAAGCGCTGCAGATCGATCATATCCGCCAAGTATGGAAAGAGATAGTTCCGCGTATTGGCGAATGGCCGGCTATTTCCCCATGTGCCGAACAAGGCAATCGCGAGCATGGAACAAGGCAATCGCGAGCATGACTGAGTTTGAGTCCCCGATCAGAGAGTTGCAGCAGCAAAATCAGCAGCTTTATGAGCTGCTCGTATCGCTGAGCGCGACTCTCTTACGCAAGGTCGCCGCCGAATCTGAAATTCGCCGACCGTTCAGCAGCGCTGATGCCGAGCGTTTCGTTCAGGAAGCAGAAGAATGCTTCCGTTGCGCCAGGGTGCCGGGGCTAAGGCAAGAGATTGCGCAGGGCCTGGAAGTTGCGGGCCGCGAATTGATGGCTATGGCTGTCAAAATCGAGACAGGACTTCAGCGTGCGAAAAGAAAACTCCCCGACGAGCCCAATGAGAGATGTTCTTGAGGGTCGCGCGCAATCGCCGCGATCTGCGCTGCGCCGCTCGCTTCGAAGCGAGCCTGCAACAGGGCTGTAGCTGTGGCGTCGAGACAATAACGACGAAGAGGATGAAAAGACTGAATAAATTCGTTGCCGTCCTTATTTCGCCAAAGCTGCAAAATGAACGTGCCGTTTGATCCAAATCAACGTGAGTGGCGGATGGCCGGTTTATTTTTGTTATCCATACCGATGGGGGTATGAGCCATGACCAGCCAGACATTCCATTCGACAAGCGTCATCTCGCTTGCGCAGTTGTTCGCGCGGAATTGGTGGCTCTTCTTGTTGCGCGGAATTGCGGCCCTCATATTCGGAGCGCTGTCGCTGATATGGCCGGGGATCAGCCTTCTAACGCTCATCCTGTTTTCGGAGCCTATGCTCTAGCTGACGGTGTCTTCGCGCTGGCGGCAGCCATCTTCGGCAGGGGCGCTGCCAAGGTCCGATGGTGGCTCGTGCTTGTAGGCCTGCTTGGCATCGCCATCGGCATAGGAACATTCGTGTGGCCCGGTCTTACCGCGCTTACGCTCTTATATTTCATCGCCGGCTGGGTGGTCGCGACAGGCGTACTGCAGATCATTGGCGCCATCGAGCTCCGTAATGTTATCGAAGACGAGTGGTGGCTGATCCTCGACGGCGCGTTGGCGGTGCTGTTCGGAATCTTCCTTTTCATCCTGCCCGGCGCCGGCGCGCTGGCCTTGATTTGGCTGATCGCCCTGTTTGCGATTGCCTACGGAATCTTGATGATCGGTTTCGCCTTCAAGGTCCGAAAATTCAAAGAGGCCTGACGTCGGCAGCGAACGTCAACGACGAGACATAGCTATGAGATAAATTTGGCTATGAGATAAATTTGGCTATGAGATAAATTTGAACGAAATGGAGACGATCATGTCAGAGCAAAGCAGCGCGCACGCATACCTGAATTGGACCAAGGAGCGCATCGACGAGATGGATGCCGCATTGGCCTCGCTCGAAGCCAAGGCGGGCCAGATAAAGGCGGAGGCCAAACCCAAATCGGATGAATTGATCGCGGAATTGAAAAAACGCCGCGATGAGTTTCAGACCACCGTCAAGAAACAGGCCGAAGCCGGGCAAGCCACCTGGGAACAGACCAGGAAGCAATCGGAAGCGCAATGGAACGGGTTCGAGGCGCAGGTCAAAACGTACTTCGAGACCGTCGGTAAGCAGATCGGGCAGCAACAAACCGCGTTCCAGAACGTTGCCGCAGCTCAAGTGAAGGCTTGGCGCGAGGCGGCCGAGAAGTTCCACGGTGAAGCAGCCAAGGTGGCAGCCGCGAGGCGCGTCGACATCGATGCCGCCGTCAAGCAGATGAAGGCGGATGCATCGGAGGCCGAAGCACGCTTGCAGAAGGTCAAGCAGGCGGGAAGCGAATCCTGGTCGGCGTTGAGCGCGGCTTTGGCGGAGTCGCGGAAAGCTTTTGATCGTGCCAATCAGGCTGCATGGGACGTACTCAAGCGCTCTGCTCCGCCGACCGCCTGAAGCGGCTGCCTTGAGAACAAGCTTGGACGGATACCGCTGACCTCGAAAGGGCGTTGCCATGGCCGCCGATGTTGTCGTGTCGCGCGAACTAAAGTCGTTGCAAGACGAGCTTTCGGCCGCGCAGCGACAGCATTCGGCGGCGTCCGCCGTTTCGCCGCCGGCGCCACCCAGCCATACCGAGCCGGTTAAGGAGAGTGCGGACGAGCGCGAATTGCGCGATCAGCTGCGCGAGCTCGTCAACGAGGTCACAAGTTTTTTCGCGGACGCGGAAAAGAACATCGCCGCACATCCCACCCAAAGCGTGATCGGCGCAATGTTGGTCGGAATATTGATCGGCCGCCTGCTTGGACGACGCTGAGGAGTGGTGCCATGATCGATCATCTACTTCGTGACCTACAGGTTCTGCACAAGGCCGATTTTCTCATCGGCAGAATTTGGGTCAACGTCCTGGTGCGTCGACTCGGCCTTTTCGCCTTAGCAGCACTGATCGCCGTATTCGGGCTGGGCATGGCCAACCTCGCCGCTTTCTATGCCTTACAGGCACCCGTCGGGGCGGTGTGGGCGGCCGCCGTCGTTGCGGCGGTCGATCTTGTCATCGCGGCCATCATTCTCTTGATAGGCAGCAATTCCCGGCCAGGACCGGAAATCGATCTCGCGTTCGAAGTCCGCAAAATGGCGGTTGAAGCCATTCAAGAGGACGCGCGAGGCCTCAAACTCATGCTCGAAGCCGTCGCCCAGGAAATGAAGAACGTAAAGGAAACCATCACAGGAATTGTCCAAAATCCATTGGACGTTGCTGCGCAAAAACTTCTCGTTCCCGCCGCGCTGTCGATCGTGAGAGGTCTGCGCTCGAAAAAACAGCCCGGATAACAAGCAAGCTCAACGCATTTCTGAATTGCTTCCCCTCGGCATCGAGATTTGAATGTCGGCGCGTAACGATGGTGTTGGCAGGGTCATGACATCGGCGCTGCAGCAAGCTTCACCGGGCCCAGTCTGCATACTCAATGGCCATTCCGTTCATGTGGAGGAAGCGAAGACGCACATTGCGCATATTGCGCGCGAATTCGGCGCCGCGGCGAAGGTGATTGTTACAAAGCGCGGTGACGACATTTCCTCTTTGGTCGCACGTGCGTTGGCCGACCGACCTCAGACGGTCGTCGCAGGTGGTGGCGATGGTACGGTCAATGCCGTGGCTGGGAAACTGGCAGGCGCGGTGACCGCGCTCGGTGTTATCCCGATGGGGACGTTGAACCATTTTGCCAAAGATATCGGGTTGCCGCTGAACATCGAAGCTGCCGTCCGGAATCTCTTCACCGGGAAAATTGCGCATGTGGATGTCGGCGAGGTCAACGGCCGCGTATTTGTGAACAATTCGGGCGTGGGCTTCTATCCGCATTTCGTGCGTCAAAGGGAAGAACAAGAGCGCCGCGGACATGTGAAGCAGGTAGCGTTCATGCTTGCCTTGCGGTCGATTGTGCGACGCTTTTTCCGCCTTCGCATTAAGCTGCACCTCGACCAAATCGAAGCGCTGGAGCACGTGACGCCCTTCCTGTTCATCGGCAACAACCGATACCAAACGTCCGGGCTTGAGATCGGTACGAGATTGACGTTGGATTCCGGCCGGTTGTGGGTGTGCACGGCGCCGAGCCATGGCCGCCGAAATTTCGTGGGCGTTGCGCTGCGGACCCTTTTGGGGGGCGATGCCGACGAAGAGCTCAATGCTTTCGAAACGGAAGAAATATGGATTGAGCCCGGAACCGCGCGTGTCAATGTATCCATTGATGGAGAAGTCAGCGTCATGGATGCGCCACTTCACTACAAAATTCGGCCCCGGGCACTTAGCGTCCTGGTACCGGAGCGACGGGTCAGCCATCGGCTTTTGCCGCCCGGAAGTTTCACCATGGCAGAGGGGTCGCGATGATAAAAAGGGAAGCGGCGAGGCCGTTGGCGCGCTACGCTCAGGCATGATACCGGCCCCAGTGTTTCCGCCTCAGGAGGCCGACGTGAGAGAAACGCAGCAAACGCGGCCGGCCTTTGTCGCCGCCTCAACTTTGCTCCAACAGGTGCACGACGGTGCGCCGGCCGGTCACTTCACCTTGGAGTGGCTCATGACCAGTCTTCACGACCAATCATATGCAGCAATCATCCTGCTGCTTGCGATTGCCGCCGCCGCACCTGGGATTTCGCTGCCGGCTGGATTCCTACTCCTGGTACCGATCTTTCAGATGATTGCAGGCCGGCCGGCACCGACGTTCCCACAATGGATTGCGACGCGTCCGCTGCCGACCGGCAAGCTCAGCGCTGTCCTGAAGCGCGCAATCCCGGCCTTGAAAGTCTTGGAAAGGGCAGTCCGCCCGCGTTGGCCGATGCCGCTGGGCGCCACCAGGCGGATTGTTGGCTTAATGCTCTTGTTGCTCACAGTAAGACTGCTCTCGAATCCGCTCCCGGCGAGCAACGTGCTTCCTGCCGCTTTGATCAGTTTCATTTCCCTCGCTTACCTCGAAGCGGACGGACTAATGCTCACCATCGGGTTGGTGGCAGGGCTAATCGCCCTCGCGGTAGACGCGAGAATTTTGTTTGATGTCGCCCAGGAAATTGTGAACAGGATCAATGACCCTTTGTGAGTATTGGATCGTCCGCATGCGCGGACCATGACAATCGCTCGCTATTCGCCACGCGCTGTCGGCCGCCTTAGTCCTCGAACTTCAAGTTCGCGGCTTTGACCACGCTTTTGATTTTGACGATGTCGCTTTCGATGATGTGCTTGAATTCCTCGGGCGTGGCGTTGCTGGGATTGACGGCCAAAGCCTTGAGCTTCGCCGCCACGCCGGGATCGTGGATCGCCTCGGCGAGCGCCTTTTCCAGCCTGGCGACGATCGGCGCCGGCGTGCCGATCGGCGCGAACATGCCGCTCCAGAGCTGCACGTCGACGCTCGGGTAGCCGGCCTCGGTCATGCTCGGCACGTCGGGAAGTTCGGCCAAGCGCTCATTGCCGGTCACGGCCAGCGCCTTGAGCTTGCCGGCCTTGACCTGCGGCACGGTCGGCGGCGGATCGATGCTCGCCATCATGCTCTGGCCATCGATAACGCTGAGCACCATTTCCGCGCTGCTCTTGTAGGGGATCATCACGCCGGGCATGCCGGATGCCAATTTCAACTCTTCCATCGGGATGATGAAGGCCGGCGAAGTGGCCGGATAATTCGCCTTGTTGGGATGCTGCTTGGCGTAGGCGACCAGTTCCTTGACGTTATTGGCCGGGGTGTCCGGCCGGACCACGAAGATCTGCGGAAATTGGCCGACCAGAGCGAGCGGCACGAAAGTTTTGGTCGGATTGTATTTGAGATCGGGATAGATGGCGGCCGCGATCGACATCGCACCGATCGGGCTGGCCAAAAGCGTGTAGCCGTCGGCCGATTGATTGGCGACGTATTCGGCGGCAAGCCGCGCGGCGGCTCCGGGCCGGTTCTCGATCACCACCGATTGGCCGAGAATCTCGGCAAGCTTCGCGCCCACCAGCCGCGCCAGAATGTCGGTGCCGCCGCCGGCGCCGAAGCCGACGACCAGATGGATCGGCCGGCTCGGGTAATCGCTCTGCGCGCGCGCCGGCGCGATCGCCGCCGCCAGCACGAGCAACAGTGCCGCCGCGGGCAGTAGCGCCCGGCGTGCAGATAAAAAACGTTTCATCAGGCTTCCTCCCCCCATGTTCTTGTCCTCATCGTTAGCACAATCCGACGCATTACGTCCCGGCTTTATGGCCGCAGCCATTCGACCAGCGCTTGCGTCACCGCCTCAGGTTGTTCGAGGGTCGACAGATGGCCGCTGTCGGGGATCACGACCAGGCGCGATCCGACAATGCCGGCAGCGATCTCGCGGGCAAGTTCTGGCGGTGTCGCCTCGTCGCCGTCGCCGACCAACACCAGGGTCGGGCAAGTAATGGCTTTGAGACCGGGGCGCGAATCCGGACGGCTCAAGATCGCCTGTTGCTGGCGCAGGTAAGCCTCGAGCCCGGTCGCCGCAGCCATGTCGCAGACGATGCGTTTAAGGCTCTCGTCGTGGCGACGGTTGCGATGCACGTAAAGCGGAAAAGCAAGCTCCGGGATTTCCGCATAGCGGCCTTCTTTGGCCATCGCCATCAGCACCCGGCGCCGCTCGGTTTGCTCCGGCGTGTCGGCGCGCCCCCCGGTATCGAGCAGCGCCAGCTTCACCACGCGCTCCCCCGCCTGGCGCATGATCTCGAACGCGATGTAGCCGCCCATCGACAGGCCGGCGAGCGCAAAGCGCGGCGGTGCGGCGGCTAAAATCCGCCGCGCGATGGCCGCCATGCTGTCGTCGCGCCGGTGATCGGCAATCGTGACGGGGCCGAACTGCCACAGCGACGGTATCTGCTCGGCATAAAGCCGCGCCGTGCAGGTCAGGCCGGGAATAAGCACGATCGGCAATGGATCGGACGAGGAATCCGGCGCGGAGTTGGACATTGCGTTCTTCCCTTCGGCGGGTCTCGAGATTAACCGGCGTCGAGAAAAAGTGAAGGAATCCGTTTAACTTACTGCGTTGCGGCAGGGCCATTGCGGTTGACTTTCGTCTAATCGACCCTATGTTGCGCGCACTGCCATCAGGCAGATTCGGCCGCGTTTGCGCGTGTTTACCGCTTTCAACCGAAACGGTGCTCCCCGCGGTCCTTAATTGAGGGTCTATGTCGTTTTCTCATCTCGGCTTGTCCGAAAAGGTTCTCGCCGCCGTCGCGGCGACCGGTTACAAAACTCCCACTCCGATCCAAGATCAGGCCATCCCCCACGTGCTTGCCCGGCGCGACGTGCTCGGCATCGCGCAGACCGGCACCGGCAAGACGGCGGCTTTCGTGCTGCCGATGCTGACCATGCTGGAAAAGGGCCGTGCCCGCGCCCGCATGCCGCGAACGCTCATCCTCGAACCGACCCGCGAACTTGCGGCGCAAGTGGAAGAGAGCTTTGTCAGATACGGCGTCAACCACAAGCTCAACGTCGCGCTGATCATCGGCGGCGTTTCGTTCGACAATCAGGATGCCAAGCTCACGCGCGGCGTCGACGTGCTGATCGCGACGCCGGGCCGACTGCTCGATCATAACGAGCGCGGCCGGCTGCTCCTCACCGGCGTCGAGCTTTTGGTCATCGACGAAGCCGACCGCATGCTCGACATGGGCTTCATCCCCGATATCGAGCGGATCTGCAAACTGGTCCCGTTCACCCGGCAGACGCTGTTTTTCACCGCCACCATGCCGCCGGAAATCCGGCGCATCACCGAACAATTCCTGCACAATCCGGTCCGCGTCGAGGTGTCCCGTCCGGCCTCCACCGTCGCCGCAACGACCCAGCTTCTCGCCAGATCGGCCCGCGAGCCGCACGACAAGCGCGATACGCTGCGCCGCCTGATCCGCTCCGCGCAGGGCCTGAAGAACGCCATCGTCTTCTGCAACCGCAAGCGCGACGTCGCGACGCTGCATCGTTCGCTGCTGCGGCACGGCTTTTCGGCGCAGGCGCTGCACGGCGACATGGACCAGCCGGCGCGCACGGCCGCGCTCGAGCAATTCCGTAAAGGCGAAGTCACGCTGCTGATCGCCTCTGACGTCGCCGCCCGCGGGCTCGATATCCCCGACGTGAGCCATATCTACAATTTCGATGTGCCGATCCACGCCGACGATTACGTGCACCGCATCGGCCGCACCGGCCGCGCCGGCCGGACCGGCACCGCAATCACCATCGTGGCCGGTTCTAACGATGCCAAGGCGGTTGCAGCGATCGAGAAACTGATCGGGCAACCCATTCCGTTCATGGACAACGGGCCGGAAGCAAGCGCCCCGCCGCAGCAGCCGCCCGCACCGCATCACCGGCACCGCGACGACCGTCGACCTGCGCATCGCCCGGCCCCGGCCCCCGTCGCGCGCATCGACGAGGCGAGAAGCCGCCGCGCTGCGCCGGCACCACGCCCGCGCCAGAGCGAGGGCGACGCTTCTCACCTGCCGGCTTTCCTGCTGCGCCCGGTGACCGTGAAGGCGTAATCCTGCATTTTGTTTGAGCGGATCTTGCTCCAACAAGCAGCTAGAGCGGGATGGCGATTCGAAGAAAAGTCATCCCGCTTTAGTGCGCCAGCACCGCGAGCAAGAGCAGCGCCACGATATTGGTGATCTTGATCATCGGATTGACGGCCGGACCCGCCGTATCCTTGTACGGATCGCCCACGGTGTCGCCGGTCACCGCCGCCTTATGGGCGTCCGAGCCCTTGCCGCCGTAGTGACCGTCCTCGATGTATTTCTTGGCGTTGTCCCAGGCGCCGCCGCCCGACGTCATCGAGATGGCGACAAATAGCCCGGTGACGATCACGCCGAGCAACATCGCGCCCAGCGCCGAGAACGCCGCCGATTTGCCCGGCGCGCCGCCGCCGGCGACGAAGTAGACCACAAAATAGACGACGATCGGCGACAGCACGGGTAACAGCGACGGCACGATCATTTCCTTGATCGCGGCCTTGGTCAGCATATCGACGGCGCGGCCATAGTCCGGCTTATCGCGGCCCTGCATGATGCCCGGCCGCTCGCGGAACTGACGCCGCACCTCCTCGACGATCGAAGCGGCCGCGCGTCCGACCGCGGTCATGCCCATGGCGCCGAACAGATAGGGCAACAGGCCGCCGAACAAGAGGCCGGCGACGACGTAGGGATTGTTCAGCGAAAAATCCGGCGCGACGCCCTGGAAGTAGGGATGCTGGCTCACATTGGCGACGAAGAATTTCAGGTCTTCGTTGTAGGCCGCGAACAGCACCAAGGCGCCGAGGCCGGCCGAACCGATGGCATAGCCCTTGGTCACCGCCTTTGTGGTGTTGCCGACGGCATCGAGCGCATCGGTCGACTTGCGCACTTCTTTCGGCAATCCGGCCATCTCGGCAATGCCACCGGCATTGTCGGTGACCGGCCCGAACGCATCGAGCGCAACCACGATGCCGGCGAGCGCCAGCATGGTCGTGACCGCGATCGCAATGCCGAACAGCCCGGCAAGATTGTAGCTGATCAAAATGCCGGCGATGATGACCAGAGCCGGCAGCGCGGTTGCTTCCAGCGACACGGCAAGGCCCTGAATGACATTGGTGCCGTGACCCGTCACCGAGGCCTGCGCGATGGAGCGCACCGGGCGATAATCGGTGCCGGTATAATATTCGGTGATCCAGATAATCAAACCGGTCACCGCGAGGCCGACGATGCCGCAGATGTAGAGAGTTTGGCCCGAATAAGCGGCGCCCGGCAGCGGACCGAAGCCGATCAGCTCATAGATGACGCCGGCGATGCCGATGAGCGAAAGCACCGCCGTTGCCAGCATGCCTTTATAAAGCGCGCCCATGATCGATTGGCTCGGGCCAAGCTTGACGAAAAACGTGCCGACGATCGAAGCGATGATGCAGACGCCGCCGATTGACAGCGGCAGCATCATCATCCGTGCCAGCAGGTCGCCGCTGGCCGCTCTGAAAAAGATCGCCGCCAGAACCATGGTGGCGACCGTGGTCACCACGTAGGTTTCGAACAGATCCGCCGCCATGCCGGCGCAATCGCCGACATTGTCGCCGACATTGTCGGCGATGGTCGCGGGATTTCGCGGATCGTCCTCGGGAATGCCGGCCTCGACCTTGCCGACGAGATCGCCGCCGACGTCGGCGCCCTTGGTGAAAATGCCGCCGCCGAGCCGCGCGAAGATCGAGATCAAGGAGGCGCCGAAACCGAGCGCGACCAGCGCATCGATGACCTCGCGGTCGTTCGGCGCCATATGCAGCGTGCCGGTGAGGAAGCCGAAATAGAGCGTGACGCCAAGGAGCGCCAGACCCGCCACCAGCAGGCCGGTGATGGCGCCGGCCCGAAAGGCGATTTCAAGCCCGGCGGCAAGCGAGGAAATCGCGGCTTGCGCGGTGCGCACATTGGCGCGCACCGAGACGTTCATGCCGATGAAGCCCGCCGAGCCGGACAGGATGGCGCCAACCGCAAAGCCGACGCCGACGAGCCAGCCCAGGAAATAGCTGACGATGAGGAAGATCGCGATGCCGACGACGGCGATGGTGCCGTATTGCCGCTTGAGATAGGCCTGCGCGCCCTCGCGGATCGCCGCGGCTATTTCCTGCATCTTTTCGCTGCCGGCGTCGGCAGCCATCACCGAGCGCGTGGCCCAGATGGCGTAGGCAATCGCCAAGACGCCGCAACCGACGATGAGCCACAAAGTGTTCATAAGATAACCCCGGCTGATTGGACGGCCGGCAAAGGCCGGCCCGTGAGGAAGGCGCCTCGCATACAATGGACAGGTCTGAGGTGCAAATTCGCCGCGGAGTTTGCACAAAATACCCCCTCACGCAACGTCGGCGGGCCGGCTTTTCCGGCGTTTATAGTCCGCCCTGTCACAGCCATTGCCGCGGTGGGGCCGGCTCCGTCAGGGGCGCGTAGGGCAATTCCGTCTGCCGCTGGATCCGCGCCGATTCCTTCCAAATCGTCTTTCGAACCCCTTTGCCGCCGACTCTCCGCCCGCGCCAACCCTTTTTCCGGCACGCCTCGGGGTCCTCGCGGCCGCAGCACAGGCGGTGCCGGCGGCAGCGCTTGTCGCTGCAGAAACGGAACGTTCCGAACAGATCGGATTGCGCCCGCCACACCCACCGAAGGCGCTGGCGATAGGGCAGCGCCAGCCACTCCTCCAGCGTCCGCCGGCCCGGAAAGCTTCGCTTGCCTTTGTGCATGGGTGCTCCTCTGTTCGCTCGCTCCGAGCGCGCGCTCCCTCTCCCCGCACGCGGGGAGAGGGTTGGGGTGAGGGGGCTTCTCCGTTGGGCGCAGAATTCCGGCGGCGTCTGCAGCGCTCTCGCTTGGTCCGCGATGCTGAGCGTCGCGGAGAGGCCCCCTCATCCTCGTCGCTTCGCTCCGTAGCCGATCCATCGGATCGGAGTTCTTGGCTTGAAGAACGGCGTCCGGAGGACGCCTATGTTCTCCCCGCACGCGGGGAGAAGTGAACAAGCTTTCCCATCCTCGCGATGCGCCTTCGCATCCGAGTTTTCCGTCACGCTGTAAGAAAGCCCTTCCCAAGACCTCCCTCAAAAAAGAGGGAGGCGGAGCGCCGACAGGCGCACCACTGGGTTCCGCCCCGCCGCAGAAAAAGCAAGCCTGCCAGCGTATGCGGCGCGCGTCCTTTTCTCCCTTCCTCCCCCGCTTGCGGGGGAGGATTGAGGAGGGGGCGCGCTCGCCTTTCGGCGCCCCACCGCGGTCATGCGCCGAGGGCCTGACCTCGACTCGGCTCCGGGCCGCGCTTCCTGGAATCACCGGATGCAAACGGGAGGACCCTCTCCGGCACCAGTGCAGCCAGCACCTGGCAGTCCGGTCACGCGCCGGACGGTCGATGCCCAGAACCG
>Ga0102924_1000165_pt1 | contig 83049 bp, 78 predicted proteins | sample PaiPotPPM11metaG_FD_80116 | JGI IMG/M metagenome (GOLD analysis project Ga0102924, IMG submission 80116) | Iron sulfur acid spring bacterial and archeal communities from Banff, Canada, to study Microbial Dark Matter (Phase II) - Paint Pots PPM... ...
ATCGTTCCGTGGCTGGTCGTGAGGCCTCTTCTCACCCTCGCCACGCGTGGGAGGGGCCGCCGAAACCGGCAATCCAATGCGGGCTACGGCCGCCCGTCGATTATTCAGACACGCCCTAGCTGCGCCAGCGCGACGAGTTGCGCCGCGACCAGCCCGGCGGGTTGCAGCACGGTCGACGTCACCGTCACGGTGGGTGGCGGCACCAGCGCGACCGGCAGCACCGACCAGTTCAGCTACACGCCGGCCGGCGCCCCCTGCCCGCCGATCCTGCAATCCCCGGCCGAAGGCACGCAGAACATCAGCACCACGCCGGCCTTCACCTGGCAGGCGCCGCAGGGCGCCGTCGCCGGCTCGACGGTGTATACCCTGTACATCTCGCAGGGCGGGCAGACATTCGCGACGACTGCCACGTCCTACGCCGTGCCCGCCTCCGCGGCGATCGCGCCGGGAACGGAGATCTTTTGGACGGTGAGCGCCTGCAACGGCGCGGCCTGCAGCCCCTACGCCCGTGCCTGGGGCGAGTTCACCGCGCCGCAGCCCGGCGCGCCCGGCCTGACCAGCCCGATCGAGGGCAGCACCGGCGACAGCTTCGTGCCCACCGTGCAATGGACCGCGGCCAGCGGCGCCGTGAGCGGCGTCACCCAGTACACCGCCGCCATCTGGGACCCCGGTGCCAACGTCTACGCCTACGTCTGGACACCCACGACCGGCTTCAGCGGCACGGTGCCGGCCGGCTCCCAGCTGCAGCTCAATCACTTCTACTACTACGCGGTCCAGGCCTGCAACGAGAGCGCCTGCGGGCCGCTCGCCCGCTGGGAAGGCTTTACGACGACCTCACCGTAGCGCGTGGCGTCCTGTTCACCATAAGCAGATCGGAGCGAGCGGGCGGCCCGATCCTGCGCCCGCCGAAGCGAGAGAAACGATGCCATCGATGCGAATGCGTACCCTTGCCGGCCTCCTGCTGGCACTCGGCGGCGTCGCGCTGGGTCTGGCCCGGCTGGCGTCGGCGCAGTCGGGCCACGCCGTCGCCACGGCCACCGCCACCGTCGCGCCGGCCCTGCCGACGAGCAACGCGCCCACGCCCGCGATCCCGCTTAACCCCAGTGCCGTGCCCGCGACGCCGCTGCCGGTGTATACGCCGGTGTTTCCCGCCAGCCTGCCGCGGCCGTTCGCCACGCCCGCGGCGCCGCCGGCAGACATTCCGGTCAATCCCGACCCGGTTGCGGCAACGCCGGTCCCGGTCTACACCCCGGACCCGCCGCGCGGCACGCCATCCTCGGCCACCCCCTTCCCGGTCTATACGCCCGATCCACCGCGCGGAACCCCGACCGCGACCGCCCCGCCGGCCACGCCGAGTCCCGACGCTACGCAGTAGGCGCCGCGCAGCAGCCGTCGCACAGCGGCGCGCCCCGTCTGCGGACCAGCCGCACTTTGCCATTTGCGCCGCGGCACGCCATGATTGGGCGGGGCACTTGTAGGTGTCCCGCCCTACCGCTGCGACGGAGTGATCGCCATGCCATTCGGCTACTGGAACAAGGTCCTGCACGTCAACCTGAGCGAGCGCACGAGCTGGGTCGAGCAGCCGGGCGACGCCTTCTACCGCGACCTGCAGGGCGGTCGCGGCTTCATCGCCCGCTATCTGCTGGAAAACGTGCCGCCGGGCGCCGACCCGCTCGGGCCGGAGAACGTGCTGGTCTTCGCCATGGGCGTGATGACCGGCGTGGCGCTGCCCGGCGCCGGCCGGCACTCGGTCGGCGCCCGCTCGCCGCTCACCGGCGGCTTCGGCGAAAGCGAGTCGGGCGGCTTCTGGGGCGCCGAGGTGAAGCGGGCCGGCTGGGACGCGATCGTCGTGCACGGCGCCTCCGAAACGCCGGTCTACCTCTGGATCAAGGAAGACCAGCCCGTCGAGTTCCGCGACGCGAGCGGCCTCTGGGGCATGACCACGGGCGAGTGCGAAGAGGCGATCGTGGCCGAACTGGGCGACCAGTGGGTGCGCACCTGCCAGATCGGCCCCGCCGGCGAGCATTTGGTGCGCTTCGCCAACATCAACAACGACCTGAACGAGGTCGCCGGCCGTACGGGCCTCGGCGCGGTGATGGGCAGCAAGAAGCTGAAGGCGATCGCCGTGCGCGGAACGAAGAAGGTGCCGGTCTTCGACCCGAAGCCGGTGCAGGCGCTGGCGAAGTGGGTCGCCACCACGCTCGAAGAGAACCACCGCGCCTTCCACGAGTTCGGCACCGGCGCGGCGATGGTCGGCAAGCACCTGCAGGGTGGTTTGCCTACGCTCAACTACCAGTACGGCGAGTGGGAGCCGGTGGGCGAGATCGACGCCGTGGCCGTGCGCGACAAAGTGCGCACCGGCATGAAGGCCTGCTACGCCTGCTCCGTGCGCTGCAAGAAGGTCGTGCGCGTGGAAGAGCGCGAGGGCGTGAGCGATGAGAAGGGCCGGCCCGTCGCCTTCGACCCGCAGGGGCGCTGGAGCATCGACCCCAGGTACGGCGGGCCGGAGTACGAGACGCTCGCCTCGCTCGGCAACTCGCTGGGCGTGGACGACCTGATCGCGATCTGCAAGGGCAACGAACTGGCGAACGCGCTGGGCATGGACACGATCTCGCTCGGCACCACAATCGCCTGGGCGATGGAGTGCTACGAGAAAGGCATTCTCACCGACGAAGACACGGGCGGCATCCCGTTCAAGTTCGGCAGCGCCGAGATGGTGATCGCAACAATCCGCAAGGTCGCCTACCGCGAGGGTTTCGGCGATCTGCTGGCGGAAGGTTCGCAGCGGGCGGCGGCGCGCATCGGCCGCGGCAGCGAGGAGTTTTTGACCACGGTGAAGGGCATGGAGATGGCGATGCACGACCCGCGCCACATGCCCGAGATGCGCCCCTCGTATCTGCTGGCGCCCACCGGCGGCGACCACATGCGCCAGACGAGCGACAAGAACGCCTTCCGCAACCAGGCCGGCATCTGCTTCTTCCTCAACTACAAGGATGAGCAGGTGCTGGACGTGCTCAACGCCGTCACCGGCTGGGGCGTTTCGCAGGAAGAGGTGGTGCAGGCGGCGCACCGCGGCCTGGCGATGGCGCGGCTGTTCAACATGCGTGAGGGCTTCGGCCGCGAGCACGACGCGCTGCCCAAAAAGTTCCAGAACGCGTTGGCGAAGCACCCTGGCCTCAGCCCGGAGCTGCAGGACGAGATCGTGACCGACTACTACCGCGAGCACGGCTGGAACGAAGAGACTGGCCGCCCCACGACGGAGACGATCGAGCGCCTCGGCCTGCGGCAGTACATCGGCGCCGCGGGCTGAGCCAGGCCCGCATCGAGCGTCTCGATACGGCCTGCAATCGCGGCCGATCTGGCTGATTTGGCGCACACGTCGAGGTCATCTCAGCCGCTGGCACGGCGTCGGTTGCGATCGGGCGTCGGACGTGTATGCTATAACCAATCGGGTATAAGACGGACGCATCAGCAGCGATGGATGTCAAATACTTCCGCGATGCTGCCGGCCGCGAACCCGTGCGGGAGTTCATCGATGACCTGTATCACCATCGGAAAGGCGCCGCGGCCAAAGCCGTGGCATACATCGATCGTGTGCTTGGGCGCCATCAGCCGGGCGGCCCACCACTGCCTGCAAACTATGTGAAGGCTCTTGGCGATGGATTGTTCGAACTGCGACCCGAGCACGGCAACGTTGAGTATCGAATCTACTTCACCATCGACAACCGGGGGACGGCCTGGCTGCTTCACGCCACACAGAAAAGACCAAACCGCAGAACTGAGCAGGCGGAGATCGACCGCGCGTACCGGTATCTCCAACAGCAGCGCGAGGGCAGGCAGCAATGACAACCTTTGACCGCCACCGCGACCAGATGATGCAGAACCCGGAGTTCGCCCGCTCTGTGCGCGAAGCTGGGGCGGAATTGGAATTGGCCATCCAGACGGCCGCCATCCGCGAGGCCCGCGGCATGACGCAGTCACAGCTTGCCGAGGCCGCGGGCATGCAGCAATCCGCGATCGCTCGCTACGAAAAAGCAGGCCGTACGCCAAGCGTGACCACACTCTGGCGGCTTGCAACCGCGCTGGATGCCCGTATCATCATCGGACCCGAGTATCAAGTCCACGTCGAACCGTGCGGAAAACGGCGGCAGAAGGCTGAGCGGCGCATCGAGAGTTCGACCTGATGGGCGATGGGGCCGACCGCCCAGCGCAGGCGCAACGGCCGCCCCACGACGGAGACGATCGAGCGCCTCGGCCTGCGGCAGTACATCGGCGCCGCCGGCTGAGCCAGGTCCGCTCCCCGCGCTTTGACGTCGCCCGCCGCGGCCGGCCAGGGCTGGCGCGCGCCGCGAAGAACCGCCGCGCCCATGACCGTGAAGGGCTTGGCCGCGCTGTTGCTGGACGCTGCAGATTCCGCTGTAAAATATTGACCCGTTTCACCGCGATAAGACTGGCGGAGGCTCAAGAGCCCCACGCCAGGCCCGCTACCGACGACCAGAACCACTGCCAGAGGACGATCTACGCTCCGGTGAGCGTGAGGCGCCAGCGCAATGTCTCCGCTGGCCTCCTCAGGCCGACGGCAGTGAGACGGCGCAGACGTGCACCACGGTTCATAGTGCGCCAGCTTTGTCAGGACGTAGTTAGCCGCAGAGCGAATCCGGCGTCGGAATCGGCGTGCCTGGCTGCGCCGTCCCGGCCGCAATTGCGATGCTCAATGCCGTCTCCGGGTCTGCTGTGTCATAGTGGTGGACGAAAAAGATAATCTGGCCGTCCTGCACCTCGGCCATAAACGCCGCCATGGTCCGCTCGATGCCTTCAGCGCGTAGGCCGTCGTTCCGTCCTTCAAACGTGCCCGTGACGATGCTACCACGCACTTGAATGGTGGTGACTTTGAGGCATGCATGCCCCTTGAGTGCCACTTCCAAACTTGGCAAGCTTTGCAACACCGAAGCCCGGTCATAACAGGGCGTTTGCGTCGTGCACCCCACAGCAGCGGCCGTGATGTAAAACGTGTTCTCCGCAAATAGGGCTGCTGTGGCGGCGTTGTCGGCGCGGTAGCGCGCTGCGGCCCAGTCAAGGATGACCTGCGCACGGCTCAGATCGCCGGTTTGTGCCTGCGCCGCGCTGGCGTGCTGGCGGAGCTGGACCACGAGTCCGCTCCCGAACACGATGGCGAGGACCAGGGAGACGGCCGCAAGACGAACCAAGCGACGAGTGGTTGGGGGACCCATGTTCATACCTCCGTGCTGATGCTGCCGTTCGACACGGCCTGCAAAGCGAACCTGCCGGCGCCCGTATCTTGGGCACTGGCCTCGCTGTGGCATGGCGCTGGCGCGCCGTGTGCTGGGAGAAGGAGAGCCAACAGGCATAACAGATGGTTGCAAAACCGGCGAAGCCGCCTGGCTGCGAGCATGACGACGGGCTGCCGCGCCGGTTTTGAAATCATGTCTTAGCACGAGGGCCGGCCTATCGCAGATCGACCAGCTCGATCTCTGCCAGTCCGAGCGTGGCGCGCAGCGCATTCTCATCGGCAACCATGCTGCGCCACGCCGCGTCGCCGTCCGAGCTGGTGACCAGGATGCGCGCCGCGGGCATCGTAACGCCGAGCTTGCCCGCCTCCATGTCGGCGGCGTCAAGTGCCGCCTGTGCCGCGTCCGCCTGCTGCTGCGAGCCGGCGAGGTAGACGGTCGCTGCCGGTGCGGTGTGCGTCTGGCGCTCGATGACGGGGTGGTCCAGCACTCCCCGCTCCGACTGCGCCAGATCGGTCACGACGATCTCCGGCAGACCCAGAGAGGCGCGGAGTTGGTTCTCCTCCGCGACCGCCCACAGCGTCTGGGTGGCCTGGCTCGGGTCAACGACCCAGATTTGCGGCGTGATGAGTTGTGCGCCGCTCGCCGCACCCAGCGCATCGGCATCATTGAAGGAGGCCTGCACGCGTGCTGCCTGCTCCGCCGAGCCTACCAGGATGAGCTGCGGGGCCGGGCTGGTGCGGGCAGAGGCTGAGACGCCCGCAGCGGCGGGCAGCACGGCAGCCGGGCGTGCCGCGGGGTGTCCCGTTGACCGGCTGCCGACCTGCCAGGCAGCGACGCCGCCCACGGCGCAGACGGCGAGCAAGACGCCGCCTGCCGCCAGCCCCAGTTTCACCCTTCTGAACCTGGGCGTGCGCCCTGGCAGGGTCGCGGTTCCGTTGGAAAGCATGATGGGCTCCTTTCGCCGATAGCGTGCGCACGTTCGTGCCGTCGCTGAACGCAGCGTCGCAGGCGGCGAGGGCAGCGCCATCGCGGGAAGACTACATTTGTCCTCGTGGTGGGCATGTAGGAAAGGGCATAGAGCCGTTACCCGTCAGCCGAGGAGACGAGGCCGTGACGGAAGGCATAGGCGGCGGCTTCCGCCCGGCTATGCGCCCCGATCTTGGTGTAGAGGTTCGTGACGTGCCGCTCGACGGTGCCGTCACTGATGACCAGTGCTGCGGCGATCTCACGCGTGCTCTTGCCCGCGGCGATGAGCCGCAGCACCTCGACCTCCCGGGCGGTCAGGTGCTGCTGGAAAGCCGCCTGGTGCGGCTCGGCCGCGACCGTGTCCGTTGCGAGTAGCTGCTGCAACTGCGCCACGACCGCGAGCCCGAACTCGATGGTGGCATCGGCCGAAAGCGCCGCACCTGCCGCCCACGCCTCGGCGAACGTCGCTTCATCCAGCGCAGCCCGCACCCGCCCCGCCGCTGCCTGCTGGTCAACCTGCAAGGTGGCACCCTCCGCGGCGAACGTGCGCCGCTGTACGTCGATGGCGGCCAGCAGGCGCGCACTCGCCGCGAACAGGCCGCAGCGCTCCGCTGCCTCGGCCAGCACCTGCAATTGAAATGGGAGAAAGCGCGACGGACCCATCCCGCGATGGACAGCGAGACTTTCGGCGCAGGTGGCCACCGCCGCCCCGGTGTCCCCCTGTCGCAGCAGCACCCGTGCGATCAGCGCGAGGCCTGCGCATCGGTTGGGGCTGTGCTCACCTTCTTCAGCCCCGGCTCTGCGAATGACCTCCTCCAGGAGCAGGCGTGCCTGCGCGTCATCACCGCGGGCTTCGGCCAGCTCTGCCTCGCTCAGGAGCGATAGCGGCGTGCCGGTCGCGCCCAAAAGTGCTTGATTTGCCGCGACGAGCTGTTCGGCGGTGGCGACATCCCCACGGGCGACCGCCACGCGGATGAGGTGGCTGCGCGCGAGGAGGGCCAGCGGGATAGCGCCGGCGGCGAGATGGAGCCTGAGCGCTTCTTCTGCCAGCGGCACCACGGCGCCATAGTTGCCCTGGGTTGCGCGGAGATAGGCTAGCTGATTCAGAGCCTCGGCCACGCAATGGCTGTCGCCGAACGCGCGGCTGAGGCCAATGGCTTCCACGAGCTCGGTCGCCGTCCGATCCTGGTCCGCAGAGGGGAGGAGTGCTCTGGGCGGCGGCGTCAGGAGCCGTGCCCGCGAGATGCTCGGCTGCGCTGCCTCCGGTAGGGCGAGCAGGCGCTGGCGCCATACCTCCTGTTCGTTCGCGCCTGCACGATTGACCAGGTACCAGCGCAGGGCCCAAAACAGGCGTACGCCAACTGCCAACTCTGCGCGCTCGACGCACCAGCCCAGCACGGCGCGCGCGTTGTCCAGTTCGGCATCAAGCCGCAGCCAGGTGTTCGCCGCTGCACACTGCCGGGCGAGTTGCAGCATCTGCATCGCCAGCTGACGGCGCAGGATCTCGGCTTCGCCGCTCGCCTCCAGCTCATCCAGGGCGAACTCGCGAATCGTCTCCAGCATCCGATAGCGCGGCTCGCCCGCCTGGCCATTGCCTTCCCGCAGGAGGCTCTTCTCGATCAGCGAGCTTACCCCGTCCAGCACGTCGATACCGAGGTCGCCGGCGGCGTTACAGACCGCTTCGGCCAGCTCCAGCGGGCAGCCGCCCGCAAACACGCCGAGCCGGCGGAACAGCCGCTGCTCCGCGGGCTCCAAAGAGTCGTAGCTCCAGGCGATGGCGCCGCGCAGTGTCTGTTGGCGGGCCGGCAGATCGCGCCGCCCGCCGGTCAGCAGAGGCAGCCGCTGCGCCAACCGTGTCAGCAGCGCGGCTGGCGGCAGCACCCGCACCCGCGCTGCCGCCAGCTCAATGGCGAGCGGTAATCCGTCCAGGCGGATGCAGATGGCCGCCACGGCCGCCGCGTTCTCCTCGCTCAGCGCAAAGTCGGGCCGTACGGCCTGCGCCCGCAGCACGAAGAGCTGCACCGCCGGATTCTGCGCCAGAACCGCTGCCGGCTGGCTCCCTGCCTCCGGCACCGGCAAGGGCGCGACCGGATACTCCCGCTCGCCGTTCACCCGCAGCGGCGCCCGGCTCGTCACGAGCAGGGTCACCGCTGGTCCAGCTTGCAGGAGTGCCCCGGCGAACTCCGCAGCGGCCAGCAGGTGCTCGTAGTTGTCGAGCAGCAGCAGCAGGCGTTTCTCCCGGAGGAAGCGTAAGACGCCGTCCCGGACCGGCAGTTCTGTGAAGCTTTGAACACCCAGGGCCTGGGCGATCGCCGCCGGGACGAGCGTGGGGTCCTGCAGCGGCGCCAGGTCCACGAAGACGACACCGTCGACGAAGGTCTCCGCCAGCTCCGCGGCCACTTCCAGCGCCAGCCGCGTCTTGCCGGCGCCGCCTGCGCCCGTCAGCGTCACCAGGCGGCCGGAGGAGAGCAGCCGGGTAATGGCCGTGCGCTCGTCCTGCCGCCCGACGAGGCCGGTCAGCGGGATAGGGAGCGTGCCGCGGGCTGCCGCCGGACGCGCCGGCAAGAGCACGACCGACGCTGGCATGGAGCGGGCTGCCGCGCCGCGTCGGGCCTCCGCCAGCAGCTCGCGCAGCAGCTCGGCGGTGACCGCCAGCCCGCGCAGGGGGCCGCGCTCGAAGCTGCGGAGCAGCCCCTGCGCACGGCAGACCGTGAGCAGCGCCTCGGCAGCGCCGGCGCTGGGCGTGGCCTCCCCCCGCTCCCAGCGCTGCACCGTCGCCCGGCCGACGCCGATGTGCGCGGCCCACCCCGCCTGCGTGACCCCGCCGGCTTCCCGCAGCGCGCGCAGCACGACGCTCCAGTGCGGCGGGACCGGCGTGGGCTGCGCTGGATCATTCATCGATGATGCGCCACTGATGCCTCGGCGGTGCGTCGCCGCCGCGCCCTGATTCTACCGTATTGGCAGACGGCGCCTTCGCCGAGGCGGTCCAGTTACCTCGAGTCATAGCGCTGTCGGCCGCGGGCAGTCAGAGGAGGAAGACAATGGCGACGTCCCCACACATCGGGCTCCTGGATCGCCGCTGGCTGAGGGCTGTATGGGAGAGCGGGACGATCCATTCTGGTGCGCTCCGTGGCGGCGCCGCGTTGACCAACGGTCGATCGGAACGGCCGCCCAGGGATCGCTCCTCCCTTGCTGCATTCCCGATCACGCTTCGCGCGCAGTGAATTCGTCTGCCAGCACCGGCGCCGGCGCCAGTGCCGTGCGGCCGCCAATGCGCCGCGGGAGAGGCAGCCGCTGCCATAGCCCGTGGCCCAGCCCGCCCCAGACCAGCGCGAACGCCACGAAGGCATAAAGCCAGCCGGCGATGATGTCGATCGCGTAGTGCTCGCCGGGATAGACCACGGCGAACGCCATGCCGATCGGGTAGAGAACCGTCGCCCAGCCCCAGCGCGGGTACAGCCGCCAGAGCACCAGCCAGACCAGCACTGGGAAGGCGCCGTGCATGCTCGGCATCGCCGCGACCGGGTCCACGTGGAAGTACTTGGACAGAAAGATGATCGGGTCGGAGACACCCGCCCACTGCACGTTGCCCAGTACCCGCACAACAAACGGGATGCGGTGCAGATCGCTGGCCCACCAGGGCGGCGCCATCGGATAGAGCAGATAGGTGGCAAAGCCGGCGTACATCAGCAGCAGATACGAGCGCACGAAGCGCCAGTAAAGCGCCCGATCGCGCATCCAGAAGACGAAAGCGACGACCAGCGGCGTGACGAAGTGCATGAGATAGAGGAACGCCGCCAGGTAGTCGTACCAGCGCAGCGTGTGCGAATCCCAGAGCTGCTGCTGCAGCCACGTCGTGGGCAGAGCGCCGTGTGTGAGCCAGCCGAACAGCCAGCGATCGGCATCAATCGGGAACTGGATATGTGCACGGCCGATCAGCCCCGGCGCCACGCCCGGCAATGCCACATAGGCTAAAAGCAGCACCATGAACGGCGTCCAGTCGCGCAGGAAGGTGACGCCGCGCATGGTGAAGATGGCGAAGATCAGCAGGAAACAGGCGACGACATCGGCCGCCGGCCAGGTGTGCGAGTCGAGCAGCCAGGCGGTGAAGAGCACGATGTAGGCGCCCTGCACCAGCCACAGCAGGCGCCGGTGCCGCTCCTGAGCGCCGAGATACCGCCGCCGCAACCGCCTGAACGCAGCGAACGCGCGGCCGCTGCCGCGTGCCGTCACGGCCCGGCGTGCGGCGCGTTGCACCGTCGGCGGAACGAGGGTCACGCCATAGTCCTCCGCCGTGCGTCTGAGGGTGTACGGGCGGGCACGCGCCGATGGAACCGGCCCCGCCACCCGCCGCTCGGCCCTTAGCGCCAGGCTAACCGTAGCTTACCCGCTCACAACCTGTTCGCGCCCGCCCTCGCATCGCGGTGATCGGACCGTCCGCGGCGCGGCGGGCTGAGCGAGGCGCCGGCGCTTCTTACCGCCCGATCATCGCGTTGAGGATGTTGGCGGTCATGATCTGCACGCGCGGATCGGCGCCGTAGCTGCGGTAGTCGTTGTCGTCCAACTCGAACGGCCAGTAGCTCGTGCCGGCGGAGAAGACGATGGCGCCGCTTGCGGCCACATAGATCGTGCCGTTGGCGTGGTTGTCGCCGATCGCGGAGTCGGAGAGCAAGAGCAGCCCCGGCGGGCCGGCGCCGTTGTCGAAGGCGCGGTCGTACTCGTAGCCGACGAGGCGGGGAATGCGGTCGCCGTCCTGCAGCCCCGTGCCGGCGTAGACCCATGAATCGGCGTTCGCCACGACCCAATCGCCGCCCTCCGGCCAGGTGCCCGTGGCTGCGCCGATCTCGCCGGCGTACATATTGCCGAGCAGCGCGTTTGTCGGCTCATTCAGCGGCCGCTCATACCAGTGCACCGTGGTCAGCGCAGGATTGGTGGGGTAGAGCGGGTCGAGCCTGGCCTTGCGGTAGCAGACGACGATGTGGCGCGGCGCACCGGCAGAGGACGGCTCGAAGCGGACCTGCCAGTCGATGTCGTCCGAGGCGAAGAAGGCGATACTCAGGCCGGCATCGCGCGCCGCGGTGAGGTTCTCGCGCATCGCGCGTGTCCAATACTCGTCGTGGAAGGCGGAGAGGAAGAGCTTGCCGCGGGCCAGCGTCTCGGTGCCGGCATCCAGGTCCTGGCTGGCGATGTACGTCACGTCGTAGCCCTGCTTCTCCAGCCAGCGGATCATGTTGTAGTCGCCGTCGAAGAAGCCGCCGGAGCCATCCCAGTCGGCGTAGGGCCGGTCGAACGAGACTTTGACCGCCGCAACGCCGTCGCTCGATGCCCAGTCGTAGAGGCTCTTGCCGCCCCAGTTGTTGTAGGCCTGATACGTTGCGAACGGCACCTGGTAGACGATCTGCGCCGTCTGCCCGTCGGCGCGCACGACGAAGGGGATGTAGTTCGTCACGTCCTTCGTGGCGAGCAGCTTGATCAGATAGACACCGGAGGGCCAGTCGGCGCCGGTTTGCAGCATGTACGAGGCCTGCCAGTGCAGCTCAAGCAGGCCTGTGTCCGGGTCCGGCGCGGGCACGGGCTGATTCTGGCCGGGCAGGCTCTCGACGCGCGCTATCAGGCGGGCGCCGTCGCCGCCGTACCAGCCCATGCGGTAGACGTCGAGCGCATACGACGGATACGTCGTGCCGACGAAGAACGTGATCGTCTCGCCGTGGTTGATGCTGCTGGCGGAGGCGTAGCCGCGAATCGGCGTGTCGGTCCAGACATCCTGCTGCGCGGCATGGTCAACCGACGCCGCGGTCTGCCGCGCGAGCGCGTTGCTCCGCCAGGCGCTGCTGCCGGGGCGCTGGTTCTCGCGATACATAGCGCCGCGCACCGGTACGGCCGGGCGTGCCGGCACAGCCCGGGCGCGCGGCGGCGCGGCAGACCAGGTGAGCGCGAGGGCTGCGACTGCGAGGGCCAGCGCGGCAACGCGCAGGCGCGCGGACGCGCGGCACGGGTGCGGCATCTTCATCCGTCAATGGCTACCGGGGCGGCGAACGCAACCGCGCTGGTTCGGACGCGAATAGGACATGTGTAACCGAATTGCGACGTTCCCCCGGTTCATAGTCGCAACTGTGTTACACGTCTGTCAAGCCGGCCCGCGGCTTGCGGCCGCGCGGGGCACCTAACCCCGTCGCGGCTGAAGCCGCGTCTCCCTTCCCGACACGGGAAGGTTGGTTTGAGGACACACATCGTGCCGAGAGACAATCCCCGCGTGTCCCACATGGACGCCCCAGCCCCGCCGCCGTCGCACGACGGTGGGAGCGCTCCAGAAGTCCCTTCCCGGCTCGGGAAGGGACAGCTTTCGCTTGCGAAAGCGGGGTTAGGCGCCCCGCAACGCCACCGCGAGCGGCGCTTGAACAGAGCTGACCATGCCGCGTGGGCGGCCGTCAGCTCCCCTGGATGTAGCTGTCCAGCAGGTACTCGCTGCCCTCCGAGTAGGTAAAGATCCAGTTCATGTTCTTCACGTCCGCCCGGTGGACGTGATAGAACGCGCCGACCGTGGTCGGGATGTTGTACATACGGTCGGCCATGACGTTGGCCGTGTCTTTCAGGATCGCCTTGCGCTTGTCCACGTCCAGCTCGCGCTTCTGCCCCTCGATCAGGTTCAGCAGCTCCGTATCGGCCTTGAGCAGCGGATTCAGGCCGGGCGCGATCAGGCGCGGGCTGTCCGGCGTCCAGAAGATCGAGAGGTACTCGTTCGGATCGGCGCCGACGAGGTTGGCCGAGGTGGCAAAGCCGCCCTGCCAGGTGCCCGCCACCGTGGTCTTGGCATAGAACTGCGCGAAGTCGAGTTGCTTGATCGTGGTGTTGAAGCCGAGCGCCTTGATCTGCTCCTGCTGCAGCTGCGCCTGCTGCAACTGCACCGGCGTCCAGACGGCGGAGGCGATCATGTCGTAATTGTCCGTCGGTTTGAAGCCGGAGGCGTCGAGCAGCGCTTTCGCGTCCTTCAGGTTGAACTGGTAGTATTTCGCGTTGGGGAAGGCGTTCTGCTTCGGGTCGAAGTACCACTGCGAGAGCACGCCCCACGGCAGCGCCCATTGGCCCTCCTGCCCGACTTTCACCTGGTCGTCGCGGTTCATCGCCATCGAGATCGCCTGGCGCACGCGCTTGTCCTGGAAGTTCTTGTCGTTCAGGTCCGCGCCGAACCAGCCGTTGCCCTGGCTGAAATACTTGAGGAAGGTCGCGTCCGGCAGATCCTTCTTCAGCGAGGCGACGTCGTTCGGCCCGACGATCGCCGTCCAGGTGAGCGTGTCGAGCTGCTTCGAACGCAGCGCCGAGATCGTCGTCGAGGTGTCGGGGATGAGGTTGAAGATGTATTCCTTGAGGACCGGCCGGTCCTGAACGAAGTAATCCGGGTTGCGCTGGAATGTGAGCTTGCTGCCGATCTCGTAGCCCTTGAACAGCCAGGGCCCGGCGCTCCACATGTCCTTTTCCAGCTTGCCCGTGCCGAACAGCTCGTACGGCTGGATATAGAACACGCCCTGGTGGCCCATATGATTGACGAACGGTCCCAGTGGCTTGGAGAGCGTGAACTTCACGGTCTGCGGGTCCACGGCCTCGACTTTGGTCACGTCGGAGAGCAGCGAGCGGCTGGGGTGCTCGGTCTGGAAGCGATCCCAGTTCTTGGCCACGTCGGTAGCGGTCAGGGCGCGGCCGTTGAGCGGGTCCTTCTGCTCCCACTTCATCGGGTGCAGCTTGAAGATGTAGGTCGTCGGATCGGGCTGCTCCGGCATTGCCGTGGCGAGGTCGGGCGCGATCAAAAAGTCGATCGGGCCGACACCGGGCTTCGTGTCGAATTTGAGCAGCCGCGGATAGACCATCGACGTATACATCAGGGAGCGGTAGCTCCAGGTCTTGATGTAGTCGAGGCTGGCCGGGTCGCCGTTGTCGTGGCCGCGCATCGAGCCGCCGGCGCCGGCCGCCGGCAGGTTGGCGGCTGCCGAGGGCTGCGCCGCGGCGGTGCCGCTGCCCGCCGCGCCGGCCGCGGTGGCCGACGCCGACGCGGCGCCCGAGGAGGCGCTGGGCGCCTTCGCGGCGTTGTTCTTGTTGTTGTTCGAGCTGCCGCAGCCCGCGGTCAGGGCGGCCAGCCCGGCGCCGCCCGCGCCGAGCACGCCGAGAAAGCCCCGCCGCCCCAGCCGCCGCGCCGCTGTGCTGTCCCAATAGTTGCCGGCCATCGCGCGCTCCTTTGACTTGTGACTCCCCGAAACGTATTCAGATTGCGCAGATTGCGGTGTGCCACCTCCTCGGGTCTTCGCGGCTCCGGCGCCCGTGCGGGGCACCTAACCCTGACTTCGCAAGCGAAGTCTGTCATGGAAAGTCTCCGACGGTTGCGCTGCGGTTATCTGAAGTCTCCGACGGTTGCGCTGCGCTCTGGCCCGACACAGGAAGGGTGGGGTGCTCGGACGAACGGGCGGATGATAGAACGTCCCTTCGCCGATCCCACAAGCGCACCACAGCCCCGCCGCCGGCGCATGGTGTCTGGAGCGCTCCAGAAGTCCCTTCCCGGCTCGGGAAGGGACAGATATCGCTTCAGCGATATCAGGGTTAGGTGCCCCGCGTGGCCACGAATGGCCGCTCTGACAAAGTCTCGCAAGGAGACACTTCTCTGACTCCTCGCTTCGCATATGCCGTTCATGCAACGCGAACACCCTGAAGGCTGGCCGGCAAACTGGTCATACCCGCCCCCCGCGCAGGCGTGGGTCCAGCACGTCGCGCAGCGCATCGCCCAGCACGTTGAAGCTGTAGACCGCCAGAAAGATGGCGACGCCGGGCCAGATCGAAAGATACGGCGCCTTCAGCATGTCTTTGCGCGCCTCCGGGCCGAGCAGCGCCCCCCAGCTCGGCTCGGGCGGCGGTACACCGTAGCCCAGGAAGCTGAGCGTGGCTTCGAGCAGGATCGCCAGGCCGAGCTGTGTCGTCGCGATCACCATCACCGGCGCGAAGATATTGGGCAGTACGTGGCGCCACAGCACGCGGCCGTCGCCAGCGCCCAGCGCCCGCGCCGCCTCGACGTACGTGCGCCCGCGCACCTCCAGCGCCGCGCCGCGCACCACGCGCGAGGAGCCCGCCGCCAGCAAGACGCCGATCGCGATCGTCACCTGCCACTGCCCCGGCTGGAACATCGCGATCAGCGTGATCAGCAGGATCAGGCCGGGAAACGCCATCCAGACGTCGATCAGGCGCTGCAAGACGAGGTCCACGCCGCCGCCGAAGTAGCCGCTGACGACGCCGATCACGGTGGCGGCGCCGGTGGCGATCACGACCGAGCCGAAGCCCACCAGCAACTCGACCCGCGCCCCCTGGATGATGCGGCTGAGCAGATCGCGGCCCAGGTTGTCGGTGCCGAGCCAGTGTGCGGCGCTGCTGCCCTGAAGCTGAAGCAGCACGTGCGTCTGCGTGTAGGAGTACGGCTCAAGCAGCGGCGCAAACAGCGCCATGAACAGCATCAGCGCGAGGATGATCAGTCCGACGGCGCCCAGCGGCTTACTGCGGCAGAAGCGCCAGAGCCCGCCCAGCACGGGCACACGCAACGGCGGCCTGCCCAGATCCTCCAGCCGCGCCTCGGCAAGGGCCATCACTGCCCTCCCGAGAGGCGGATGCGCGGGTCGATCAGCCCGTAGCTCAGATCGACCACGAGGTTGATCACGAGCACGAGCGAGGCGAGCAACAGGTTAATCGCCTGGATCACCGGATAGTCGCGATTCTGCGTCGCGTCGAGCAGATAGCTGCCGACGCCGGGAATCGAGAAGATCTGTTCGTAGACGGTCGCGCCGCCGATCAACACCGGGATCTGCAGGCCGATGATCGTGATGATCGGAATCAGGGCGTTGCGCAGCGTGTGGCGCTGAATCACGCGCAGGCTGCCGAGCCCTTTGGCCCGCGCCGTGCGCACGTAATCGGCGCGCAGCACTTCGAGCGTCATCGCCCGCGTCATGCGCATCAGAAAGCCGACGAGATACAACGCCAACAGCAGCGCCGGAATCCAGATCTGCGAAAGGTTCTTGAGCGGATCGTGCTCGAAACGGGTGTAGATCACCGGCGGGCTCCAGCGCCACCAGACGGCCGGCCAGACGATCACCAGCGTCGCCAACCAGAAGCCGGGCAAGGCGACGCCGGCGATGGCGAGGCTGCGCGTGGCATAGTCCAGCAGTGTGTCCTGTTTCACGGCCGAAAGCACGCCGATCGGAATAGCGATCGCGATCGAGAACAAAAAGGCGATGAAGGCCAGCTCCAGCGTGATCGGCAGGCGGGCTTTCAGCTCGGTCGTCACGGCGCGCCGCGTGCGCAGCGAGGTGCCGAGGTCGCCGTGCGCCATGCCGCTCACCCAGTCCCAGTACTGCTGGATCCAGGGCTCGTCCAGGCGTAGCTGGTGCTCGAGCTTCGCCCGGTCTTCCTTGACCGTGAAGCCCTGCTGCGCCGCCAGTACGTCGATCGCCTTGCCCGGCAGCAGCCGCACGACGAGCGAAACCAGCAGCGTGACGATGATCAGGCTGGGCAGCAGCAGCGCCAGCCGGCGGACGACGTAGCCGGTCACCGCGCGCCTCCGCCGGGGGGAAATGGTGAATGCTGAGTGGTGAGTGGCGGACGGGGAAGGCACGGAGGGCGCCTGCGCAGGCCAATTGAGCTGGGCGCGCGGAAAGGTGGATGAGAACCGTTCGGCTGACCCGATGGAGCCATCAGCGAACCCCACCATTCACCACTCACCCGCTCAGGCCGTGGCCCGCACCACCTCGTCGCGAAAGTGCGCCATGCCGCCGAACGTGGTGTCCAGGCCCAGCGGCTGGTCGGCCGTGCCGTCCAGCTCCTGGTAGACGCGCAGCACGTTCGGATACAGCCGTTCCGCCTCGCCCCAGTGGCCGAAGCGGCCCAGCCGCGCGAAGATCTGCCGCGCCGCGGCGTCGGCGCCGACGCCGGCCGCATGCGCCTGCTGCGCCTCCTGCTTGAGCAGCGCGAAGTAGTCGCGCAGTTCGCGCAGGTCAGCCTTGGTGCCCACGGGGCCGTGGCCGGGCACGATCCGATCCACGTCCATGCCCTCGATCTCGTCCAGCACCGCGATCCAGTTGCCGACGTGCCCCTCGAAGGCGAGCGGCGTGACGTAGTGAAAAGCGACGTCGCCGGCGTAGAGCAGCCTGTCCTGCGGCAGATAGACGAGCGTGTCGCCGGCGGTATGCGCGGTGCCCACGTGTTTGAGCACGATCTCGCGGGCGCCGTCGTGGATGCTGAGGCTGCCGCGGAACGTCACCGTCGGCGGGCGGATCGCCTTGACCTTTTGCAGCTCGTCGGCGAAATGCGGCGCCAGCGCGCACAGCGCCTCTCTGGGAAAGCCGACGCGCTGCATCTCCTCGCGGATCAGCTCGTGGCCGAGCACGGGCGCGGTGAACAGCGCGTTGCCGAGCGTGTGATCGACGTGGTGGTGCGTGTTGATCAGCAGCCGCACGTCGCCGTGGCCGCTGCCGCGCGCTTCGTTGAGGAAGGCGCGGGTCATCGCCGGCGTGAACAGCGCGTCGATCGCGATCGGTCCGTCTTCAGTGACGAGCAGGCCGGCGTTGGCGATGCAGAACGCGCCGGTGGCCTGCACATAGGCGTAGGCGCGGTCGCCGACCTCGACGAACTCCGTCTGCCAGTCGGGAATGGCTGTCGTCATGGCATTCGGCCCTCACTTTCGGCCCTCACCCCCGGCCCCTCTCCCAATCCTGGGAGAGGGGAGCTAGTGCGCGGAGCGCGATCTCGGATGGCGAGGGATCTTCAGTGCGCGGGGAGTGCGGTCTGCGCGAGGCGGGCTGGCTGCTCTTCCACGCCGGGCATCACCCAGGGCACGCGCGGCGCCGGGGCGATCAGCGTCGCGCCCGGTCGCAGCACTTTGCCGTCGAGCGAGACGCCGCTGACGCCGAGCGTGAAGGGATGGACGTACTCGATCGTGCCGTCGTTGAGACGGAAGGGCAGATCGTGACCGGGGTAGATCACATCGGCTATGCGCAGCAGCTTCTCCACGCTGGCGCTCGCCTGCTCGTCGTTCCAGAAGATCAGCGGATTCTTCTTCGTCAGCGCGACTTCGGCGAAGTGCAGCGCGTCGCCGGTGAGGCAGGCGAGCCCCTCGTCGGTCTGCACGGCGAGCGCGATGCTGCCGGGCGAGTGGCCGGGCACATCCACGACCTTCACGCCGGGCGCCAGCTCGTCGCCCTCGCGCACCTCGGTGATGCGCACCGTCTCGATCGCGGCGCCGGTCCAGGCGGGCGTGGCCCAGTCGTTCTTGTGTGGGCGGTGGGCGTAGCGACGCTCGTCGGGATGCAGCAGCAGGTCGGCGTTCTCGAACAGGTCGATGTTCTGCACGTGGTCCCAGTGCGCGTGACTCATGACGATGTGGTCGATGTCGCTCTCACGCACGCCATGCTGGGCAAGCGCGGCCTGCAACACGAGCCGGCGGCCGACGTGGGCGGTATCGAACAGGATCGTCTTGCCGCCGGCGCGTACCAGATGCACGCTGCAAAAGCCGACGATGCCCTGATCGCTGTTGAAGCCGAACCCTTCGAGCAGCGTGATCAACTCGGCCATGCCATCCGCCTCCCTGCGAGATGGCCTCGTCATAGCCTGCATTGGGGAGGCTGTCAAGCACGAGAGGTGATAGGGAATAGGGAGCAGGGAATAGAAGGCGAGCCCTCCCGCTATTCCCTAATCCCTAACCCCTATTCCCTACCGGATTCCGCAGCACGCCGAGCCCTTCGATCGCGATCTCGACCACATCGCCGGGCTTCAAAAACTCGCGGCGCGGCAGGCCGACGCCGGCCGGCGTGCCCGTGGCGATCACATCACCCGGCACCACGCCGACCAGGCGCGAGACGTGGCTGATCAGCTGCGCCGTGCTGTAGATCATCTGCGCGGTGCTGGAGTCCTGCTTGGTCACGCCGTTGACGCGGGTGCGCAACGCCAGCTTCTGCGGATCGGGCACGAACTGCGCCGGCACGATCGCCGGCCCCATCGGCTTAAAGCCGGCGCGGCCCTTCGCGGCAAGCCAATCGGGCCGGCCGCCGTTGTCGCCGCGCCGCGCCTCGGCGCCGCGAATGCTGACGTCGTGCACGATCGTGTAGCCGGCGACGCAGCCCAGCGCCTGCTCCGGCGAAAGATCGCGGGCGGCGCGGCCGATTACCGCGGCTAGCTCGCCCTCCCAGTCGATGCGGGTGATGCCGGGCGGCGCGGGGATCGGCTCGTCGGGGCCGCTCACGGCGTTGACCGGCACCTGGAAGAGAAAGGCGTCCTCAGTTTCCGGGTCGGCGGGCGTGCCGCCCATCTCTTGCATGTGGTCGACGTAGTTGGCGAAGGCGCAGTACAGATTGGCCGGCCGCGGCAACGGCGCCAAAAGCCGCGTCTCCGCCAGCGCCCGCGTCTCGACCGCGCCCGCCTCGATCTTCCTTGCAAGCTCCGCCAGCAGCGGCAGCGCCGCGTCCCACTGCTCCAGCACCGCCAGCATCGCCTCCGCGCCGGCCACTACTGCGCCAGCGTCGGCAATCCGTTCATCGGCGAGCACGCCAACGCGCGGTCCGCTCTCAGCGGCGTAGGTGACGAGGGCGAAGGTTGTCGAATGCGGCATGGGTCGGGTCCTCCGTGCCCAGGCGTGATCGTCGTGCTCGCCGGCGAAGGCAACCAGGCGCCGCCACGCGGTCGCGCCCCGCTCGGTGTATCACATGGCGGCGGCAGCCGCACGTCCCGCAAGCCGCCTGCATGGCTCAGCGTCGTGGAGGATACTCGCCGCTGAGAGTATGCCAGAAACGCAATGCGGAGATGCGGCAGCCTTCGGCCCTCGCCCTCACCCCCGTCCCCTCTCCCAGGATTGGGAGAGGGGCGACCCGGTGGCGGGCGTTCCGGACGGTTTAGTTAGCGGCGATCCAGGCGTGAACCACAGCGCCGACCCTCGCGAACGGTGCAATGAAATGCCGCCTGCAGGCGTGTCTGCGCAGCCTCGGCGACCGTTTCCGGGCGATCATCGCGGCCAGGCGACGACCCGCCGACGCTTAACGAAACCGTATTGCGGTTAATCCGGCACCGTATCGGACCGCTCCAACCCGAGATCGCCCCTTTCCCCTATCGCGATGGGGAAAGGGGACGGGGGATAGGGGGCGCCCGCCGCGTGCCACTGCGCCAGCAGCTCGGCCTCGCGTTCGGGTTTCATGCCGGCGCGGGGGGTTTCGCGCGCCTCGGCCGGGCGAGCGGCGTCCCAGGCGAGCGTGTCGCGCACCGTCTCGGCCAGCGGGCGAAGTGTGAGGCCCGCGGCGACGGCCTTGCGGCAGTCCACCTCCATGAAGCCGGCGAACTGCTCGTTCTCCGGCACCCAGAGCGGCAGCTCCAGCCACGGCCCGGCGCCTCGCTCCAGCAGCCAGGCATCGGGAATCCAGCTGAAGCGGGCATCGCTGCCGCCGACGTCGCGGCAGGTTTCCAGCACCTCGCGCATGGTGAGCGTGCGCGCCGGCCCCGTGGCGTTGAACACGCCGCTGGCGCCGTCCGCCGTCAGCCGCAGCATCCATGCCGCCAGGTCGTGCGCATCCACGATCTGCACGGGGCGTTCCGGCCGGCCCGGCGCCAGCACTTCGCCGCCGCGCGCCAGGCGCCGCGGCCAGTAGGTGAAGCGGTCCGTTGGGTCGTCGGCGCCCACGATCAGGCCGGCGCGCACGCTGACGGCGCGGCCGGGCAGCGCCGCCTCGACCTCGCGCTCACAGAGGGCCTTCAGCGCGCCGTACGTCTCGCCGCCCACCTCTTCGATCGATTCGTCGGCGATCGTGGCGAGCTTTGCCGATTCGTCGATGCCTGGCCGGCGCGCCTCGTAGACCGAGATGCTGGAGACGAAGACGTAGCGATCGACCGCCTCCGCCAGCAGCCGCGCCGACTGCCGCACGATGCGCGGCACGTAGCCGGAGGTATCGATCACCGCGTCCCAGCGCCGGCCGGCGAGCGGCGCCAGGCCGCCGTCGCGGTCGCCGTGGATCTGCTGGACCTGATTGCTGTCCGCAAACAGGCCGGGGTTGCTCTTGCCGCGGTTGAAGAGCGTGACCTCGTGTCCACCCGCCAGCGCCGCCTCGACCACGCGCCGCCCCAAAAACACCGTACCGCCAAGCACCAGCAGCTTCACCGCGATCCACTCTCCGTATCCAGGCGATCGGGCGAATCGCCGCTCGCTTGCGCGTCGCTCGCCCCGCGGCTACAGCATAGCGAACGCGGCGCAGCACGGCCCCTCGCTTTTGCACCGAGTTGCCGACTTGGTTGCGTGGCCGTTACGGTCTGCCGCGAAAATCGGGGCTGGACCTGATGCCCAACGCGTTGCGGTGTGATACAGTTCCGACACACAAACGTAACTATCGTTCGCCGGGGAGCATGCGAGTGGGGCATCTGGCCATCTGGTCATTGCGCGGGGCGCGCGCGTTGGCACTGTTGCTTTCGGCGCTGTTCGCCTCCAGCGGCTTCCTGCACGCACACAGCACCGAACTGCCCGGCTCGTTCGATCCCTACATCCACCGCGCCGGCGGCGAGCCCGCCGATCCGATCAACCTGATCTTCCGCGGCGCCGACGCGGACACGGTGGCGCAGCTTGCGCAACAGGTGCTCGGCTGGCCCGTGGTCGCGGGCAGCCCGATGCAGTTCACCGATCAGGGCCGCGTGCATCCGACGGCCTGGCAGCTCGGCCACGATCTCGGTCACGGCTCACGCTACCACCTGCGCATCGAGTCGATCGGCGCCGCCGATGGCCAGGCATACACGCTCGCCGCCGTTCACCGCGACGACGGCGTCGCCTGCGGCCATGTGGGCCGCGCCTTCGACCAGGTGCGTGATCTCGTGGTCGGCGCCTTCGCCGACGCGGGCTATTCCGTGAGCATGGTCTGGCTCGGCAACATCAACGACGGCCCGCAGTGCGACGGCAGCCGCACATCTGGCGGCGGCGCGGCCGCCATCATCGACATCGCGCGCTGATCGATGCCCCACGTCCGTGCCTCCACCGGCTCGCCATTGCGCCGACGCTCGCGTTGCGCCGGCGTCGGTTGATCGCAGCGCCGCGGCGCACATACCCGAGAGAAGCGCGCGACTTCCGCCTGCTGGCCCCCCTCCCCTGCCCCTCCCCCAATGCGTTAGGGGAGGGAGATCATGTGCGCGAGCAAGAGACGAACCAGTTCCCCGGGGACCGCGCGGGGCTGAAGAGAAGGGATTCCATTCAAAGCGCAGAAGCACCCCTCTCCCATCGCGATGGGGAGGGGCAGGGGAGGGGGCCACGCGCCTTAAAACGTGCGACCGAGCGCCTGATCCCAGGGCTGCGGCGCCGCGACTTTGCCGATCTCGTCTTCCATGTCGCGGCAGTAGAGGTAGAGCTGGGCGAAGAACTCGTACTCGGGCAGCGGATAGACCGGGTTGATGCAGAGAAAGTCGTAGTACCAGGGCGAGCGCACGCCGGGGTCGCAGATCACTTCGACACGCCGCCCCACACGCAGCCGGTAGGTGATGCCGGGATACTTCTGCGAGCGGACATCGAGATAGCCGTCGCGCTCGAAGCGGCGCCACTGCGCTTCGCCGAGTGTGCGCCGCGCTACCTCGCGCGAACGCTCGCGGGCGGCGCGATAGTTGTCACGCGAAAAGCCCGGGCCGGCGCTGCGCTTGGCCACACGATCCCAGCGGAAGTTCCATGGCCGTTCGAGCGGCGCCGCATCCGCCCCGTCGCGTTCGCGGAAGGCGCGCACAAAGTCGGGCCGGTGCTCCTGGCCGGGCCAGTAGCCCAGCCGCCGCGCCTCGTCAGGATCGAATCGCGCGTAGCGTCCCGTCATCAGCGCGCGGTAGATCACGGCCGTCTCGCCGTGGTCCGGCCAGCCGTCCTCTGCTTCGGGCGTCAGCAGCGTGTAGTCGCGACGCGGCGGCGTGACGACACGCAAAAAGGCATCGACAACGCGCCGCAGAGAGAGCGCCATGCCCGACTATCCTGTGCTTTGCCAGTTCGCCCCACCGCGAAACTTGCATGGAAACCCGCGGAAACCCCCTCGATCATGGTGAGCAGGAAGCGCCCGCTGCCCAGCGCACGGTGAGAACCAAAGGCAACGGCCGCGTCCGCCCATTGCGACGGACGGACGCGGCCGCGTGCTAGCCGCCGGCCAGCGGCGCGATCACCTGGTACTCCTCAACCGTGGGATCGAAGGGGCTGTCGTCGATCACGTGAACCCCGTCCACCAGTTTGGAAACGCGGCAGCCTTGCTCGCGCGCCTCCTGAAGGATGCGCTCGGCCTCCTCGACGGTGCGGCGGGCCTCTTCGGTGTCCGTCGCTGTGTCGTACTCGACGATCTGATGCCCATGCCGGTTGGCGACAATGATGCGCGCCATGGTACACCCCGCTTCCGCTAACTGCCATCGCGTTGCGCGCGATTTGGTGTCCCCGCCGGCCATCCGGCGGCAGCCCACCTGCGACCGGATCCTTCCGGCCGGTTACACCGCCTATCCTAGGCAGCGATTTCGGGTCTGCCAACGTCCCCGGCGTTGCAAGTTCGTTCCGCTTCCATGCACGGCGCCCCCGCAGGCGTAGATAAATATCGTAACACGACTAAAACGAGTACGCTCACCCGCTCCCGCATTCCCGCGCCGTCGTGCCGTACACTGTGGCTATGCTGGCGCGGGCATATCCCGCGTCACAGGGAGCCGCTCAGGCATGCCGTCGCTCATCGCTCAGATCGCCCGCGCCGTGCTCGATGCCCTCGATGGCGGCGAGCCGATCGTCACTGCCACCGTGATCCGCGCGCCGGAGGGCGGCACGCCGGCCATCGCCTCGAAGTTGCTGGTGCGCATGGACGGCTCGATGCTTGGCTCCTTCGCGATCGCGGCGCTCGACCAGGCGGTCCGTGAGGCGGCCCTGGAGCAACTGCCCCGCCACGGTACGCGCCTGCTGCGGCTCGATGCCGGCGCCGCGCCGCTGGGCGACCGCCATCTCGACTCGATCTGGGACGTGCTGATCGAGGTGGTCGAGTCCCCGCCCGTGCTGCTGATCGTGGGTGCAGGCCACATCGGCCGGGCGTTGACCAAAGTCGGGGCGCTGTGCGGCTTCTCCGTCGCCGTGATCGACGACCGGCCGGACTACGCCGACCCGGAGAAGCTGCCCGAGGCGGCGCAGGTGCTGTGCGAAGACTTCGAGGCGGCGCTGGACCGCTTCCCGATCAACCGCAACACGTCGATCGTGCTCGTCTCGCGCGGGCATAAGCAGGACGAGCTGAGTCTGCGCAAAGTCGTGGCGCGGCCGGCGGCGTACGTCGGCATGATCGGCAGCAAGCGCCGCACGAGCACCGTCTTGCAACACCTGGCCGATGAAGGCTTCCCGCGCGAGGCGCTGGACGCGGTGCATACGCCGATCGGCCTCGACATCGGCGCCGAGACGCCGGAAGAGATCGCGATCAGCATCATGGCCGAGATCATCATGGCCCGCCGCGGCGGCAGCGGCAAAGTGATGTACTACCGGCGGGGCGCGGCGGCCCGCGCGTCGTGACGAAACGCTGCCCCGATCTGCTAGGCTGAAGAGGCGCGGAGCGATCCGCGCGTGTGGAGGACAAGACCGAAGGGGAGTAGCTCGCGGCCGGGCCGAATACCCGAGCCGTGCGCGGGGCCACCAGCACGGGCGCGCAAGCACCCTGGCCCCGCGGTCGCCGAGTTCGACGAGCAAGACCTTCGACCGGACAGCGGCGCAGCGCGCCGTATGCGTCTGGTCGAAGGTCTTTTGGCGTCCTCTCGAACGGAGGATGACAATGGAACGCTCGTCATGGCTCGGCCGCTGGGGCTGGCTGCTGCTGGCGGGGGCGGCGGCGCTGCCCGCGGCGGCGGAGCGCATCGGCCTGACCGCGCTGCCGATCGCCGGCGCCACGGCGCTCTACGGCCTCGCGATCGTCGGCGCGGCCTTCGTGCTGACCTGGGCGTGCGAGGCGGCTGAGCGCGACATCTCGGCCGCGCTGGCGGTGGCCTTTCTCGCGCTGGTGGCCGTCTTGCCCGAGTACGCGGTGGATATGACCTTCGCCTGGAAGGCGGGGCACCAGCCGGAATACGCCGCCTATGCCGCCGCCAACATGACCGGCGGCAACCGGCTGCTCGTCGGCCTCGGCTGGGCAGCAGTCGTGTTCTTCTTCTGGCTGAAGACGCGCACACCGGTGCTGGAGCTGGCCCGCAGCCATACGCTCGAGTTCAGCTTTCTCGCGGCCGCCACGCTCTACGGCTTCCTGATTCCGCTGAAGGGCAACCTCGCGGTCTACGACGCGGTGATCCTGATCGCTCTGTTTGCGATCTATCTCTGGTTCGCGGCGCGGCACGAAAGCGAAGAGGGCGAACTGCTCGGCCCGGCCGCGAGCATCGGCGCACTGCCGACGGCGCGCCGCCGTGCGCTGCTGATCGGGCTGTTCGTCTACGCGGCCGGCGTGATCGCGCTTTCGGCCGAGGAGTTCGCCGCCGGCCTGGTGGAGACGGGCGCAAGCCTGGGCGTGGACCGCTTCCTGCTGGTGCAGTGGATCGCGCCGCTCGCCTCGGAAGCGCCGGAGTTCATCGCCGCGATCCTGTTGACCTGGCGTGGCCGCGCCGGCGCGGGCATGGGCGCGCTGATTTCGTCGAAAGTCAACCAGTGGACGCTGCTGGTCGGCGGTCTGCCCGTCGCCTACGCCCTCTCGAAGGGCGGCCTCACGCCGCTGCCGCTGGATGCCCGGCAGAACGAGGAGCTGTTGCTGACGGCGGCGCAGTCGCTGTTCGCGCTGGCCGTACTGCTCAGCCTCTCGATCTCACTCAAAGAGGCGGCGGCGCTGGCCGTGCTCTTTTTGGCGCAGTTCGCCTTCGAATCGACGGCGGCGCGCGTCGTCTTCTCGCTGGTCTACGTGGCGCTCGCGTTCGGCGTCTTCTGGTACCAGCGCCACGAGGCACGGACGATCTGGCGCTGGTGGCGCACGGAGAGGGCAGAGGGCGTAGGGCGCAGGGCGCAGGATCGGGTAACGAACGCTGCTCCGGCGGGCCGCGGCGAGTAACGGCAACACGACGGGCTCGCGCGGCGTTCGGCCCTCACCCCCGTCCCCTCTCCCAATCCTGGGCGAGGGGCGATCCGGCGACGGGCGTTCCGAACGACTAACGGTTAACCCGGCGCCCGTCGGATCGCTCCAAGCCCGATCGCCCCTTTCTCCCAGGATTGGGAGAAAGGGGAAGGGGGAATGAGGGCCGAACGCCACGGCTGCATTTGGCGCCATCGCCTATACTGCGGGTGCCGCGGGGCTGTGTGCTACGCTCCGCGAGCCCCGCGGAGGCTGGCAATGTCCTACGTCGAACGCCCGGATGGAGCGCGTATCTACTATGAAGTCCGCGGCTCGGGCTTTCCGCTGCTGCTGTTCGCCCCAGGCGGCATCAACAGCCAGGTGAGCTTCTGGTCGGTCAGCGCGATCAACCCCTTCGACTACGCCGACGAGTTCCAGGTGATCGGCATGGACCAGCGCAACGCCGAGTGCTCGCCCGGACCGCTGGCGGCGCCGAGCTGGGCGATTCACGCTGCCGACCAGCGCGCCGTGCTCGATGCCGTGGGCGCCGAGCGCACGCTGCTGTGGGGCGGCTGCATCGGCGTCGGCTTCGTGATGCGCTTCATCAAAGAGGCTCCGCAGCGGGTCGCGGGTGCAGTCGGCCAAGATCCCGTCGGCTTCGCCGAGGGCGTGAACAGCCGCGCGACGTACTTCGCCATGTTCGAGCCGACGATCGCGCTGGCGCAGAGCGAGGGCATGGCGGCGGTGGTCGCTTCCGCGGTGAAAGAGCCGACCTTTGTGCGCAACAACGCCGGCGGACCGTTCGCCGCGCGCCTTGCCGCCGATCCGGCCTTCCGCCAGGAGTTTGCGAAGCAGACGCCGGACGAATATGAGCGGCTGATCCGCGCTTACGACGATCAGCTCTGGGGCGCCGATGCGCCGTTCATCAGCGCGGATGAGGCGTTCATCAAGTCCTGCCCGGCGCCGCTGCTGATCCTGCCTGGGCGCGATGTTTTCCATCCAACGCCGATCTCCGAGCGCATCTGCCGCGAAGCGCCCAAAGCGCACTGCCTCGACGTCGACTGCCGCTCGCCGGAGAAGATCGAGGCGACGAAGCGCGCGATTCGCGCCTTCCTGCACGAACACGCGCGGTGAGCGGTCGCCTCTGCCGCGAAATGGCGGATTTGGCTGGCGCGCAACGGCGGCCGGCCATCCACCGCTGCTGCGTGACGGGCGCGATCCGGCGTGTGGCTGCAGCACGCGCCGGCGGGGACGAGGGAGCCTCGAATTCGCGCCGGCGGGGATGAGAGGATTGGTTCAGAGGGAGTATTGAAAGCCGTGGTGCCTGCTGCTGTGATACGTTCTGAAACGCTTCGATACAACCTGAAACGTATGGATGGGATATGAACACCACGCTCCAGCCGCTGCCGTCCGAAGCCGGTACGTCGACGCCACCGGTTGGCGACCGTTCGTACTACACTGTCTCCGAGGCCGCGACGCTGCTCGGGGTGAGCCGCGTCACGATCTGGCGGCTCATTCGCGACGGCCGTCTCCCGGTTTGGCGGCTCGGCCACCGTACGACACGGATTACGGCCGGCGACTTGCACGCACTCTTCGTGCGGGGCGGTCCCACGGGCGCGCCCGTGGGCGTTGGCGGAGCGGCTGCCCTGGGAGCCGCCGCGGACGGCTTTCCTGCCGGCGGCGCGGCGCGGGTGGACGATCCTGAGTCGAGTCTGCCGGCCCACGCCGTCCAGTTCTACGACAGCGACGACTTTCTCCATGACACGGTGGCGGACTTCATCGGCACGGCCCTGCAGGGCGATGATGCCGGGATCGTCGTCGCAACCGCGGAGCATCGTGTCGGGATCGAGGCACGCCTCCAGGCGGCGGGCTGCGATCTGGCCGCTGCCCGCGCCTGCGGCCGCTATGTGGCGCTCGACGCGGCCCAAACCCTCGCGCGCTTTCTTGGACCCGAGGATGAAGGCCCGGACGCGGCGCGGTTCATTGCGGGGCTGGGTGAGGTCATCACCGGGGCGGCGCGGCAGGGTCGTTGCGTCCGCATCTTCGGAGAGATGGTCGCGCTGCTGGCGGTGGCCGGTAAGCACACGGCGGCGCTGCGGTTGGAGGAACTCTGGAACGCGCTGCAGCGGACGCATGCCTTCTCATTGCTCTGCGCATACCCGATGAGCTGTCTCGCCGGGGATGGCCTCGCGCTGTTGCTCAACGAGGTTTGTGAGGCGCATTCACAGGTCATCCCCGCCGAAAGCTACACCGCGCTTTCCACGCCGGGCGACCGCCTGCGTGAGATCGTGGTGTTGCAGGAGAAAGCCCACCTGCTGGAGGCGGCTGTGGCGGCAGAGCGGGCGGCGCGTGAAGAAACGGCCGCCGCCCTGCACATGCGGGACGAGTTCCTGGGCGCTGTCGCGCACGACCTGCGCTCGCCGCTCACGACCGTACAAGGGATGGCCCAACTGTTGCTCCGCCAGGCCCGGCGAGTCGCCCCGCCCGAACTGCCGCGTCTGGCGGCCGGGCTGGAAACGATCGAGATCACCGCCCGCAAGATGACGGCGATGGTTCAAGAGATCCTGGATCTCACGCAGCTAGAAATGGGACAGCAGCTCACGCTCACCGCCGCCGCGGTGGACCTGACCGCGCTCCTGCAAGGCGCCGTGCGGGACGCTCAGCAGATGACCAGCCAGCATCGGGTCGTGCTGCAGGCGCCGGCGCAGCCGCTGGCCGGGGAGTGGGATGGCCTGCGGCTGGAGCGCGTGTTTGCCAATCTGCTCTCGAATGCCATTAAGTACAGCCCCGATGGCGGAACGATCAGCGTCACTCCGGCTGAGATCGCAGCGGACGGCGAGTGGTGCGAGGTGGCCGTCGCCGATGAAGGCATGGGCATTCCCGCGGAGGATCTGCCCCATATCTTCGAGCGGTTCTACCGGGCAGCGGGCGTAACGGGCCGGGTGATGGGCACGGGACTTGGACTTGCGGGGGTCAAACAGATCGTCGAGCAGCATGGCGGGACGATCAGCGTGGAGAGCACAGTCGGCGCCGGCTCGCGCTTCGTTGTGCGGTTGCCTCGCGTCTGCCGTGCGGCCGAGCGTTCCGCTGTGGAGGACGGTGCGGATGCGGACGGAGCGGCCTGAGCGGTCGCGCGGCCAGGCCAGCGACGCTGTGCAGCCTCTCGATGCGCAGCCGCCGGCAATGGCGATTCTGGTCGTCGATGATGATCCGGGAATGCGCAGCCTGCTGCAGGACTTCCTTGCCGAAGAGGGCTACAGCGTGGACACGGCACGGGACGGCAGCGAGGCGTTGACGCGTCTCTCCTCCCGGATGCCGGGGCTCGTGTTGCTGGATCTCAACATGCCGCGTATGGACGGCATAGAACTTTTTGCGCATCTGCGGGCGCGGGAACTCGGCGTGCCGGTCGTGTTCATGAGCGCCGGGGATCGGCCGCAACGCGTGGCCGAGCGATATGGCGCCGCCGATTGGCTCGCCAAACCCTTCACGCTCGAGGCACTGCTCACGGTCGTGCGGCGCCAGACGGGCACGGCGCCGGGACGCTGACGGCCAGATACTCGGCATGCAGCCCGCGCGACGGGCGGCGCGGTCTCCCAGGGGCCGTCGTGTGTTGAACACGCCCAGATGAACGCCAGCGCAGCTTGATTTCCCCTCCGGCGCGGCGAGCCGACGGCGATCGCCGTAGGCTGGTTCGAGGCTGGTCTGGCGCTACCGGAACTGCGGCAGCACCTCGCTGCAGAGCAGACGCAGCGACTCGTGCACCTGCGCGTAGGGGATCGTGCCGCCGCAGTTCAGCTCGGCCAGCACGCCGTCGAGGCCGAGATCGTGTTGCAGCTCGGCCAGCCGCTCGGCCACCATTCGCGGCGTGCCGACGATGACTTTCTCCCGTCGCGCGTCCTCCCAGGAGACGCTCTGCAGGCGCTGGCCGCGTTCGCCGCGCTGCTCGATCGCGCGGGCGCCGGTTTCACTTGCCGAGCCTTCCAGCCGGGCGCCGAGCGTGCGGTAGAACGACAGAATGCTCGCCTGCGGCTCCGTGATCGCCCGCTCCTCCGTTTCTGCCACGTAGACCGGCACGCGCAGATAGACCTCGCCGTTGCCGGGATGCCCGGCGGCACGATAGGCGGCGCGGTAGGCAGCAATGTTCGGCGCCAGCTCCGTGAGCGTGCCCAGGCGCACGGCGACGAAGATCGGCAGCCCCTGCGCGCCGATCGCGGGAAACGTGTCCGGCGAATTGGAGGCGACGCGGATCGGCGGGTGCGGCTGCCGGTAGGGCCGCGGCGTCACGCTGACGTTTCGGTATTGGTAGAAGCGGCCCTGATAGGAGAATTCGGGCTCGGTCCAGGCGGCGCGAATCACGTCGAGCGCCTCGGCGAAACGCTCGCGGCTTTCGGCGTAGGAGATGCCGTAGTTTTCATAGACACGCTGGAAGCCGCTGCGCCCCACGCCGAAGATCAGCCGGCCGCGGCTGATCTGGTCCACGGTGGCCGCTTCTTCTGCAAGGCGCACGGGCTGGCCGAGCGGCAGCACCTGCACGGCGGTGCCGATCAGCAGGCGCTCGGTGCGGGCGGCGATGGCGCTGGCCAGCGTCAGCGGCGAGGCCAGCACCGAGCGGCGTGGCGAAAAGTGCAGCTCCGCCAGCCAGACGGCGTCGAGCCCCCAGGCTTCGGCCGCATCGACCAGCGCGAAGCCCTCAGCAAATGCTTGGGCCTCGCTCTGGTCCGCGCGGCAGGCAAACTCGTGAAAGATCCCGAACTCGAACGACGCCATCGCTCGCTCCGCGCAGGGAATTGGGGTCAGAGGTTAGGGAATAGAGGGGCCGGCCAGCCCGACATGCTCCCGCCCCTCCTGCCAACGGTCGCCCCCTTCTCTCCCATACGCTCGCCGAAAGCAGAAGATCTCCAACCCTTTGTGTATGGGAGAGAAGGGGGACGGGGGGTTATGAGGGTCGCCCTTCCGCTGCCCTACTTGTTGTTCACCGAGGCATACGCCCAGCTTTCGGTGGCGAAGTCGTAGTCGTCCACGGTCCAGTAATTCTGCAGCCAGGGCTGGCGCATGCTGAACGCCTTGGTGTAGTGCAGCGGCACGATGTACATCTTGTCGTCCGCCGCCCGCTGCGCGTCGTAGACCAGTTGCAGCCGCTTGTCCGGATCCAATTCGATCTGCTGCTTCCGGATGATCGCAGCCAGATCCGGGTCGTCCACCTTGCTGTGGTTGCGGTTGCCGGTCTTGGTGAACATGCCGGTCAACCAGTCGTCCGGGTCGGTGAACGGCGTTTGCAGGCCGTGGCCGATGCCGTCCTTCGGCAGGTTGCCGGTGGCCCAGATGCCGTGCGTCGCCTCGATCCAGTCCTTCAGGTAGTCCACCGGTACGGCCTGTGATTTGAAGCCGGCGTCTGACAGCATGCCGCGCGCCGCCTCGGCGTAGGCGTTGAAGGTGTCGCCGTAGGCGTTGTTCGGGTAGTAGAACTTGTACTCGGCGCCCAGCGCCCCCGCCGCCGTGAGCAACTGCCGCGCCTGCTGCGGGTCGTGCTTGAACCACTTGCCCGGCTCGCCGATCTCTTTGCCCAGCGGGTCCAGCGACCACTTGCCGAGGCCAGGTGGTACCACGTTGCAAAACACGCCTCTGCCGTTGTAGATCGCGTCGATGATGCCCTGGCGGTCGATCGCCAGCGAGGCGGCCTGGCGCACACGCGGGTCTTTGAAGACGCTGTCGGCGGCGGTGACGTTGTAGAAGAAGAGGAACGCCAGGCCGAGGGGCACGTACTCGACCACCGTGGCCCTGGGGTTCGCTTTCTTCAGGTCATCGATGTCCGCGGCCGGCGCTCCATAGATGTCGATCTTGCCGGCGCCGAACTGCGCCTCCTGTGTGGAGGTATCGGGGATGATGTTGAGCACGGCGCCGTCGGCGTAGGGCAACCCCTTGTTCCAGTAGTTCGGGTTCTTCTTCCAGTTGATCGCCGTCGCTTCTGAGCTGACGAAGATCCATGGCCCCACACCGATCGGCTGCTGGCTGAGGTCGAACTTGCCGTCGATCCCGTCCTTCGAGAGGATCCAGAGGTACTGCGGGTTCGCCAGCTTGTTCAGAAACGGCGCGTAGGGCAGCTTCAGCTTCCAGACGAGCGTGCTGTCGTCCGGCGCCGTCAGGCTGTCCACGATCGGGTCGTAGACGTGCGCGTTGGTGTTCTTCGAGTTGCCGGTGAAGTACTGGTAGCTTGCGAGGATGTCCGCCGAGGTCAGCGCCCGGTTCAGCGGCGGATGGTACATCACGCCCTGGCGCAGGTGCATCGTGAACTGCAGGCCGTCGCTCGTGACCTCGTACTTCTCCACGAGATCGGGCACGGGCGTGCGGTTCAGCGTGACCTGCGGGTCGGCGCCCGCGGCCATACGGAACAGGCGGGCATAGTGGAAACCGGAGGCCCACTGTGCGCGGTACGTCGTGATCGCCACCGGGTCGAGCGGATGCGTGCCGACGGTAACACCCTGAATCGTGCCGCCGGTCTTCAAAGACGAGGTGGCCGTGGGCACGCTCAGCGGCGCGACCGAGGCGCCAGGCGTGCCCGTTCCAGCCGCGGCCGCGGATGCCTTCGGCGCGGCGCTGGTTGCCGCGCTGGAGGGCGCGGCCGGCGCGGCGCTGTTCGTATTCGTCGCGGCGCCCTTGTTGTTCTTGCTGCTGCCGCAAGCAGCCAGGAAGAGGGCCGTCAGGCCGGTGCCGCCGGCGCCCAGTGCGCGCCGGCGGCTAACCCGTCCCTGCGACACTCGCTGCCAGTAGTTTCCCGTCCAGAAGTCGCTCATCGTTCCACCTCCTCGACTATGACAGCCACGCTCAAGGGCGATGTCGCGCCTACTTGTTGTTCACGGACATATACGCGAACTCCTCGGTGGCAAAATCGTAGTCATCGACCGGCCAGAAGTTCTGTACCCACGGCTGGTTCATGATGTACACCTTTGTGTACACCGTCGGCACGTAGTACATCTTGAGGTCGGCCGCTCGCGTCGCATCGAAGACCTCCTGTATCCGCTTGCTCTCGTCCGTTTCCACCTGCTGCTTCTTGATCAGCGCGGTCAGGTTCGGGTCGTCCACGTGCGAATGGTCGCGATTGCCGGTCTTGGTGAACATGCCGGTCAACCAGTCGTCCGGGTCGGTGAACGGTGTTTGCAGGCCGTGGCCGATGCCGTTCTGCGGCAGGTTACCCGTGGCCCAGATGCCGTGCGTCGCCTCGATCCAGTCCTTCAGGTAGTCCACGGTAACGACGCTGATCTTGAAGCCCGCATCGGAGAGCATGCCGCGCATTGCGTCCGAATGCGCGTTGAACAGGTCGCCGTAGGCGTTGTTGGGGTAGTAGTAGGTGAACTGCGTGTCGGCGTGGCCCGCGGCCGCGAGCATCTGCTTCGCCGCCTGCGGGTCGGCCTTGAACCACTTGTTGGCGTCGCCGATATCCTTGCCGTTCGGGTCCAGATACCACTTGCCCAGCCCCGGCGGGATCATGTTGCACCAGACGGCGCGGCCCTGGTAGATGTTGTCGATCAGCGACTTGCGGTCGATCGCCAGCGAGGCGGCCTGGCGCACGCGATCGTCTTTGAACGGGCTGTCCGCCGCGGTGACGTCGTGGAAGAAGAGGAACGAGAGGCCATCGGGGACGTACTGGACGGTGGTCGCCTTCGGGATAGCCTTCTGCATGGCGTCGAGATCGGCCGGCGGCACACTGAGGAGGTCGATCTTACCCGCTTGGAGCTGGGCCTCCTGGGTTGAGGTGTCGGGGATGATGTTGAGCACGGCGCCGTCGGCGTAGGGCAGCCCCTTGTTCCAGTAGTTCGGGTTCTTCTTCCAGGTGACCGCCGTCGCATCCTGGCCGACGAAGATCCAGGGACCGACGCCGATCGGCGTTTGTGAGAGGTCGAACTTGCCGTCGATCCCGTCCTTGGACATGATCCAGAGATACTGCGTGTTCGCGAGCTTGTTGATGAACGGCGCGTAGGGCAGTTTCAGCTTCCAGACGAGCGTGTTGTCGTCCGGCGCCGTGAGGCTATCCACGATCGGGTCGTACACGCCTTTGTTCGTGTTCTTGGCGCTGGTGGTGAAGTACTGGTAGCTGGCCAGCACATCGGCCGTGGTGAGCACGCGATTCAGCGGCGGGTGGAACATCACCCCCTGGCGCAGGTGCATCGTGTATTGCATGCCGTCGCCCGAGATCTCGTACTTCTCCACCAGATCGGGCACCGGCGTGCGGCCCAGGGTCGTCTGCGGATTGGCGTCGGTGGCGAAGCGGAACAGCCGGGCGTAGTGGAAGCCCGCGGCCCACTGCGCGCGGTACGTCGTGATACTCACCGGGTCGAGCGGATGCGTGCCGACGGTAACCGCTTGAATCGTGCCGCCGGTCTTCAGGGACGAAACGGCCGTTGGCACGCTCAGCGGCGCGGCCGAGGCGCCGGGGGTACCGGTGGCGCTACCCGCGGCGGACGCGGGCGAGCCGCCCGTGGCGGCGCGGGTGGCGCTGGGCGCTCCGGCGCTGGTGGCAGAGGCCGGTGCGACGGTATTGGCGCCTTTGCTCTTGTTATTGTTGCTGCTGCTGCATGCGGCCAGGAAGAGTGCAGTCATGCCCGCGCCGCCGGCGCCCAGCATGCGCCGGCGGTTCACCCGTCCATCAGCTACTCGCTGCCAGTAGGTGCCCGTCCAGAAGTCGCTCATGGTGCCTCCTCCTCAACTGTGGCAGCCACGCTTCCCGAACGGCGCCGCGCCCGTCAGAGCCCGAAGGCCCGCGCGGCGTCGCAACCAATCGACCTGTTCAGCCAGACAGCGAATCGGATCGAGTGCGCCTCCTCTCTTCCTGCAGGGCGACAGCTTGACAGGGCGCCCCACGCGATCAGCGGTGCGCGGGCGAGCATCCCCCACAGTTCAGACGAGCGGCCACGGCGTGGCGGCTTGCCCGCGTTTCTCGTCGGGCGCGCGAAACCGTTTCCGCACGCTCGGTGCGAAGAGTATAGTCGCCTTTGCGTCAAAATCCACAGCCGAACCGAGTTCAAAACCTGCGCAGAATGCAGCAGATTCCACCCGCGGGCTCAGCCTTCGGCGTGGATGTGCGCCGCCCCCAGCGCCCCGAAGGCCGAGACGGAGAACGGCACGCAGTACGTCAGCCCCATCTTCGGCAGGATCTCGTGCGTGAAGCCGTGGCTGAGGATCAGATTGCCCTGATTGATCGCCGCCAGCACCGTGCCGACGATCAGTGCCGTGGCCAGGGATCGGTGCCAAACGGCCGGATGCTGGATCACATGCCAGCCGTCGCACGGCGCCGCCGCCTGAGCAGCGCCGCCAGAGGGCTGCGGCAGCAACAGGTCAGGTCGATCCGGCGCCATCGACCGGCGCTGCCGGCAGCCGCAGGAAGTCCCACGCGTCGCCCTCGCGCTGCTCCAACCACGGGCGCACGGCAACCGCCTTACGGTCTTCGATGTCGACGCCCAGCCCATCGGCCAGGCGCGTCATGAAGTTGAACAGGCAGGCGACGCCGACCACGTCCAGCACCTGCTCCTCGGAAAGGCCCGTCTCGCGCAGGCTGTCGAGGTCGGCCGCGGTCATGCTCCAGGGCTCGCGCGTGAGCTTGCGCGCATAGGCCGCCATGGCGCGCTCGGGCGGGCCGAGCGCCGGATCGTCTTCATTGTGCACCGCGTGGTTGGCCAGCCCGTCGTCGCCTGACTCGTGACGGAGCAACGCTCCGTGCGAAATCGTTCAGTAGCGGCAGCGGTTGCAGGTCGAGACCGTGGTGGCGACCAGCTCTTCCTGCACGCGCGTCAGCGTGCTGGCGCCGAAGGTGACGACACGGTTGAGCTGCGCGACCGCACGCATCATGGGTAGGTCGATGCTCATGCAGCGCATGATGTTCGCCTGCGCCCAGGGATCGTCCGGCGGCAAATCGACCTCACGGATCCACGACATGCCGAACCTCCAGCGCTCCTCTGCGTCGAGGGCCACCAACGCAGTGTACGCGCGCAGAAGACGGCGCACTCGCGGCCAGAAATCAGCCTACCGTCTCCGTGCCCTGCATCGCAGGCAGGTCGGGGTGCATCACGTAGCGGATGCGCGGCAGCGTTACGTCGGCCACGGCGTAGGTCGCGGAGACGGCGTAGACCGGGTTCACGCCCTCGGCGCTCCAGGCCGCGCGGTCGAAGCCGTGCAGTTGCGGCCGGCCACGCTCCGCCTTGTGGAAGGTAAACTCGGGGTCCACCTGCACCAGCCGCGGCTTCACGCCGTCCGCCAGCGGCACCCGCGCCAGGTGCATGCTCGCCGTGTACTGCACGTCGGCGCCGGAGATCGGCTGCGGGTCCACCAGCTCCACGCGCAGAATCTCGCTGCCGCCCGCCTGCACGGTTGCCGCGACGCGGTCGTGCAGATGGCGCAGCTTCGCCTGGCCCTCGCGGCAGGGAAAGCCCCAGCGCTTGCTCAGCCACTCTCCCGCCCGCGCCGAGTCACAGTAGGCCGCCGTCGGCCAGCCGCGCGGGCGCACGCCGGCGCGGCTGCCGATGCGCACCTGCGCCAGCGTGAACGGTCCAACTTCGCTCTCGGGGCAGTGCATCACCCAGAAGGTCATCGTCGGCGGGATCGTGGGGTGCAGCGCCTTCGGCAGCAGATCGAGCATCTCGCCGCTGGCGATTTCGTACATGACATGCAGAATCTCGGCGCCGCGCAGCTCGGCGGGCTCCGTCTTCAAGTCCGCCATTTCGGGCGCATCGGCAAGCAGCGGGGCAACGTCGCGCACGCCGGAGAGCGGCATCAGCGCACCCCCGCCGCCGCGCCCTGGCCGCGCCGCGCCTGCGCCGCCGGGCAGTCGGGGTCGAACTGCGGCATCACTTCGCTGGCGAAAAGGCGCATGCTGGCGAGCACCTGCTCCTGCGGCACCGTCTCCAGGCAGTTGAGCAGGAAGTTGATGCGATCGACGCCGACCGACTCCCACTTCCTGATCTGGTCGGCGATACGATCGGGATTGCCGATCGCCAGCCCCTCCGGCGCGCCGCTGGGATCGCCGGGGCCGGACGCTTCCTGCCGCAGCGCGGGCAGCAGGCCGAGCGAGGGATACGAGGCCGCCGGATACGCCTCGCGCGCGGCCAATAGCTGCGCCGCCATGTACTGGAACGTGCCGGAAAGCCGCCGGCCGGTCTTCACACCCTCTTCCAGATCCTCGTGGCAAAAGAGGAAGTTGACCGTGTTCACCTGGTTGTTGACGAACGCGCCGACCGGCTCGCAGACGGCGATGCGGCGGCGGTATTCGTTGACTTTGCGTTCTTGCTCCGCGAAGCCGCCGAAGGTCAGGCCGAGGCTGCCCATGCCGCGGTCGGCGGCATCCAACTCGGTGCCGGGGCTCGTGACGGCCACCCACATCGGCGGGTGCGGCTTCTGCACGGGCTTGGGCAGCACGGCGCGCTCGGGCATGGAGAAGGCGCGGCCCTCGTAGCCGAAACGCTCCTGCGTCCACATCTTCGGGATCACACGCGTGAACTCGTCCCAGGTCTTTTTGGTGTCATCGGGGCTGGCCTGAAAACCGCCCAACTCTGTCCAGGTGGCCGAGCGGCCGGTGCCGAACTCCAGCCGGCCGTTGGAGACGATGTCCAGCACGGCGGCGCGCTCGGCCAGGCGCACGGGATGGTTGAACTGCGGCACGCAGACGGCGATGCCGTGCCCGACCCGGATCTTCTTCGTGGACATGGCGCAGGCGGTCAGAAAGATCTCGGGGGCGGAGCAGTGGCTGTACTCTTCGAGGAAGTGGTGCTCGACCGCCCAGACCTGGTCGAAGCCCAGCTCGTCCGCCAGGCGCAACTGCTCGAGGCAGCGGTCGTAGACGGTCTTTTCGATGCCGTTCTCCCACGGCCGGGGCACGGAGATTTCGTAGAAGATGCCGAACTTCACGGCGATCCCTCCTGGTTGGCCTGCGGATTCGTATATTGGGGCGCCGGCCGCGAGGCCAGATCCGCGACGCAAGCGCCTGTTTGCACAGTAGCAGAAACGCATCGGCCGTGCGCCGGGCGTTGTCCGAATGAGCGAGCCGCGCCATGCTGAGCGGGCGTCTCGAACTCCCGCCGCATCGGAGCGTGTTACGCTGTGAACATTATCTACCGACCCCACGCGCGTCGCCGCATGCAGTCGCGGCGCATAGCCCAGACCGATGTGGAGTATGTGCTGGTCAACTTCCATACCAGCTATCCGGCCGAGCCGCTGCCAAACGATCCGATTGGCGCAACCGTCTTCGTTGGAACCATCGCCGGGCGTGAGTTGAAAGTGTACGTGCAGAACGAGAGCAACCCGCCTATGGTGCGAACGGTCGCCTGGAGAGACGAGCGATGAGCCAGTTTCCGCGTGTCGAGTATCTCAAAGACATCGACATCTTGTTCATCGAACTTGGAGATGCCGCCATAGAGAAGACCGTGGACGGCGGCGATATATGGCGCAACGTCGATCTCGATGCAAACGGTGCCATCGTCAGCGTCGAGTTCGTCAACGCCAGCCAGGGCATCGATCTGCGCGGCCTGCCGCAGGAGATCGAAGAGCTGGTGCGCGCCAGCGGCCACGGCTTCCCGGTGCTCGTGTAGCGCGTATCGCCGAGAGTCAACGCACGCATCACATGACATGATAGGAGGGCCTCCCGCTCATGCCCTTCTTGCCGCTCGACGGCTGCGACCTGTATTACGAGACGCACGGCGCCGGCCCGGCGCTGCTCTTTGTGCACGGGCTGGGCGGCAGCCAGCTTTCGTGGTGGCAGCAGATCCCAGCGTTCGAGGATCGCTACACCTGCATCACCTTCGCCCACCGCGGCTTCGGCCTCTCGCGCACGCGGCCCGGCGCGCCCGGCCCTGAAGCGTTCGAGGACGACCTGGCTGCGCTGATCGATCACCTCGGTCTCGCCGATGTTCGGCTCGTGGCGCAATCGATGGGCGGCTGGAGCTGCCTCGAATACGCCTTGCGCGAGCCGGGCCGGGTGAAGGCGCTGGTGATGGCCGCCACGACGGGTGCGGCGACCAGCCCCGAACTGCGGCGCATCTTCGCGGCACATGCTGCCGCCGAGCCGGAACGCCCCTGTTCGAGCGCGGCATTCATCCCGCGGCTGGCGAGCGCATGGCGAGCGAGCAGCCGGCGCTGCACGTGCTCTACCGCGGCATCGACGCCGAGTCGGTCGGGCTGGACAAGATCACGCTTCGTGCCTGGCTCGGCGCGGCGCGCACGACGCCGCCCGGACGGCTGGCAGCGCTGCGCCTGCCCGTGCTCTGCATCAGCGGCGAGGAGGACAGCGTCATTCCGACCGCGGCCGTCGAGGCGTTCGCGGCGCTTGTGCCGGGGGCGCGGGTGGCGAGGGTGTCGAAGGCCGGTCACTCGGTCTACTTCGAGCGGCCGGCCGCGTTCAATGCACTGCTCGATGAGTTCTTGCGCGGGGTGGACGGCTGACGGCCCGTGCCTCGATCGCGCGCTGGAGGCCGGGTGACAGCCGCGCCTCGCGCCGATGCCCGCGCACGCCGCTCGCGCGCTCAAGACCTCGTGTGTCTCGTGTGCACGTGTGTAGTAGAGAGCAGGCGGACCGGGGCGATGAGCGCCGCTCCGCCCCGCACTCAGACGCCCATCGCCGTTACCGCGTCTGGCCGGATGCGCACGATCGTGCGCGGGTTGTTCGCCTCGTGCGCCGGGTAGAGGCGGCCGCCGTACTTCATGGAGAGCTTGTCGATGCTCTCCTCGCCGCCCTGCGTGGTGATCTCGACGGCTTTGCCGATCACCGTTACGCGCTGGTAGGGCTTCTCGTGGTTGTAGATCGTCAGCGCGACGTGCGGGTTGCGCTTCAGGTTCTTGATCCAGGCGCGGCTCTGCGCCCCGTTGATCAGGACGTTGTCGCCGTCCATGTCTACCCAGACGATCGTGTTGCGCGGCGAGCCGTCCTTGCCCACCGTCGCCACCGCGACAAAGTTCTTCTCTTCGAACAGCCTGCGCTGCTCCGCCGTAAGCGTTGTCATTCGGGCGTCTCCTGCCTGTAATGGCATGCATTGCGGGTTGCTACGCTCATGATACGGCGAGTCGGGCAATGGGCGAGTCCTTCTGGGAGCAGGCACCGGCCGTTCTACGCCCGCCACGCTTGACCCAGCGCCAGTTTTCCACAGAATGAGGGATACCCCGGCGTGGCTTCGGCTATGCGCGTGTTCAACGTGCGGAATCGGGCAAGCGCCGCAGAGAGCCGCCTATTCCCCACTGCCAACTGCCTATTGGCCACTGCCTTCTCAGGCCGGAGGCGCTCATGCTCGAACACCTGCGTGTGCTGGAGGTTGCCGGCTTCGGCACGGCCATCTGCGGCCAGATCTTTGGCGATCTCGGCGCCGATGTGGTGGTCGTCGAGCCACCCGGCGGCGCTGAGCTGCGCCGTCGCCCGCCGTTCTATGAGAACGTGCCGCACCCCGACCGCAGCCTGCCCTGGTGGGCCTACAACCGCAACAAGCGCGGCGTTACGCTCGACCTCGCAACAGCGGCTGGCCAGGCGCAGTTCCGCCGGCTCGCCGCCGAGGCCGATTTCGTGCTCGAAGGGCAGGGGCCGGGCGATTCGGTCGGCATGCCGAGCATGGAGTCGCTGGGGCTGGGCTATGAGCGGCTTGCAGCCGCGAATCCGCGCCTGATCATGGTCTCGACCTCGCCCTTCGGGCTGGACGGGCCGAAGGCGCACTGGCTCGTCTCCGACATCGTGATCATGGCGTCGTCCACGGTGCTCTCGCTCACCGGCGACGCCGACCGCGCGCCGCTGCGCATCAGTGTACCGCAGGCGCACCTGCACGCCGGCGCCGAGGCCGCGGCCACGGCGATGATCGCCCACCAGGGCCGTGTGAAGACGGGACGCGGCCAGCATCTGGACGTCTCCGCGCAGCAGGCCGTGACGATGGCGACGCAGTGCAACATCCTTGCCGCCGCCTGGCACGATCCCCGCTCCTATCTCTCACGCGTGGCCGATGACATTGAAGCTCGTCTTTCCCTGCAAGGATGGCTTCGTCTCCTGCACGTTCTTCTTCGGCAGCGCGATCGGCCCGGCCACGAACCGGCTGATGCAGGTGCTGCACGAGGCGGGCTTCGCCGACGACTCGCTGGCAGCGAAGGACTACGTAAACTACGCCAACTTGCTGTTCAGCGGACAGGAACCGCCCTCTGAACTGCTGCGCGCCTATGACGCGGTGACCGCCTTCTTTATGACGAAGACGAAGCTTGAATTGTTCGAACTGGCGCGCGAGCGCGGCCTGCTGCTCGGCCCGTGCAGCACGATCGAGGACGTGGTCGAGTCGCCGCAGTGGCGCGACCGCGGCTACTGGGTCGAGGTCGAGCACCCGGAGCTGGGCCGCAGCTTCCGCTATCCCGGCCCCTTCGTCAAGCTGAGCGCCACGCCGATCCAGTATCGCCGCCGGGCGCCGCTGCTCGGCGAGCACAACAGCGGGGTGTTAGGGCGCAGGGCGTAGGGCGAAGACAAGAACTCCCCTCTCCCAGAATTGGGACCATAGCGCAGCGCAACCGTCGGAGACTTTCAAAGCCGGGGGTGAGGGCCGATGGCCAGGGTGAGGCCGCACAGCAGGGGAATGAACAAATGAACACGGATCTGCCGCTTGCCGGGCTGAAGGTGCTCGACTTCACCTGGGTGATGGCTGGGCCGGCGGCCACACGCTACCTCGCCGACTACGGCGCCACCGTGGTCAAGGTCGAGAGCGCGACCAAGATCGAGACGGGCCGCACGCTCGGCCCGGCCTGGCAGGGCAAGCCCGATCCGGAGACCTCCGCCTTCATGGCCGACAACAACGCCGGCAAGCTTGGGATGACGCTCAACATCCGCAGCGAGGCCGGCCAGGCGCTCGCCCGCCGGCTGGTGCGGTGGGCCGACGTGGTCGCCGAGGCGTTCACGCCCAAAGTCATGCGCTCCTGCGGCCTCGATTACGCCGTGTTGCAGCGGATCAATCCCGGCCTGATCATGCTCAGCACCTCGCTCAATGGCCTGACGGGGCCGTACGCGCAGGTGGCGGGCTACGGCACGCTGGGCGCGGCACTGGCGGGCTTCGCGCCCTTCGTGCAGTGGCCGGACCGCGCCCCGGCCGGCCCCTTCAGCGCCTACACCGACTACGTGGCGCCGAAGTTCGCCGTGGCCGCACTGCTGGCCGCGCTGGAGCATCGCCGCCTCACCGGCGAGGGCCAGCACCTCGACATGGCGCAGTCGGAAGCCTCGATCCACTTTCTCGGTGAAGCCGTGCTCGAATATACGGCGAACGGCCGCGTCTGGCCGCCCGCCGGCAACAGCGATCGCGTGCTCTGCCCGAACGGCTGCTATCCCGCCGCCGGCGACGACCACTGGCTGGCGCTTTCGGTCGCAAGCGAGCAGCAGTGGCAGGCGCTGGCGCAGCTCACCGGCCCGGCGCTGGCCGCAGATCCGCGCTTCGCGACGCCCGACGAGCGGCGGCGCAACGAGGCGGCGCTCGATGCGGCCATCAGCGCGTGGACGGCGCAGCGGCCGCCGCGCGAGCTGGAAGAAGCGTTGCAGGCCGCGGGCGTTCCTGCCAGCGAAGTCGTCACGATCGCCGGCGCCTTCGCGGAGCCGCAACTGGAAGCGCGGCAGCACTTCATCACGGTCGCGCATCCGGTGATCGGCGAGTGCGTCGTCGAGAACTCGCGCACGAAGCTGCTGGGTACGCCGGCGCGGATCACACGGGCCAACGCCACGCTCGGCGAGCACACGGACCACGTGCTGCGCGAGCTGCTCGGCCTGAGCGACGACGAGATCATCGAGGCCGTGGCCGGCGGCGCCGTTGAGTGAGGGTGAGTGGTGAATGGTGAACAGTGAACGTGATCCGGAGATGATCCCGGTGTTGCGCTGCTGCATCGGACGTAGATAGGCACCGACTACGCTCCGGCTTTTACCATCACCACCGTTCACCATTCACCATTCACTACTCACCCAAGGCGAGCGAAGGGAGCCGCCCCATGGCCGAAGCACATGAAGACAACTTCTGGGATCTGCTCGCCGACGTGGCGCGGCTGCAGGAGCGCATGGGCAAAGACACCGTCGCCTGGGCGCGCGTCTATGAGGCGACGGGCGAGGCGTTGCAGCAGAACGCCGAAACCACGGCGCTGATGGCCGACGTGGGCCGGCGCAGTGAGCAGTTCATGCGCACCGGCCCGCCGGCCGCGGCGCGCCAGGCGATGCAGTTCTTCCTCAACCCGCTGCAGGCATTCGGCGCCGCCGGGCCGGGTGCGCCCATGCCGCCCGGCCCGCTCAGCCGCTTCTGGGAGGCATGGCTCTCCGATCGCGAACGCGGCGCGGGCGGGTCCGAGACGGGTTGAGGGGCGCTTCGGCCCGAGCCACGAGCGGCGGGGCGGCGTTCGAGGAACGCAAACGTCACGGCCCGGCGAGTTGTTGCTGCAGCAGGCCGATCGCGGCGAGCAGTTGCGGATCGTTCAGCGCCGCATCGTTCGGCGCCACGGCAACGTCGGGCGTGACACCGCTGCCGGAGATGGCGCGCTGCTTTGGCCCGATCAGCACACGGGCGACCGAGAATTCGAGCGAAGAGCCGTCGAGCAGCCCTTCGACCTTCGCCTCGCCCACGCAGCCCGTCGTCTGCTCGCCCACGATCTTCGCGCGGCCCCACGCCTGCAGGACCGCGGCCAGGATCTCGGCGGAGGAGAGGCTGCCGCGGTCGGTGAGCACGACCAGCGGCCGTTGCACGGGGAACGCGTTGCCGCCGGCGGTGTGCGCTTCCGGCGCGCCGTCCCGCGGCACGACGGTCCACAGCAAGCCGCTCTGAACAAACAGGCTTGCTATCTTGTCGGGTGGCTGACCGCCGCCGTTGAAGCGCAGATCGAGAATCCAGCCACGCACTCCCTCACCGTCGAATTGTTCGAGGTCGTGCCGCAGTTCTTCGTACTGCACGTTGCCCAGGTCGAAGGTGTCGAAGCGCAGCAGGCCGAGGTCGTCGGGTTCGCGCACGGCGGTGACGAGCGGGAGCGGCTGCGGCGTCAGCGTGACCTCGAAGGGCGCAGCGCCGGGCTCGCTCACGCTGAAGGTGCTGGGCTGGCCGTCCTGGTTGTGCTGCGCCACCGAGGCCAGCGCCTGCGCTGGGAGCTGCTGACCGACCTTCTCACCGTTGACAGCGATGACGATCTGGCCGCGCCGCAGGCCCAGTCGCTCCGCGTCGCTGCCGGGCGTGACCGCGACGATGCGCAGCGGCGCCTGTGTGCTGAACTGCACGCCGACGAGCTGTTTCGCCTCGCCGCGGAGGTTGGCCGCGGCGCGCGGCGCCAGATCGGGCGGCAGATACTGCGTGTGACAGTCGTTGCGCCGCGCCGCCAACTCCTTCAGCGCAGCGTCGATCAGCTGCCGGTCGCTGAGCCGGCCCTGCGCCAGCCGCTCAAGCGCCGGAAAGGCGCTGGTGTGCAACGCGGCGGCCGCGTCGAAGTCGTGCGGAAAGGAGGGGGGCGCCGGCACGTTCTGTGCGCCGGCCTGCCGCAGCGCGTTCGCGGCACCCTGCCAGGCGTCCGTGAAGAGCTGCGCCGGGTCGAGCGGCGTCACATACTCCTCGTAGAGCACGCGCACGGCGAAGCGCACGCGCACGGTGGGCTCGCCCGCTAGCTGCGGTGACGCAACGCTGACCGATGTCGCGCTCGGAGCGGCCGGCGCAGCGAAGCCAGCCGCCGTGGCTATCGCCGGGGCGCCGGCGCGCGGCGAGCTGGCGGCAGGCGATGGGGTGGGTATGCCGACGCTCGTGGTGACACGCTGGTTGTTGCCGGTGCAGGCGGCCAGCAGCAGGCAAGCCAGCAGGAGCGCGATCGAGCGGGGGCGTGGCATGCGAGGAGGTGTACGGCTAGGGGTAGCATGCTTCCCGCGGATGCAACCGGCCCTGCTCTGCACCGCTCGGCTCCGTCGTCTGTACAATGTACCGGAGTATGAGCCACCAGCTGCAGCCATGCGTGCTGGCGTCTTCGTATCACCTTTGAAGGTTCGCCACGCGGTCAAATTCCCACTATCGATGGAGGCAGAAAGGCGAGCGGTGGGCATGGACGGGGAAGCCGCATGCTCGCTCGAACGAGCGCTGCGCGCGTGGGGGCCGCACGCGCGACCGGTCGTGCCGCTCGGCGGTGGTAATCGTTCACTGGTGTGGCAGGTGCAGATCAACGGCGTTCGCTTCGCCGCGCGCCGCTCCAAACGGTCCGCGCCTGCAATTGGCTGGGAGCTTCGCCTGTTGGATTTCCTTGCGAGCCACGGCATCCGCGTGGTTACGGCGCTTGCCGCGTCCGACGGCCGGTGGCTGATCGATGGCTGGTCGCTCTTCACCTGGCTGGACGGTGATCCGCCCGTTTCAGAGCGTGATTGGCGCCTCGTGGCAGCGGAACTGGATCGGATTCACGCGCTCGCGCGCGGCTGGCGGCAGCGCCCCGGCTTTCGCTCTACCCGGCAACTGCTGACCGCAACCAGCGGCGGCGATGTGCACCTGGACCTCATGCCGCAGGACGCCATCGACCTGTGCCGGGCAGCGTGGCGCAGATTGGCCGGATGTCCGCGGTCGGTGATCCATGGCGATCCAGGCGCGGCCAACATCCGCATCAGCGATCGAGGGGTCGGCTTCTTCGACTGGGACGAGGCGCGCGTCGATGCGTCGTTGCTCGACTTCGCCGACCTGCCGATCGACATTGCAGGTTGGATCGGCACGATCGATGTCGCCGCTGCGCGGCGTGCGGCGCATGCATGGGAGGCGGCCAATGGCTGGCTGAAAGAGTCAGGCTACGCACGGCGCCGCCTGCGCATGATCGAGGACACGTGAACGGCGATCGCTGCGAACGCAAACCCTGCCCCTCTGCCGTAAGATAAGCCGCGGGCCGCTGTTGCGTCGCGGGGCGACGAAACGCAGCGCGGCCGGCGGAGTGCAGGAGTGAGCCTTGCGGTTGGTGTGCGGGAGCGCTGGGGCTCGGCCTCGGCGACGGAGCGACGGCGGGCGATCGGGCTGCTCGGCGTCAGCGCGGCGCACGCCGTCAACCACATGTACGGCGCCCTGCTGCCGCTTGTCTATCCGATCGTGCAGGACCAGTTCCACTTCAACTTCAGCACGCTCGGCATCGTCATCGCGCTCTCGAACTTCTCCGGCGGCGTCTTGCAGGCCGTGTTCGGCTTCGTCAACCGCCGCGTCTCGGCGCGGCGGCTGCTGGGCTGGGAGAACATCGCGCTCAGCTTGTGCGTAGCGCTGATGGCTGCCAGCGGCAACGTCGTGCAGTTCGGCGCCCTGCGCCTGGCCGGCAGCGTCGCCGGCAGCCCGCAGCATCCGGTAGGGAGCGCCTACTGCGCCGAGGAGTTCCCGCCGGAGCGGCGCGGCTTCGCGCTGGCCGCGCACGTCGGCGGCGGCAACATCGGCACGCTGATCGTGCCCTTGCTCGGCGCTGTGATGATCAGCGCCTTCGGCTGGCGGCTGACGCTGATTCTCTGGGCGATCCCCATCGGCCTGATGGGTGTGCTGACCTTCTTCCTGCTGCAAGACGACCCGGAGCGCGCCGCCCGCGTCGCCGCAGAGGCGCCCGATGCCGGCGTTTGGCCGGAGCTGAAGGCGATGCTCAGCCGCAAGACCGTCGTGCTGATCCTCGTCGCCGCCACGATCGCCGCGGGCGGGCGCGGCCTCGGCGTGATCACGACCTATGTGCCGTCGTACCTGCAAAAGGGGCTCGGCTTCGGCGACATCACCACGGGTGTGCTGTTCAACATCCTGCTGGTCGGTTCCGTGGTCGGCACGCTCGGCTCCGGCCGTCTGTCGGACAAATTCGGCCGCAAGCCGATGCTGATCACCTCCTACAGTGCAGCGCTGGTCTCGATGATCCTGCTGGTGATCTCCGGCAACGCGCTCTGGGCGTTGTTCCCCGTGCTGCTGGCGCTGGGCGTTACGGCCTACGCGGAAACCTCGGTGATCCAGTCGTTCTTTGCCGACGCGATCGGCACCGGCTCGCACCGCATCGGCTTCGGGCTGTTCTTCACGATCGGCTACGGTGTCGGCTCGATCTGGGCGGCCGTAGTCGGCGTGGTGATCGATCATTACGGCTTCCACGCCGCCTTCCTGCTGATGGGCGCGTCGTACGTGGCCGCCGCGCTGGTGCTGATTCCCACGATCGACATCGCCGGCACGAGGAAGCGGGCCGCCTGAGCGACGCGCGTTCCGCGGGCGAACCAACCACGCAACCGCGCGGGGCACCTAACCCTGCTTTGGCTGACGCCAAAGCTATCCCTTCCCGAAACTGGAAGGGAGGGATTTTGAGGGCACGCGATCGGGTGGGAGACAAGCCCGTCGTGCGTCCCACAAGGACACCGTGGTCCCGCCGCCGTCGCACGGTGTCTGGAACGCTCCAGGCGTCCCTTCCCGGCTCGGGAAGGGACAGACTTCCCGTACGGGAAGTCAGGGTTAGGCGCCCCGCGCGACCAGCCGGCCTCGAACGGAAGGCGAACCTGCGCGCTTGCGCGCTTGCCGGCGTGCTTCTAGGCGCTCAGCCGACTAGAATGCAAGCCACGGCGTAGTCACACGCCGTGGCGGCGCAGCCAGCCACCCCGTTTGAGAGGACAGCGTGACACAGCGAGTCGTCGTGACCGGTCTCGGCATGGTCAGCCCGGTCGGCCTCACCGCCAGCGAGACGTGGAGCGCGATCACGCGCGGCCGGTCGGGCATCGGTCCGATCACCTCGTTCGATACCAGCGACTTCGAGGCGAAGATCGCCGCCGAGGTCAAGGGCTTCGAGCCGACGAACTACATGGACCGCAAGGAGGCGCGGCGCACGGATCGCTTCATCCAGTTCGCGATCGCCGCCGCGCGCGAGGCGATCGATGCTGCCGGCCTGACGATCGATGCCGAAAACGCCGACGATGTGGGCGTGGTGATCGGCTCCGGCAACGGCGGCATCATCACGCTCTCCGAGCAGTACGAGGTGATGCGCACGAAGGGTCCAGGCCGCGTCAGTCCCTTCTTAATCCCGATGATGATCGTGGATATGGCCTCGGGCCTCGTCAGCATTCATACCGGCGCCCGCGGGCCGAACTTCTGCACCGTCTCCGCCTGTGCCACCGGTGCCGACGCGGTCGGCAACGCCTGCGAGGTGATCCGCCGCGGCGACGCGAAGGCGATGATCGCCGGCGGCTCGGAAGCGGCGATCGTGCCGATCGGACTCGCCGGCTTCGCCTCGTGTAAGGCACTGACGCTGCGCACGGACGCGCACGCCTCGCAGCCATTCGACGCCGAGCGCGACGGCTTCGTGATGGGCGAAGGCGCGGCCGTGCTGCTGCTTGAGGACCTGGACTACGCGCTGCAGCGCAGCGCCCCGATCCTGGCCGAGCTGGTCGGCTACGGCGCCACGGGCGATGCCAACCACATCACGCAGCCGATCGAAGGCGGCGAAGGCGGCGTGCGCGCCATGCGCCGGGCGCTGAAGCAGGCCGGCCTTGAACCGGAGGACGTGGACTACGTGAACGCCCACGGCACCTCGACGCCGATCAACGACAAGTTCGAGACGCAGGCGATCAAGACCGTCTTCGGCGAGAAAGCCTTCGGCGTGCCGGTTTCTTCCACAAAATCGATGATCGGCCATCTGCTCGGCGCAGCCGGGGCGATCGAGGCGGGCTTCTGTGTGCAGGCGATTCAGAGCGGCACGCTGCCGCCGACGATCAACTACGAGCACGCCGACCCCGACTGCGACCTCGACTACGTGCCCAACAGCGCCCGTTGCCAGCCGGTGAACGTGGCGATGACCAACTCCTTCGGCTTCGGCGGTCACAATGCCACGCTGCTCTTCCAGAGGTACGGCGGGCAGAGCGCACGCCGTGCGCCGGCGCCCCGCGAGCCGCAGCGGCCCGGTATGGCTCCCATCAGACGGCTGGCGCCGGGTATGAACGACGCCGGGATGGGCCGCTAGCAGGGAAGCCTGCCTGACCGCACCGCGGCCCCGCGTGCTGGACGCGCCGACGCCTGGGCCTTCGGGGCGCCGTCCGGGGCCCGCGTGCCTGCCGGTGCGCCGTGGCGCTGGCGGGCCGATCCCGTGCCGGCGCCTGGCCCGCGCGGCCGCGCGCCGGCCGGGGCCGCTGGCGGGCCTGCCCGTCCTCGCCCTGGCCTGGCTCGTGCGGCATCGCGCCCGCCCACGCCTACCCCCAGGTTCAGAACAGCCGCTACGCCCGCACGCGGCTGCTCAGCAGGTCCTTGTAGACCTGGCCGTCCTTCATGATCACGGCCAGGCGCTCGTGATTTTGCAGGACGGCGATGTCGGCGAGCGGATCGCCGTCCACCACGAGCAGATCGGCCAGCTTGCCGGGCTCCAGCGTGCCCACGAGCGTGCCGACGCGGCTGCATTCTGCCGCCGTTTTCGTCGTGGCGACGATCGCCTGCAGCGGCGTCATGCCGCCCTCGACCATCATCGCCAGCTCCTCGGCGTTGGTGCCGTGCGGGCCGACGCCGGTATCGGTGCCCATCGCGATCGGCACGCCGGCCTCGACCGCACGGCGGAAGCTGTTGAAGTGCGCCTCTTTGACCTCGGTCGCCTTGCGCAGCGCGTAGGGCGGCACAGACGACGGATCCTTCTCGGCCCGGCGGATCACCCAGACCGGCGCCACCAGCGTGGCGACGAGATAGGTGCCCCGGCGCTTCATCTCCTCGATCACGTCGTCTTCAAGGTAGATGCCGTGCTCGATCGATGCGATGCCGCCGAGCACGGCGTTGCGGATGCCCTGCGCCGCCTGCGCGTGGGCCATCACCGTCTTGCCGGTCGCCCGCGCCTCGTAGACGATCGTGGCGATCTCCTCGGGCGAGAAGCCGGTGGCGCCCGGCTCATCGTTGGGCGACATCACGCCGCCGGAGGTGTGGACTTTGATCTGATCGGCGCCGGCACGCAGGAGCTGGCGCGTGGCGCGGCGCACCTCATCAACGCCGTCCACCACGGTCCAGGGGTGGTCCGGATCGGGCACTTTCAGATCGGCGCCGCTGGGCATCACGTTGTCTCCGTGACCGCCCGTCTGCGACAGGGCGCCGACCGCGATGCGCAGGCGTGGACCTGGGAACATCCCCTGCTCGATCGCCATCTTCACACCGCGCGGTGTGCCGCCGGCGTCGCGCACGGTCGTGAAACCGGAGTCGAGCGTCAGCTTCGCGTTGGCGAGCGCGGTCGCGATTGAATAGCTGTAGGGATTCAACAGGCGCTGCTGCACGCCCCAGGCCGACGAGGCGAGATGCACGTGGCAGTCGATCAGACCGGGCATCACCGTCATGCCCGCGGCGTCGATCACCGACGCCCCGCGCGGCGCCTCGACGTTCGTTCCGGCCGCGACGATGCGGTTCTCCTCCACCACGATCGCTGCGCCGCGCACGGGATCGCGTCCCGTGCCATCGATCAGCGTTGCACCATGAATCACCGTCGTCATCGCCCCATCCTCCGCGTCCGGTTCGCAGGTCCGGACGGCGCTGGCGCTATCTTTGCATATCGTCTGGCTGACGCGCAGTGGCAGCCGGTGGCCTATCTCTGACTTCGCAAGCGAAGTCTGTCCCTTCCCCACCGGGGAAGGGTGTGTCCGAGGGCTACCGGTCCTTCTCCGACGAACCCCTCCCCCGTGGAGAGGGGACAGCCGGCGCAGCCGGCAGGGGTAGGCGGCCCGTGGCGCCGGCGTGCGCGGTTGGACCCCCGCGCTGACGCCCTCTACACTGTGCCAGGAGTCGCAGCGTAAGGAACAAGGCAGATGGCAGTGGCAAACGGGCGCGCACCGGGTCGCCGGCGGGTCGTAATCACCGGCATGGGCGCGATCACGCCGCTCGGCGAAGAGGTCGAGACCTTCTGGCAGGCACTGGTCGCCGGCCGGTCGGGCATCGACTACATGACGCTGGCCGATACGACCAACTATCCGACCAAGCTGGCCGGCGAGGTCAAGGAGTGGCAACCCGAGCGCTACATCGAGCGGCGCGAGGCGCGCCGTATGGCGCGGTTCAGCCAGTTCGCCGTCGCCGCCGCCGGACAGGCGATCGCCGACGCCGGCCTCGACCTGGAAGACGAAGACCGCACTCGTGTCGGCGTGTACCTTGGTAACGGCAACGGCGGCTATCCAAACATCGACGAAGCCGTGCGCACGATCGTGGCGAAGGGCGGTATGCGCATGGACCCGCTGTTCATGCCGAAAAGCCTGCCCAATATGGCCGCGGCGCAGGTTAGTTTGCAGTACGGCCTCAAAGGCTACACCGGTACGGCGATCACCGCCTGCGCCGCCGCAACACAGGCCGTCGGCGAGGCCGCCGAGGTCATCCGTCGCGGCGCCGCCGACGTGATCCTGTCCGGCGGCACCGAGGCTGGAATCAGCGAGCTGGGCCTCGCGGCGTTCTCCGTGATGCGGGCGATGAGCAGCCGCACCGATGAGCCGGCCCGCGCCAGCCGCCCCTTCGACAAGGACCGCGACGGCTTCATCCCGGCCGAGGGCGCCGGCATCTTCGTGCTCGAGTCGCTGGAGCACGCACGGGCGCGCGGCGCCCGCATCTACTGCGAGTTGACCGGCTATGCCGTCAGCTCGGACGCCTACCACATCGTCGCGCCGTGCGCCGACGGCGAGGGTGCGGCGCGCGCGATCGAATGGGCGCTCGCCGATGCCTGTCGCGGTCCGGCGGACCTGGACTATGTCAACGCCCACGGCACCTCGACGCCGATGAACGATTCCGCCGAGACAAAGGCGATCAAGGCCGCGCTGGGCGAGCACGCCTACACGGTGCCGATCAGCTCGACCAAGTCGATGATCGGCCACGCCTTCGGCGCCAGCGGCGCCCTGGAGTTGGTGGCCTGCGTGAAGACTATCGACAGCGGCACGATTCATCCGACGATCAACTACGAGACGCCCGATCCAGACTGCGACCTCGACTACGTGCCGAGCAGCGCCCGCCGGGCCGACGTACGCGTGATCCTGAAGAACAGCTTCGGCTTCGGCGGCCAGAACGCCTGCGTCGTGCTCGAAAAGTGCGACGGCACGGTGCCGGGCTGATGCACGTCCTCGTCATCGGCGGCGCCGGCTACATCGGCAGCGTCACCGTGGAGGTGCTGCTCGACGCAGGCCACCGCGTCACTGTCTTCGACGACCTCAGCCACGGTCATCTTGACGCCGTCGACGATCGGGCCGCGCTGATTACGGGCTCAACGCACGATGCCGCGGCCCTTGAACGCGCCTTCGCAGAGCCCGTGGACGGCGTGATCAACTTCGCCGCCTTCCTGTCTGTCGGCGAGTCGATGGCCGAACCGGATCGCTACTTCCACAACAACGTGGCGGGCGGCATCAATGTACTCAACGCCATGCTGCGGCACGGCGTGCGGCGCTACGTCTTCTCCTCTACGGCGGCCGTGTTCGGCGAGCCCGAGTACGTGCCGCTCGATGAGCGTCATCCGCTGCGCCCGGTGAATCCCTACGGGGAGTCGAAGCTGATCGTGGAGCAGATGCTGCGCTGGTACGACGAGTGCCACGGCCTCAAATCCGTCGCGCTGCGCTACTTCAACGCTTCGGGCGCCACGGAGCAGCGCGGCGAGGACCACGACCCCGAAACGCACCTGATCCCGATTATTTTGCAGGTTGCCGACGGTGCGCGGCCGGCGCTGCCGCTGTTCGGCGACGACTATCCCACACCCGACGGCACCTGCATCCGCGACTACGTGCACATCGCGGACCTGGCGCAGGCGCACGCGCTGGCGCTGGAGTACGCCGAGACGCGCTCCGGCCGCTTTAACCTGGGCAGCGGCGCCGGCCACTCGAATCGCGAGGTAATCGCGGCGGTGCAGCGCGTCACCGGGCGGGAGATCGCCATCGACCAGCAGCCGCGCCGGCCGGGCGACCCGCCGGCGCTGGTCGCCGCGTCGGACCTGGCGCGCCGCGAGCTTGGCTGGCGGCCGCGCTATACTGACCTCGAGGCGATCGTTACCAGCGCGTGGCGCTGGCGCCAGGCGCATCCGCATGGCTATGCGGGCCGCGACGAGCGCGAGCACGCCTGATCTACGGTGTGCGGCGTGGCCTCAATCGCCGGCCGGTCGCACATCGTCGGCGTGGATCTCGACGCCGGCGGCCCGTTCGTAGAGCAGCAGCGTGGCCAGCGAGCTTTTGTCGCCCAGTCCGTTGCCCCTGGCCCACTCGTAGACCTGCTCTACCGCCGCCGCGACGGGCATGGGCACACCCAGGTCGCGCCCGGCGCCGACGGCCAGGCCAACGTCCTTGCGCGCCAGCGCCAGCGCAAAGCTCGCTTCGTCGAAACCCCGCTTAAACAGCCGCGGCAGCCCGCGCACGAGCGGCCCCGCCGAGCTGACGCTCATGACCTCGAACAGTGTCGCAGGCGGGATGCCCGCCTTGGCCCCGACGACCACCGCCTCGTCCAACAACGGCCCGATCGACAGCGCCACGAGGTTGTTCATCAATTTGACGACCGAGCCGTTGCCGACCGGGCCGAGATGGAAGACGTTGGCGCCGATCGCGTCGAGCAGGGCGCGGTGCTCTTCGAAGGCCGCGCGCTCGCCGCCGACCATCACGGCCAGTGACCCCTTCTCGGCCCCGCCGACGCCGCCGCTCACCGGCGCGTCCAGCACCGTGACGCCGTGGTCGGCCGCCTGCGCCGCGATGCGCCGAATCACGGGCGGCGCATTGCTGCTAAGGTCGAACAGCACGCTGCCCCGCGCCGCGCCGGCGAGCACGCCGTCCGGACCCAGCACGACGCGCTCAACTTCCGGCGGCCCCGGCAGCGAGGTGAAGACCACGCGGCACTGTGCTGCCACGGCCTTCGGACTCGCCGCCCAGCGGGCGCCGAGCTCGACCAGGTTGGCCGCGGCGTCTTCGCGCAGATCGTGGACGACGAGCTGGTGTCCGGCGCGGATCAAATTGCGGGCCATGGGGTTGCCCATGTTGCCCAGGCCGATAAAGCCGACATCCATCGCTCGCCTCTCCTTCGCCGGGTCGCGGCCGGCCGGACGCTGAACGGTTCCGCGCACAGAAGTCAGGGAATCGCCGTATCCCTGGCAACTGTTGCGCCGCGCCCGCCCTTCGATGCTTATACCACGAAGGTCACGGTTCAGGTGTGGCCGGAGCCATACCGGCCGGGCGCCGGTCGCGGGTAGTCTCGTTGTAACGGCGGACCAGCGCTGCTGGACGAAGAAACGGTAGGCCGGCCGCGGGAAGCCGCCGGCGAAAGGGAAGTGCACGATGCGCAAGACAGTTCAGCCCGCTACGGCAACGCAGGTGGTTGTGCGCCTCGCCACGCAAGGCCCCGCGCTGCGCACGGTCGTGAACTTGACCAGCGGTTCGACCGTGCGCGTCCGCCTCGCCGCGTAGGACCGCCGGTCTGAAGGCGCAGCCGCCGACGCACGCCTCGGTCATTGCGCTGTTGCGCCTTCCTCACCGCCTCGGCGCTGACTCGCGCCGGCGCACCAGCGCACGAAGTCAGACGCGAGCGAGCGTTCACTGCCCAAGTGCAGATGGACGTAGCTGCCCCACACCGAGCCGCGCACCCCGCCGACCGGCCGTTCACCTCCGCCCTCCAGCGCCGCCGCGTAGACCGCGTCGTGTGCGAGCGGCGGCTCCGAGACCGACCAGTGAAACTCGTGTCCACGCAGGCGCATACCGGCCGGTCCGGCCGGGCCGTCGCGCAGCACGCGCAGCTCACGATAGCCCAGCGTCATGCGGCTGCCGCTCATGCTCGAATCGAGCGGCAACAGGCCCAGCATCTCGTGCCGAACCCCCGCGGCGTCGGTAAGCGACCGTCCGGCGTACATGTAGCCGCCGCACTCGGTGTAGATCGGCGTGTTGCGGGCCGCGGCAGCGCGCAGCGCCGCCAGCATCGGCCGATTGGCCGCGAGTTGCGCGGCAAACAGCTCCGGAAACCCTCCGCCCAGATAGACGGCATCGGCGCCATCCGGCAGCGCCGCGTCGGCCAGCGGGCTGAACGTCACGATCTCGCTGCCATGCGCCCGCAGCAGGTCGAGCGCGTCCTCGTAGTAAAAGCTGAAGGCGGCATCCCGCGCGAGGGCCAGCCGCACGCACGGCTGCACCCGCGCGGCCGGGAACAGCAGTTGATCGGGCGGACACCCCGGACGCGGCTCCCGCGCAATGCGCAGGATGCGCTCCAGATCGAGATCGCGCGCGACGGTCGCGGCGAGCGCATCGAAGTACTCATGCGCCAGCGGGCCTTCGGTCGTCGGGATCAGACCGAGATAGCGCTCGGGCAGCGTCAAACGCTCATCGCGGCCGAGGCTGCCTAGGACCGGCACGCCCGCTTCGTCCTCGATCGGCGGCGCTACCGCGCGGTAGTGCCCCTCGCCGGCGATACGGTTGAGCACCACGCCGGCCAGATCGACGCGCGGATCGAAGCTGCGGTAGCCGGACACGATCGCGGCCGCGCTGCGGGCGATCTTCCAGCCGTCCACGACCAGCAGCACCGGCACGCCGAGCAACGCCGCTACCTCGGCTGTGCTGCCGGCGCCGCGCCCGCCGGTGCGGCCGTCGAACAACCCCATGACCCCCTCGATCACACACAGATCGGCGCCGGCCGAGGCACGCTGAAACAGCTCGACAACGGCGCCATGCGGCAGCATCCAGGTGTCGAGGTTGCGCGACGGCCGGCCGCTGACGGCGGTGTGATAGCTGGGATCGATGTAGTCGGGGCCGACCTTGAAGCCCTGCACGCGCAGCCCGCGGCGGCCGAAGGCCGCCATCAGCCCGGTGGCAACCGTGGTCTTGCCGACGCCCGAATGGACGCCCGCCACGACGATCGTCTGTGCCACGCAGCCTTCCTTTCGCGGCGTCAGGGCCGGTTCGGGTACAGGATCTGCTCGAGCATCAGCAGCCCATCGGCGATGCGCGGACCCGGACGCACGATCAGCACGGGGTTGACCGCGACCACGCGGCCATTGCGCACCGCCGCGACGTTGGCCCAGTCGGGCCGCGTCTGTCCCGCCGGCACAGCGCTCGCGTCGCCCGTACCTGGCAGGACAATCACGTCGGGATTCGCTGCTGCCACGCTGCCTGGTGCGACAGTCGGATACGGCTCCGCGGTGCTGGCCACGACATTCTGCGCTTTGAGCAGGTGCAAGAGATCGCCGGTCAGGCTCCCGGGCGCCGCGGCACGGTTCGCCGGACCCACCTCGACATAGACGCTCGGCCCCTGCGGCGTGCTGGCAAGCTGGCGTTGAATCGCGTCCACGCGCCGGCCGAGCGCCGCGGCCGCGCTCTGCGCATCCGCCAGCCGGCCGGTCACATCGCCGAAAAACTGGATTTGCTGCTCCAGCTCCGCGACAGTTGCCGGCGCCTTCAATGCGACCACCGGCACCGCCGCGCTGTCGAGGGTGTTCACGGTCCGCGCATCCGCGCCCACCACCACGATCAGATCCGGATTGACCGCTTGAATCGCCGTCACACCGGCATCAGCGGCGACCCGCGGCAGCGCCGCCTCGGGTGGGTAGTCGGAGTCCGGGCTGACCGCGGCCACCTGCGGCCCGGCGCCGATCTGAAACAGGATCTCCGTGGCCCCGGCTGAGAGTGAGAGGATGCGCCGCGGCTGGGCGGCGATCACGATCTCGCTGCCGTCGTCTCGGCGCAACCGCAACGGATAGCTCGCGCTGGAGGTGGCCCTGAGCAGCGGCGTCGCCGGCGAGCGCGGCGGCGCCAGCACGAACGGTTGAGGCGGGCCCTGGGGCGCTTTCGTGCTCTGGCCGCCGCTGCTGATCAGGAAGGTGGCGACGACGGCCGCGAGCGCGAGCACGACGAGCGGCGCGAGATAGCGCATGCGGCGAGCGGTCATACACCCGGCTTCGGCAGGAATCGAGTCCGCTCCCAGCATAGCGCGCTGGACGGAGAGCGCACGACCGTCGCACCGCGTGCTGCACGCGGGCCGGTGCCGCCGGCAGGTTTGAGCGCCGCCGTCCGCGCTCCCTATACTTGGATCAGCCTCTGCATGCGGCGGGTTGCGATGCTGTTTTTCCGTACGTCGTCGGTCGATGAGACCCGTGCCCTGGGCGAGCGCCTGGGCGCGCTGCTTGAGCCCGGCGATGTTGTCCTGTTGCAGGGCCCGCTGGGCGCCGGTAAGACGGCGATGACCCAGGGCATCGGCCGCGGCGCCGGTTCAAGCGACCTGGTCAACAGCCCGACGTTTGTGCTGATCAACGAGTACCGCGGGCGCGTCAAGCTCTACCACGTCGATCTGTACCGGCTGGAAGATTCCGAGGAGATCGTGCAACTGGACCTGCCCGGCTACACGACCGACGGTGCGCTGATCGTGGAGTGGCCGGAGCGGGGCGCCGGCCTGCTGCCCGACGAGCATCTGCATGTGGCGATCGAGCACGATGGCGAGGCTACGCGGCGCATCATGCTCACCGCCTTCGGCGAACGGCCGGCAGGGCTGCTGCGGCAGATCAGCGCCGAGGCGGTGGCCGCCGGTGACTGAGACACAAGTGGGCGTTGAGCTGGCGATCGACACGGCCGGCCTTGTCGCCAGCGTCGCCCTTTCCCGCGAAGGTTCGCTGCTGGCCGAGCTCACCTGGCGCACGCGCACCAACCACTCGGCCGAACTGCTGCCCGCGATCGAAACCCTGCTCATGCAATGCGGGCTCGAACGCGAGCAGATCCGCGTGCTGTTCGTCGATCGCGGGCCAGGCGCCTATGCCGGCCTGCGCGTCGGCATCAGCACGGCGATGGGATTGGCGCTCGCGCTCGATGCCGAGCTGCTCGCGGTCGGGCGGCTGGAGTTGGACGCCCACGGCCACGCCGCCTTCCGCGGCCCGATCTGCGCAATTCATCAGGCCGGCCGTGGCGATCTGGCCTGGGCCGTGTACGAACGCACGGGAACCGACTGGCGCGAGATCGCCGCCCCGCACCTGACGACGCTCGACAGCCTCTGCGAGTCGGCCCCGGCCGAGGCCCTGTTCTGCGGTGAGTTGGCCGGGCTGGAAGAACGGCTGATGGGGCGCTTCCCGACGGCGCGGCTGACAAGCCCTGCCGCGTCGCTGCGGCGGGCGGCGTCGCTGGCCGAGCTGGGCTGGGCGCGTTACGCAACGGGCGCGCGCGACAATCCGCTGGCGGTTGAGCCGCTGTACCTGCGCGACCCGGCAATCACGAAGCCGAAGTCCATCGTCGCCAACACACCGTAGCGTACGGCGTGGCGGAATCACGACAGCCGGGCGCAGCATTCCACCGATCGTTCGCCGCGGCGGGCGCAGGAAAGGAAGGGCATGGAACGCACGTTGATCTTGGTGAAGCCCGACGGCGTGCAGCGAGGCTTGACGTTCGAGATCCTCGGCCGGCTGGAGCGGCGCGGGCTCAAGCTCGTCGGCCTCAAGCTGATGCAGGTGCCGACGACGCTGGCGGGACAACACTACAAAGAGCACGAGGGCAAGGGCTTCTATGCGGGGCTGATCGAGTACATCACCTCGGCGCCGATCGTTGCCGCAGTGTTCGAAGGACCGGACGCGATCGCCGCCGCGCGGGCGACGCTGGGCAAGACCAATCCGGTCAACGCCGATGCCGGCACGATCCGCGGCGATCTCGCCATCCAGACCGGCCGCAACCTGGTCCACGGCTCGGACGGCCCCGAGTCCGCGGCGCGCGAGGTCGCGCTGTTCTTCACGCCCGACGAACTGCAACGCTACGATCGCGAGCTCGATCGCTGGTTGCGGGAGTAGCCCGGCGGGCGGCAGATCCGCGCACGGACCCGTGCCTGCCGTCAGCCGAAACGCACCAGCGGCGCGGAGCGGCTCCAGAGGCCTTCGAGGTTGTAGAAGGCGCGCTGCTCTGGAGAGAACAGATGGACGATCACCGCGCCGAAGTCGAGCAGCACCCAACCAGAGTCCGGCTCGCCTTCCCGCGGCCCCATGTCAACGCCGAGTTGTTTCATGTCGCGCTCGAGCGTGTCGATCAGCGCGTTTAACTGGCGCACATTGTTCGCCGTCGCAATCACGAAGTAGTCGGCGAACGTCGAAACCTTGCTGATGTCGATCTGGACGATATCTTCGGCCTGACGATCCGAAAGGATATCGACGAGGTTCTGGGCAATTTCGGCTGACTCCAGACGGATCCTCCCTGGCGCTCGCATCCCGTGCGGCAGCGGCCAATGCGCCGCGGGGACGTATACTCGGAGTGTAGCATCTTCCGGCGGGCCGCGGCGGCGCTGCCGGGCTCGGAGGCAACGTGGCTGGTCCGCGCGTGATCGTCGGTATGAGCGGCGGCGTCGATTCGTCGGTCGCGGCGGCGCTGTTGCAGCAGCAGGGCTACGACGTGATCGGCATCACGATGCGCCTGTGGACGCAGCCCGACCCCGAGGGGTTCAGCGGCCGCAAGCAGTGCTGCTCGATCGAGGACGTGGATGATGCCCGTCGGGTCGCGCAGGCGCTCGGCATTCCGCACTACACGCTGAATCTGGAGCGCCAGTTCAACACGCAGGTTGTCGATTACTTCGTCGGCGAATACGCGCACGGCCGCACGCCCAACCCCTGTCTGGCCTGCAACGAGCACATCAAGTTTAAGGCGTTGCTCGAACGCGCCGTCGCCCTTGACGCCGACTATCTCGCCACGGGCCACTACGCACGGCGCACCGAGCGCGACGGCCGCTTTCACCTGCTGCGCGCGGCCGATCCGGACAAGGATCAGTCGTATGTGCTCTACACGCTGGGCCAGCGCGAGCTGCGGCGCGTGCTCTTTCCGCTCGGCGATCTGAGCAAGCCGCGCGTGCGCGAGATCGCCGCCGGCCTCGGGCTCGGCGTGGCCGGCAAGCCCGACAGCGTCGAGATCTGCTTCGTTCCCGGCAACGATTACCGCGCCTTCGTCTCCGCGCGCGTTCCCCAGCAGGCCGGCGCGATCGTCGATGAGCGCGGGGCCGAAGTTGGGCAGCATAGCGGCATCGCCAACTACACGGTCGGCCAGCGCAAGGGGCTGGGCGCGTTCGGCGACCGCCGCTTCGTTACCGAGATTCGACCGGCCGACAACGTTGTCGTCGTCGGCCCGGAGGAAGCGCTGCTGGCGCACACGCTGTACGCCGGGCAGTTGCGCTGGACGCAGGGTGATCCGCCCGGTCCGGACGAAGCGCTGGATGTGAAGATCCGCTACCGCGGCCGGCCGCTGCCGGCGCGGGTGTTGGTCGCCGGGGATCTGGCAGAGGTACGGTTCGCGGTGCCGCAACGCGCGGTGACGCCAGGCCAGTCGGCCGTTTTCTACCGCGGGGATGAAGTGCTGGGCGGCGGCACGATCTGCGCCGCGCCGCCGATCGCCTGATCGCATGACGGCCGGCGCGGCGAAACCCCCGTCCCTGGACGGCCTCGTCTCACGCTGGCTGAACCGGCCCCTGTCGCGTCCAACGGCGCGCCTGCTGGCACATACGCCCATCACTCCGAATCAGGTCACGATCCTGAGTACGCTGATCGCGTTCGTGGCGGGTGCGCTGCTGATCGCGGGCGGCAACATCTGGGCGGGCGTCGCCATCCACGTTTCGTCGGTCGTCGATGGCGTGGATGGCGATCTCGCGCGCCTCCGCGGCCGCAGCAGCCGCTTCGGCGCCGTACTCGACGCCGTGCTCGATCGCTATGCCGACGCAGCGATCTTCGGCGGCATGGCCTGGTGGGCGCAGCAGCACGAGGCGTACGCGGCGCCGCTGCTGCTGGGGCTCGTCGCCCTCACCGGCGCCTTCGCCGTGAGCTACTCGCGCGCCCGCATCGAGGCCAGCGCGGGACTCAAGCTGGCCGGCGAACTGCTGGGCCTCGGCTCGCGCGACGTGCGGCTGTTGATCGCCGCCGCCGGCTGCCTCGTCGGTCAGGCGTGGCTGGCGTTGCTGCTCATCGCGCTGCTCAGCCACGCGACCGTGCTCTGGCGGCTGATCCGTCTCTCCCGACCGACCAACGAGTAGCCGATCGCGCCGGCGGACGCTGCAGTTTGCTGCGCCTACTCCCCAGCGTGGATTGATGGGCGCGGAGCGCATGCTACAATTCCGCAGAACCGCATCCGGGAGATGCGCATGGACACGGCACGCGACATCGTCATCATCATCTGGGGCGTCGTCAGCATTCTCACCCTGCTGGTGGTGCTCGGCATCTCGCTGTTCATCGGCCTCTCGATCAAGAACCTGGTTTCCACGATCAATGAGCTGGTCAATACCAGCGTGAAGCCGATGATCGACACGACGCAGCAGTCGGTGGTCAACGTCGCCGGTACGACCCAGTTCCTCGGCGACACGGTCGTCTCGCCCGTGATCCGGGTGATCAGCATCGCCGCCGGTGTGCGGCGGGGCGTCGGCGTCTTCACCGGTGTGACCAGCCGGCTGCACGGCCGCGGCGGTAAGAAATCGTGAGGCGCGAGCCGGGCGATCGTCGTGAATCCGGCGCTGCATTCCTGAAGCGAAGTGATGGCGCGATCGGTATCGGCCCGCTGCACGTATCCAAAGCGCGGCTGCGGCGGGCGCGCGGGCGCGCCCGCGCCGATCTGGACGCAGCCGGAACGCTGGTGAGCGACTCGATCGCTCGGGTTCGTGGCCAGGTGGCCGCGCGTCGGGGGAAGACCGTCGCCGGTGAGCATGGCGACCGCCGGCCGGACGGCTCGCTCGTTTCGCCGCCGCTGCCGGCGCCGGTGCAGCGCGTGCCCGAATCAGGGCGAGATGGCGCGGCCTCGCCGCTGGCAGCGCTGCGCGAGCGCTGGCACGACGCGGTGCGGGAAGGCAAGCTCGCGGCGAGAGAGAAAGAGACCGAGATTCGCGCTGAATACGAGCGCCGCGTTCGCCACGATGCGCGGCTGCACGCTCAGCATCACGGCGTGCTGCCGCCGCCGGCCGCACGGAACGGGGGCGGCTCGTAGCGCCGGCGCTCGCGGGCAGTGCTCAGGCCTGTGGCCACCCGGTCGCCTAACCCTGATTTCGCTGAAGCGAAATCTGTCCCTTCCCGACACAGGAAGGGTGGGGTTCGAGGACACCCGATCAGGTGGGAGACGAACCGTCGCCGTTCCCACGAGGACACTCGGCCCCGCCGCCGTCTGACGTAGTTGGGAGCGCGCCAGAAGTCCCTTTCCCGCCTCGGGAAGGGACAGGTTCGGCTTCAGCCGAAGCAGGGTTAGGTGTCCGGGCCGCTTGAACCGGCGGAGAGGGTGGGATTCGAACCCACGAGGCTCATCACCTACACGATTTCCAGTCGTGCCTGATCGTCCACTCCAGCACCTCTCCCGGTGCGCGCTCCGCGCGCTCGACGGCGCCTGGACCAGCAAAACGGGAAGCCGGCCGGCTTCCCGCGTTGCGCTGCATCGAACAAACCGGCCGGATGAGCGTCCCCAGGGCATTACCGACAAGGCCGCCGGCGGAGAGGGTGGGATTCGAACCCACGAGGCTCATCACCTACCGCTTTTCGAGAGCGGCACCATCAACCACTCGGACACCTCTCCGAACTGGCCGGTACGGCAAAGTATAGCATAGCCCCGGCCATCGGCCCCCGCTCACCCTCCCGCTGTGCCGCTCACGCTGCCCTCGGCGACGTGGAGCCTGCGCCCGCCGCGTGCTACGCTGCGCGCTGCCTGGCGAGCGCGATCGGTACCGAATCGTGCGCGGTTCACGCACAGCGCGTCATCCTTATCGAGACGGGGGAAGCGGATCTGATGGGAAACCGGCTTGAGGGCAAGGTCGCCATCGTCACCGGCGGCGGGCGTGGCATCGGCCGCGCCGAGGCGTTGCTGCTGGCGTCGGAGGGCGCCGCTGTTGTCATCAATGACATGGGCGGCAGCAGCCACGGCGAAGGCGCCTCGCAGTCGCCGGCCGACGAGGTCGTCGCCGAGATCCACGCCGCGGGCGGCAGAGCGGTGGCGAACTACGACAACGTAGCGGAGATGCGGGCGGGCGAGAACATGGTCAAGGCAGCGCTCGACGGCTTCGGCCGCCTCGATATTCTCGTCAACAATGCCGGCATTCTGCGCGACCGCATGATCTTCAACATGTCGGAGGAGGAATGGGACGCGGTGATCGCGGTGCATCTGAAGGGACACTTCACCGTGACCAAAGCCGCGAGCATCGTCTTCCGCCAGCAATGCTCCGGCCGCATCATCAACACCGCGTCCGAGTCGGGTCTGGGCAACATGGGCCAGGCCAACTACAGCGCGGCGAAAGAAGGGATCGTCGGCCTCACGCGCACGCTGGCGCGCGACCTCGGCCGCTACGGCGTCACGGCCAACGCGATTCGTCCCCGTGCCGCCAGCCGCCTGACGATCTCCGACGAGATGCGCGCTGCCGCCGCACGCTCGCAGCAGACCGGCGTCTCGGCCGGCGTGCCCGACGGCGGCGGCCTCGGCAGTCTCGCCGCGATGCTGCCGGAGCACGTGGCGCCGCTCGTCGCCTATCTGGCCACCGACGACGCGGCGTACATCAATGGGCGCAACTTTTTGGTGGGCGGCGACCAGATCAGCCTGTTCAGCGAGCCCGAGCCGATCCGCACGATCATTAATCCGAACGGCTCCTGGACGCTGGACGAACTGATGGTCCACTTCAAGCAGACCGTGGGCGCCGGTCTGCGCAACCAATGGCCGCTGCAGCCGCCGAAGTCGTAGCGGCGTCGCTGCGCCGCTCACTGGCCGATGGGTGGAAAGTACTCGCCGTCGAGCTGTTGCGGCGCTGGCGTGGGCGTTGCGCCGGGCTGCGGCGCGCCGCCCGGTGTGGGGGTGGCGACCGGCGTCGGCACGGGCAGCGCCTGGCCGCCGTCGAAATGCGCCGACGCTTCGATCGTCGTTTTCGGCACCGGGAAACCGACGGTGCCGTGCGGCGGCAGTTGCACGGGAATCGCCTGCCACATCGGCGCACCGCCGCTGCTGGGCGGATAGGCGATCTGACCGAAGATGATCTCCTGGTATGGATAGTCCGACGCCGTGTAGGCGCCGCGCGAGTTCTGCTGCTCGGGCGAGCCGTACATCGGCCGCGGCCACTTCAGCGCCGGATCGTCGGGATTGTTGTGCACGTTGTACTTTCCACAGACATCGCCGAAGCAGTGGTAGGCCCAGAGCGCGAAGTACCAATCCTCGATGATCTGCGGATCGCGCCGGCCGTAGATCGGCAGCTGCGCCGGCGCCATATTCCACTTGCCGACGAGGATCTGCGCCCCGGCGTCGATGTTATGCAGGTAGTCCGTGCCGATCTGCGTCTGGCGCGGCGTCGGCTGGCCGGAGATCTGCATGCCCGTCAGCACCTGCATCAGCCCGTAGGCACAGGTGCGTGAGGTGATCGTCGCGCCGTGGGCGCCGCGCGGCACCGAGTACGTCGCCTGCCGCCAGCCCGACTCGATCCAGGCGATCGACCGCAACACCATGGGCGGGATCGAGGCCGGCACGGTGGCAGGACCGCCGTCGAGCGCGGTGTGCAGATCCGGCAGGCGGAACGACGGGTCGTCGGCGAGCGCGTTCTGCGCCGCGCGGTTCAGCGCGGCGGCAACTTCGCTCGCCTGCGGCTGATAGGATTGAAAGCCGAAGCAGCTTTGCTCCGTCGGTGCGGCGGGGTTCGGCGACGCCGAGGTGACGGACACGAAGTAGGCCTGGCCCTGCGTGAGCTGCGTGAAGTCGCTGGCGGCGGGAGCCGTGGGGTCGAACAGCTCCCACTTCTGCAGGGCCGCGTTCCAGTGCCAGATCACGGAGTAGGTCGCATCGAACGGCGCCAGCGCGTCGGCAACCGCGGCGGTAGGGCCGGTCTGCGCCAGGTTGTTCCAGCCGTTGAGCAGCCGGCGCTGCTGGTTCGGAACCACCCCGGCGAGTCCGATCGTCAGCGTCGAGCCGGCCGTCATGTGGATCCAGTAGGCGGTGCCCTGGGCGAAGTCCGCGAAATCGCTGGTGTCGGGCGACTGCGGGTTGAACGACTTCCAGGTCTGGCTGGGTGCGTCGAAGGTCCAGATCGCGTCGTATTTGCCGTCGATCGGCGCCAGCGCGGCCAGCACCGGCTGAGCCGGGCCGGTGTAGGCGATGTTGTTCCAGCCCGGCACGAGCACCAGTTGCGCGATCTGTGCCTGCGCGCCTGGCCTCGATCCCACCGCCAGCGCGATCAGGCAGGCAACGGCCAGCGGGCCGACGCGCCAGCAGGCGCGGCGAGGTGAAAGAATCGGCCAACCAGTCATCTGCCTGAGGGTTGCCTCCGATGCAGTCGACGGCCACGGCCAACGGACGCGGTCCTGTTACCAGAATGCATACATCCTATCATTCGTTTCTGTTTCACTTTGGCGATGTGGCCCAGCCGGCGATCGTCAGCGGCGCCGCGCTTTGCAGCTCCACGCGCCCCGCAGCGCTCAGCACGACGACTGTTTCCTGGCCGGGATCGTCGGTCGAAGTACCGCTGAAGTGCCGCAGTGCCAGCAATTCTCCGTCCGCGGACCAGGCCACGGGCACATCGAAGCCGGCGGGCGGCACGACGGTTGATGCTCCATTCGCGGCCGGCGCCGGCTGCCCGGGAGCGGACGGTACCACCCCGACCGTGGCTTGGCCGGTGCGCGGATTCCAGGCGATGCCGGTATCCTCCACTCCGCCCGCGGTCAGGCGCGCGACCGAGCCACCGGGCAGCCGCGCGAGCGCCCGGTAGACCTGCTTCCCGTTCTCGTTCTCCAGCGCCAGCAGCGCCGGCCGGCCATCCGGCGCCGTTATGAAGTCGCGCGAGGACGAAGTGGTAATCGGCGCACCTGTTGCGGGGGCTGTGCCGGGTGTTGCGGCGGCGAAGGCTGTGCCGGCGGTGGTTACGTGCGCCAACTCGACGCTGCGTCCGTCCGCCGTGTAGCCGAAGAGATACCAGCGGTCGGCCGCGCCGGACGATGCGAGCGACTGATCGCCCGCGCCGCCAGCGTTCACGCGGCGCAGGTCGATGCTGGGGGCATTGACCTTCTCATAGCTCACCCACGAACTGTCCGGCGACCAGACCAGCTCGCTGCGCAGATCGACGCCGGTCGCCAGCCGACGCGCCGCACGCCCCGCGAGCGGCAGCAGCCACAGCTCGCCCTGCGTATCCGGATCGATCGCGCCCTGCGGCAGGACGATGTAGGCCAGCAACTGGCCGTTGGGGCTCACGCTCGCGGTTAGCCCCCAGCCGGCACGATGCCGGGCGCTCGCCACCGTGCGCACGGCCTGCCCGCTTTGCGGATCAAAGAGTTGGATCTGCGACGTATCCTGCGACTCGGCGACCGCGACCAGGCGGGGGACGTCCGCGGCAGGCGTTCCCTTCGACGCCGCGTGCCCGCCGCGGCATGCAGCAGTCAATGCAAGGAGCATAGCAATCGTTGCCAGCCCCGATGAAGCATGGCGGCGCCGCGCGGCGGAGAACGAGCGCACGCCTGTTGCGACTCGCGCGGAGGGGCGAGACCGTTTCACCGCCGATGCAGCCGCGCGTCGTCCGCGGAATCGCGGGCGCCGGCGTCCTCGCGGGCGCGGCGGATGTGATGCCAGATGAACCAGGCGATGGCGATCAGAATCAGCGCGGCGATCGGATAGTCGAAGGGGCGCAGCACGTCGCGCACGCGGTGATAGTTGGCGCCGAGCAGGTATCCCGCCCAGGCGAGGATCAGCGACCAGATGAACGAGCCGGCGAACGTCAGCAGCACGAAGGCGTCGAAGCGCATCCGCGCGATGCCCGCGGGAAAGCTGATAAACGTGCGCACGACCGGCAGCACGCGCGAGACGAAGACCGCAAGGCCGCCGCGATGGGCGAAGAAGGCATCGGCTTGGTCGAGATCCTGCGTCGAGATCAGCACGTAGCGGCCGTAGCGCAGCAGCAGCGGCCGTCCGCCGTAGTCTCCGATCCAGTACGCGACGACCGAGCCAATCGTATTGCCCAGGCCACCCAGCAGGCCGGCGAGCAGGACAAAGCCCAGCCCATGCCCCTTGTCCTGCACGAGGAACCAGCCGGCCAGCGGCATGATCACCTCGCTCGGCACGGGGATGCCGGCGCTCTCGACGGCCATGAGCAAGACGACGCCCGGCCAGCCGATGGCGCTGTAGACGTTGCGCACGAAGTCGAGAATGGACTGTTCGAGGTGCTGGCTCAGGGGCGGCTCCCCTTCGCGCGGCGGCACGCGCGCTGCTGCGGGCGCTGCGATCACCTTAGCAACGGCCGATCCGGCGGGTCAACGCGGCATCCCGAGTGTGCTCCGCTTGTGAGGAAATGCACGGAGCGCCGATCGATGTGCCGGCGATCGCGGGCTTCCGGCTGCGCCGATGCTACACTGAGGTCAGCCATCATCGCGGAGAATCCATGCTCAACGCACTGAGTACCTACGGCAGCAGCGGCCGGCTGCTGGTTGTGGCCTTGATCGGCATCGGCATCGCCTGGATCGTCGGCATCGCCGGGCACGAGTTCAGCCATGCGCTGGCGGCCTACGCGCAGGGCGACAACACCGCCGAGCGCCAGGGCCGCCTCACGCTCAACCCGATCGCGCATATGGACCCGATCGGCACGACGCTGTTTCTGATCTCCGGCTTCTTCGGCTGGGGCAAGCCGACGCCGTTCAATCCGTTCAAGCTGCGTTGGGGACCGCGCGTCGGCGCGGCGATCGTGGCCGCCGCCGGCCCGATCTCGAACTTCATCATGGCGACGCTGTTCGGCCTGCCGCTGCTCTTGAATTGGGTGCGCCCGTTCGGGATCGCGATCCGCGGCGGCGGCACCATATATACCATTGATCCCCGTTTCATCGGGTTTTGGACGACGGGAAATTACATTGCCACGGTGCTTTTCTTCGTGGTGATTTTCAATGTCAGCCTGGGGCTGTTCAACCTCCTGCCAATATTTCCCCTCGACGGCGAGAAGGTGGCGGTTGGGCTGCTGCCTCCTGAACTAGGCGACCGACTACGCAAATTGGAACCGTACGGCATCGGGATTTTGATGCTTGTGCTTATTCTTCCAATAGTAAATCCGCGCCTCGATATCCTCTCGCAAACGATTGTGCCCCTGCTGGGAAGCATCTCTCATGCGCTGATCGGCTTCAACGTAATCCGTTGATTACCGTCTGATGACGAGATGCACCGTCCGCTATCGTGCGCGCCAGTTCCTCCGCGCCCTCGGCGCACATCCGACAGCAGCCGAGCTTACTCAGACGCGGCAACTGCTGAGTGAGCCGCACTGGCGGCTGTTCCGCGCGATGGCTCCGCGCGATCAGTGGCACAGTATCGAGACGCTGCGTCTGCTGCGTGAGCGCGGCCAGGCGAGCGAGGATCTGGCGCTGGCCGCGCTGCTGCACGACGCTGGCAAGGGCCACGTACGCCTGCACGAGCGCGTGCTCTACGTGCTGCTCGCGCGTTGGCCCTGGCTCTTGCGGCAGCTTGCCGCGGAGCGCGGGCCTCACTGGCGCAGCGCGCTCTATCGCACCGCCGGCCACGCCGTGAGCGGCGCCCGGCTGGCGTGCGAAGCTGGCGCAAACGCCCGCGTAACGCACCTGATTCGCCATCACCACTGCGCAACGACCGCTGACACCGAACTGCTCGCGCTGATCGAGGCCGACGACCGCGCCTGAGTCCCGGCCATCGGCCCTCAATCCCCCTTCCCCTTTCCCCCAATCCTGGAGGGAAAGGGGCGATCCGGCGGAGCAGGAATCGGACGGCACCGGGTTAGCCGTACCGGCTCCGGAACGTCCGACGCGCGTTCGCCCCTCGCCCAGGATTGGGAGAGGGGACGGGGGTGAGGGCCGAACGCGTCGGCGCGCCCCGCCCTTACGCGTAGCTCAAGGCGCGGCGCAGCCGCGGGATCAGCCGCTCGAACAACGTCGCCGGATCGGCCGAGGCATCGACGCGCAGCAGGCGCGCGCCGCATTCATCGCCGGCGGGCGGTTGCGCTCCTGAGCGTTGCAAGGCGCGAATCCGCGCGTCCGCGTCGGAGACGGCCCACTGGCGCTCTGTTCTGCGGCGCAGGCGCGCCGCGGCTTCGGCCTGCGGCAGGTCGCACCAGACGATCGCGGCCGGCGCGCCCATCTCCTGTGCCACGCGCAGCGGTGGCTTGCGCCGTGCCGGGGTCAGGAAGGTGGCGTCGAGGACGACGGGCCGACCGCTGCCCAACAGATCCGTCGACCGCCGCGCGAGCTGCCGGTAGACACGGTCGGTCATCCGTGTGCTGTAGACCTGCGCGCTGCGCGAGGCGGGCGTGCGGACGTTCGACTCGATGCCGGCCAACTCCTTGCGCGCCCGGTCGGAGTTCAGAATCACCGCACCGAGCGTCGCGGCCAGCCCGGTTCCCACAAACGACTTGCCGGAGCCGGAGAGACCACCGCACAGCACGAGACCTGCTCCGCGCGCCATCGCCGCCTCCCGGTGCGCGATCTGCCAGTACGATGACGCGGCGTGCGGGCCGTGTCCGCCGGCGTCATGCGCGAGTCTGGCGCGGACCAACGCTTCGAGGCAGACGAAGAACGGCAGCGCCGCGGTCAGATCCGGCTGGCCAGCGATCTCGATCGTCAACGAGGCAAGCGCGACGGCTAACCCCGCCCGGCCAATGGCGCGTAGCTCGACGGCCGTGGCGGCCAGCGTGCGCACGATCGCTGCCGCCGGAGCCGCGAGCGCCAGCACCTCGCGGTGCACGAGGTTTTCCAGGCCAAACGCGGCGATCGCCGCGGCCTGATCGGCCGATGCGGAGACGGCGGTACGCGCCGCCGCAAAGGCGCCCTGCCACTCCTGAGACACCGGCGCCGCCGGGCGGCTCGCGGCGATCTCCGCCGCCGTGCGCAGCACGGTTGAGGCGGCGTTCTCCAGTGTTTCGAAGGCCGGCGTGGAAAGACTCTCGGGAGGCGGCCCGGCAGAATCGCTCCGTTCGGACTCGCTCACTCGGCCGCGTCCGCCGGCAGATCGAAGATCAGATAGTCGTCGTCGTGCGGCGGATCGTCCGGCACGAACGCGCCCAGGAGGAAGGCGACGCCGCCTGACGCCCGCGCGGCAAGCGTCAGATAGCCGCCATCTTCGAAGTGCAAGAAGACCTGCATACCCTCTTCGTACCAGCCGATATGCGCCAGTGTGCGCCCCACCGCGCCCTGCCAGAGCGCCGGATCGCATTCAGAGCCCTGCGTGGGCGCCAGCTCGGGCGGCGGCGGGCCGCTTTCGCCGTCCAGGTCGTCGAAGACCCAGCGTTCGTCGTAGGCCGGCGCCGGCTGTTGCAGGCTGTCCAGCAGGATCACGCCCTCCTCGTCCAGCCGTGCGGCATAGACGAGGTAGCGGCCGTCTTCGAGGGTGAGGTAAACCGTGGCAAACGGCTCCTCCACGTCGACGCGGGCGATGCGATGGCCCTCCGCGAGCAGCGGATCGTCTTCGCGTTCTTCGTCCGCGGCACTTTCGGTTGGGATTACCCCGATCAGATCCGCGGGTACGATCGCCTGCCGCGCGACCGCATCGCGCAGCCAACGCGGCGCGGCGTCGGAGATCGGCCACTCGGCGCCGCTCTGCTGCTGTCCTTGAGTCTCCTCGTTCATCGTTACCCAGCGTAGCACGGGGCTGCCCAGCACCCACGAAGGCGGGAGCCGAACCAAATTCGCATCTTCACCGGGAGGAGTCGTGCATGCGGCGGAACGGCGTGGGTATACTTTATGCAGTTTTACCGCCAGTTCAATCGCCCGCGCCCGCCGCGCGAAGAGGATGGAGGCACAGCCCGGTGGATTTCAAGGACAGCGCCGCAGAGGCGACCTTCCGCCACGAGGTTCGGCAGTTCATCAAGGACAACCTGCCGGAGAGTACGCAGCGGGTGGCCGACCCGTTCGCGCCCGGGGGCGGCGTCCGCGACTGGATGAAGCGTCTGGCCGCGAATAAGTGGATCGCGCCCGCCTGGCCCAAAGAGTACGGCGGCGCCGGCATGTCGGTCATGGAGCAGTTTATCTTCAACGAAGAGATCGCCGAGGCGCGCGCCCCGCGTCCCTTCGGCATCGCCGTCGGCTTCGCCGGCCCGACGCTGATCGTGCACGGCACCGAAGCGCAGAAGCAGAAGTATCTTCCGGAGATTCTCTCCGGCGAGGTCGTCTGGTGCCAGGGCTACTCCGAGCCGGGCGCGGGCTCCGACCTGGCCAGCCTGCAAACCCGCGCCGTGCGCGACGGCGACGAGTACGTCGTGAACGGCCAGAAGATCTGGACCTCCGGCGCCCACGTTTCGAAATGGATGATCCTGCTGACGCGGACCGACCCGGAGGCGCCGAAACACCGCGGCATCACCTACTTCATCGTGGATATGAAGTCGCCGGGCGTGCAGGTGCGGCCGCTGGTCAACATGGCCGGCAGCCACGAGTTCAACGAAGTCTTCTTCGAGAACGTGCGTGTGCCGCGCGAAAACATCATCGGCGAGGAGAACCGCGGCTGGTATCTCGCGCAAACCACGCTCTCGTTCGAGCGCTCGAACATCGGCTCGGCGATCGGCCAGAAGCAGACGGTCGAGGATCTGGTTAAGTACGCGATCGAACACAAAGGCGGCACCAGCACGCTCGGCCGCAACAAGGCCGTCAGCACCGAGCTGTGCGAGCGGCTGATCGAGTGCGAGGTCGCGCGCAACCTCTCCTACAAGATCGTCTCGCTGCAGGCCAAAGAGGGCGTGCCGCCCGGCCACGAGGCGTCGGTCGCCAAGCTGTTCTCTACGGAGTTAAACCAGCGCATCTACCGCACGGCGATGAAGATGCTCGGCCTTTACGGCCAGCTCGACGCGAAGTCAGACCACGCGGCGATGCGCGGGCGCACGAAGTACATGTACCTGCGTTCGGTCGCCAACACGATCGAAGGCGGCACCAGCGAGATCCAGCGCAACATCATCGCCACGCGCGGCCTCGGGCTGCCGCGGGACTAGGGCGGAGGGCGTAGGGCGTAGGGAGGGCCCAGGCGTACGCAACCGCTCGCGCTCAGGCAAGGTACGTGAGATGGCCAGGCAGAAGTAACGGAAGCCGTTCCTCACACCTTCGCCCTACGCCCTCTGCCCTCCGCCCTGAGCGACCGAAGGGAGCGATCCGATGGACTTCACCTTCACGGACAAAGAAGAGGCGCTGCGTGCCGAGTTACGCGGCTGGCTGCCGGAGGCGCTGGGTCCGGGCTGGACGGGCGAAGCGAGCGACATTTCGACCGAGCATTTCGACCGCCAACGCCAGTTCAATAAACAACTGGCGCAGAAGGGCTGGATCGCGCCCGCCTGGCCGAAGGAGTATGGCGGACTCGGCGCCAGCCATATCGAGCAGATGATCTTCTCCGAAGAGCTGGCCTATCATCGCGCGCCCAACGGCCAGCGCGTCTTCGGCGTGGGCATGATCGGGCCGACGTTGATCGTGCACGGTACCGAAGAGCAGAAGCGCGAACACCTGCGCGGCATTACCAGCGGCGAGATCTGCTGGTGCCAGGGCTATTCCGAGCCGGGCGCGGGCTCCGACCTGGCGAGCCTGCAAACCCGCGCCGCGCGTGACGGCGATGACTACGTGATCAACGGTCAGAAGATCTGGACCAGCGGCGCCCACGTCTCCGACTGGATCTTTCTGGTCGCCCGTACAGACCCGGAGGCGCCGAAACACAAGGGCATCAGCTTTCTGCTCGCCGACATGAAGACGCCCAGCATCACCGTGCGCCCGCTCGTCAACCTGCCGGGCAAGCATGAATTTAACGAGGTGTATTTCGAGGACGTGCGCGTTCCGCGCCGCAATCTCGTCGGGCAGGAGAACAACGGCTGGTACGTGGCGATGACACTGCTCGACTTCGAGCGCTCGTCGGTCGGCGTCTCCGCTTCGGGGCGGCGCACGATCGAAGATTTGACCGCCTTCGCGCGCGAGCAGGGCGGCGTGGACCCGATCACGCGCCACAAGCTGGCCGAGCTCGAGATCGAGATCGAAGTCGCGCGGATGATGAGCTACCGCGTCGCCTGGATGCAGCAGAGCGGTCTGCATCCGAGCTACGAGGCGAGCATGGTCAAAGTCTTCGCCACGGAGATGATGCAGCGGCTGTACAACGTCGGACTCAACCTGCTGCGCGGCTACGGCCAGCTTACGCCGGACTCGAAGTGGGCGCCGCTGCTCGGACGCGTCGAACAAGGCTATCTCTGGAACGTGGCGCCGACGATCTACAGCGGCTCGAACGAGATCCAGCGCAACATCATCGCCACGCGCGGCCTCGGCCTGCCGCGTTGAACGAGCCGCCTGAGCGCGGGCGCCTGCCCTACCTCGAAGAGCCGCCGCGCCGCACGCCGATCGTCGCCGAGGCCGACGTGCTGGTGGCAGGCGGGGGCGCGGCCGGCGTGGCGGCTGCCGTGGCGGCGGCCAGAAACGGCGCCCGCACGATACTGGTGGAGCGCTACGGCTACGCGGGCGGCCTCGCCACGGGCGGCCTGATCATCCTCCTGCTCACGCTGGACGACGGCCGCGGGCAGCAGGTCACCGCCGGGCTCTGCCAGGAGCTGGTGGACCGCCTTGACGTCGCCGGCGCAGCGTATTATCCGCCGCGCGGCCAATGGGGCTCTGACGACCCGGCGCTCGTCGAGCATTGCCGGCGCTGGGGACTGGTCTGGGGCTCGCCGCCACATACCGTGCGCTACTCCGTCGCCTACGACCCCGAGGCGTTCAAGCGCTGCGCCGACGACCTGCTGCAGGAGGCGGGCGTCGAGCTGCGCTATCACACCTGGGCGGCTGAGGCCCTGGTTGACGACGACACGATCTCGCACGTGATCGTGCAGAGCAAGGCCGGCCGCGGCGCGATTCGCACGCGCATGGTGATCGACGCCACCGGCGACGGCGATCTCTTCGCCTCGGCCGGTGAGCCCTTCGAGCTGGAGCGCGTCCACCCGTGGCTCTGGTTTCGCATGGCGAACGTCGATACGGCACACATGCAGGGCTCCGGCCGCGATGTCGGCTATCAGACGCTCGGCGAGGGCCATGTGCTCATTCCCTGGGGTGGGCAGGGGCGCATCGACCGGCGCATCGACGCGACTGACCCGCTCGAGCTGACGCACGCCGAGGTCGAGTGCCGCCGGCTGGCCGAACGGGAGGCGCGGCGGCTGATCCAGACGGAGCCGGGCTTCGAGCACGCCTACCTGACGGACGTTGCCACCCAGCTCGGCATCACCGAATCGCGGCGCTTGCTCGGCCGGCGCGTGCTCGGACGCGAGCAGATCGACGTCCGCTTCCCGGACACGGTCGCCCGCTGCGGCCACTGGACGAAGTACGGCGCCGTCTACGACATTCCCTACGGCTGCCTGCTGCCGCCGCGCATCAGCAACTTGCTTGTCGCCGGCCGCTGCATCTCCGTCGATCACCGTGCTCACCACGCGACGAAGGAGATTCCGCCCTGTTTCGCCACCGGCGAAGCAGCCGGCACGGCCGCGGCGCTCGCAGCCCGCGCCGGCCTCAGCGCGCCGGCGGTCGGCGTCATCGAACTGCGCCGGCAGCTCACGCGGCAGGGCGCGATCGTATGAGTTCAATCGTAGAAGTTCATATAAGTTCAGATGAGGGCAGGGACCACGGGCGCCCTGGAACTCTCTGCCTGCGCCGGTGAGCAGAACCGCCGTTGTCCGCGTCCAAGAAATCGCCTGAACGCTTGACGAGAGCCTGTATGATGATTCTCGCAACACAAGCGCAATGGCAGTGAGAGAAGGAGCGAGATCGTGGCAGATGGTGTGCAGGGCCAGTTGGTCATGTCCAGCGACGGCAAGGTCTTCGAGATGCCCGTGGACCAGCTAGCGGGGCACGAGGTCAGCCAGAGCCGGCTGCAGGAGCTGGTCAACTGGGCCAGGTTGCAGAACGCCGCGACCGAAGAGGTTTCCGGCTACTACTATGTGCGTCCGGGCGACACGATGTGGGGTCTGGCGCAGCGCTACTACGGCGACGGCAGCCTCTGGCCGCTGATCTGGCTCGCCAACGCGGGCACCAACCCGAACCCGAACCTGATCTTCGCCGGCCAGCAGTTGAGCATTCCCATCTAAACGCCGCTTCCACCTGGCCGCGTTCCTCCACGTCTTCAAAACGTCGGGTCCAGCCTCCGTTGCGGGGCTGGACCCGTTTATATGCCCGGCCCAATCACGCCCAGTGCTGCGTCAGTTGGTCGAGAGCGTGCGCAGGTAATTGACCAGATCCCAGCGTTGCCGATCGTCGAGCTGCCCTTTCCACGCCGGCATGGCGGTGCCGGGGATGCCGTTGGTGATCCAGTCGAAAAGCTGGTAGTCGGGATGCAGCCCGGCATGAACGGTCAGGTCGAACGGCTTCGGGTTGAGCAACGCCGCATCGGGGCCGTCGCCGTGGCCGCTGATGCCGTGGCAGCGTGCGCAGTTCTCAGCGTACAGCGCCGCCCCGGAGCGCAGCGAGCGTTCATCGCCGGGCACCGGGTTGGTCAGCACGGGCGCGTTGCCCGCGGTGCTATGGCTGTGCACGGCGAAAAAGAGCATCGCCCCGCCGGTCATGGCCAGCGCGGCCAGCGAAGTGCCCGCCAGCCCCGGCGCGCGGCCGAGCCGGGCAAGCGGGCGTCGCGCCCGGTAGAGCACGATGCCGGCGAACACCAGCACAAAGCCAAGCGCCTGATCGGCGCTGATGCCGCGGCCGGGGAAGGCCCAGATGTCGCGCTTGCCGGCCGGAGAGGCGAGAGCGAGGCCAGCCACGTTCGGCACCTCGACCGTGAAATCGCCGTTGACGTCATCGTGGCCTGCACGTCGCACGTTGACCGTGATCTGCCAGCGTCCGAAGCTGCTGAGATTGGCGACGGACGCCGCGTAGACCCCGCCGCCCTGCGGCTGCGCGTCGATGCTCGATGGGCCGAGTTGCGCATCGGGCGGCTGGAAGCGGAACTGGACACGCGAGACGTTGCCCAGGTCCGGCCCGCTGAGCAAGACGCGCAGATCGTTTTCGCCAGGTCGGTTGGGCGAGACCGTGAGCGCGGCGCTGAGATCGCCGGCGGGCGCGGTGTTGCGGTAGACCGAGCTGGCGTTGGCGCCTGGCTGCAGCCGCGCCAGCCGGCCGGCCGCGGCATCGCGCGCCGGCACAAGCCAGACCAGGGCGCCGGTGACGCAGACGATCGCCACGCCGAGCGCCGCCTCGGCCAGCATCGCCCGGCGCAGCGCCGGCGCGTCCGCTCCAGCGGCATGGCCGGCGACGAGCGCGCGACGCAGGCGCGGCGCCAACCAGACGGCGTTCAGCAGCGCGACGGCGAACATGGTGCCCGCCAGAGCAAGCTTGACGATCAGTGTCTTGCCGTAGCTGGTCGTGCCCAGGTTGCGCGGCGAGGCGACCTCAACCGTGGCATTGAACAGGCCGGTGAGGATCAACGCCGCCACGCTCAGCGCCGCCAACGACGAAAAGCGACCGAGCGCATCGGCCACGAAGGAGCCGGGCATCGCGGCCGACGTGCGGCGCAGATCCAGCAAGAGCCAGGGAAGCTGCACTAACGATCCCACCCACACGGACGCGGACAGCAGATGCACGAAGTCCGACGGCACAGCCCAGCCGGCGCCCGCGCGCGCCGCGCCGTGGCTCGCCAGCGACATCGTTGTCAGCGCCGCCAGCGCCGCGAGCCACGTCGCCCACCAGCGCCAGGCAGGCGTACGCTGCGCGGCTCGGCCACGTGCAAGCGATTTCGCCGCGATCAGCGCGGCAAGGGCGGCGGCGAGGCGCAGCAGCGCTAGCCAGCCAACACGGGCCTGAACGGCATCGGCAAGCTGGTCCGGCCCGCCGAGCTGACCCGCCTGGCGCAGCAACCCTGCCGCGCTCGCAGCCGCGACGACCGCGCCGCTCCAGACGATCAGCAGCGCAGCGCGGCGCAGCGCCGGCATAGGCCGGGCAGCAGCGGTCGCAGCGCTGCTGTTACGCTGGTCGGCGGCCGGCCGCAGCACGAACAGGGCCAGCGTGGCGCCGCCCGTCATCCCCATCAGCGCCAGCAACAGCAGCGCACGCAGGGCGCTGTCGAGCGGCGGCGGACCGGGGTCGAGCGAGGGCGTGCTGGCCGCGGCCGGCGAGCCGCTCGGGGCGCTGCCGTCCGGGTTGAGCAGCACGAACGGGAACGAGCCCTGCAGACGATGCCCATCGACCGCGGACACCGTCGTCCAGGAGACGACAAAGAAGCCGGGCTGCAGCGACGGCAGCGCGAGATCCATCTCCGTCGGATCGCCGGTGAAGATCGCGCCGCCGGCCTTGACGGCGGCGCCGGCGTCGTCGAGCACGCGCAGGCCGCTGCCGTGCCGGTCGAGCGCCTCGCTGAAGAAGAGCTGAACTGACGCGGGCGAACTCTGCAGCCGCGCGTTCTGGGCGGGAGATGAGCGCAGCAGCACGGCGTGCGCGTTTGCCGTGCCGGCGTCTGCGGCGCCGAGTGCGATCGACAGCAGTGTCGCGGCGAAGAGCGCGGCGACGGTTGCACAGAGACGCGGGCGCACCTTCACAGGCTCATTGGCGCGCAACGCGTGTGCGCGAAGCAACCGCGGCCGATCCGATACTATAGCTGCGGCCCCGCCTAACCGTTCTGCACAGGTGGCACCGATGCATCTCCGCGTACCTTTCCTGTTGCGACGCCTCGCCCCGATCGTCGCGTCGATCGCCATCGCCTGCCTCGTGATCGCCCCGGACGCCGCCCTCGCGCACGCGCCCATCTTTCTCGGCGACGGCTCGACCACGCCGGACGAGGCGATGCCGCTCGGCGATCCGAGCAGCCCCGGCCTGATCTACGGCACGCTGCAGCCGGGCGGCGCACAGTACGTCAGCTTCGCGATCGACGCCAGCACGCCGTTTCACGCGATGGTCCTGCGCGCCCTGCGCAGCGACGCGCTCAATCCCGGCCTCGCCATCGTCGGCCCTGGGCTTGGCGACCCGAGCGCGGCGCCGTTTGCCGTCCCCGACGGCGATGGCGTGCTGCTGCTGACGCCGCCTGCGCAGGCCGTGCCGATTTTCATCGCCGACCTCGGGCTGCGCTTCATCGCCGGGGCCGGCTTCGACGGCGACATGCCCCAGACGGGCAGCTACTTTCTCGTGATCTACAGCGCCGACGGCAACGGCGGCGACTACTCGGTCGGCACGGGGTACGGCGCGTGAGCTACCGGGCCGGCGGCTGCGCAGGGGCGGCGGGGCGCTGGTTATTGGCGTTGGCCGTGCTGCTCTGCCTGTTGGGCGGCCGGCACGCCGGCGTGCGGGCACAGGCGGCCGTGCACGGACGCGTCCTCGTCGCCGATGGCCATGTGCTGCGCCTGCTCGACCTCGACGCCGGCAACGAGCGCGACCTGCTTACGCTCTCGTCAAACGATTTCGTCTACTCGCCCGTCTGGCTGCCCGACGGCCACGGTTTCGTCTACACCGTCCAGCACGTCTTCACCGGCGATCCGAACAGCGACTACGGCACCGACATCTGGCTTGGCGACACAGGCGGCGGCAGCCATCCGATCTGGACACACGACGCCAAAGGCGCGGACATCGACGGTCTGGCGCTCTCCGGGGACGGGCGCTCGCTGCTCTTCGGCTACACCCGCACGGACATCGCCGCCGACGGCTCGCTGCTCGATCAGGTGATTCGCGTCGATGCGCTCGACATGCAGGCGGGAGTCGCCCGCCCGTTCGCTGACGGCGGCCTCGATCCTGCGCGGGCGCCGGACGGCAGCGCGGTCGCCTACATGGACGTATCCGGCGCGGACGGCGATACCGACCTTTGGCTGCGCGACGGCGACGGCTCGCATCCACGGCTGCTGCTGGCGGCCAGCCCCGGCTTCCTTGCGCTGTTCTCACCGCGCTTCTCTCCGGACGGACGCACGATTCTGCTCAGTGCCGCACCCGATCCCGCAGCGGCAAGCGAAGGCGCCTGCTGCGCCTCGCTCGCCTGGGCGCATGGCTTCCCGCAGGACTTGTACACCCTGCCATCGAGCGGCGGCACGCCACGGCGGCTGACGACTCTCGGCGAAGATCAGCCGTCCGCCGCGTGGTCGAGCGACGGCCGCACAATCCTGTTCAATGGCACGACCGGGCTGTATCTCATCAATGCCGACGGCAGCGGTCTGGCGCGGATCGCCGACGGCTATCAGCACGCGCAGATCGCCTGGCTGGACCACTGAGCGGGCGCGATTGGCCGGATGTGCCCGGATGTGCCCGGATGTGCAATGTGCGCTCGCGCCCGCCGGGTGTACACTACGTCAAGAAGCACGCTGGCCACGTGGCCGCCCCTGCGCTCCGTTCGCAGCTCGATCCCAGCCCGGTGAATCCGATGGGTCGTGTCTTCAGGCTCCGGCTCCTACTTCTGATCGGCGGCGCCTGCGCCGGTCTGGCGATCGCCGCGGCGACGTTTGCCGCCGATACGCTGATCGGACTGGCAGCGGCGCTGGCGACGTTGCTGCTCGCCGCGCTGGCCACGTTCGCCGCCGCCGGCTGGCTGACTGCGTTGCGCGCCCACGGCCGGCAGCGCGAAGCCGAGCGCGACCTCGTCCGCGCCCGCGACGCGGCGGCGACGGCCGTGCTGCGTGATCCCCTCACAGGCTTGGGCAATTACCGCCTGTTCGAGGCGATGCTGCGTGCGGCCGTCGCCCGCGCGCAGCGCTACCGCGAGCCCCTCTCCGTGCTGCTGTTCGAGGTGAACGTCGCGGGAGACGCACACGCGGCCGGCCGCGCGGCGGCGCAGGAGCGGCTGCTGCGCTTCATCAGCGCCGTGCTCACCGCCAACGTGCGCGACGCGGACTTCAGCGCCCGCCTGAGCGACTCGATGTTCGGCATCGTGCTTGCCGACACTGATGCCGAGAGCGCGCTGGTCGTGCGCGAGCGCGTGCGCGCCGCGGCGCTGGGCCACTGGCCCGCCGGCGAATCGAGCTGGATGCTGGCGGGCGGCGCGGCCGCATACACCGCCGACTGCGGCCGCGTCGAAGACCTCCTGGCGGAGGCGAACCGCCGCCTGGCGCTGGAGCGCCGGCGCAGCCGCGCCGAACCCGAGCCCTGAGCGCGTACAATCGTTTCACGATCAGCGCAATGACCACGGGCGGCGCCTGAGGGCGGCCGCGGGAGGACGTATGAGCGTGCGCGTTGGCCTTGCCGTGGGCGGCTGGCCGTTCGGAGCCGCCGAAAGCAGCCGCTTCTGGGACTTTGTCGACAGCGCCGAGGCGCTCGGTTTCGATTCGCTCTGGCTCAGCGACCGGCTCGTCTCGACGGCGCCGATCCTTGAGCCGATCAGCGGGCTCGCGGCCGTGGCCGGGCGCACGCGTAAGCTGAAGTTCGGCATGAGCGTGGTCGTACTGCCGCTGCGCAACCCGGTGGTGCTGGCGAAAGAGATCGCGACGATCGACTTTCTCTCCAATGGCCGCATGTTGCCGGCATTCGGCATCGGCACGGAAGACGAGCGCGAGTACGAGGCGGCCGGCGTCGCCAAAGAGGAGCGCGCCGGCCGCACCGACGAGGCCGTCGCGCTGATGCGTCGCCTCTGGAGCGAGGAGCACGTCACGCACCACGGCCGCTATTACCACGTGAGCGACGTGACGATCGCGCCGCGGCCGGTACAGAACGCGTTGCCGGTCTGGTTCGGCGGGCGCAGCGAGGCCGCCTATCGCCGCGTCGGCCGCAGCGGTGACGGCTGGCTGGCGTCGTTTCTCACCACGGATGAGTTCGCGCAGGGCGCGGCCGCGATCCGCAGGCATGCCGCCGCGGCGAACCGCGCCATCGACGACGATCACTACGGCGTCATCCTCACTACCTGCGTGGCGCGCAGCAAAGACGAAGCGGCTGAACTCGCCGGGCCGTATCTGCGCCGCTTCCGGCCGGATGTCCCAACGGAAGCGGTCAGCATCTTCGGCACAGCGGAGGACTGCGCTCGCCGCATCGCTGCCTATTTGGAGGCCGGGGCGAGCAAGTTTGTGCTGCGTCCGGCCTGCCCGCCCGACCGGCTGCTCGACCAATTGGACGTGCTGGCCCGCAACGTTGCGCCGCGCTTCGACGGCACGATGGCGGCGGTTTAGGCCGTTCTTGCAAGAGCATTGCCAGAACGAGCAGCGAAACCAGCCCGAAGCGATTCTATAACAGCGGCTTTGCAGAGAACCGCGATGCAGCGGCCTTGCGGCGTCGGCGGCGGCTGAGTAGGGTAGTGCCGAAGTTCACAACCCACGGGAGGCGCTCCTGATGAGTTTGACCGTGGTGCGGTATCGGGAATCGCCTGTCTTCCCGAGCGCCGAAGTCGAAGTCACCACCCCTCAGGATGCGGTCACCCTGCTGCGGGCCTGGCAGCGCGCCTTTCCGTCGGAAACCAATCTCTTGCTGGACGAGGACCGCCAGCCGATTGCGCTGACGCAGCCCGTTGCCCAGCGGCGGCCGTAGCCGCTCGCTGTGGCGGCGGCTGCGCTGGCGACGCGGCGGTTCCGCCTCCGCGCGCCCGTTGCCTGAGCCCGCGCACATCGCCGCTGCCGGCCCGCCGGCCGCGCGTTGCGGCGGCTGCGGGCGCGAGCTTGAGCTGCGCAGTCCGCCGCCCGGCAGCATGTTGCAGCCCGTCTACCTCGGCGTCGTCTGCCGGCTCTGCGGCTGGATCGAGTGCAAGACCTGCAAGGGCTCTCCTTCCGACGCGCCCTGCACGGTGTGCGGCAGCCCGGTGACGCCGGCCTACGTGGACCTCTTCTCTGGCGCGTAGTCCGCACATCGCGTCCAATAATCAGCAAACGCAGCGTACAGGAGCCCGCATTTCATGGCGCAGATGCCCGCCCTCAGTCTGGTGGCCGTGGCGGGCCGCCGCGCCCGCACACTGGAACTCGCGCAGGAGATCGAGAGGCGGGGCTTCAGCGGCATCTACTCGCCCAGCCTCTCCGACGGCGTCGGGCTCTGCGAGGCGCTCGCGCTTTGCACGAAGCAGATCACCTTCGGCACCGCGATCGCCAACATCTACGCGCGCCACCCCTACGACTACGCCGGCAGCGCCGCGCTGATCCACGAGCTGAGCGGCGGGCGCTTCCGCTTCGGCATCGGCGTCAGTCACGGGCCGATGAACGAGCGGCTGGCTGTGCAGACCGGCAAGCCGTTGGCCGACATCCGCGACTTCACCGCGAGGTTGCGCGAGGCTGAAGCGCACAGCGGCCCGCTGCCGCCGCTCGTGCTCGCCACGCTGCGGCAGCGCATGGTGGAGCTGGCCGGCGAGATCGGCCAGGGTGCGGTCTGGGCGAACGCCGCGCGATCGCATATGGCCGCCTCGCTTCAGCACCTGCCGCGGGAGAAGCGGTCCGACCCGGACTTCATGATCGGCGATATGATCCCGACCTGTATCTCTGATGACCGCGAGGCCGCCGCGCGTCTCATGCGCCGCACGCTGGTGCTGTACGTCTCGCTGCCGAACTATCAGAACTACTGGATTGAAGCGGGCTACGCCGAGGAGATGCAGGCGATTCGCCGGGCGATCGCCGCCGGCGAACGCGACAAGCTGCCCGGCTTGATGAGCGACCGCTGGCTGCGCGACGTGACGCTGTTCGGCAGTGCGGCGGAGGTCCGCGACGGCCTCGAAGCCTGGTACGCCGCCGGCGTCAACACGCCGATTCTGGTGCCGTCGTCCACGGAAGGCGGCCAGGTCAAGGCGTTTGAGGAGCTGTTCGCGGCGTTTGCCTGACGCTGCCCTGGCGCCTCGGCCGCGGACGGTGAACTGTCGCAGGCGCGGGCGACGCTGAGCGATGGAGCAGGCACAGCCGCCGCAGACCGGCGACACACGCTGCTGGTTCACGCTACGCTGCGCCGTGAGCCCAGGAGGAGGCGGTGCTGACGTGACCGAGATTCAGAGCGACTACGTACTGGTCAACGGGGTACGTCTGCATTACCTGCGTGCGGGCCGCGGCCCGCGCGCGATCGTACTGACGCATGGCAACAGCCACTGCGGCGGTGTCTGGGCGCCGCTGATCGCCGCGCTTGGCGGCGAGCAGTTCACGGTCGTCGCCTGGGATCTGCCC
>Ga0102924_1000169_pt1 | contig 82447 bp, 74 predicted proteins | sample PaiPotPPM11metaG_FD_80116 | JGI IMG/M metagenome (GOLD analysis project Ga0102924, IMG submission 80116) | Iron sulfur acid spring bacterial and archeal communities from Banff, Canada, to study Microbial Dark Matter (Phase II) - Paint Pots PPM... ...
GCTGTCCTACCGTCTAGGTTCTGCACTCTCCTCCTCCTCTCAGCATGGCGCTGAAGTGCGCCACTCAGGCTCTCTCGTTCAGAGCGGCTACGGCCGCCTCCACCGCGCCGCCGACGTCGGCGGGGAACCCCTGGCTGCGCAGCGATTGACCGAGCGCGGTCAGGGCCACGACCGGTCCGATTGGGTAGGCTCCCGGACCCATGTGCCCGATTCGCGTCACCTTGCCGGCCAAATCTCCCTCGCCACCGGAAAGCATCACTCCCAGCTGGCTCCGGGCCTGCGCTCGCAACCGCGGTTCATCGATTCCGTTCGGGACCTTGAAGGCGGTCGCAGTGTCGGAGCAGATCGAGGGGTCGGCAGCCCAGAGGGAGAGGCCCAGCGCCGCTCCCCCCGTCCGGGTGGCATGAGCCGCCCGGGCGTGGCGAGCGCGGACCGCGGCCGGACCCTCCTCCAGATACTGATGCAGGCAAGAGGCCAGTGCCTGAATCTCGACCACGGAGGGGGTGAAGGGAAATGGGTGGCTCCTGCCGTCCGCATCTTTCCAATCGAGGATGCTGAGCACGGACGCCCTGGGCGCCTCGGGATTCGCCTGCATGTGCTCCCAGGCTTTGTCACTGACGTAGAGCAGGGACAGCCCGGGCGCCCCGCCCAGGCATTTATGCGGCCCCACCACGATCAGGTCGGCGTGCCATGCCAGTGGGTCAACGACCATGCCGCCGAAGGAGGAGACAGCATCTACCAGCAGCAGCGCTCCGGCGGCCGCGACCACGGGTCCAATCTCATGCACCGGGTTCATGGTCCCCGAGGGGGTCTCGCAATGAACCACGGTGACGATGGCCACGTCCGGTCTTGCCGCCAACGCCGACTCCACTTGGCTCGCGCTGATCGCCGAGTCATAGGCGACCTCGAGCTCGATCACCTCCTTGGCGTAGCGTCGCGCCCAGTACCCAAATCCCTTGCCGAAGATCCCGGAGACCAGGTTGAGGACGACGTCGCCCGGTGCGATGAGAGAGGCAGCCGCCGCTTCCAGCCCCAGGACCGCCTCGCCCTGGAGGATCACCGGTCGCTCCGGGGCTTCGAAGGCTTGCTGCAGCTGTCCGATCGTACTCGCGTATAGGTCGAGGAAGAGGGGATCGTGGTGGTAGGGCACACCCTTGCCGATGGCGGCGAGCGTCCTCGGGCTGGCCCCGGACGGGCCAGCCGAGAAGGTGAAAACAGGACCGAATTCGCCGTAGTCCGGGCTCACCCTTGACTCACTCATCTACCACTTTTGTCCACGACTTGACAGTCGACTAGGACTCAATAGCTTTGCGGGTTGCCACCAGTTTGCGGGCACGCTCCATGCGCAGTGCCTGAGCCTCGTCAGGGGTATAGCTGAAGAGTCCCTTCCCTGTCTTCATGCCCAGCTCTGAACGTCGCACTCGGCTGGTGATGGTCTCGCTGACATCCTGTCGAGCTTCGAGGTCACGGTTGAGATAGCTCGCCACCGCGCTGTAGATGTCCAGGCCGGCCACGTCCAGCAGCTGCAGAGGCGGAATCACGGCCAACTTGAATCCGATTCCCCACTGCACGCAGGTGTCCAACTCTTCCTCCGACACTACGCCCTGATCCACCAGGGAAAGGCATTCACGCATGATGGCGTAGAGAACCCGGTTCTCAACGAACCCGGGGACGTCTTTCAGCACCCGCACCGGAATCAGTCCCAGTCCGAGAACGATCGACCGAAGCTTCTCGACCACGTCTGGGCTGGTCTTGGCTCCGGCGATTATCTCGATCACGGGAATCACGTGCGGTGGATTGGACCAGTGCATGCCGACGACCCGACTCGGATCGGCAACTGACTCTTGGATCTTGGTAATGGGAATCCCAGAGGTATTGCTGGCCAGAATCGCGTGAGCGGGAGCGTGCTTGTCTAGGTCCGCAAATACTTTGGCTTTGGTGTCTGCATTCTCGGGGACAGCCTCGATCACCAGGTCGACACCAGCGACTGCCTCCGCCAGGTCGTCGAAGACGGTCACGGTGCCGCGTTCGGCCGCCGCCTTACCGCCGATGCGCTCCAAGACTCCATACGCAACCTCGGCGTCGGCAGGTGTGCGCTCTCGAGCCTCAGGGCTGGTATCGAAAACTCGTACCTCGAAGCCGCCCCTGGACAGCGTCGCGACGATTCCAGGGCCCATCGTGCCGCTTCCGACGAGTGCCGCCTTGGTCATTTGCTCTTCTCCTTCATTCACAATCGATCTGATTACTTTTTGATTACCGCTCGCCCTGTCGTCATCGCCTGCCGGGTCTCTATCTCGTCCAGCTGGCCCGCCTAGCTGTAGTAGGAGGGCGCCAGCTGCCATCCCCTGTAACTTTCGGCGTCGTGGGAATAGAAGAGCTCGGCATCGTTCTCCTCGGCCACTTCCTCCAGGCGCCGCATTGAGGCGATGCTCGCCACCGGATCCAGGTGGAAGCCGGCGATGATCTTCTTCTCCAGACTCTGCTTGGTGTAGACGGCGTCACCAGTGAAGAGCATCGGACGCCGACGGGGCAGGCTCACCAACAGACTGACGTGGCCAGCGGTGTGGCCGGGAGTCTCCAGGATCTTGATGCCCTTGGCGATTTCGGTGTCGCCGGAGATCAACTCGTACCGCGGTCCGATCTCGTCGAAGCTCATGTCCGAATAGCCGAGACGTTCGAAGGGCTGGTGATTGTGACTCTGCTCAAGCTCCTTGCGGTGGGCGATCGTGGTGGCCTGGGGCAGGTGCTTGTTTCCGCCTACGTGGTCGAAGTGATAGTGCGAGTTGATCACATGGGTGACTTCGCCAGGGTCCACTCCGATCTGGCGCAGCTGCCCGGGAATGGTTTGCTGGGGAGACTGCTCCGGCTTCTCGAAGGGCAGAACCTTCTTCACGTGCTCCAAGTCGTAGCCGGTGTCGAAGAGAAACTTTCCCTCGGGATGGTCCACCAGCACGCTGTAGCAGGGGAATCGAACCTCCCCCCCGGGGCCGACGTTCCAGTAGAGATGGTAGCCATCAATTACCAGCGTGCCTCCGTCGAGCAGGTAGACGCGTGTCTCGCCAGGATTGCTCATGAGTTACCTCCCCAATCTTCCGCATCCTTGCCGGTGCTTCCGGAGCGACGCCTGCGCGAACCCGCCCTCCCCAGGATCCAACCCAGACCCAACAACGCCACGCCTGCCAAGACCGGCAGCGCGCGCCGGCCGATCGTACGCATCAGGATCGGCCCCAGGTTCAGAACCTCTGGTTCCTCGCGCCCGCTGGGAGTCCCGGGGTCCTGGGTGGGGCTGGCCGAGGCCGGCTGGGTCAAGTCCGCAGCCAACCGAACGGAGAATTCTTGGACCAACCGCTGAGCCACGTCGTTGATCACCCCCGCCCCCAATTGAGCCGGCCTCCCTGAAACCGCCAGGTCTACGTCCACCGACACCGCCGAGCCTCCCTCGCTGGGGTTGAGCACCGTTACCACCGTGGCGTTGGCCATGCCCGCGCCCCGGGTTTCTCGTCCTCGGGCCTCGATGACCACCCTCCGGCTGGTCTCATCTCGCTCGGCGAACCGCGCGACGCCCCGGTACTCCACCGACATCGGTCCGAGTTTGACCCGTACCGAGCCCCGATACTCGTCACCCTCGCCGCCCTCGAGCGTCGCCCCGGGGAACAATCTGGCAACCCGCTCCAGGTCGAGGAGGACTTCCCACGCTAGAGGTACCGGGGCGGGGACGGAGAAGTTGCTGGTCAGTCTCACTGCTTCAACTCCGGCGCATCCAAGTCGTCAACCCTGCGCTCTCCCGAACGCCGCCCGCAGTGCCCGATAGACCAAGACCTCCACCATGTGAGATCTGTATTCAGCCGACTCGGGACCGGGCAGAGGATGGGTAGCGGCGGCGGCCTCCTGTGCGCATGGCCGGGCGGCGTCATCAAAATCGCTCTCGCTCTTTCCCAAAAGCTGATCAGCAACATCGCAGGCCGCCGCCACCGGCCCGACGCAGCCGATCGCCACCCGAGCGCCGCTGACGGTGCGGTTCCTGACTTGCACCATCGCCGTGACCGTCACCGCGGGTCGCTCGTGGAGTTTCAGGCGCATGTGAGACAGTCCCGAGCCGGAGGGAAGAGACGGTATCTCGACTCCCAGCAACAGGTCCTCGTGTCCCAACACCGTCTCATACGCATCAGAACCGAAATCAGCCGCCGCCACCCGCACCTGATCTCCGCGAATCTGACAGGCCACCTCGGCGCCGGCAGCGATCAGAAAGGTTGCAGGATCGGAATGAGGATCTGCAAAGCAGAGATTGCCGCCGATGGTGCCCACCGAGCGCACCCGGGGATTGGCTACATGGGAGATCATCTCTGCCAACTCTGGCAACGCCGACCTGACCTCAGGCGAGCACTCGATCTCGTGATGCCGGGTCGTAGCTCCGATCCAGACACTGTTGCTCCGACGCTCGATCCCGTGCAGCTCAAGCACTCCCTTGATATCAACCAGATGCGGGTAATTGGCGAGCCCAAGCTTCATCGCCAAGAGCAGCTCGGTGCCGCCACAATAGACGGCGGCATCGCTACCCAGGTCAGCGAGCATGAGTGATGTGTCAGCAACCGTTTTGGGACGGTGAATCTCGAATGCTGGGAGCTTCACCTGCAATCACCTCGCCCGTGCGCGACTCGTTTGCGCTGAATATTCGCCCCGAGCCGCAGCCACCGGCTCACAGATGGGATCCGCCTGATTGCTCTCGCTCTAGCTCACCAATGCGCCGCCATACCCGCTCGGGAGTGAGAGGCAGCTCGCGCATCGGCACTCCCGCATCGGCTAGCGCCCCCACGATCGCCGACACGATTCCGGCGAAAGCCCCCTCGCCGCAGCCCTTGGCGCCGAAAGGGCCTGGACCATCCTCGTTTTCGACGATGACCGTGGTCATGGTCCCGGGGACGTCTTCAAAAGAGGGAATGCGATAGTCGAGCAGGGTGTCGTTGAGCAGCATCCCTTCATCGGAATAGCGCATCTCCTCGAAGAGGGCGTTGCCGATCCCCTGCAAGGTGGCGCCCTCGTCCTGGCGCTCGATAAGTTGAGGGTTGATCGCCTTCCCCACGTCCGCGATAGTGGCCGTCCTCAGCACCCTCACGATCCCGGTCTCGCGGTCAACCGCAACCTCCGCCGCCGCCACGCAGACCTCCCAAAAGACCGGACCCTCGGCATAGGAGCCGGTGCCTCCCTCGGGCTGTACCCGGCCTTGGCCGATCAGCTCTCCTCCGGCAAAACCAAACCGCGCCTGTACCAACTGTTCGTAGCTCAACCAGCGATCGCCGTTGCCGATGCCGCCGCCCCGGACCTGCAGATCCAGCTGCGGCAGCTGCAGCTCGTGTGCGGCTGTCTCGAGCAAACCCTTCAGGACATCACGCGCGGCCAGCTCAACCGCCTTCCCGGCGAGGGTTGTCGAACGGCTGGCGCCGGTGGACCTGTCGTAGGGAGTGAATCTGGTGTCGGCGCCACGGACCACGACCCGCTCGGGAGCCAAGCCCAGCACCTGGGCGGCGATCTGGGCCATCACGGTTCTCGCCCCCTGACCTACCTCGGTCGTACCCACCAGAACCGTGACCCCGCCATCGGCGCCTAGGCGTACGGTCGCGCCGGATACCGGGTGCGCCCCCGCGGCCAGCAGACCTACGGAGATGCCGACGCCGGTGTCCGGCGCTCGCTTGCTACCCCAGTCGATCGCCGCCGCGACCCGCTCGATGTCCCCCACCAGCTCTGCGTCCAAGGGCTTGGCGCCGGGGCGCACCATACCGCCGGGCGGAAGCAGGTTGCGGCGCCGGATGTCCAGGGCGTCCAGATTCAGTCGGCGCGCCACTTCGTCCACCTGCAACTCACCGATCCACTGCAAGTGGAGCGCGCCGAAGGCTCGGTACGAGCCAGCCGGGGCGGTGTTGGTGTAAACGCAATAACCCTTGACTCGGCTAGCCGCCCAACGGTAGGGGCCGGGTGCGGCATCTCCGGCGGTAGCCGTTACTCGCGGGCCGTTGTCAGCGTAGGCACCGGTGTCCATCCAGAAATCGGCCTCCCGAGCCAGCAGGGTGCCGTCGTTACGGGCGGCAGTGCGCATCCGGCAGAGCATGTTGTGCCGGCGGGTGGTGACCATCGACTCATCGACGCGATTCGCAACCCGCACTGGTCGTCCCGCCTTGCGCGACATCGCCACCGCGATGGGTTCCATTTTGGTGTAGGACTTGCTGCCAAATCCGCCGCCCAGGAATGGAACGATGACCTGGACCTGGTCGAGCGCCACGTTGAAGAGCTCCGAGATCTCTTGGCGCACCAGGAAGGGGTGTTGGCAAGATGCCCAGAGGGTGATGTCCTGGCCCTGGTGGTCCGCCACCACGGTGTGGGTTTCCATCGCGTACTGGTAGACCGCGGGAAACCGATACTCGCCCTCGATCACAATATCCGCCTCAGCAAATACGGCCGCGACATCTCCGTAATCGAAGCCGTAGGTGTAGCAGATGTTGCCGTCCAGACTTGGTAGCTTTCCCAGACCGTGGGCCAGTCCGGGCCTCGCCGCGGTGGTGTGTACCTGTTCCGCGCCAGGCTCAAGCGCCGACTCCAGTGAGGCCAGAACCGGAAGCGGTTCATAGCCGACGTCGATAAAGCTGAGCGCTTCTTCGGCAATCTCTTGGGTTTCGGCGGCGACGACCGCTACTGGTTCTCCGGCGAACCTCACCATATCCAGCGCGATGATCGGGCGATCGCGCAGGGCGTGGCCATAGAAGGGATTCATGTCACTGAGATCCGCACCAGTTAGCACCGCCCGCACTCCCGGGCGAGCCTCTGCCGCGGACGCGTCAACAAAGGTGAGCCGGGCCCGCGCGAATGGACTTCGCAGCACAGCACCGTAGAGCATGCCCGGAACTCGGAGGTCACCGGTGAATTGCGCTTTGCCTGACAGCTTCTCGCGGCCGTCAGCGCGGGGCGCACGCTGTCCCACGGCATCGACGACCGGCCCAGACGCGGCGGCGGCCGCGACTCCACGCTCGCTCACGGGTGGCTTGCCTCGGCGACTCCCAGGGTCTCGCAGGCAGCGTCGAGAACGGACTGGTAGCCGGTGCAGCGGCAGAGGTTGCCGCTGAGCGCTTGTCGTACCTCGTCGCGCGAGAGCTCGCCTTCCTGATCCCCAAGCGCCTTGATCGTGAGGATCATCCCGGCGGTGCAGAACCCACACTGCAGTGCCGCGTGCTTCATGAATGCCGCCGACACCCGCTCGTGGTACACGGACCCGACCACCCCCTCGATGGTCGTTACCTGGCGACCGCCGATGTCGGCCGCCAGGTGGCAGCAGGAGCTGACCGGCTGGCCGTCAATCAGCACCGTGCAGGTGCCGCACACCTGCACCTCACAGGACTGCTTGACGCCGGTGAGGCCCAGACGGTCGCGTAAGAAGTCGATCAGCAGCAGGTTGCTGGCGATGGTCCCGTTGAACACCCGGTCGTTGACAGTGCAGGAGAGCGTGATCTCACTCACCGGAGCCGCCCCGACCGGGACTCCCGGTCCAGCCGGCACCAGGCATCCCAGTATTCATCGAGAAAATCAGCCCGGTATTTGTTGGGGAAGATCGCGTCAGCCTCTGACTGCTCAATGGGGGCGAGCTCACCTATGGCGCTCGCGGCCCTCTGCAGCTGAGCCGCTCGCTCCAGGGTCACCGCCGCGAGCACGGCCCATCTGACGTCTTCCCCCACCACGAAGATCCCGTGATTGTGGAGAAGCAGGGCTCGCCTGCTGCCGAGGGTCGTTGCTACCGACCTGCCCTGCTCCGGGGTCGTCACCAGTCCCGCGGCCTCGTGGTGGCCCGGCACTCCGTCGTGGAACAGAACCGCGTCGTGGGAGAGGAATGCGAGTCCCGCCTTGGTCGCCCCCAGGGCCGTGGCGTAAAGCGGGTGGGTGTGAACCGCCGCCCCCACGTCGGGCCGCAGCCGATACGCCTCCAAGTGCATCACCGTCTCCAGGTGGGCCCCCGGTGACCGGTAGGCATCGGGGTCATCCAGGCGGACGGTGAGGACGTCCTCTTCGGTCACCTCCGCCAGCGCCTTTCCCTTCCGCTTGATGAAGACGTCAAGGGGGTCCGGTCCCCGGACGCTGACGTGGCCCAGGGTCAGGTCCTCATGGCCCCAGTGGGCCAGAATCCGGCAGGCGGTCGAGACCTGCTCCCGAGCTTCAGCCGCGGAGGTCGGCGGACGCCCGCTCAGCCTGGCGGTCCCGACCGGGCTCACGCGCGGGGATCTCGGCGCTCGGTGGGAGGGTAATCCGTTGAAGGGAAGGAGAAGACCATCACCAGGTCGTCTTTGCCCTCGTTCACCACGGTGTGCCACACCCGCGCCGGGATGTGGATCGCCTGTCCGGCCTTCACCTCTAAAGGTCCCTCCTCAAGCCGTATCACCCCCTGGCCGGAGACCACATAGGCGAGTTCCTCGACCGCGTGGGACAGGTCGGCGGCGACGAAGCCAGGCTTGAAAACTGAGTAGCCCATACAGGCGGAGTTGCCCTGAACCGTGTGCTCGGTGATCAGGACCCTGGACCAGCTGTCCATGGGCAGCTCGACCGCTTGGACCTGGTCCAGCGCGACCGTTTTGACCTCGCTCACAGCTGCCAGATTCCGTCCTTGACGATGTACTCGTCGGTGTCGAGGATCTGGATGGTGGCGTTCAGGCAAACGCCGTCCAGATGCAGCTTGCTGACGTTTTGGCCGCCGGGATAGCAGTTCTTGTTGTCCCCCAGGGCGAAGTGGACGGTGCCCTTGCGGCCCTTCTCCGAGGGCGAGCCCAGGGGGGCAAAGTCGCTGGTGCCGAAGGCGAATTCGCCCACCACCTTGGTGCCGTCAACCCCCTCGATCACGCTGCGCAGGCGCTCAGCCTCAGCCTTGCCCTCGATCGCCTGCCAGCGGCCGCCCTCGACCTGCCAGGTGATCGGCTGCTCCACGTGGCCAGGCACGCCGATCCCCAGCATGTTGCCGTCTACCACGATGCGACCGTTGGTCTGATCCTCGACCGCAGCGTAGGCGACCTCACCCCAGAGCGGAACCGGACCCATCATGGCCCCCTTGCCCTTCACCGGAACCACCGCCAGGGCGGGGCGAGCCTCAATGCTGACCTCGACGTCGGTACCGCCCGGGGAGGTCACCCGCACCCGGCGCTTGCCCTCGAGCCGGGCGATGGCGGCGTTGGCGTTGGCCATGGTCTGCTCGATGTCCTGAACCGATATCGCCCACTTGCCGAAGCCCTCTTCGATCGACCCGATTCGAGCGTTGCGGTCGACCGCCTCTCGCACCGCCGAGACATGGGCAAAGCGGTTGGCCCACTCCAAGTTGGTGACGATGATGATGGAGTCCGAGCTGACCATGGCGGTGTGCAGGTTGCGCGGAGGCGCCATGGGAAACAGGGTGTCCGCCAGGGCCCGGCGCACCTGGGTCCCGTTGTTGGCCACGATCGGCCAGCCGCCGCGCTCGGAGACGACTGTGGCCAGGAGCTCGGCCTCTCCCTTGCGCCGGTCGTCGGTGATTATGGTGACGACGTCGCCTTCCTTGACTTCGAAGCAGACGTCGACGATCAACTCTGCGGATTTGCGCATCTGCTCTTCGCTGCGAACCTCATCCGACATTGGAATCCTCCTATCCCGCGATGGTCGTCGCGTGACTGTCAGCCTTGAGCGCCGGCAGGACCTCATCGGCAAACCGTCTCACCTGGCCGAACTGGTCCAGGTCTGCGAACCGACATATGAAGTAGTCGACGCCCGCAGCGCTGAACTGCTGAAACCAGTCGAGGATGGTCTCGGGCTTGCCCACCGGGCCCCAGTTGCCAAGGTCAACCGACTTGCTCAGCTCTGGGTAGTAGCTGGAGATGTACTGACCGAAGGATTCCCGCGCATCCTCCTGCGACTCGCCGATGTTCATCGTCACCTGATAGGAGACGGTGAACCTGGAAAAGTCCTCGCCCAGCCGGTCCGCGGTTGCCCGCAGCATCGCCACCTGCTCAACCACCTCCTCGGGATGCTGGGCTCGGCAGCAGGTCATCCAGCCGTCACCTTGTCGGATGATGCGCTCGCAAGCACGCTGCATCTTTCGACTCGCCACCTCAGGATCCAAGTCTCCGGTGAGGCGGATGTTGGACACCACCCAGATCGGTGGCGGCTTCTGCAGGGGGGAGAAAGGGACCATCTCGGTGCCTGAGTAGAAGGACACATCGTCGTAGGTGTAGTACTTGCCACGGTAGGTCACCTTGCCCTCGGTCCAGAGTGCTCGCAGGATGTCGAGCCCCTCCTCGAAGGTAGTCGCCCGATCCGCGAAGTTGAGGTTGAGGGCCTCAAACTCTCGCCGCACCCCCTCCTCGGGATTGCCCATGCAGGCGCCGAGTATCGAGCGGCCCCCGCAGAGGTGGTCCAGGGTCGCCCATTCCAGCGCCAGGTAGAGCGGGTTGCGGGTGGGGGTGACCAGGCAGGCGGTGCCCAGCTTGACCCGAGACGTGCGCTGGGACAGCGCCGACAACAGGCTGAGCGGCTCGAGTCGCGGCTTCGAGAACAGACTGTCCCCGACCCACACCGAGTCAAAGCCCAGCTCCTCGACCACGGTGCCCAGGCTCAGGAGGTCGCTCAATCCGTATCCCGCGGCTAGCAGGGGCTCGCGGTTGTTGAGGTTGACGCCGAATTCCACTCGAACTCCCTTCCCCACTTCAGGGTTCTACGTGTCCCGGCCATCCCCCGGAGCTGGGCCAACCCCAGTTCCGACGGACGCCGCCGGGTATTTGCCTAGCTAACTACGACGTGGGCACTGACCCTCTTCACTTGCTCTTGAACCGGTAGTCCTGTGGGTAGATCTCAGCGAAGATCCCCTGAGGCACAACTCCGGTCAGATCGCTCTTGTACACGGTCAGCTGGTAGGCGCTGTTGGGCACCTCCAGCACCGGCAGGTCTTTGGCAACGTACTCCTCGTACTTGTAGAGGGCAGTGGTCTCTGCGCTTTGGTTGGGCGCGGTGTTGGATGCGGTGATGTCGGCGTCGGCGGTATGGCTGGAGTAGTAACCGTTATTCGCCGAAGCACCGGTGTAGAAGAGTTCCTCGCCTGTCGGCAGATAGTCGGGGAAATAGACCCAGGTGTCACCGGTGCTGTAGTTGGCGAGATCCCAGTTGTTGCAGGGGTTTGTAGAGGGATTGCAGCCATCGAAGACCTCGCTCGCCAGGTCTCCGTAGCTCTCGGAGTTGAGCGCCAGGTCGATTCCGGCCTGCGCCTTCATGGTCGACTGCATCGCGTCCATGATGTTGGTCAGCTGGACCGAGCCGGTCAGGAAGGAGATCTTGAAGCTGGCGTCCTGGCCCTGCTTGATTCCAGCGCCGCATTCGCCCGGTCCGGTCCCGGGCTTCGAGCAGAAGCTCTCACCCTTGGGCTTGACCGTCCATCCGTGCGACTTGAGCAATGAGACGGCCTTGGCGGGGTCGTAGGGATAGACCTGCCCCTTGGCCAAGAACGGGCTGACGTCGCCGTTGGAGGGGAATGTCGGGACCGGTCCGTTGTTGACGGTGCCGGTGCCGCCCATGAAGTCCTTGATGTACTGGGGCTGATTCACCAACGATTGCATCGCCTGGCGGAAGTAGAGCTGACTGAAGACTGGCCCGGTCTTGTCGCCGGTGAAGTTGTAGACGAAGAAGTCGATCCCCAGTACCGACCAGCGGTCGTAGCTGTAGCCCTCGTTCTTCTCGATTGATGCCTTCTGGCTCAGATCTTGAGTGGGGATGTAGCCGATGCTGACCTTGCCGGCACGCACCGCGTTGAACTCAGCTGAGTCGGAGGTGAAAGGGAGCTCCTCGAAGGCGCCGATCGCGGGCTTGGGAGATCCCGAATAGAGGGTGTTGGGTACCAGCTTGACGAAGCCGCTGGTGGTGAACTGGCTGAGTTTGAAGGGACCGTCGACCACCTTCCAGAGGGGATTGGTGTCGTAGGTGGCCAGATCCTGAGACTGCGTGTTCAAGAATTGGGCCACACCCAAGGCACCGCTGGTCGCCGTTCCCGGGTTGGTGGGAACGTAGGTCGCGGGAGAACTGCCGGATAGCGGTGTCCTGGCCTCGGCAGAGGCGTCGTAGTTCCCGATCGGTCCGGCCGAGGACAGCTCGTCCCATGACGCCGTGGGCAGCGGGTAGATCTGGCTCAGCTGGTCGTAAAGGAACCAGGTCGGGTTGTAGGAGCGGTTGAGATCGAAGACCACGGAATAGGTACCGGTCTGGGTGTAGCTGACCACGTTCTGAGGAAAACCTCCCGGCACCGAAGCCGCCCAGCCGGGTCCGGGAGCGGTGCTGGAGCCAATCGCCGGCGAATTGGGGTCGGTGACAGCGGTCAGTTGGTTGAGCCAGAAGAGCACGTCGCGGGCGGTGATCGGCGTTCCATTGGACCAGACCCAGTGCTTGAGGTTCACTGTAACCACGGTGTTGTTGCTGGAGAAAATGGGCGGCTTGGCGATGCTGAGCGCCTCGTTGAACACCGGCTTGCCGTTGTCACCGAACCAGTACAGCGGGAGGTAGAGCAGCTGGGAGAAATCGGAGAGGTTGGCATTGCTGAAGAAGTCATCCCCTTGCATCGGGATGATGTAGTACGGTGCCACCCCGGCCTGCTCCGCGAAGGTCACGGTCTTGGCCGAACTGGCGTTGGCCGCGGTGATGCCGCTGGCCCACGCGGTGGCCAACAGCCCCAGCGCGACCGCCACCCCCAGGACTCGCGTGGTCGATAGCTTGCCCTTGATCTTCAACTCGGTCGCCTCCCTCACTCGCCCGGGAGTCTGAGCTCCCGGGTGTCTTCGCCAGTCCCGCAACCACAGCGGCAGATGCCTCAGGTGGGATCGTGGCAATCCCTATCGTAGGCGCAACCGGCTCTCGGGTGCCCGTCAGCCGCCCACACCTACCCCCCTCAGGGAGACAGCTAGCCCACGGGGCCGACCCGCCGCTCATTAATAAGGAAGGGTTGCCGGACCCCGCCAGGCTGGCTTTGGGCTTCCGGCTGCCTAGTTTGGAAGCGCAAGGGCCCTCTCCGCCGGGAACTGCTCCGAGAAGGTTCTGGCAATGTCGATTCGGCGCGCAAACCAGACACGCCCCTGGTTCTGCGCGTAATCGATGAATCGAGCGAGAGCATCCGCACGGGCCGGATGCCCGGAGAAACGGGGATGGAGGCCGATCGACATCATGCGATTGACATCGTCGCCGTCATGAAGAAGCCGGTCAAGCTCGGCCTTGGCATACTCGAAGAAATGCTCTGGGCTCCCGTATCCCTGGGGAACCACGAAGCGACAATCGTTCACGACCAGGGAATATGGAGTAACCAGATGCGGCTTGCCGTCGACCACGGTCCAGTAGGGCAGATCGTCGTTGTAGCAGTCAAAGTCGTAGACAAATCCGCCTTCCTCAACCACCAGTTCCCGCGTGTTGGTGCTCATCTCGCGGCAATACCAACCCAGCGGGCGCTGACCGATGCTGGCCGTGATTGACTTGACGGCGCGCGCGATCGCCTCCCGCTCTTCGTCGCGGTTCATCTCAAAATGGTTGCTCCAGCGGTAACCGTGTCCGGCAACTTCGTCTCCCCGCTCCTTGAGCTTGCGGGCGACTTCGGGGTTGCGCTCTAGCGCGACCGCGGCCGCCACGCACGTGACCGGTATCCCAGCAGCGGCGAACACCCGGAACAAACGCCAGATTCCTGCGCGCGACCCGTACTCGTATGCCGATTCAATGGCCAAGTCGCGCTGTCCCTCGACCTTGAAGGGCAACTCATAGAACCCCTCGTTGACGTTGTCGCCCATGGCATAGGTCTTCTCGGAACCCTCCTCGTAGTTGACCACGATCTGGACCGCAACTCTGGCATCGTCCTGCCAGCGGATCTTGGGCGGATGCTCGCCATAACCGACCAGCTCACGAGGCGGTCCATCGACTGGCAAATCGTGGGTCGCAAAAAACTGCGGGTTCAGGGTTTCGGGCATCACTTATCTCCGATAGGTGGCGGATTGTTGGTCACGGTTGATTGGGGTGGGCCTGCCGGTATTCACTGGCCAGACTGCGAAGATGGCGATCGACGCCGCCCATAGCCTGGCCGGCAGGCAGGAAGCGCTTGGGAAACTTGGCAACGGAGGTGTAGTTGGTGTCACAGACATTAGCTAGAGGAGCGAGTACCGCTTGCGTCACCAACTGGTAGGCATCCATCTGCTCCAAGCCGTAGTCCTCCCCCAGCCAATGAACCAGATCACTCTGGGCGATCCGAAAGGCGTCCTCCAAAGGTCGGACCGAGCCCGCCGACATGATGTAATCAGCGCTCTCGATCCGAGGCCACGGACACCGCCGTCCCTTGATGAGTTCAACGGCGATCACAGTGTTCATGGCGGTCTCCACGGCGACCCCACAGGTTTCGCCCTCGCCCTGGCGTGCGTGGCCATCTCCAAGCGACAGCAGCCCGCCGGGGACGTTGACTCCGAGGTAGCAGGTGACGCCCGCCCGCATCTCGGGCGTGTCCATGTTGCCGCCAAACGCATCGGGAACCAACGCCGAGCGCACCTCGAGGTTGGCCGGCGCCACTCCCACCGTGCCATGCATTGGATCCATCGGCAGCTCGACGCTGAAGTCGCCCGACCGCGCCTGGAACCGGCAGGTCCTGCGCGCACGATCCAATCGCCAAATCCAGACGATCTCCGGAAGCGGTTGGTTCAGCATGGCCGTTAGATGGGTGGCGGTCAGGGCTCCGAAGAGAGGGACCGTGGTCGACGCGCCCCAATCGCGGGCGGGTTCAATGTCTATGAAATGGACAGCCAAGGTATCCCCGACCTCGGCGCCCTCCACATAGAAAGGTCCGGTCTGCGGGTTCAAGAACGGAAACTCACAAACCTCAGAGACCAGGTCTTGCTCGCTCCGGACCCTGCCGGCAAAGCAATCCTCTGTGAACAGTCTCAGAACCGCGCCCGGCCTGATGCGCGCCAGGGGCGGATTACCACCAAACGTCCACGCGTACTGACCGGCTTCCGGCTCGAATGAAAGAACCTCCAGACCACTCACATCAAAACCTCACTGCTCCTTGTCGCTGTGGCGCGCCCAGCCCTCGTAGTCGGCCCTCGACCCTTGGAGCTTACGACGCGGTTGGCGAGCGGATGATGCAGAAAAACTGGCAGGCAGGAAGCTTGCGAGTCGTCGGGACCTGGCCCATACCGGGGCTCTAAGTCACCTCTAAGCGCTTCCCGACGCTGGTAGGGCTACGATGCACCCATGCAAATGAAGTCTGATCGGCCCTCGTAGGAGGCCTGGGTTGATTTCTCTCTGGCTTATCTTTCGGCCGTTTTTCTTCGGCGGCTGGCTGCTGCTACTGATCGTCTTGCTGATGCTGGTCAGTCTGGGCATGCGCGTCTACATGTTCAGCCGGCAAAGGCGATACTTCAATGGTCAGGGCGGCGGAATGCGACGCGGACCGGAGCAGATCCTAGCCCGGCGTTTCGCCATGGGGGAGATCGATGAGGCGGAGTATCAGCGTCGGCTGGCCGCGCTGCGCAATCCCAGCGCTCCCACCAAGTAGCCGCCCTCGGCTGCGTTACTAGCTGAACGGCGTCCCGAAGTTCTCGGCCGACGCGATCTCGGAGAGCGGCTTGCGGTTCTTCTTGCCCTTGCCAAGGGCATGGCTTGGGTACCCGAAGGGTAGGACTGCCAGCACGGAGTAGTTGTCGGGCAGCCCGCACCAGCGACGAACCTCCTCCAGGTTGTTGAAGCCGGTCCAGTTGGACCCAACCCCCTCCGACCACGCCGTGAGGATCATGGACTGAATTGCGCGACTGGCATCCGAGACACCGAACCTGCTCTCGGATTCGTAGCCGACCACGATCGCCAATGGTGCGCCGGAGATGTACGGGCCGGTTTGGACCAGAGCGCCCAGCTCGCGCAGACGTTGAGCCTGCTGGACCACTACAAAGTGCCACGGCTGCCCATTCATCGAGCTGGCGGTCAGTCGGCCGGCCTCGACGATTCTTCGTACCAACTCTTCGGAGACCGGTTGGTCCTTGTACTCCCGGACCGCCAGCACGGTGCGCACGGTCTCGAACACATCATTTGCCATCGGTGCCTTCCTCCCAGCTCCAGATCTCTCGCCCCGCCCGCAGCCACTCATGGTCTCACTGCCTTCGACCTGCGTGCCGCCGTCAGCGCCCGGCGCGGGTCAGGCCGAGATCAGCTCACCGAACAGGTCGAGGTAGCGCCCCAGGTACACCGGTGCCAGGTACTCCCGGCCCACCCGCTGGTGGGCCCTCTTCCCCATCGCGCCAGCCCGTTTGCGGTCCCGGAGCAGTCTCGTCAGCGCGGCCCCACACTCCTCAAGGTCGCGGGGATCGTCGACCAGCAGGCCGGAGCGGCCCGCTTCGATCTGATCCTGGATACCGCCGAGCCGACTCCCCACGACGGGACGGGATTTCCACATCGCCTCCGCCACCGTGAGGCCGAAGCCTTCGGCGAGGCTCTTCTGTACCACCACCTCCGACCGGCGCTGCAGTGCGTTTACGGTGGCGGCATTCTGCTCCAGGTCATCCATGGGCAGGCAGGCCAGGTGCACGCGCCGCCTCATTTCGTCGCTGAGGTTCTCCCAGGCCGCCTTGACGGCTTGGAAGGTCTCCTTACCCTCGGGATCATCAGCCACCGCCTCCGGATCCGGCCCGGCCAGGACCAGATGAGCCCCCAACTCCTCCGGGACGTGATCGGTGAAGGCCTTCATCACGCCAGCCATGTCCTTGAGCGGATCCCAACGTGATATCTGGGTGATGATCGGGGCGGTGGCCGGGATCGGCCCACCCTCGATCATGCGGGCTGGCGTTGCGACCTTCGCCCGAGACCCATCCTGGCGTGTGAATTCCGCCTTGCCCTCCCTGGCGGAAGGGACGATCCGGGCCGCGTTGAGGATGGCGGCGACCGTCCTGCTCACCAATCTCTGGTTCTTGGGCGAGAAGGCATCGAGGCAGGGTGGGATCACCGCCACCCGCTCCTTGTCCAGGCCCTCCCAGGCGTATTGGGGCCGAGAGAAAGTGCAGACCTGGGCAGCTTTGGCATAGGGCAGGAGCGCCCGCCACGCGGTCCGAGTCAGCTTGTTCGGCTCATCTCTGCCGACGTGGCATGCCCAAACCACCACCGCACCAGCTTGGTCCAGCACCGGGGCCAGGCCCAGGGCCTGGGGGTCATGGAGAACGACCACGTCCCCCGGCCGCACCTGCTCGGTTATCGAGGCAGACTCGGCAGCGAGAGTCGCGTCGTAGGCGGCCATCTCAGCCCGGCCCAGCTTGCCGCCATCTCCAGGCGAGCCATGGAGGAGGTTGTGGATCCGCTTGGTCAGGTCGAAGAACTCCTGGTTGCCCTCGATCACAGCCCAGCGGGTGGTGATGCCTGCACCCACCAGATAGCAGAGCACCGACTGCAACATCTCCGCCACACCTCCTCCTTGGGCGGTCGAGTTGACGTGCCAGAGGGTGCGGCGCTCAAACAGACTCTGGCCCCGCTCCAGGGATCGGGAGAAGCGGGACCACTCCCGCTGTGCCATCAGACGGCGGAACTTGCCCGCCGCTAGTTCCGGAAGGTCGACTTCCTCCACGTCATCCTCCGTCGGGGCCAGCTCCGAGCCGATAGGCCTCACGGCGCCGGCTCACGAGCCAGGGGCGATTGCGGGCCTGGCCACCCTTATAACGAGGGTAGGTGCACCTAGTTCCACCTGAAGCCCGCGCGCGGCGCCCCGGTGGGTGGCGGACCAGATTGGTCTACCTGAATTTCGGGAGCACGTGCTCCTGACAGAACTGAAAAAGAAGCCCTCCTGCTCCTTGCCGACCTGGGTGACGTAGACCTCGGTGAACCCGGCGTCGAGGTAAGCCTGGATGGCGGCCACGTGCCGCTCCGGGTCCGGACCACAGACGATCTTCTCGCCTATCTCCTCCTCGGAGACCAACGATGAAGCCTGCTTGAAGTGGTGGGGTGTGGGCAGGACCTGGGCCAGTTCGCCCGGCAGGCCGTCGATGCGGCACATCTGGCCGCGAGCCCTGCCCGCTCAACTCTCAAAGCGCTGAGCCAGCCATTCGTGGACCTCGCCAATGCTGTGCGCGGCCACCGCGAGGTGTCCGTCGTGCTCGCGCAACTCTGCCTCCGCGCCCGGAATGTTGCCGGCGAGCCACCGGCCGTGCTCGATTGACACGAACTGGTCGTCCAGGCCGTGCCAAACCTTGACCGGGATCGAGATTGAAGCCGGATCAAAGCCCCAGGACGAGCGAAAGACTGCGATGTCGTCTTCGAGCCAGCCTTCATCGCCAGGCGCCAATCCAGTCCGGACTGCTCGATAAAGCCAGGCGCCGAACTCGCCGTGCAGTGCCTTCTGATCGCCAGGTGACTTGCCCATCGACCAGTGCTCGGCGAACTCCTCAAAGTTCCACGCTAGCAACTGCTCCCGCTGTTCCCGACCCTCCCGCTCCCACTCGGCTCGGTCCGCCAAAAACAGCTCGTAATCCTTCCGAGCCCCGTCGGACATCAGTGCAAAGGAGTCAAACCCAGGCGCGTCGGACGGAGCTGGCGAGCCGATCGTGGCCGCCGCCACAACCAGATCATCGAGCAAAGCCGCGCATGCGAGCGCATGCGGTCCGCCGCCAGAGAGGCCCCACACCGCGCATCGCTCGAACCCGACCGCTTCGCTGATTGTGCGGACGTCGCTTGCGCAATCAGCGATGCTGCGTCCGGGCCGGGGAGAAGACTCGCCATAACCAGGGCGGTCGTAGGCGAGCAGCGTCAGCCCCCGAGCAAGTGCGTCCTGCGCCCAGCGGTCGTACAACACCCCGGCGTTGGGCGACCCGACGTGCACGACAACCATGCGCTGGCCGTCGCCAACCACCTCCACGCGCAATCGACGCCCATCCGCAGTCTCGAGCTGCTCGATCTGCAAGTGTGCAGCCATGTTCACGCGTGATCATCTCAGTGGCCACGCCGTCAGACAAGCGGGCAACCCCGCGACGCATGACCGCCTAGCTCACCTGCCCTGTAGGCCGCTCAGACCCCGAAGCCGGGCGGGTACATCGGGGCAGTTCCTCCGGCCGGGGACGGAGCCTGTTCCTCGGCAATAACCGCATCCAGTCAAGCTCATCTTCATCAACCCCTCCGTTGCTTAGCGGCGGCTCTTGCCGCCGGACGTCATCTCCTCTTTTTTGTCGAGGCTCGGGGCTGCTCAGATCTCCCAACGTTACCCAGCGGTGGCAGGGTCTGGCGGCCTTCCAGAGCGGCCGCGAAGAGGTCGCCAACGGCCTCCGCCCTCTCAACAACTCGACTCAGGGTGAACTCGGCCGGATCCAGCCCCTCCAGCTCCTCCCACTCCAGCGGGGTAGACACTCGGCCACCGGGGAACGGGCGGGGCGAGTACACCGCGGCCAGAGTCTTTCCGATCACGTTCTGCGTGTAGTCGACTCGGATCTTGCTTTGGCGCCCCTTGACTGCCCAACTCTCGGTCAGCAGGGAAGGAGCCGCCTCGACCAGATGGTGGGCGAACTCGCCCACCCAATCCCTCACCTCGGCCTCCGGGGGTCTGCGCCGGATCGGCACGTAAATATGGAGGCCCTTCTGGCCGGTGGTCTTGACCACCGAGCGCAGCTTGAGGTGGTCGAGACCGGCCTTGACCATGTGCGCAACCTCCAGCACCTCGGCAAAGGTGGCGCCGGGGCTGGGATCGAGGTCGAAGACCGCCCAATCCGGTTGGGTTGGTCGATCACGCCGCGAATGCCAGGGGTGGATGTCGATCGCCCCCTGGTTGGCCGCCCAGGCCAGCGCGGCAGGCTCCTGGAACAGCGGGCAGATGGTCGGGGTACCCGGGGTCGCCTCCCATGTGGGGATCCAGGAGGGGGCACTCTCGGGCAGGGAGCGACGCCAGAACGACTTGCCGTCGATTCCGTCGGGGAAGACTTGCAAGACCACCGCCCGGTCCCGGAGGTGCGGCAGCAGGAAGCGCGAGATTCGAAGGTGGTAGGCAATCAGATCACGCTTGCTGATCCGGTCCTTGGGCCACATCAGCTTGTCCAGGTGGCTGACCTTGACCTGGCGCGGTCCGACCTCGAGCACCCCTCCGGCGCCTGGCATCTGGGCCAGCTGGTCGAGCGCGGCCTCGATCTCCGGCTCGGCATGGGGCGCGGTCGCCCGCGCTTGGGTGGAGCGGACCTTGAGAGCGGCGGCGCTGGCGATGCGCCTGACCTCCTGGTCTTTCAGCACCGGTGGCTCACGGATGCAGGACTTCGGCGGCACGTCGGGCCGGAGGCTCCGAAACGAGGGCTGCCGAAGCTTCTGCGCGGTCGTCCAGCCGGCGTGCTCCACCTCGCAAACCAGATCGGGCCGGGTCCAGACCACGTCGCGGTCCCGAGCTGTTATCGCTTTGAAGGGTGGGGTTTGTCGGCGGCGGGCTACGAGCTTTTTCTCCAGATCCAGCAGGAGCTCTTCGGTGAAGCCGGTGCCAACCCGACCTGCGTCCACCAGCTGGCCCTCCGCGTAGACGCCGAGCACCAGCGCTCCCAGCCGAGCCCGCCGGCCTTTGCCGGGAACGTATCCGCAGATGATGCAGTCCTGGGTAGGGCGGACCTTGAGCTTGAGCCAATCCCGGCTCCGCCGGCCCGGCTGGTAGGAGGAGCCGCTCCGCTTGGCGACGACTCCCTCGAGTCCCGCCTCGCGCACCTTGGCGTAGAAGGTCTCCCCCTCCTCCTCAACATGGTCCGCGTAGCGGACCACCCCACCGTCTCGGATCGCCGCGCGGAGAGCGCGCTTGCGCAGCTCTAGGGGCATCCGCATCAGGTCGCGTCCCTGGGCGAAGAGGAGGTCGAAGGCCATGAAAACGACCGGCTGCTCCTGGCTGGCCCGCTCGGCCTCCGCCGGTCTCAGCTGCATCCTGTGCTGGAGTCGCTCGAAGGAGGGGTGGCCATCGGGATCGAGAGCCACGATCTCGCCATCGATGAGGCAGTCGTCGGCATCCAGGAAACCCACCAGGTTCTGCAGCTCCGGATAACGGGCGGTCTCATCTCGACCCGACCTCCCCTGCACCGAAAGCTTGCCCCCCGTCCGCCTAACCACGGCGCGGACCCCGTCGTACTTCAACTCGAAGAGCCAGTCAGGGCTGCTGAAGGGGCGGTCGACCAGGGTGGCCAGCATCGGCGTGAGAGTGGCCGGGAGCTTTCCCTTGGGCGCCTCTTTTATCAGGGCCTCCAGGCCCCGCTGCTGCGGGGCCTGGTCGTCAAGGCCGTCGGCGGCGACCTGGTCCAGCCCTCGATCGGTCTTGACCGAGGTGTCGGGGAAGATCAAATCAGGATCCGCCGCTGCGTCGGCCTTCTTGATCAGAAGCCACTCGTCCTTCTTGCCGGATGCCCCGTGATCCATGCGGATCAGGCTGAAGCCGCCCTTCAGCTTTTGCCCGTTCAGCTCAAAGTCGAGATGGCCATCCCGGAGGCCCTCGGTCACCTGGCCCTTGGGGCCCTCGACCCAGGTGCGCTCGCCCATGTCCCAGAGCAGTACCGTGCCAGCACCGTAGCCGGACGGGATGACGCCTTCGAAATCCCCGTAGTCGATCGGGTGGTCCTCAACCTGCACCGCCAAACGCCGCTGCTTGGGATCCATCGAGGGGCCTTTGGGGACCGCCCAAGAGAGCAGCACCCCCGCGTGCTCGAGACGGAAGTCGTAATGAAGCCGGCTGGCCCGGTGGAGTTGGACGCAGAAGCGCCGTCCGTGAGGAAGCCGCTGCCACGATCCCTCCGGGCGGGCAGCCTTGGAGCCGCCAGTACCCGTTGGCTCAGGACTGCGGCTGAAGTCGCGCTTGCGCCGGTAGGCGCCAAGGCGGCTCCCCCCGTCGCTCGCGGTGCCCTCATCGCTCGTCCGTTGCTTTGAGCGTCTGCCATTGGCACCAGCGCGCGGGGGACGGCGGTCGGACATGTTCGGCCTCCAGAAGGAAGGAGTCGGCGACTGGCCAACAGGCGAGCCCCAGCAAGTGGGCGCTGCGGCTTAGATATAACGCAGATTGGAGCGCGTCTGGGTGGGCAATCATCTGCTCCAAGAGCACCCGGCGGCTCAGCAGGCGAAGTCCGCATCGAAGGGCCCGCTGTCGAACTGGGTCATCGCCATGGTCGTCCCAACGAAGGGACTCTGCTGGCAGCCGCCCTCTGCAGTGGCCAGCGAGCCGCCCACCGGAATCCAGTCCGAGCTCGCCACCAGGGGTCCGGCCGCAAGCGTTACCAAGCCGCCCGTGATCTGATCCCACTGAGGCGTGAAGGCGTAGACCCCAAGGTGCTCCACGCCGGCGAGTTGCAGTGCCGAGACCATGCCCTCCAGATCGACGGTGTTGAGCAGAGTCGAGTTCTGCCAGCTGTTGGTCGTCTCCACGTCCAACCAGAACGGGTAGGCGGCCGGCTGGGTGGGGAGGTGGTCTTGGCGAGCGGCCGTGCGGAGCCAGCGCACGTCGGCCTCCGCCTTCTGATAGCCGTATTCGAAGGCACAAGCCAAGGACACCTGACCCGCTCCGAATAGTCGCGCATATACCGCCGTCGGCAGGCAGTCTCCGTAGGGAGTGATCCCTGAGTTGGGCCAGTCGGCCACCTCCGCACCCAGATAGGAGTTACCCGGGTCCCCGGTGTTGAGGTAGACCGACACCTTGGGCTCAACGCTGGCGCCACTCGACTTGTAGGCCGCCCAGTTCAGCTCCTCCGCCAGGCACGGGTTGAGGGTGTTGGCCCGGCCGCCATTGAGGCCCACCACACCGAAGGCCTGTCCCAGAGGCAGAGCTCCGCCGCATTCGGTGTAGGAGACGTCGGCTCCGGCCGCGGCGGGAACCGAGTTGGGCTCGACGCCGCCCAACGGCCTTCCTAGAAACGTGGGGGCGGCCCGGGCTGAGGGGGAAATGCCGACCAGGAGCAGCGCAAGCAGGGCCGACGCGGCCAGAACTTTCCCCCCTCCCACCGTGCGGTCCATCAGCCGACCTCGAGTCAACCGCGGCGGGACTTCCGGCCGTCCATTGGAGCGGCGCGATCGGCGGCATTCTACCGCGACCACGAATCCGGCAGAACGGCCGGTAGGATCCCGGCGCGGCGTCCCAGCGTCGTGGCAGCCCCAGCCCTCCTCCGTTCCGAAGGCCCGGACGAGGGATGAGTGGGCCGGTCAAGCCGGCCCACTCATCTCACTCGCTCAGCCGAAGTCCTCGGCCAGGCGGGTCAGGTTGGGGTAGCCGAGGCCACTGGCGGGGTTGTAGAGATCGCCGGGGGTGCCGGTGTAGTAGATGTTGTCGTTGCCGCTGCCGCTCTGCTCCAGCGGAGTGAACGGCGAATTGGAGCTGGCGGCGAAGGAATAGATCGAGGAATTCCAGAAGCCCACCCGATGCCCCAGGTAGGAATCGATCACAGCCGTGCTGCCGTTGAGCTCGGGCGCCACGAAGCTGGTGCCTCCCCATCCGCCTTGGAGAGTGGGTTGCCCAATGGGCGCCCATGAAGGCTCATAGATGAGGTAGCCGCTGTAGGGATCGGCGTCGGTTGAGACGTCAGGCACTGCCCGGCCCGACCCGAAGCCGTGGCTGACCGACGGGGTGGGATTGAAGTTCCACTCTGTCGGCTCGACGATCCCATCGACGTTCTGGTAATCGGTTGGGGTCAGGTACTGGACCGCGCTGAAATCGCGGGTCCCGGCAAAGCGCGCCTGGTAGGAAGGTGTCGCCTCAATTTGGCTATAGCCGCCACCCCCTCCGACCACCAGTGACTCCGCCGCCGAGGCGAGCGAGGATCCGGTGATGGTGGCAGTGGGCTGCCAGAGGTAGTCCCAGCCCCAGGCCCGCTGCTCGGGGACGGTGACAGTGACCGTGCCATCCGGCCCGGTCAGGGTTCCGGTCCAGGGCAGGGTGGTCCCACCACCCGCAGTGATGTAGGGACTGTCACCCGAGGTATCGACGGACAGGTTGGTGGTGCCAATGTCCCCAGAGGCGTCGTAGGCCCCTGAGTCCCCGGCGGCTAGGAAGCCGGATTGTCCCTGCGCTGCGAACTCCAGGAAGGCTTCATCAAAGGCCGCCTCGTAACCGGGCGACTCTTCGCCCTCGGCAATTGCCGACTGCAGGTAGGTCTCGGATTCGCCCCAGCTCGCCGAGACCGAGCCGGCGATGTTCTGGCTGGCCGCCGCGAAGAAGGCGTCGGCGAATCCGTAGTCGGTGTTGGGAGCCTGGTAGACGATGACGTTGGCGTCCGGAGCCAGACCGCCGGACTGCTCGGCGTCGAGGTCCGTCTCGCCGGTGCCGGAGGCGTCGCTGGGGGCACCGGGGCCGCCGTCGATGTTGTCCACGGACACGGTACGTCCGCTGGGAGTCAGTCCCATGACGTTCTTCCAGAAGTATTGGGGAGCACCCGGATCTAGGGCGGCCAAGGTCACGATCGCGATGGTCTCACCAGCACCAGCGGCGCCCTTGTGGTACAGACCCTCGAGCCCGTAGTTCTGAGCGAAGTTGGTGGGCGTGTTGCAGGCGTCCGGCAGGCCGGTCAGCGCCAGGCAGGCGTTGCTGCTTTTGGACTGTGGCGGGGTGAGCTTGGTGTCGGTGTGGACCGCCTGACTAGTGAAGGGACTGTAATTGGTCAGTCCCAGGATCGCCACCACGTACTGCGCGATTCGATAGGGAAGTAGCGGTGATTGCGAGGTTCCGTGCACGGTCTGGGCGGGAACGCCCTGCATTCCGTCCCGGCTCGGTAGGCTGGGAACGTGATACTGCTTCTGCTGCACTGACAGGGCGCGGTCGAACTCTCCGGCCGTCCCGTTGGCCACTAAGTCGACGTTGTCTGCGTAGACGTCGGTGGTAATGCCGTAGTTGCCAAGGTAGCTCTGCAGCTGGGCAACGTTGGCCTCAGTCTGGCCGTAGGTCCGAGCAAACTGAGAGACGGATAGGAAAGCGTCCGGACTAATGCCCTGCTCGACCTGATCCTCTAGCTCGGGCAGGTTCTGCTCTCTCAGGACAAACGAAACCGTCTCTGGCGTGTTCGGCGGGGTATCCCCGAAGACCGTGGCGTCGGGCAGCGTGGCTGCGCTGATTCCCGGTTGTACCGGCACCAAGGTGTTCGGGCCAGGGCCTGAGGCGGTGGCGGAGGACCATCCCGCAGCCAACGGCAGAGCTAGTGCTGCCAGTCCTAACGCAGTCGTCGCCAAATAACGCGAGCGAATGACACGAGCCATCTTCACCGGAACCCTCCACGTTCCCACGCAATGTGCCCGCCCCGCCGAAGCTACCGTCCGGGATCTGATGCCGACGAGCGCGAGCCACTGTAACTGAACGCGTGGCTCAGTTCAAGCCTCCCGGCCGGGACAGCTGGGGAGCGGCCGGGCCGACTGCTGGAGGTTTGGCTGGCCGGGTAGTCCCATGAGGCCCAACTCATCCTAGGGCGCAGCTCGAGCCTAGCTTCGGCGCAGAGCCGACTCCAGTTGCGCCTTGGTCATCCGTGATCGGCCGGCTACTCGCTTCCGCCTGGCCTCCTCGTAGAGCTGGTCTCGAGTGCGGCCCCCAGGCCCTCGATGGGACCTCAGCCCGCCCCTTCGCCCCGATGAGATATCTCGGACCGATGTCCGACTGGCCTCTTTCGACTCACCGCTGCGGGCCCTTTCCTTATTGACCGTCCTAGCGGCAATCTCCTCGGCAAGCTTGGGTGGACGCCCCTGATCCCGAAGGCTGTCCTTGATGTGGTCGTACTGGCGCTCCCGCTTAGCACTCCACTGCCCACGAGGCATCGTCGCTACCTCCTTCTTAAAGAGCAGCCCGACCGATCAGGCCGCAAGAGCAGACGAGTCGAGTCCCACCGGGCGCCGCTTCCCGGCCTGCTGCGAGCTCCGATCGACTGAGCTGCCGGTGCCGGCGAGTAGGACCAGCGAGGCGGCACCATCGGCGGCGGGCATGTTGGCCCGAATTCCTCGAATGGCTCGGTGCACCAAGAGTTTGACCGCCTCGACGCTGCGCCCCATCTGGGCCGCAATTTCCTTAAGTTCGAGTTCTTCTCCATAGCGCAACCAAAGCGCGAGTCGTTGCGATGCGGGCAGAGTCTTGGAGAGTTCCCACACATGGCGCACCTGGTCTCTGGACACCACGACGTCAGCGGGGTTAGGGCCGGAGTCCGGGACGTGAGCGGCCTCATCGATCTCTGCAGTTGGCCGCGATGCGCGATAGTAGTCGGCCACTCGATGGGCCGCAATCGTGTAGAGCCAGGGCAGCGCGGATGACCGCATGGTGCGGTAATTCTCCAGCCCGGCAACCGCCTTGCAGAACACATCGCTGGTGAGGTCCTCAGCCTCGGTATGGCTACCGACTCTGGCCCGCACATAACGGAATACTTCTGCGTAGTGCTGCTGATACATGTGCGACGCGCTGGGCTGCGTGCCCGGTACTGCGCCGATCGCCGCAGCGATTGCCTGGGTCATGCCGCTGCACTCCTCATTTACTAGGATGCCGTCGTGACTGTGGGAGCACCCTAGCATCCGGTCGCGGTACAATGCAAGCACTAAATTCGTAAAAACCCTTATTTTTTATGGGTATATTGAGACCCCTTGATGATGTGCCAGGCTGCTAGTTCGCCCCCCTAAAAGGTACGCATGGTTAAACAAAAGACTGCATTTGAACTTGTTTGGGCTAGTCCTTCGGCAGGCGAAATATCAGCGCGGTGGAACTTCGTTTGAGGTAAGGACTGAATTAGCCGCCGACCCGTAACAGGGTGGCTCAACGTCCGTTACTCAGGACAAATCGGTAGCAGGCGGAAGGGGAGCCGCTGGAGGAGAGATCAAGTGTCAGCACTCATGACGGCTGGTTGGAGTCATCGCCAGGACGGCGCTCCTAGGTCGGGCTCCCAATGGCACCGCCCGGAGGGCTGGGAAGACAGGATGGATCGCGCCAACCGAGAGATTCGAATGGCGCTGGATCTGGGACGGCGCCGACGGCTAGTCCAGTCACAGAAGCGTCGCTGTCTCACCGCCATTGATGACTGCCTCTACAAGCTCGAGGAGATGCACGTCAAGGGGATCCACATCGGCAGGCGAGATCGCTGCCGCAAGGTGGTGGCAGAACTGGTGAGTGCCACCCACGAAGAAGCCCCCGAGGACGTTCAGACCGCTCGCACCTCCTACGACCTCCACTCCGCCCTGCTCAACTGGCAGTCGTCAGTGCTGGACGCCCTGGTGCCACGGCGGCGGGAGCTGTTCCCCGATCTTAACCAGCGCGAGGATTGGCCGAGGCCCCGACGGCCGCGTCGCCGCCGCCAGCGGCAGGCAGCTGACCAGGAAGCTCTGACCCCCGCCGCCTGAGCCTCCCCACCGAGTTAGATGCGCTCGGCTACGCTCTGGCCCTGGACAAAGAAGAGAAGGTAGTCCGGACCCCCCGCCTTGGTGTCGGTGCCGCTCATGTTGAAGCCGCCGAAGGGATGGACGCCCATGTAGGCGCCAGTGGATCGGCGGTTGATATAGAGGTTGCCCACGTGAAAGCGGTCCCTAGCGATGGCGATGCGCTCCGGATCGCGGCTGAAGTACGAACCAGTCAGCCCGAATTCGGTGCGGTTGGCAATGTTCAGTCCCTCCTCGAAGTCGGTGGCCTTGATGACAGCCAGGACCGGACCGAAGATCTCCTCTTGGGCTATCCGGGCCTCGGGGGCCACGCCCAGGAAGATAGTGGGCTCGATCAGGTGGCCGTCCCCCGGCCGGCGGTCGCCCCCGAGGACGAGCTCCCCCTCGCCACGGCCAATTTGGATGTAGTCGAGGATCTTCTCCTCTGCCGCCCCGTCGATCACCGGGCCGACCGTCACCTCAGGGTCGATCGGGTCACCGACCTTGAGACGCCGGGTCCGCTCCAGAACCCGGCTTACCACCTGGTCGTAGACCGGCTCGGCCAGGACCGCTCTTGAGCCTGCTGAGCATTTCTGGCCCTGGAACCCAAATGCGGAGGCCGTGATCCCCTCGGCGGCGAGGTCGAGGTCGGCGGTCTCGTCAACCACCACCGCGTTCTTGCCGCCCATCTCCAGTTGCACCCGCTTGAGCCAGCGCTGGCCGGGGTGCACCCTGGAGGCACGCTCATTGATGCGGACACCGACCTCCCGGGAGCCGGTGAACGCCACGAAGCGGACCTGGGGATGGTCGACAAGGGCCTCGCCGACGACCTCACCGCGGCCGGTCAGCAGATTGATGACCCCGGGCGGTAGACCCAACTCGACGAACAGGTCCACCAGCCACGCCGCGGTGGTGCTCGAGGTCTCGGCGGGCTTCAGCACCACGCAGTTGCCGGTCACAACCGCGGCGGTCATCATCCCGGTGGCCAGAGCCAGGGGGAAGTTCCAGGGGGAGATCACCGCCCCGACTCCCAGGGGCACGTAGCGGTATTCGGTGAGCTCTCCCGACCAGGGGGTGATCCCATCGCGCCTCCCGAGCTCGAGCGCCTGACGGGCGTACAGCTCCATGAGGTCGATCGTCTCCGAGACCTCCCCGTCCGCCTCGTCCCAGGCCTTGCCAACCTCGTAGACGTTGAGAGCTGCCAGCTCGCCACGGCGGCGGCGGACCATCTGGGCGGCGCGAAGCAGGACCGCCGCCCGCTCCTCGACAGGCGTCCTCGACCAGTCGGGGAAGGCGGCCCATCCGGCCGCCACCGCCCGCTCCACATGCTCCACCTGGGCGGCAGCATGTCGCCCGATGACCTGCTCGGGATGAGCCGGGTTGTAGGACTCGATGACCTCGTCGGTCTTGACCCGCTCGCCTCCGATCAGCAAGGGATAGTCGCGGCCGAGCTGACCGCGGACTCGGGCCAGCGCGCCCTCGAACCCGCTGCGCACGCCAGGGACCGAGAAATCCAGAGTCGGCTCGTTACGGAAGGGGGCGAGAGCCATCGAAGATCCTCCTTTAGACAAACATTGTGGCCGCCGCCGGCCAACGGATGCCCGGGGCAGCTAGCGCCGGAGCAGGTTCCGGGTCAAGAAGAGCAGGTTGGCGGGCCTTTCGGCCAGACGCCTCATAAAGAAGGGATACCAGTGGGTCCCATATGAGGTCGCGATCATCACGGTGAATCCCTGAGCCAGGAGATCCCGCTGCATCTGGGGGCGGACGCCGTAGAGCATCTGGAACTCGAATCGGTCTCTTGAGATCTGATGTTGCTCGACGAACTCCTTGGCGTGGTCGATCATCCTGGGGTCGTGGGTGGCGATCGCCGTGTAGCCGCCCTCCAGCAGCGCCCGCTCCATCAGGCGGAGGTAGTTCTCGTCCACATCGGCCTTGTCGGGGAAGGCCACCTCCTTGCTCTCCAGGTAGGCACCCTTGACCAGCCGGAGGTTGGGCCTCAGAGGCAGCAGCGATTCCAGGTCCCCGGCGGTACGTCGCAGGCAGGACTGGAGCACGGCGCCGACATTGTCGAAACCGCGAGCCCGAAGGTCCCGGTAGGTCTGCAGCGTCGCCTCGACATGAGAGGAGTCCTCCATGTCGATTCGCATGGTCATACCCCGCTCGGCCGATAGCTGGAGCAGCCGGGTCATGTTGCCCTGGGCCAGCTCGCGGCTGATGTCTAGCCCCATCAGGGTCAGCTTGATGGCGACGTTGGCATTGAGGTGTTCGGCGGCAATCCGATTGATCAGGTCCTGGTACTCGGACACAGCCTGATCGGCCTCGGGGGCGCTGGTCACCGCCTCGCCGAGGCAAGTGGCATTGCACTTGAACCCCTGCTGGTTGAGCTGGCGGATGACGGCCATGGCCTGGTCCAAGGTCTCTCCCGAGACAAAGCGCGAGGCGCCCAGCCGCATCCCGTAGCGGCGCATGAACGCCTCGGTGGCCCGGTTCTGAGCCGCGGCCAAAATTGCGGTCCGCGCGACGCCGTTCATCGATGGCAAGCCTCAGGCCACCCCCCAACTGATCTGGTCGGGAGGACACCGGAGCCATGCCGTCGTGGGGTCGGGGTTCACTACGAAGGATCATCGCAGCCCGGCACCCGCGGCCTGTGGCGAGCGGGCGTAGACTCAGCCCCGATCCGCGCGAGGGGTCCGGGCTGGGCCGGGCCGCAAGGGCGTCCGCAGGGAGTGAAACTTTTGCAGTGACCGCTCTCAGTCAGGCCCAAACGCAGGTGCGCATCCGGTTCTCGGCGCCGCGCCTGATCGCGCTGTCCGCCTATTGGCTGGCGATCAACTATCTGTGGCAGGGCATGGGGGCCCTGATCCTCCCCCGATTGATCGTGGGAACCGTCGCCTCGGGGCACCGCGGCACGGCGCTGGCGGTCATCGCCGCCGGCGGGGCGATTCTCGCGATCTTGGTCCAGCCTGCCGCCGGCGCCCTCTCCGATCGCTGCCGGCTGCCTTGGGGACGGCGCCGCCCTTACATGTTGGCGGGAACCCTGGGGGACATCGTCTGTCTGTTCGGGCTCTCGGTAGCGGGAAGCTACGGCGCCCTGCTGGTTCCCTACTTCGCCCTGCAGATCTGTTCCAACACCGCGGAGGGGGCGTACCAGGGACTGTTGCCGGATCAGGTGCCAAGCCACGAGCGTGGGCGGGCGGCCGGCTATTACGGCATCGCCGTGTTCACCGGCACGGCGATCGGGTTTCTCCTCACCGGTCAGCTCATCGCCGTCGGGCACATCCGTCTGGCCCTACTCAGCGTGGCCGTGGTACTGCTGCTGGCGCTGGCGGCGACCCTGATCTTCGTGCCCGATTCGCCGGCTCGGGAGCCTCGGCCGCCAAGGCGAACGGCCCTGCTGGGGGTCTTCAGCTTCCGACCCCAGGAGAACCCCGACTTCACCTGGCTGCTGGTGTCGCGGCTTCTGGCCCTGATGGGCATCACCGGCCTCACCGACTTCGCGCTGCTCTACATCAAGGCGACCTACTACCCGGGCTCGGGCAGCGCGATCGCCAATCGCGCTTCGGGGGCCACCTCGATCCTGCTGGCGGTGGTGGTGCTGGTCGCCATCGTGGTGACGCTTCCGGCAGCCAGGCTCTCCCAGCGAGTGGGCCGCCGGGCTCTGGTCCGCTCGGCGGCATGGCTGGGAGCGGCAGGAACCCTGCTCCTGATCCTTGCCCACTCGCTGCTCTGGGTCTACCTGATCGGATTCCTGATTGGAGGCGCCTTCGGAATGCTGCTCTCGGTGGACTGGGCTTTCGTGGTCGACCTGGTCCCTCCGGCGGCGGCCGGTCGCTACATGGGCATCTCCAACCTGGCCACCGCGGGTTCGGGCATCCTGGCGACGGTGATCGCCGGGCCGCTGCTCGACTTCGGTAATGGCATCCACCACAACGCCGGCTTCCCCATGATCTTCGGCTTCTTCTCGATCGCTCTGATCCTGGGTGGCTGGCTGGTCTGGAGGGTCCGGCTGCCCGGTCAAGGGGCGGAGATTCAAGGCTCAACTTCGACTGCCGGCGTCTCGACCCCAGGCGGCTGACGTTCGCCCAGACCGCCCCAGGTCACCCCGGCTACAGGTTCACGCTGGTCTGATGACGCCGGAAGCCCTGGGCCCCGCCGGGAGGTCGATCCGCGTGTGCGTCGGCCCAATTCGCGGCAGCATCGCCATCACCCATTGGGGTGATTGACAAGTTGTGGGCGACAACATATGCTGCCGCGTGGCCGAGCAGGCGCCGCCCGTGGGGGCGGCCTCAAGTTAGGGCGGGGCGGTTGCCGAGTGGACTTCCAGACGGTGCTCGCTGCGTCCCTCGTTCCGGGGATTTCCACCGCATCCCAGGGGTGAGACAGAGCGTGGGCCCAGAGGGCCTAAGGCGGTGTTATGGCAGCAGCGGCGCACGAGAAGTGAGGAGTTGAGATCTATGGGTAGACCATCACCGGACCGGAGTTATCGAGTTGGGGTGGGCCGCCTGAGCGTCCTAGCATTTGCCGCCCTAGCTGCGGTGCTATGTGCCGCGGGCGGCTCAGTCAGCGCCGCCAGCCGGCCAGCTAAGGCAGTGACAGCGGCCTCCAAGGCCCTGACACCCAACTCGTTTAACCGCAACTTCTCGGCCATGGAGGGGCTGAGCGCCCTGGTCAAGGAAGGCCACGGCGACATCACGGCGATCCTTCCCGACACGGTCAGCTCGGCCCGCTACACCGAGTTCGACGCACCGTTCCTGACCACGGCCCTGCAGACCGCCGGTCTGCCGTCCTCCGACTTCACGGTTGAGAACGCCGAAGGCAGCGACGCGACCGAACTGACCGATGCCCAGGCGGCGATTGCCAGTGGCACCACCGTCTTGATCATGGACCCACTCGACGCTGGCGTTGGCACGTCCATTGAGACCTACGCCAAAGCCCACGGCGTCGACGTGATCGACTACGACCGTCTCACTCTCGGCGGCAGCCGCCAGTACTACGTCAGTTTCAACAACGTCAAGGTGGGCGACCTCATCGGTCATGGGTTTGTCTCCTGCGTAGCGGCTTGGCACGTCAAGAAGCCGGAAGTCGTGGTGATGCACGGCGCGGCGACTGACAACAACGCCACTCTCTTTGCCAAGGGCTATCTGTCAGTGCTCGATCCCTATTTCAAGTCTGGCAAGTACGTTGACGTCTTCAACACCGGCGACACCTGGGATCCCCCAACCGCGTTGACGGAGTTCGAGCAGGCCTACACCGCGCACCCGAACATCAACGCGGCAGTGATCCCCAACGATGAGACCGGCGCTCCGATAATCACCTACCTGCAGACCCTGCACGTCAAGCCCAAGACATTCCCCACCACGGGTCAGGACGCGACCCTGGTCGGTCTCCAGAACGTGCTCAGCGGGTACCAGTGCGGCACCGTCTACAAGCCGATCTACGAAGAGGCGCAGGCCTCCGTCGCACTGGCGATCTACCTCCGCGCTGGCAAGACGCCTCCATCTTCGCTGGTCAACACGACCACCGAGGACACGACCGAGAACGTCGCAGTGCCATCAGTTCTTCTCACCCCCGAGTGGGTTACCAGCAAGAACATGAACTCGACCGTGATCGCCGACGACTTCGTGCCTGCCTTCCAGCTCTGCGCTGGGAGCACGTACACCAAGGACTGCAAGGCAGCCGGGATCAAGCCCTGACCCACACTGCCTGAACGTCCCTGAAATGCCGCCCTCATGACCGGCCCGGATAGGGCGCCTGGTAGGGACGGGGACATTGAGTCCCCGCCCCCGCCAGGCAACGGTCAGCCGCTGCTCGAGCTCCGCAAAGTTGATAAGAACTTTGGTCCGGTGCAGGCGCTGGTGGGCATAAATCTCACCGTGCCCCGCGGGCAGGTGACGGCCCTGGTGGGCGACAACGGAGCCGGAAAGACGGCCATGATCAAGACCATCTCCGGCATCTGGCCCCCAGACGGCGGCTCCATCCTCTGGGAGGGACACCAGGTCCATATGCACAATCCCAAGGACGCAGCCGCTCTGGGTATCACCACCGTCTACCAGGACCTCGCTCTCTGCGACAACCTGGACATTGTCCAGAACATGTTCCTGGGTCACGAGGTAGTCCATCTCGAGGTCATGGATGAGATCGCCATGGAACTCACGGCCCGCAGCACCTTGGACTCGCTGGCAGTCACCACGATCCGCTCCATCCGTCAGCCAGTGGCCTCCCTTTCCGGAGGTCAGCGGCAGATAGTCGCGGTGGCGCGCGCGGTGATGTCAAACTCGCAGCTGGTGATCCTCGACGAGCCCACGGCCGCCCTGGGCGTGGCCCAGACGGCAATGGTGCTGGACTTGGTCAAGCGGCTCTCCAGCCAGGGGGTAACCGTCCTGATGGTTTCGCACAACCTCAACGACGTGTTCGAGGTGGCCGATCGCTTGGTGGTCCTCCACCTTGGCCACCTGGTGGCTGAAGGCCCAGCCTCAGATTTCGACCGCCAGCTCACGGTGGACTACATGACCACCGGCCGCGCCCAGAGGGAAGCAACGACAGCCAACGGCAAGGCCAACTGATCATGGCCAGAGCTGGGGGCCCCACCACCGGCCTCGAAGCTGACGCCGAGGACGAGGCCAGGGCAAAGACGCCAGATAACGATGCCCTGACATCAGCGGCAGCAGCCGAGGCGGCTGCGCTGGCGCTAGCACCCGAGCTGGTTGCCACCTCGGTCAGCGAGTACATGCACGCGTGGTGGAAGCGGGTTCGCGGTGGTGACGCCGGCGTCCTGCCGATCATGATCGGACTAGCCGCGATCATCATCATCTTCCAGACTCAGAACAGCGTCTTCCTCTCCGCGGGAAACATCACCAACCTGCTCGTGCAGGGATCGGTCTTCATTCTCTTCGGGCTAGCCGAGGTATTCGTGCTGCTCCTGGGCGAGATCGATCTCTCGGTCGGGTATGTGGCCGCCGTCGGAGCCGTGATCGTTGCCCTGCTGGCCGGCCCGGTGGGCATGCCTTGGTATGTGGCGATTTTGGCCGGGCTGGCCACAACCACGGCCATCGGTCTCCTGCAAGGGACGCTGGTCACACGTCTCCACCTCCCGTCATTCGTGGTCACCCTGGCGGGGCTGCTGGGCTGGGAGGGCGTGATGATATGGATCGTCGACACCGCCAGTCCCAATACCGGCGGAGTGATTTCGGTCACCAACCCGGTGATCTTCAATCTGGTCAACGGCAACATGAGTGCGCTCCAAGGCTGGATCGCGATGCTGGTGGTCTTCATCGCCTACGCCGCGTTCACCATCCGTCGCGACAGCAGGCGCCGCAGCAAGCAGCTCACCGCTCCACCGCTCAGCCTCAGCCTGATCCGATTGGGTCTGGTTCTTCTAGCCGGCATTTTGCTGGTTCTGATCTGCGACGCCAACCGAGGCACGAGTGCCAGCCCGTTCAACGGCATGCCGCCGGTGATTCCCGGCATCGTGGTGGTGCTGGCCGCGGCTACCTTCCTGCTCAGTGCAACCCGATTCGGCCGGTATGTGTATGCGATCGGTGGCAACGCCGAAGCCGCCAGACGTGCCGGTGTGAACCTCGCCATGATCCGCACCATCGCGTTTGGCCTCTCCGGGTTTACCGCTGGGTTGGCTGGCATCGTGTTTGAATCCCGTCTCGGTTCGATGTCGATAGATATCGACGGCGGAACTTACGTGCTGTACGCCGTGGCGGCTGCAGTAATCGGGGGCGCCAGCCTCTTTGGCGGGCGGGGTAAACCGGTGCACGCCCTGCTGGGAGGCATCGTGATCGCTGCCATCTACAACGGCATGGGATTGCTCAACATCAGCACTCCCGTGCAGTTAATGGTTACCGCAATAGTGTTGTTGGCCGCGCTCACGGTAGACAGAGTCGCCCGCCGGGGACGGGCTTTCCGAAGCTCGGACGCGTAGCCAACCGGCACCGCCAGGAAGGTGCACGTGATTTTCGACTTCGCACAATCGGTCGGCGGCATCGCCTCGCTGCCAAGCTGAGGTTCAGCGAATATGGCACAAACCGAACGCGGGGCGACCCAGGAGACAGTCCGTCGCCACAACCTGGCGACGGTGCTGGGCCACTTGCACCGTCACGGACCCACCTCAAGGGCTCAGTTGACTCGAATCCTGGGCCTTAACCGGGCCACCATTGGCACCTTGGTCGAGGAGTTGGAGAGCCGTCGCCTGACCCTGGAGGAAGCGGAGCCAGAGCGAGGGGCGCAGGGCCGACCATCCAAGGTGGTCAGCGTGCGCTCCGACACCTTCACGGTGATCGCGGTAGAGATCGGTGTCGATGCCATCACCCTGGCCCTGGTCGGGCTGGGGGGTAGGGTTATCGATCGCGAGCGATACCTCCTCGCCAACGACCATGACCGCTCCTTTGAGCAAGTTGTCCGGACCATCGCCGAGCACACGGCGGCACTACTCGAACGCTCGCGCGGGGACCTGACGGTGGTGGCGATGGGGGTCGCGGTGCCGGGATCGGTGCGCTCTGGCGACGGCCTGGTGCACTTCGCTCCCAACTTGGGCTGGCGCCATGCGCCTTTGGGACCTCGGCTGCGCCAGGAGATCGCCGGAGACACCGTGGTGCGGATAGGAAACGACGCCAATCTCGGAGCCATGGCTGAGCATTCGCGAGGCATCGCCAGCGGAGTCAACGACCTGGTCTACTTTCACGCCGAGGTGGGGGTAGGCGGAGGAATCATCACCGGCGGCCGGATGCTGGAAGGCTTCGCCGGCTACGGCGGAGAGGTGGGACATATGCAGGTCAATCCCGACGGCAGCGCCTGCCACTGCGGCGCGCGTGGCTGTTGGGAAACTGAGGTTGGTGAGGACGCACTGGTACGACGCGCAGGCCTGCGACCGGGAGGCCGTGCTCCCAGGGAGCTGGTTCTAAAGCGCGCAAAAGATGGTGATGAGGCCTGTCTGGCCGCGGTCCAAGCCACCGCGGAGTGGATCAGCGTTGGATTGATCGGTCTCACAAACAGTCTCAACCCCGAGATGCTCATCCTGGGAGGGATGTTTGAAGACATTCTCGAGCTAGCCCGGCCAACCATCGCCGAGCACCTAGAGCGTGGCATCTACGATGCGGCGAATCGGAACGTACATCTGGTGAGTCCCCGGTTCGGTCGGGACGCGGCCCTTATCGGTGCTGCGGAGTTGGGACTCCAGCTGATCCTCAGCGACCCGGCAGCCGCGCCCCTCTGCGACCACGCCGAGCGAGCACCCAGACTCCCCTCCCGACGCGAGCGGGTGACCCTGGGAGGATTGGAGGCGCGGCCGAACCGAGGAGGGCAGCCGACCGCGGTCGATGCCCCGCCACGGGAAGTTCAGCCGGTCTGAGCTGAGGCTCGCTAGTCAGCGAGGGCTATCGTCCGGTGAGGTCGCCGCTCTCCTCGAGTACCTGCCGAATGGCCTCCGCCAGAGCCAGCGCGGAAGCGCTATCCAGCTCCAGCGCCACCCGGGCTCCCGGACCCAAGGAGGGATTGAGAAAGTCGAGGTTGAGAGTGTGCTCGGCCGCTGCGTGCACGGGGTGGTCGAAGTAGACGCTCGCATCGGTGACCGGGAACCAGCCCTGGCCGCCCTTGCCGCTGCCTCTCACTTGCAGAGACTCAGTTTGGTAGGTGCACATCTCGGGCTCCTCTAGCGGACAGGTATTGGCCAAAGCATCGCCGGTTAGAGTGCATTGAGATCTAATCCTTCTGGTTGCTCACTTCCCCGCGTGCGCGTGATTGCCGGGAGTGTCGCGGTGGTGATCTGGGCGGGCGCCGTTAAGTTGTCAGTTTTGGGCCTCATCGCTCGCCATGACCGCTCTATTCTCCGGGCCCCGCCCGTCCTCAGACTGGGGACGATGCCAGCATACGTCGAGGCTGTGTATGCCACTGATCCAGACCCGAGGCGCCGAACGCTGCAACTCAGTTGACCGTCGGCGCGGTGGCGCCTCGGAGACGAGCGGCAAACGGTTCAGCGCCGAGACCCTGGTAGCCGCTCAGGGCATCGCTACGTGCCGAACTAGCAGCCTCAGGCGGCAGAACCTGGCTCAGAAGCTCTTGAGTGCGGGAAGACTCGAAGACGTTGCCCAGGCGCCGGTAGGCGTGCAGAGCCTGTTCGAGCCGTTGACGCGCCCGCACTCGATCGCCCTCCCACAGATGCAGCACGCCTTCGGCTCGATCGAGGGCTGGCGGAAGTAGTGCCATCGCACCCAGTGTGGCTCGGGCGGTGGGAACGAAGGTACGAAGCCCGTCGGCGTCTCGCAATGCAATCAGTGCGTCGAGCATGACGATGAGCTCGAGCGGCGATTCTTCGATCGTCGGCCGCCGGCCGCTGGCGAGCACCTGCTCGGCCAGCTGCATCGCTTCGACGGGCGCACCCGCCGCCAGTAGGAACATGCCCTGCAGCGCGAGCGGCAGGGGCAGCCAGGGCGCGGCCGGGTCCGTGGAGACCACCAGAGCAGCGGCCTCCCGGGCACGCTCCAGGTCGCCACGATGGGCCAGGATCGTCGCCCCGATCAGCGGTCCACCGCGCGCGTAGGGACACGCCATGTCGCTGTCCTGCTGGAACGCGATGACGTGCTCCTCAAGGATCGCGTCAATCTCTGACCAGCGGCCGAGGGCCATGTTCCCGTAGAGGCGCAGATAATCCGCGTGCATCACCTCATGCGGGGTCAGCTGTTTGCCAAGCACATGACTTCGCTCCGCCAGAGCCAGCCCTAGCTCGTAATCTCCCTCGATGTCCGCAAACCGCAGTCCCATGAAGAAGAGGGATAGCGCGCGATCTCGGCTGGCGGTGATGCGGTCGACGATCGCGAGCTCCTGCCGCGTCAACGTCATCGCCTCTTGATAATCACCTCGGAGGGTGGCAAGGCCGCTCAACGCCCGGGTGGCCAGCACCTCCATGTCGACGTCCAGCAGTTCCCTGGCGATGCTCCGGGCATCCTCTCCGGCACGAACGCGATCAGCGGAGGGGTCGCCTCCGGGGCCTCCGGTCCAGCGCGCGCCGCAATACGCCCGCAGGGCCAATAGCCATCCTCTCTCGGCACGACCGGGTCGAGCGGCCAGTCCGGCATCGATGTAGCCCTCGACCTTGCTGATCGGGGGTACAACCTTGAACCCGCCCCAGCGGATGCCCGTCATCTTGGCGCACTTCAGCGATATCCGAACCCGCGCCTCATCCTCGTCGTCGCCAAGGGCCGCAAGAGCGCCCTCCCACGCGGCAACGGCGTCGTCACCCTGAAATGCCCCCTCGTGATCGTCTCCGAGCTGCTCCAGGACCTGGGCTCGCTCCCGACCGTCCCGGCTCACCCGGAGTGCTTCCTGGTGGAGGTCCAAAGCCTTGGGAATGGCGTACCTCTTGCGGGCCGCCGCTCCAGCCACCAGCAGGGCAGCGAGGGCGTCGCGCCGGAGTTGCTCCCGGACCGCGGCGTCCTCGTCAGCCCAAGCCAGGTCCGAATCCTCTCCCAGCAGCGCCGTTCGGTAGTGATGGGCGATCAGCTCCGCCAGCTCCTCCCGGCGCTCACCGGCAAGTTTTGCGATCCAGCGGCCGGCCTCTGCATGCGCCCGCGCCCGTCTAACCCTGGAAAGGCTGGCATAGGCGACGTCTCGCACCAGCGCGTGCCTGAAGGCGAACTCCGTCTGGTTGGCGATCGACGACGTGGGGCGAGCGGAGATCAATGCCTTGGACTCGAGGCCGGCCAGCGTTGTCGAGATCTCGGCGTCGCCCGCTGCCTGACCCACGGGCTCTTCCCAGAAGGTTTGGCCGATCACCGCCGCTTCCTGCAACGCGCGTTTCTGCGGAGAACCAAGCGCGTCGATTCTGGCGGCGAGCACGGCCTGCACGGTGTCGGGGAGCTGCTGGCGCAGCGCCGTCGCATCGGCTTGCCAGTGTTCGTCGGCGCGGAACAGGGCGCCGGTCTCGATCAGGCGTCGCAGGATCTCCTCGAGAAACAGGGGGTTGCCGGCGGCCTTTGCCACCAGCTCGTCGCGGAACGGCTCGGGGACCTGGCTTCCCGCGAGGATCTCGTTGAACAGCGCTGTCCCCTTGGCAGTGGTGAGGGGGCGGAGGGAGATCACTCCCACGTCGTCTCGGCCAGCAGCGAAGCCGGGGTGCGTTTCGGAAAATTCCGGCCGGGAGGCGGCGATGAGCAGCACGCCACCCGTCGACCGCGCGAGCAGCCGTTCGAGGACGGCGACCAGCTCGTCGCCCGCCCAGTGCAGGTCCTCGATCGCGAGGATGGCCGGCCCAGCCGCGGCGTAGGCGCTGAGAAACCGAGGCCATGCGATGGCGATTTCGTTGGCGACCGCCAGCGGACGGAGCTCTTCCAGCGGGTTGCCAGGCACTTGGATGCCGGCAGTGATGGCCAGTGCGAAGATGGTGTGGTCGATCTCCGGCTGGCTGACGCCCGCATTACCGAGTACGCGCTCGACCTCGATGCGCAGGCGCTCCCGCGCCATCTCCGCCGGGTCATCGAGACCGATGCCACACGCGCGCCGAAGAAGATCACCGAAGCCCCAGTAGGTGATGCCCTGGCCTGCGGACGGACAGCGACCCTGGAGAATGGTCGTCCCCGCATGCTGCGCTGAGGCGAGATTGAGGAATTCCCGGACGAGCCGGCTCTTTCCGATACCCGCCGGTCCATGGATCATTGCCATTCGGGGGCTGCCCGTCTCGATTGCCTCATGGAGGAGGTCGACGAGCGACTCGATCTCACGCTCCCGCCCGACCATCGCGACCTGCATCCCGACTCTCCGCTCCAGGGAATCCGCAAGCGGTCGCAGCGCCTGCCGCACCGTCACCGGGGCTGACTTCCCCTTGAGCTCCCGGGAGATGGCCGGCCCGAAGACAAAGCCGTCCCGTGTCGCCGCGTACGTTCGCTCCCCAACCAGAATGGTGCCTGGTTCCGCCACCTGCTCGAGGCGTGCCGCGACGTTGACGGGGTCGCCCGAGACGATCAGGTGCGGTCCCGACGCCGTCACGACGTCTCCGGAGTTGATACCGATCCGTATCGACAAGCTCACCCCGTGACGAGCTTGGAAATCGTGATTGACGACGGCCAACCGCTCGAGCATCTCGAAGCCGGCCCGCAGCGCCCGTTCGGCATCGTCCTCGCGCATGATCGGCACGCCGAAGACGGCCATCACCGCATCGCCGATGAACTTCTCGACCGTCCCGCCCCACGCCTCGATCGACGAGGACATGGCGGAGAAGAAACGCTGCAGGAGCGCATGCCACCTCTCGGGATCGAAACGCTCGCCCAGCCCGGTCGATCCGGTGATGTCTGCGAAGAGGACCGTCACCAGCTTGCGTTCCTGCAGCGGCGGCGTGGCCATTACTCAGGACCCAAGCGTGTGGCCGGGCATGCGACGAACTATACGAACGCTCGCGCCAAGGCCGAAGCACACGGCAGCGTCGGGCGCGAGCTGCCGCGTCGCAAGAGCCCACCAGCTCCGATCCCCGCTTGGCCTCGTGGCGGAAGCCCGGCCTCCGGGCCTCATTTGGGTCTAAATGGGCAATTGGCGCTGAGAGCCGTCCGTTCCTGAGTTAGGGCCCGGCGTAGGCGGTCAGCACGACTGCAGGCGAACTAGACGCAGAAGTCAACCGAGAAGCGGGCCGAAGAATCGCCAGATCTCCTCCCAGCCCTCCTTGGCGGCTTCCGGCCGGTAGGCGGGACGATCGGCGGCGAAGAAGCTGTGGCCGGCCCCGGGATAGGTGTGGAATTCGAACTTCTTGCCATGCTCTTCTAGGGCGTGGGCCAACTCGGCCGTCTCCTGTGGCGAGGGGTGCTGGTCCTCGGCGCCAAAGAGCCCCAGCACCGGGCATCGCAGGTCGGGGATTCGGTCCAGGAGCGGCGTCACCTTCAGCGGCATGCCCTCAGGAGGTGTGCCCACGATGAAGGCCCCGTAGCAGACGACCGCGGCCTCCAGGGGACGGCTGCACGCGGAGAGAAACGACTGTCTGCCGCCTGAGCAATATCCGATCACTCCCACCTTGCCGTTGCTGGACTCCATGTCGCGAAGGTGTGCAGCAGCGCCGCCGACATCACCCACCAGCCGCTCGTCCGGGACTCCACCCCGGGCCCGCACCGTGGCAGCGGCGTCGTCGGGGCTGGCACCTGGAGCCTCCCGGGAATACAAGTTGGGACACAGCGCCAAGTAACCGTGAGTGGCCAGAGTGCGGGTGACCTCCTTCGACCAGCTGTCGTACCCGGGCATGTGATGGATGACAACGACACCCCCGTATTTGCCCTGGTCCAGGGGCTGAGCTAAGTACGCCTCGATCTGGTCACCGCCATCGCCGCTGATGGTCACGGTCTCGGCTCTAATGTCGTCCTTCATCGGCGCTGCCTCCCGTCAGACTGCGGATGTACTCTCTCCCCCATGCGTGCGCGAGCGCCCGCAGCCCTGGATTGTTTCAGTTCGAGGGGCACCAGTTCCAGCGGTGACCCGGACCACCCGCACAGGGGCGCCGCGGTCCGGCCAAAAGAGCTGGACCGGGCGCCTCCGGGAGAGGGAGGGATTGCGAGGCTGGGCTAGCTAGTGGAGGTCGAACCGGAACCGCCCATGTTCGGGCAGGTGTGAGTGCCCGGCGTGGGAGTGGCTGTCGCAGTGGAAGAGGAGCTGGCCAGGACGTGCGCCGTGGCCACGGACGTGGAGGCGCTGGCGGTGCTCAGAGAGGCTATGCCAAAGGCGAGTCCGGCCAGGCCGGCGAGCGCAACCGCCACCAAGAGCAGCCTAGTTGCAGTACGTCTCATCATCTTCTCCTAGATGGCGATCCCCATCTGTTCGGCGGTCGGGGATGGATTTGCGCGGTCATCCAAGTGAACCGCGCTGCGCTGAGGACTCCCTCAGAGGTGCCTGACAATCCGCCTTGAGTTGTGACCAGAACTTACCGGTTGCTGATTCGGTTGGATCTACAATCGCGGCCTGATGAGCACCCGCCAGTTTCAGCGCCTCAAGCTCTTTCTCATCGTCGGGCTTCTGGTCACCGACGTGACGGTTGGCATTGGGCTTCGTGAGCTGGGGGTGGCGTGGCTGTGGTGCCTGATCGTCATCGCATTTCTCACCCTGCTTTCAGGTGGGGGAAACTGGCTGATGCTGCGCAGTCTGAGGAGGTCACTGGCGCGCGCAGCGGCGCCACACGCCGACAGGCAACCGCGCTAGCCAGCCCGCTCTGGACGGATGGGCCGGCTACGTGGGCGGCGCGACAAGCTCAGGAGAGAGTGCGCTTGAGCTCGCCTGCGGCAGCCAGCAGCTCTGCCGAGAACAGGTTTGGATTCCCAAAGGTGAACCCGCCGATACCTGCATCCAGGTAAGGCTGCAACTTCTCCGCGGCCTGCTCTGGGGTCACAGGGTCGCCGGAGAGCTCTAGGCGCTCTGGGGGTATGCGCTGCTTGAGATCGCGAATCTGAGCATCGTCCACGGCCAAGATACATGGCTGCATCACCGTCTTGAGGATGGTGGATGGATCACGTCCCTCTTCCTCGCAGTAGCGCTCGAGTATGCCAATCTTGCGCTTGGTTTCCTCAATGCCGGGGAACCAATTCGAGATGTCAGCGTACTTGGCCACGATTCGCAGAGTGCGCTTCTCTCCGGCGCCACCAATCAGGATCTTTGGGCCACCAGCCTGGAGGGGACGGGGCACATTCAGCGCCCGGTCAATCCGAAAGTATTTGCCGGCGAAGCTAGGACGCTCTTCAGTGAACATCAACCTGGCGATCTGCACCGCTTCGTCGAGGCGATCCATGCGCCTGCCGATGGGCGGAAAGTCGAAGCCATAACCCGCATGTTCGTCCTCATTCCATGCAGCTCCGATGCCCAGGATGGCGCGACCTTTGGACAGCACGTCCAAGGTCGTCACCATCTTCGCCAGCAGGGCCGGATTGCGGTAGGTGACGCCAGTAACCAACGTACTGAGGCGGACTTTTTTGGTTCGCTGCGACAAGGCGGCCAGGGTCGTGTAGGACTCCATCATCGGTTCGGTTTCCGGACCGACACCGCGAATTTGGTAGAAGTGGTCCATGACCGTGACCATGTCGAAGCCCGCGTTTTCAGCAGCCACAGCGAGGTCGGCGACGTGGTCGAAGATTCCGTCCGCGCTGGTGCCTGGGAAGGTGTAGTTGGGAAGGTGATAGCCAAAGAAGGGAGCTGTCATCGATCTTTCCTCCGCTAGCTGAATAAGAGTGTCGTTGGTCAGGCACTGAGCGCCACTCGCCGGTGAGGTGCCGCATCCGATCGGGGTCGGATGCCCTTGCCGACAAGCTCAAGCTTAGGCCCGGGGGTTGGAGTCCGCTCGGGCACCCGCGGCCAGTCGGAGCTCGAAACTGCCAAGGCTGGGAGGTGGGGGGCCAGTAGCACTGAGAGGACTGCCGCCCGCCTCGCCCGTAGCCAAGATATTGTGCCAAGGCCCTTGACAACCCACTATATGTAGGGGAGAATTTCGCCATCCCGGGGCTGGTGAGGAAGGCCAACCGGGGTGGGCAGTTGCTGGGCAGGACGTGAGGGAGGAGGTGCAGTGAGCCAGGGTGTTGCCGCGACCGGGCACATATACAAAGACGAGGTCCTGGAGATCGAGCCCCAGGGTCTGGAGCACATAACCGCGCCCCAGCGCCACGGCAGGCCGTTCCAGATGTTCACCTTGTGGATGGCCGCGAATCTGGTGCTGGCGACCTGGGTCATCGGCAACCTGGCGGTGGGAACTTTCGGCGTGAGCATGATGGGCGCTTTCATCGCGCTCGCGATCGGCAACGTCCTGGGCGCTCTCCTGCTGGGCCTGCTCAGCACCTTCGGTCCCCGTCTGGGGGTGCCGCAAATGATCCAGTCGCGGGCGCCCTTCGGCCTCTTGGGCAACTTCGGTCCTGCTGGTCTCAACTACCTGGCCGGGATCGGATGGTTTGCCGTCAACACCGTCTACGGAACGTTCGCGCTTGCCGAGCTCGCGCATCTCAACTACTTCATCGCTCTGGCCATCATGGTTGTCGGCCAGGTGGCGCTGGCGGTGTACGGCCACAACATGATTCACGCCTTCGAGAAGTGGATGAGCGTGGCCCTGGTTGCGGTCTTTCTGATCCTGGCCGTGTTCACCTTCAAGGCCGGTCACTACGGACTGCCCTTCAACCCCAAAGCCCCGGTTCCGTTCGGCGGTCCCACCGGGGGCTTCATCATCACCATCGGCCTGGCTCTCTCGTACGCCTTTGGCTGGATGCCGTTCGCCTCCGACTATTCCCGTTATCTCCCCAAGGCGACCAAGCCGTCGCGCATCATCTGGTGGACAGCCCTGGGCATGTTCATCCCCTGCTTGGTGCTGGAGTGGATGGGGGCCTTGACCGTCTCGATCGCGATGCCGGCGGCGACCGCCGCCAATCCCGCCAACGCCATCGCCTTCCTGATGCCGGGGCCGCTGGCTCAGGTCGCCCTGCTCGCGATCGCCGCCGGCACCGCGTGCGCCAACGCACTCAACATCTACAGTGGCGCCATGTCAGCCTTGGTGATCAAGGTCGAGCGCTCCCCACTTGTGCGAGCCGGGATCGCCGCGCTCATCTTCGGTGGGGTCACTGCGGGTGTTCTCGTGGTGGCGAACTCGACGCTCGCCTCCGACAGGGAGTCTCAGATCGCTATCCCCGAGGTGGTGGGAGCCGCGATTCTGGTCGCGGCGGTGGTGGCCGGAGCGGTGCGCTTCCGACTGCGCCGCTGGCAGGCAGCCATAGTGGTCGGGACCTTGGGCGGGCTGCTGGCGATCGGCGGCAGCAATCCCAGCGCGGCGGCGGCCCAGTACAGCAACTTCCTGCTCCTGCTCTCCTACTGGATCGGGCCCTGGGTGGCGGTCGTCCTGGTCGATTGGTTCTTCAAGCACCGCGGCTCCTACGAGCTCCGGGCTCTGTACGACCAGGGCTCGAGGATCCGGGTTGGGACCATCGCCTGGATCGTGGGCCTGGGGGTCTCGATCCCCTTCATGAACCAATCCTGGTTCGTCGGACCGATCCCCTCCGCTCACCCCCAGCTGGGCGATGTCTCCTACCTGGTTAGCTTCGTGGTGGCGGGGAGCATCTACGCCATCTTCGGGCGCCGCCAGGCCACCTCCGCGGAGGAGCCGCGGGTCGAGGTGACAGGACAGTCAGTGGCATCGAGCGATCCGGTGCTTGCCGCCGACCTCGGCTTCGTCGGCCGGGAGGCCTGAAACCGGTCGGACCGAGACCAACACCTCCAAGCCCAGCCCCGGCACCGGTCGAGCCCCCGACTGCCGGGGCTGTCACCTTTGTCGGGACGAGGCGAATCGGATCAGTTGACCGTCGGCTGGGCGGGCTGGGGTGGCGCCACATCATGAACTCGGAAGCCCACCGAGCGCTGGGGTTGCCCGGCCAAGGCGGCAACAACCCGGTACTCACCGGCAGCGGGGAAGACGAGGTTCAAGGACAGCGCCAGGACGCTGCGGATATCTGAGCCGGTCGGAAGTCCAGGGGGCCGCGCCGAGCTCAGCTGCGTTGACATGCCTGCGACCTGATTGCCGACCGAGTCTTGGATCGAGACCGAGAGCGGATAGGTGTTGCCACTGGCGATCCAGGGAACCAGCACCGTCACCCCAACCCCGAGATGGCTCACCACCGGCTGCCCGGGATGGGCGGCGGTCGGTCGCCAGTGGTCGGTCCAACCGCCACCGGAGATGTAGAGCAGGCCATTGACCGCCTCAACGTGGTTGGCGAGGATCAGGTTCTCGATCCGGGGCTGGTCCATCTCAGCCAACTTTCGCGACCCTCGGACAGATCTCGGAGCTCGGCTCCCGCCGGGCGAACGTCGTCGGCTCGCTCACTCGGTGGCAACGGTTGCCGGCCGCGGCTCCCGCATCTCCTCCCGCAATTGCTGGAGGCCGATGCAGCCCAGGTCCAAAGCCTGGCGGTGGAAATCCTTGAGGTTGAAGCTCAGGCCCCACGACCGCCTCGCCTCCTCGCGCACCTCCAGCCAGACCCGCTCGCCCACCTTGTAGGCGATCGCCTGGGCCGGCACTCCCAGGTAGCGGTCCACCTCGCCAGTGCAGAACTCGACCGACCGTCCCGATCTCTGAACCATGAACTCCACGGCCAGCTCCCGCGACCAGGTTTCGCCGGGGTGGAACTGCTGGCCTTGAGGAAGGGCGAGCTCCAGGTGCAGGCCTATGTCCACCACCACTCGGGCCGCCCGGAAGGACTGGTTGGCCAGCATGCCCAGGTAGTAGTCGGGGTTCTCCAGGTACCCCAGCTCCCCCATCAGCCGTTCGGCGTAGAGCGCCCAGCCCTCGGCGTGGCCAGAGATCACGCCCAGCAGGCCCTGGAATGGGTTCACCCGATCTCCCAACCAGCAGACGTGGGCCAGCTGCAGGTGGTGGCCAGGCACCCCCTCGTGATAGGCGGTGGCGATCTCGGTCCAGAGCGGGAAGTGGGACCTGCCCAAGGTGGGGTACCAGGTCCTTCCCGGCCGGCTGAAGTCCTCCGCCGGCGGGGTGTAGTACATGGCGGGGCTGCCCCCGGAGGGCGCCAACATCGCCTCCACGGTCAGGACTGGTGCCGGGATATCGAAGTGGACTCCATTGAGCTCTGCCATGGTCTGATCCAGGAAGGCTTGGTTCCAGGCACGAAAGTTCGCGTCGCCCTCGATGGCTCGCCGGGGGTCGGTGTCCAGCAGCTCGGTCACCTCGGCCAGGCTGGCGCCGGGCAGGATCCTCTGGGCGGTCCGAACCATCTCCTCCTGGATCTTCTCCAGCTCCTCCCATCCCCATTCGTACGTCTGGATGGGGTCAATCTCAATGCCGTTGTAGACCCGGCAGCCAAGCTGGTAGAGATCGGGACCGCACCCCTCCGGGGCCACCGCCTTGGCGAGATAGCTCTGCTCCACGAAGTCGGCGAAGTCCAGGTAGGCTCGGTCGGCGTCCCGGGCGGCCGCATCGAGGCGCGAGCCCAGCCCATCGCTGTTTCCGCTGTATTCGCCCACCAGCAGCCGGAAGAAGCCCGGATTCGATTTGGTGCCGCCGTAGTTGCGGGCCTTGGTCGCGCTGACGATCGCCTGGCGGCGCGCTGAGACCACGTTGCGGCTGATTCCGAGCTCAAGCGTCTCCCGGATGCCCATCAGGCACGCGGGCACGCGCTCCAGCCGCTCTGCGATCACCTCCCAGTCGTGGTCGTTGCTGCGTGCCATCAAGTCGAAGGCCATGCGGGCGCCCTCGATGGGCCCCAGGAACCTCAGGCTGCGCATCCAGTTTCCGGACTCGTGGAGGTCAACCTCGACCTGCAGGCGATCGCGCATCACGGCTGCGGCCAGGCGATCACGCTCGCTGTCAATGCTGGCCGCGTCCAGCTGGGAGAGGGTCCTGCGAGCCAGGTCCGATCTCGCCGCCTCGCCGGCTGGCGAGTAGTCGGTCATTTCCGAGTCGTGGCCGAGAGTGCCGCGGCTGGTCGCCTCGATTGGATCCAGCGCCGAGATCCGATCCAGGTAGTCGCGCGCGATCTCGTCGACGTTGGCCATACCCTCTCGCTCCTTCATCGTTGCGGTGATCGCTTTGGGCGCGGCCCTGGATCCCGCGGATCAGCGCCGGGTTTCCACCACCATGGCAATCCCCTGACCCACGCCTATGCACATGGTCGCCAGGCCGTACCGGAGTTGTCGGCGTCGCAGCTCATGAATGAGCGTGACCAGAATCCTACTGCCGGAGCACCCGAGGGCATGGCCGAGGGCGATGGCGCCACCGTTGGGGTTGACTCGCTCGTCCTCCGGATCCAAGCCCAGTTCTCTGAGCACGGCCAGCGCCTGCGCGGCGAAGGCTTCGTTGAGCTCGATCAAATCGATGTCGGCGAGCTCGAGCTGGGCTCGCTCCAATGCCTTGCGAGTGGCCGCCACCGGGCCGATCCCCATCAGTCGGGGAGGGACCCCGGCGACGGCCATGCTGCGCACCGTCGCCATCGGTCGGAGTCCGCGGCTCTCGGCGAGTTGGCTGGAGGTGAGCAGCAGTGCTGCGGCACCGTCGTTGAGAGGGCTCGAGTTCCCGGCGGTGACGCTGCCATCGGCGGCAAAGGCCGGCTTGAGCTGGGAGAGCCGCTCCAGGGACGAATCGGGCCGGGGGCCCTCATCGGCGAAGACCGTGCCCTGCTTGGTCTCGACCGCGATCAACTCGTCGGAGAACTTTCCTTGGCGCTGAGCCTCCAGCGCCAGGCGGTGGCTGTTGAACGCGAATTGATCCTGAGATCGGCGGTCGATGGAGAACTGCTGGGCCACATTCTCGGCCGTCTGGCCCATCGAGTCGGTGCCGTAGAGCGCCTCCATCTTGGGGTTGGTGAAGCGCCAGCCCAGCGCCGAGTCGTGGATGACCCGCTCACCGCGGGGATAGGCATGGTCGGGCTTGGCGGTGACCCAGGGCGCGCGGCTCATCGACTCGACCCCGCCGGCGATGATGGCCTGGCCGTCACCTTGAGACAGCGCGCGGACAGCATCGGCGACCGCCTCCAGCCCGCTACCGCAGAGTCGGTTGACGGTGCATCCCCCCACCTCGACCGGGAACCCCGCTAGCAGAACGGCCATGCGGGCCACGTTGCGGTTGTCCTCGCCCGCCTGATTGGCACACCCCAGATAGACGTCCTCCAGTTCGCCTGGGTCCAGCCCAACCCGATCCACCAGCGCCCGCAAGACCAGCGCGGCCAGGTCGTCAGGTCGGACCGATGCCAGCGCCCCGCCGTAGCGGCCGACTGGAGTCCGGACCCCGTCGATGATCACCGCGTCGCCCACTCCCGACCTCCTTCAAGCCCCGGTCTCAACCTGGTTCAGCACCCTCGCAGCCGGGCCAAAACTGATTGTTCCCTGGCCGAGTTCGACCTACGCCACCCTCACTGCCAGCTTAGGCCGGAGTTTGTCCCCGGTCGCCAACTAGACGGGAGTGCTGACGATGGTCGATGGCGGCTCAGAACGAGAAGTCGTCATAGATCGAGCGGCGACCCCGCTGCTCACGGTCGCCAGGCTGGACCATCTCGGTCACCCGCCGCGGGTGGATCCCTGCGGCCCTACCCCGCCACTCCCTGGGCGCCCTCCGGGGCCGGGTTCGGGACGGCGAACGCCTAGTCGGGGCTTCTGGCCGACGCCGGCGCGACGGGTGCGGGCTCAGCCTCATGAGGCCGTGCCAGGCGGCATCGAGAACTGCCCCGCCGCCTCGAGCCAGGAGCAGCGCCACCGTCAGCAGGGTCCCCGCCACTGCCGGAGCCCGACGGCGCAGCTGGCGGCCGATGGCCCCGTTGTATAGAGCCAGCAAAAGGATGGCGTCCAGCAGCAGCAGCGGCGGCACCCAGTTCGACATCTGTTGGAGGGACGCCTGCTGGGCGGCGAGGACCTTCTGGGCTGCCACCACCTGGGCCTCTGCCCGCCGGTAGGCGACCAGTCGGGCGTCGATCCTGGTGATCTGGGGGGCATAGGTGACCAGTCCTCTGGCGATACCGCCGGCGACCGTCGCCCGGAAGCCGGGCTCGGCAAGCAGCTGGGAGTCCTGCTGGTTGCTCATGAACCCCACCTCGATGGTCACGGCGGGCATGGGAGCGTGCACCCAGAGCTGGGGAAGCAGCTGGACGCCACGGTCGCCCATCCCGGCCGGCGCGATCGCGGCTGCCATCTCGGTATTCAGCGGCTGGGCGAAGGGCATGTCCTTGGAGTAGGGCATGAACACCGTCGCCCCCTCCAGGCTGTCATCGGTCCAATCGTTGACCCAGAGGCTGATGAGCACGTCGGCGTGCGCCTTGACCGCGTCGGACTCGGATTTGGTGACGCTCACGAAGGTGTCGGTGGTCCTGGTCATGACCACCTTCACTCCCTCCGCCTCCAGGTCGCGACGAAGGTCGAGACCCATGGAGAGGGTGACGTTCTTCTCCTTCAGGCCGTTGAAGGGAGAGATCGCGCCGGGGTCGTATCCCCCGTGTCCGGGCATGATCGCGACCACGTATTGCTGGGGCGGCTTGAGGTGCTGGGAGACCGGCGTCGGGGTGTGCGGCGACGCCATGACAGTCCCGGTAACGAGACCACCGCCGAGGACGGCGATCCCGAGGGCCAGGGCTAGGACGTAGGGAGAGTGGGTTGGCCCCTTTCGCATCGCGACCGCGACAGTATAGGCGGCGACGCGGATCTCGGCCACCCCACTTCGGAGGTGCGTGCAGCCTCAGGGCAGAACACGCCCGCCCCGGTTCTCTCTCGGCTCGGTTTTCCCCACCGCCTAAACTCGATCGGTGCCGCCGGGGTGTGGGGGGAGCTAGATGCCAACCAGAGGTTCGGAGTCGGCGGACGCCGCTGACGCGCTGAGCCTTCTCTTCCAGGCCCCCGGCCAGCCCAGCTACCCGCTGCCACCGGAGCTTGAGCGTATCTACGGCGGGTCCTTTGGGCTACCAGCCGACCTCCTCTACAGCAACTTCGTGACCTCACTCGATGGGGTAGCCGTGGTCGGGCCCTCGTCGGGCTCGACCCTGAGTGGTAAGAGCCACGCTGACCGCTTCGTGATGGGGCTGCTGCGCTCGGCTGCCGACGCGATCCTGATTGGGTCCGGGACCCTGGACGCCAGCCCGGGCCATGTCTGGACCGCCGAGCACGTGTTTGCGCCAGAAGCCGTCGCCTTCGCTGAGCTTCGCCGAGCTCTTCACCTACCGACGTGGCCCACCCTGGCGGTGGTGAGCGGATCTGGGGACATCGATCTGAACCATCCCGGTTTACTCCACCACCACGGCTTGCTGATTACCTCGGATGAAGGGCGGAAACGCCTGGGAGATCCCGGCGGCCATCAGGTTATCTCCCTGGGATCTGGTCCGGACCTAGACCCGGTCAAGATCACGGCCGCCGTCCGTGAGGCCGGCCACCGCATGGTGCTAACCGAGGGGGGACCGCGACTGCTGGCCCAGCTGGTCGGAGCGGATCAATTGGATCAGCTGTTTCTCACCGTCTCACCGCTGCTTGCCGGCGCTGCCAAGGGAGAATCAAGGAGGGGGTTCATCGACGGCATTGACCTTCTGGCTCGCGACCGGCCGCCGTGGTTGACCCTCCTCAGCGCTCACCGTCACGGGTCTCACCTTTTCCTGCGCTACCACGTCGAGAGAACCCTGGCCAAGGCCACCTAGGACAGCTCGGGTCGTTCCCCGACTCTGGGTATCATCAGGTTGGTCGAAAACCAGGAGAAGTGAGCATGAACAAGAAGGTTGAGGAGATCGCCGCCAGCGAGGCGGAGTGGCGCTCACGCCTGACACCGCAGGAATACCACGTGCTCCGCGAGAAGGGCACCGATCCCCCCTTCCGAGGCGAGTACACCCATCCGGGGCGCAAGGGCCTCTTCCGGTGCGCTGGTTGCGGTGCTGAGCTGTTCCTCTCAGATACCCAGTTCGACTCGGGTTCGGGCTGGCCCAGCTTCACCGCTCCAGTCTCTCAAGACCAGATCGAGCTCGACGAGGACCGGAGCTTGGGGCGGCTCCGCACCGAGGTTCGCTGCAGCCGGTGCGGGGGACACCTGGGCCATGTCTTCGACGACGGACCCGACCCGACCGGCGAGCGCTGGTGCATCAACTCCACCAGCATCAAGCTCGACCCCGAGCCTCCGAGCGATCCCGCGCAGGGCTAGCCCGTCCGGCTAGCGCTCCTTATCAACTCCACGGCGCCGAGGACGTGCCGGCGGTGGATGCCCGGGAGTTGCTCGAGGCCTGCCCCAGGGGGCGCTCTCCCCAATTTTGAGATCTCATGGGCGTGGTTGATCCCGCAAGTGGACCGCGGACAACGGGCGTTTTCGCGCGTCGCTGGTTACCCAACATCGGCAGCCTCGGCCTGAGAGTGCCGAATTTTCGGCGTTGTGTTACTTGACAAAGGACACTAGACAAAGGATAATAGGGTTATGGAACTCGACATCCTCTCCATTGCCCAGAGAATCCCGACCGAGGCCGATGCCTACAAGTTCCTTGAAGAACTGCGCTGGGGCAGCGGTCAGCCGACGTGTCCGCATTGCGGGTGCATCGATGACCACTACTTCCTGACCGCCAAGAACGGGTCCGCTCGCAAGACTCGGACGGGCAACCTGTCCCAGCGGCGGGTATGGGAGTGTCGCGCCTGCCATCAGCAGTTCTCGGTACTCACCGGCACCGTCATGCACGGCACCAAGATCCCGGTCAGGACTTGGGTGTTCGTCATATTCGAGCTGTGTTCCTCTAAGAACGGGGTAGCGGCCCGTGAGATCGAGCGGAAGTACCACCTGACCCCCAAGACGGCTTGGTTCCTTCTCCACCGTATCCGTGAGGCCATGAAGCCGGGACCAGCGTTGCCGCCGATAACGGGCCGTGTGGTTGCTGATGAGACTTGGCTAGGGGGTAAGCCCGCCAACCGTCACGGGCACCGGGCAGGACGGGGAGGCCAAGGCAACACAGCCAAGACGCCGGTCATGACATTGGTCTCCCGTGAGACGGGAGAGGTTCGTTCACGAGTTGTGGCGAACGTCCGAGGCCCAGCGCTTCGGGAGGTTCTACTCGCAAACACCGACCCCCAAAGGACTCACCTTCACACCGACTCGGCGTCCGCGTATAGATCGCTTGGGAAGGGCTTCGCGAGCCACTCCGCAGTTGACCACCTGGCAGGAGAGTACGTCCGGGGCGATGTCAGCACGAATCAGGCCGAGGGGTTCTTCTCTCAGCTCAAGCGGTCGATCGATGGAACCCACCACCACGTAAGCCGGGAGCATCTCGATCGGTACCTCGCCGAGTTTGACTTCCGGCACTCGACCCGCGAAGTCAGCGACGCAGCACGGATGGAGAGGCTGATGGGCCGGGTAGCTGGGCGACGCCTAAGGTACACGGAAGCCCGGTAGGCCACCCCAACCAACACCGTAACGCGCCCCCTAGCCATCGTGTCCCGTCCATCGTTGCGCCAATTGCTCTACCAAGGCTGCGGTGGACTGCACCCGAGACAGGGCTTCTGCCTCTGTTCTCCCGCGACCGGCCAGACCACGATCGTGGAGTCTTGCAATCCACCCGCGCGCGGCTTGAATGATCTCAGGATGGAGGTTTGATAGTGTCGGTATTGCGGAAGGGGTGGAGTTGGTCATCACCCTATCCTGAGACCCCGGATCGAGCCAGTCCACCCCTATAACAAATCCGAGCCGTCTTTGACGTGAGCTTTGGCGGCGACGGTGATACACTCCCGTTAACCGTTCACGCTACCGCCAAAGGACCGGAATGGAAACACAAGACCAAACGCCCCGCGAGGCCGCCTACGGATCTCCGGCATCTGTTCTGTTGGTACTGAGGCACTTTCGACAGCGGGAGGTGCCAGAACTTCTCAGCAACACGACGCTCACTCAGTTGGGGATCAAGGACACCCTGATTCGCCTTGTATGGCGGTCCCTGGTGTTCCTGGGGCTGATCACCGATGAGGGGATCACCACCCCCAAGTTTCGCGCCCTTCGCTATGCGACGGACGATCAGTATGGACAGGTCCTCTCGGACATCATCTGTGACGCCTACACAGACGTGATCGCAGTTGCACCACCCGAATCAGCCAATCGCCAGCAGCTGATGAATGCCTTCCGGCCATATTCCCCCGCTTCCCAGCACCCTCGGATGATCGGCCTCTTTCTTGCCCTCTGCGCCGAGGCGGGGATGGAGGTTGCCCAACCAGCCAAAAGAAGTGCTCCCCGGAAGGCTTCCGATGGCAGACCGGCACGGTCGGTCGCTAGGAGGAGTAAGGGTGCTGACGAGAAGAAAGGCCACGTCGCAGACCAGACCCCGCTAGAGGGAAAGGAGGTTGTCCGCGACCCAGCCACGAGCTCTGACGAGTTCACGGTCCAGTTGCGGGCGGGCGGGAGTGTGACCCTCAAGGTCAATGTCGGGCACTTCGCCTTGAGCCGGAACAAGGCCGACCGGACCTTCGTGCAGGGGCTGATGGACGCCCTGACCGAGTACGAGGGTCAACCCGTGGCTGATGTAGCAGATGTAACCCCACCCGCCGCCGAGGTGGTGGTGCCCCCGGTCGCCACCGAGGACTACGGGGACATCGATCCCGATGACATTCCCTTTTAGAGACCACCACGCCGCACTAGCGGCGAGGCCCCATCAGCATCACAAAAGGAGGTGAACCCGTGATAGCTACACGGGTCGGCACCGGCAGGGTTCCTGGCTAGTCCGCCTGCCGATGACCGCCCCGCAAGCGCCGAGCGGAGGGGGGCTTGATCAGCCCTCCTCCGTCATCTCGATCTCGACTGTAACACCGGGGAGGCTACCGCCTAGCTGGTCTTGGGCTTCGCGCTCTTGGCTGTGCGCTCAGGCGGGGTTTCCAACAACCGCTTCAAGACCTCAACCGGGTCTTGGCCCTCAAGACTCACTCGGCGCTTCTCGCGCTTGGGCTTCTCGGGGGAATCAGTCACGAAACAAGCTTAGAGGTGCAGACAATGCCAGCGACCGGAACAAGTTGCCCGCGATCAGGGATCTACCAAGGCGACGACCAACATCACGAGCAGATCGCGCTCAGCAAGGGCGAGACGTTCCCGCCCTGCGGTGATTGCCACCGTCCCGTCAACTGGACCCTGATCAGGGCGACTGAGTAGGTAACCGACCGACAAGCGAGTCCAGGTGCCGCGCGATGGCCTCCGGGCCGTATCCAAGGAGCAGCCCCAAGACCTGATGACGCCTGGACTCGTCCTTTTCCTCTAACCGCACCCAGCGGTACAGGTCCACGACCCAGGCGGCGGCGGCGTAGCCCCAGCTCGCGGTCCCGTCCTTGTGATCGACCACGAACCGGATCGCCCGGTCGTCGGAGTACTGCCCCAGCACCGTCATCGCCCTCACCATCCCCAGCCGATCGGTGATGCCCTCCCCAACGATGGCGAGAGGACGCACACCCCTGGCGACTAGGTAGGCGGCGTCCTCGATGGCCCCCGTAACCGAATCGTTAGTCGGGACTTGAACCTGATCATGACCAATTCTGATTGGTCCGGGTTGGCGCTCTTCCTGGCAGTTGCAGGGGCGATCGCGAGTGGCGTCGTGCTGTATCGCACCCCTACCGGGAAGGCACTCTTGACGTTCGGTGCCTCGGTCGGCGTCGTCCTGCTCAGCGCCTAGCACGGCCTACGCGGAAGCTCGCTGACCGCCCGACCTGGCGGCAGATCGACCAGAGAAACGCGGCCCTGGTTTTCCCGTTCGCGAAGTGGGCCTTCCTTTGTCTGCGAACACAACGCCGAATTTTCACGGCTACGTCATGGAAACCGAGTACAAATCACCATAGGCTCGAACAGATGGGTGAGTCTGGGAGTGGATCTAGCCACGCGTGGGCGCTCGAGCAGCCGGGAAGCGCCGCGCAGCAGTTGGCCGAGCTGGAGCAGCTGGTCAGCCGCAACTTTGGGTTTCCCGATCTCGACCTAACCGAGCACGAGGTGCTCCGGGCGGTGGTGGCGGAGCTGCCGGTGGCGCTCAGCGCAGTCGACCCAGACGGCAATGTGGTCCTCTGGAACCCAGCTGCCGAACGACTCCTGGGCTGGTCAGAGGAAGAGGTGCTGGGTCGAGCTCTGCCAGCTGCTTCCGGGGTGCACAACCGCGACTTCCTGCGAATGCTCCGCCGAACTGTCCTCACCGGCCAGGGAGTGCGTGAGGTCGAGACCGTCCGGGTGCATCGAGACGGTCATCAGATTCCCATCCTGCTCTCGACGGCCGCCCTCAGGGATCACGGTGGGCGGGTCACCGGTGTGCTTGGCACCTACCTCGATCTCAGCGCCCGCAAAGCGGTGGAGTCCCAGCTACGCCGTCAGGCCCAACGCGACAGCCTGACCGGCCTATACAACCGGCGCGGCTTTCAAGACTTGCTCCAGAAGATGCTGGAGCGGGACGACCAGGACACCGCCATCATCTCCCTGGACCTGGACGACTTCAAGGCGGTGAATGACACCCTTGGCCACCCAGTCGGGGACCAATTACTGCGGGCCTTCGCCAAGCGGCTCCGGGCGGCCGTGAGACCCGGGGACCTGGTGGCACGGGTGGGTGGCGACGAATTCGTGGTGGTGATGTCCGGTGTCTCCAGATCGGCCCTCGAGGCGACCACCAAGAGGCTGTTCGATCGTCTGGGCCAGACCTACCTGGTAGACGGGCGGGAGTTGGTGACCGCCGTAAGCGGTGGCGTCGCCCTCTGCCGCAGGGCCTCCGAGGCGGACTTCGCGGTCCGCCACGCCGACATCGCGCTCTACCACGCTAAGCAGGTGGCGCGGGGCCGATTCCAGGTCATCGACAGAGGAATGCGGAAGGCGTTTCTGGACCGAGTTGAGCTGGCCGGATACCTGGGTCGCGCCGCCGCCCGCGGCGAGCTGCGCCTCCACTTCCAGCCCATCGTCTCGGCCGGCTCTTCGGAGATGGCGGGGATGGAGGCGTTGGTGCGCTGGGCCCGGCCCAAGCGCCGGCTCATGCCACCTGACCAGTTCATCACCCTGGCCGAGCAGACCGGGAGCATCACGGGAATCGGGCGCTGGGTCTTGGAGCAGGCCTGCGCCAGCCTTCGCATCTGGGATGAGACCCAGCCGACCAACCAGGCGCTCACGGTAGCCGTCAACCTCTCGATGGTCCAGCTCCGCGATCAGCGGCTGCCCCAGGAGGTCGCTGAGATCCTGGCGCGATATCAGCTGGCCCCGGAGCGGCTCTGCCTGGAGGTCACCGAGAACGCCCTGAGCGCGGATCCCGAGGCGGAGGCGTCCGTTCTGGAGCGACTGCGGCGACTCGGGGTTCATCTGGCTCTCGACGATTTCGGCACCGGCAATTCGTCCCTGACGGCACTGCGCCGCTTTCCCTTCGACATCCTCAAGATTGACAAGTCCTTCGTGAGCGGGATCGGGGCCGGAGAGCAGGACAGCGCCATCGTGGCGGCCACCATCGCGCTGGGCCAGGCCCTGGGTCTGAAGACCATCGCCGAGGGGGTTGAGACGGAGAGCCAGGCGGAATTCCTGGTGCGCAACGGCTGCGACGAACTTCAGGGCTACCTGTTCGGCAAGCCGGTCCCCTTCCGGATGCTTGAGCGAAATCCCACCGCGCCGGGGCCGCCGGTCAGGCCGGCGCTGAAACTGGTGGCAAAGCGTCCCACCTCCCGGCGCCGATTGGTGGCGCCAGCCTCCTGAGCGAGACTCAGTCGCCGATCATCGGCTGAGGTCCGGATGCAGGCTGGATCTCCCGGCTCGGGGCGCCGTCCGGTTCAGCCCCCTCTTTAGCCTCGTTTGTCAGCAGCGCCAGAACAGCAGCCAGCGCCAGTAGCGGGATCTGGGCCATGTACTCGTCCAGGCTCCGCCAGCTGAGCCAGAACGCAGCCAGCAGCAACACCCCGGCCGCGATCCGCCACCCGGGACGACGCCAGCCCCAGAGCAGGATCAGCACCATGGCAAGAGCGGTGAGACCCAGCATGAGGTCGCTCGGTGGCGGCTTCAAAAGGCCCGCCAAGACCAGCTCGATCGGTCCATAGCCGAGCGGGAAGGTGGGCGCGGAGAGGTTGTGCCAGATGGCCGCCAACGCGTCGGGGTAGCGGATCAGCCAGGGAACGACGCCGATGAGCAGGGTCAGGACCACACTCATCACCCGGGGTCCACGCCCGGTCAGCCGGTAGCAGATGAGCAGATAGGCAGGCAGAAAGAAGAAGGCCAGCTCGTTGGATCCGATCGCGAGGCCGAGGCAGACTCCGGAGAGGATCGGGCGTCTGATCCAGAGCAGCGACAGCGCCATGAGCAGGTAGGCGATCGACTCTGCGTTGCCGAAACTCGCGAAGTTCAGGGCCGAGCCGGGGATGTAGTAGGTGCCCAGGAATAGCGCCAGTGCCGCCGGCCAGAGACTGCCGGCAGCGACCGCCAGGAAGCCCAGGAAGATGGCCACCGCGAGGAGCGTCCAGAGCGCCCGCGCCCCCGCCGAAGCCCGGGCGACGGGGATCATGGTGGCCGGGTCGAGGGGCGGCTTCCCCAGCCCCGAGAAGATCGAGTCGGTACCTCCTCGGGCGTCCGCCGATCGAATTGCCGCCTCGATCTCGGCGGGAGTGGGATAGCCCTGCACTTTTGCTAGCGACCCGACTCGCAGGGGGGTGGCGAGGGTGGGAGAGAGGTCCAGGCTGCGCAGACACCTCAGCTCCGCCACCTGGTAGGGATCGTGCCCGTTTGAGATCGCCCGCGCCCCGCAGACGGCCATGGCATTGGCGTCGTCTATGAGCAGGCGGTTGCTGATCAGTGATCGCGCCACGGAGACGGAGACCAGCACCAGCAGCACTGCGAGGACGGCTGGTGCCAGCGCGACCAGCCTCCCCGGGCGACGGCGACGGACCCAGGCGGGCAGGTCGACCCGGCAGCTGACGGCCACCAAGGCCACGAAGACCGCGAACGCGACGGCCTGGATCACCCAGTTGGCAAGGAAGGCGAGGTGGCCCGGGACCCGGTCGGACAGCCAGGACCAGTTGGCAAACTTCAGCGCGATGAGGGAGAGGAAGAGCAACACCAGCCGGTTGGACCCGGCTCCGGGTCGCTCCCACTGCTCTCGGGTCCAGCCACGCCAACGACCCAGAATCGTCAACCGGAATTGGCCTCCTTAGCTCACCACCCGGTGGTTGGCGCCGCCGGATCTCCGGCCCTGGAGTTTGTCAGGGTTCGGGTGCGACCTGCGCCGACCCTAGGGGGCCGCTAGGGCGTGCTGGCCAGTCGCGGTCGATCGCCCCTTCTCCGGCGCTGATCTGGGGGGATCAGGCCTTGACGATACCGCCGCTCACCTTCAGACCTGCCTCCCATTTGGCCTCGATGTGGCCGAAGCGCCAAATGATCAGCGCCATGGTCCAGGTCAGGATGAACAACCCCACGATCACAAATCCGGCGGTGTTGATATCGAAGCCGGACATGAAGTGCCAGAACCCGCCCTTCAGGTGAAGCTCCAAGGGCAGCAGGCCCAGGATCTCGATGGTGCCGATCAGGAAGCAGATGGCAACCGAGAGACCGGTGATGGCGAGGTTGTAGTAGACCTTGCGGACCGGATTGAAAAATGCCCAGCCATAGGCGACGTTCATGAAGCAGCCATCGAAAGTGTCCATCAGGGCCATGCCTGCCGTGAACAGGATTGGCAGACACATGATCGAGTACCACGGCAGGGCCTCCGAGGCCAGGAATGCCGTGGTCGCCAGCAGGGCTACCTCGGTCGCGGTGTCGAAGCCCAGTCCGAACACCACCCCCACCGGGTACATCTGCCAGGGCTTCCTAATGGATCTCATCCAGCGGCCGAAGAACCGATACATCAACCCGCGGTTGTTGAGCTGCTCCTCCAACTCGGCCTCGTTGAACTGACCTCGACGCATCTTTCGGAAAACCCCAAAAATGCCGGCGAGGATGACGATGTTGAGCACCGCGATCAGGTAAAGGAAGGACGCCGAGACGATGGTTCCGAAGACACCGCCGAACTGTTCCAATCCAGACGAGTGGTGCGACACCGCGCTGTACACGGTCTTCTCGGCGATCACCAAGCCTGCCCCGATTGCAACCACGATGGTGGAGTGCCCGAGGGAGAAGAAGTACCCAACGCTCAGCGGCCGCTGGCCATCCGACATCAGCTTTCGAGTGGTGTTGTCGATGGCCGAGATGTGGTCGGCGTCGAATGCGTGCCGCAGACCCAGGGTGTAGGCGAGGACGGTTACCCCGATGCCGAGGCCGCGGTAGTGCTCGGGCAGCACGTAGAGGATGAAGACGCCAAACCCGACCACGTGCAGCAGCAGGATCGACGCGAACATGATCTGCGCCCGACGCCACTCGGCCGGGGACAGGGCCTGACGGATGCGCTGGATCCGCCCCTGGGTCGCGACCCCCTCAAGAGCGGCCATCGCTGGACTCCTCCCTACCGGCTCCGGGCTCACCCCACCAAGGGTGACGCTAGCACAGTTGCACCTCGATCGCAAGTAGTGGATGAGAGCAGTTACATGGGCGACGCGGTTGGCTGGGACGGCAAGCAGCTCAAGACCCAGAGGCAGCGACGGGTCGAGGTCGCCTGGCTCGGTCGGACCCATCCCTCGAGCCGCCCCGAGTTAGCCGGTCGCCGCCACCTGGAGCTCCTCAAGCGCTGGCGTCACCATGGGAGCTGAGAGTCCCCGCCTGGGCGCCAGGATCTCGTCGATGAGCCCATACGCGAGGGCTTCATCCGCGGTGAGGTAGTAGTCGCGCTCGATGTCGCGCTTGACCTGGTCGAGAGGACGGCCCGAGTGGTGGGCCAGGATCTGGGCCATCCTCTCGGTGTTGGCCAGCACCTCCCGAAGCTGGATCTCCATGTCGCTGGGGGCACCGCGAGTGCCGGCAGACCCCTGGTGAATCATGATCTTGGAGCTGGGCAAGGCCATCCGCTTGCCCTTGGCACCGCCGCTGAGAACCATGGCCGCGGCCGACATGGCCATCCCGATACAGAGGGTCGACACCTCGCACTGAACGTGCTGCATCACGTCGTAGATGGCCAAGCCGGCGTAGGCAAGGCCGCCTAGCGAGTTGATGTAGAGGTGGATGTCCCGCTCCGGGTCCTGGCCCTCCAGATAGAGGATCTCGGCCACCAGCAGGTTGGCGATCTGGTCATCGACCTCCTGGCCAAGAAAGACAATTCGCTCCTTCAGAAGCAGCGAGTAGATGTCATAGGCACGCTCGCCCCGCATCGACTGGTCCAGGACAGTTGGGATGACCGAGGCCGCTAGCGAGTCGCCGCCTGTCTTCTGCCCGTACATCTAACCTTGCCTCCTGGTATCCCATATCTCCAGATTGATATCTCTACTATAAGATATCGAATAAGAGATGCCCGAACCAACCGGAGTCCCAGCAACGGAGGGTCAGATGGGCGGCCGCACTCACGATCCGGTCTTCCCTGGCTTCTCGAACATGGCGGCTCGACGCCGGAGTCTGTCCTCCGAGTTGACCGCGCGTCGGGTCAAGCTGGGGCTGTCGCAGACCGAGGTCGCCGCTCGGATGGGCACATCCCAGTCCGCCGTCGCACGCCTGGAATCCGGTGCCTCGGACGTGCGCCTGTCGACCCTGGAGCGGTACGCGGAGGCGATCGACCAGCAATTGGCCTGGCGCCTGCGGGCCCGTGGTGATGATGACCGAGACTGAGCCGGGTCGCTCACCCCGGAGTGCCGATCCGGGCTTGCCGCCGAGGCCCGGGCCCGACCCCGCCCCCTCGCCCATGACGGACTGGCTCCAGGCCCAGATGTTCGAGCGTCGAGTGGTCCTGCTTAGCGGCCGCCTCGACGACCTCCTGGCCACTGGGGTCGCGACCCAGCTCATGACCCTGGACGGTTCGGGTGATGAGGGCATCCGGCTTCATATCAACAGCGGCGAGGGCACGCTGACAGCCGCTCTGACGTTGATGGACACCACCGCCGCGTTGGGGGTTCCTGTGCAGGCGGTCTGCACCGGCCGAGCAGAAGGTCCTGCGCTGGGGGTGCTGGCGGTGGCCAATAGTCGGCTGGCAGCACCGCACTCGCGTCTACGCCTGCACGACCCAGGCTTTGCGGCCGAGGGAAGCGCAGACGCTCTGAGTGTTGGCCTCGAGCAGCATCGGCGTCAGCTGGATCGGTTCATCGAAATGGTGGCGGCCGCCACCAGACAGCCTGCGGAGCGGGTCGAGGTGGACCTCGCGAGTGGTCGGCATTTTGACGCACACGAAGCTCTGGACTATCGACTGATCGATGCCCTATGGACCAGTACTTGAGCTAATTTGTCTCGCCCCGACCCGTACTGAGCTCCCAAACCCTTCGCATATGCGAGAGCGATGGAGATCAGCCCGTTCTGACTTTTTTGTGAAAATCTGAGATCGCGGTGAACGTGATGGTACGGAAGCGGACCGACGCATTTTGGCGACCATCGTTAACTTGCGCGCTGCGGGAGGCGTCTCCACTTCCGCAATCTCCTTCCCTTCGACAGCCCCGGCAGGTGTGGCGGTTCCTCGTCCCAGCGATGTGAGGAGCTGCCACCCCCGGGGCGACCCTTTAGCTGAGAAATGGTTGAGATTACGACCTTCGCTGTGTGGTCGCGCGACGCGACTACTTATCGGCGCAGCCGGCAGCACCCAGTATCGCGGGCAATTGGTGCGCTTGCGTACCAACCACCGCTCCACGTATTGGTACGCAAGCGGACCGACCTTCTTTAGCAACTTTGTTAACTTCCGCGCTGCGGAACGCCTCTCCGCTTCCGCAATCTCTTCCCTTCGACAGCCCCGGCAAGGTGTGGCGGTTCCGCGTCCCAGCACTGTGGGGAGCCGCCACCCCCGGGGTAACGTAATCGCTGAGGCGAGTGGCTCTGATTGCGACCCTCGCAGTGGCCGCGGCACGCGAGTGCCGTTTTACCGGGCAAACACCGTCGGGGCGAAGACCGGAGGGCGTGTAACTTTATCTAGCTCGCTCTTGATGACGCGATAACATTCGCAGGAAACATTCTCCAATCCCGGCCTGTCGATGATCTCAACATGGCCTCGGTGGTAACGGATGAGTCCCGCCTTCTGCAGCACCCCGGCTGAGAGTGTCACGGTGGCTCGGCGCGAGCCTAGCATCTGAGCAAGAAACTCCTGAGTGATGATGAACTTGTCGGCGCCCACGCGGTCGTGGCTCATGAGCAGCCATCGGCTCAGTCGTTCCTCATTGGTATGAAGCCGGTTGCACGCGGCGGCTTGCGAAATCTGGCCGAAGAGCGCAAGCACGTACGTCTGCACCAGCTGCTCGATCGCGGAGTTCGTGCTCATCGCGTCCCGGAACGCGTCCACCGACATGGTGAGGCAGCGTCCCGCCACTTGCGATATCGCGCGCACGGCCAAAGCTCCTCCTGGAATGCTTGGCACCCCGACCATGCCTTCATTGCCGATGGTGGCCACCTCGACGATCGTCCCGTCCTCTAGGGGCGTCACCAAGGAGATCACCCCATCCAAGGGGAAGTAGACGGCATCCACCACCTCGCCGGGCTCGAAGAGCACCGTCTTCACTCTCAGGAAGACCGGGGACAGCTTCGCCCTCAGGACCGCCCGATCCTCGGCGGGGAGCCGATCCAAGATCCGGTTCCCCTGCCCCCCATCGGCATACCCGTTGCCGCTGTCGAGCATGATTGGAGCCTCTGCCGTCGCTAGTCGCACCTTCCCAGGGGTTCCCAAGGGGGTCGAACCCCGAGGAGCCGCAGGGGCATTCTACCTCGATGCCACCGAAAACACACCGGTTGAAGGCGGGCTCCCTCACCGACTTCGGGGGCGATCGGCCCTGGCGGGCGCCGACCTCTTCCCTCGATGCCCAGACCGGCTAGGGACCGATCCCAACTAGCCTGAGCAAGTGCGAAGCTCCCTACCCTGGCGCAACCCGCCTTGGTCACTGCCCAGACCGCTGCCTCGGGATAAGGTATGACCGGCTGGCGGGCCAAACTGCGCTCCGGCCTCCCTTACCTGCTCGGGTTGGGCGTCATCATCGCGCTGGTGCTGGCGGTGAATCCCAGCCACTTCGCGTTTGCGGCCAGCCGCTTCAATCCTGTCTACGCACCTTTGGTGGCCGCGCTTTCTTTCAGCTACTACTTGCTGCAGGGAATTCGCTGGCAGCCGCTGCTCCGAGCCGTCGGAGCCCGCCTGCATCTGCGAGACACGTTGGTCCTCAACTTCGCTGGCCAGGCGGCGGGCCTCCTTCCCGCCGGTGAGCTGACCCGCGCGGTCTTGGTGAGCGAGGTCGCCAAGGTTGAGGTGGGAAAGGCGACGGCAACCATCACCGTGCAGGAGCTGATTTTCACCGTCCTACTGATTGCTGCGGCCGTCCCCGGAGCCTTCCAACGCACGATCGCGGCGATCGGGGTCTCGCTGGCACTGCTGGTGATACTCGCGGTCACGGCCATTCTCACGGTGCGCCAGTTGTTCGAGAGGATCGCAGCAGCGGTGCACAAGGTGCCCATGCTCCGTCGCTTCGTGCCTGACCTGATGCAGTTGCAGCAAGAGACGGTCGACCTGCTGCGACGCTGGGATACCCTGTACTGGTCGCCAGTGAGCGCGCTGCAGGTGGCTGTCACCATCACCATGTTCTGGTTGGTGATACAGGCGCTGGACCCGGGCCGAGTCAGCTGGGGGACGGCCGCCTTCGCATACGGAGTCGCCGGGGTTGCGGGCGCGCTCTCGCTGGGACCGGGCGGCCTCGGTGGCTTCGAGGCGGCCGGGGTCCTGATGCTGGTAGTGGTTGGAGTTCCCTTCCAGATCGCCGTAGCCGCCACTGTCCTGCAAAGAGTCGCCGACAAGGGACTGGCCACAGTGTACGGTGGGATCGCTTACGTCTATGCGCGCCGACATTACGAATTGAAGAACGCCCACGTGGTCAGACGCGGGCAACGGCGCAATCGCAGGGCGAACCGCAGAAAGAACGCTCAGCGTCAGACTTAGCAGTTGAGTCAATCAACCGAGAGTTTGACTTCGATGTTCCCTCGGGTGGCGTTGCTGTAAGGGCAGACCTGGTGCGCCTCTTCGACAAGTTCTCGAGTTACATCCGGCTCGATGCCCGGGATCGACACCTTGAGTTCGACGGCGAGGCCGTATCTCCCGTTACCAATCGTTCCGATGCTGACTCTGGCCGTGATCGCAGATGCACTTGTATCGATGGACCGTCGCCGGCCGACACTCGCCAGGGCACTCTGGAAGCACGCGGCGTACCCGACCGCAAAGAGTTGCTCAGGGTTGGTACCTCCTCCAGGGCCTCCCATCGCTTCCGGCACTCTCAGGTCGAGACTCAAGATCCCATCGCTTGAGGTGCCATGCCCGGCGCGTCCGCCTGTCACGCTCGCCTCCGCCGTGTATAGCGCCTTGGCCAAGGTGTCCATAGCTCCTCCTTCTATCAGCCACCACTAGAGGGCCGGCCGCCGCGCTGGCAGGAGCCTTCGTCTCTGCTGTCCCGTCGCTGCAGTCGGTTTTGGTCCGACCCCCAGATTAGGAGATCCATGAGCGCTAGCGGGATTCGCTACCGACGCCTGGCGGCACCGTACTCGGCATGGCGCGGACGCGGGCTCGCTGGGCCGGGCTGTTTTCTAAGCCACATCCAATCGCCACACGCTGGTTCGGCCTCTTAGGCCGTCTGAGAGGCCGGCGCAGTGGGCGCGCGTGCCACCAGTTGGAACCTACCTCCCAGGTGGAGTCGCTTGTGTATTAAGGAGTAGGCAGCCAGCCCGAGCCCGAGCGAAAGTCCGGTGATCAAGACACGCTGGATGATGGCTGCGGCCCCAGCGACCCCGCGAGCCAATCCCAACAGAACCAGGGTCGCGGCCACGGTGGCCTCGTTGGCACCAACTCCGCCCGGAAGCAGGCTCACGGCTCCGCCGATTGTCGAAAGCGCAAGCACAAAGGCGGCCTGCCACCAACCGAGCTGCCCAGCGCCGAGCGCCTGCAGAATCAGCCAAAACGAAGTGATGGCGCAGGCGACGCGAGCCGCGTCGAGAACCCAGAGAGCCCGGGCATCGCGGTGATGAAGCAGGCGCACCGTCTCTTCCTGCAACTCGTCGATCACCGGCAGCAGCTTGCTGAGGATGGGTATGTGCGCCACCAAACTGTGAATGCGACAGAAAACTGGAGACACAGTCAGTATCACAAGGATCCCGGCAATCCCCATGACCACGAGTATCACCGCGGTCAGGCCATAACCGAGCGTCAGCACGGTGGGCAGCCCGCACAGAATGAGCACCAGTGTGTAGGTCAGCTCTTGAAAAGTCACAGTGGCGGCAACCGTCCCAAAGTCTGTGCCGCCGGCCGTGCTCGCGAAGGCGGCTCTGGTCAGGTCCCCCAAGGGCAAGATCGCGGTGATGGTCTGGCCGGCCAAGTTGACGAGGATCGTGTCGCGCAGACGCAGCTTTGTTCCTGCATCCCGCAACAGGAAATGCCAGCGGACTCCTTGGAGGAGGTACACGAGCAGCGAGAGCGCCAGGATGGGAGCGATCAGCACCAAACGAAAATGGGTCATGGCGGCGCCAACGCGTTCGGGATTCAGGAAGAGGACCACCCCAGCGATCACTACCAATCCCAGCACCCCGGTGAGGGCGTGCCGGAGGGTCACCTTCACGTTTGTCCCAAACCGAGGCACGCCCCGTGGGCCTTCCGGCCGCAGATCCATCGGTTGCTAGTGAGGCAACGGGTAGCTCGGCGCCAGAGCGAGGACGGAAAATCGCCACCTCCGGTCAACCTCGGACCACCACGCTTGGTCCTCGCAGGCGTTCGCCCAGTGGGCTCCACACCGAGATCATCCCATTGCTGACCCTGGGAGCCGACCGGCCTTAGGAGCGCGAGCTCGTGAGCCAGGGCTTATCCGCAAGCCCAGGTCTGGAACCGGAGGAACACCGTCTGTGGCGTCGTAGCGGCGGCTACCATGCCATCCTGTCGCTCGCGCATCTCGAGGTACTGCTACGACACTGCCGGTCGAGCCCCCCGTATCACCGATGCTCGCCAAGCTGGCCCGAGACTTGCCAGTCAGCGAGGAACTCATCTACGAGCCTAAGTGGGACGGATTCCGCTGCGTGATCTTTCGCGAGGACGAGCGGCTGGAGCTAACCAGCCGTAACGAGAGACCCCTCACCCGGTACTTCCCGGAGTTGAGAGAGCCGCTACTGCGAAGTCTTCCCCCACGCTGCGTGGTCGACGGAGAGGTGGTGATCGCCGGGCCGGAGGGACTCGACTTCGATGCACTACTGCAGCGAATCCATCCGGCGGGGTCGCGCGTCAACCGTCTCGCCTCGCTGACCCCGGCGTCCTTCATCGCCTTCGACCTGCTCGCTCTGGGCGAACGCGACCTCCGGACTCTCCCGTTCGCCGAGCGCCGGCGCCTCTTGGAGTCCGCCCTGGCCGCCGACCCCCAGGTCCGGGTGACCCCGGCGACCCGCGATCCCGAGCGAGCCCAGGAGTGGTTCCAGCGCTTCGAGGGCGCAGGCCTGGACGGCGTGGTGGCGAAGTCGGAGTCGCTGGCCTACCTGGAGGGCCAGCGCGTCATGCTGAAGGTGAAGCATCAACGCACCGCTGACTGCGTGGTCGGCGGCTTCCGCTGGCACGCGAACGAGGACACGGTGGGCTCGCTGCTTCTCGGCCTCTACGACGACTCCTCCGTCCTCCAGCACGTCGGAGTCAGCGCTTCATTCACGGCGCAACGGCGCCGGGAGCTGGTCGCCGAATTGGAGCCATACCGAGGTCTGGGCGAGCCCGACCAACATCCTTGGCTCAACGCGGCCGAAGCCGATAACTCGGACCGGCGCCCAGGAACGCCGAGCCGCTGGACCGGCAAGCGGGACCTCTCCTTCGTCCCGCTCCGCCCTGAGCTGGTTTGCGAGGTCGCTTACGACCACCTTCAAGGCGACCGCTTCCGGCATGGCACCACGTTCCTTCGCTGGCGGCCAGACCGGGATCCCCGCTCCTGCACCTATCGGCAATTGGAGGTGACCGTCCCCGCCGAGGTGGCGGAGATCTTTGTGGACGCCACCTCGAGGTTGACCGAGCGCAGCTGAGGTCCGCTCCAGACGCGCGCCGCTGCCTAGCTGACTACCGGCGCTCCGGTCCAGTCCAGCAACTGGTCTGGGGACCAAGCATTGATGATCCGCCCGTCGGGGACCCCACCATCAGCCGCCTGCTGGCAACCGAGTCGCAGCCACTCGAGCTGTCCGGGAGCGTGGGCATCGGTGTCGATTGCAAACATGCAGCCGCTAGCGACGGCCAACTTCAGCATCTCATTCGGAGGGTCTTGACGCTCCGGCCGAGAGTTGATCTCCACAGCCGTCTTGGAGCTGACGCAAGCGGCCAGCACGGCCACAACGTCGAATGTCGATTCCGGCCGCGGTCGGCCCTGGTTCAGCCGGCCGGTCAAGTGCCCCAGCACGTCGGTGTTGGGATCGCTGACCGCAGTCACCATCCGGCGCGTCATCTCCCTCTCCTCCATCCGCAGCTTGGAGTGAACACTGGCCACCACCAGGTCGAGCTGACCAAGGAGTTCCGGTTCCTGGTCCAGGCTCCCGTCGTCGAGGATGTCGACCTCGATCCCGGTCAGGATTCGGAACGGGTGCAGCTCCTGGTTCAGACGCTCCACCTCGGCGAGCTGGCTCACCAGCCGGTCCGCCGAGAGGCCTCGAGCCACAGTCAGCCGCGGGCTGTGGTCGGTCAGCACCATGTAGTGGTGTCCCAGGGCGATCGCCGCCCTAGCCATCTCCTCGATCGGACTGCCTCCGTCCGACCAGTCGGAGTGGGTGTGGCAGTCGCCCTGCAGCTGGCTCCGAATGACGGCGGCGCGGCCGTCCAGAGGCGGGGGAACCTCGGCCTCGAGGGCGGTCAGATAGGTGGATGTCCCGCGATCCAGGGTCTCGACCACCACTCTCGCGGTCGTCTCTCCGACCTGGGGTAGGGACGTCACCCGGCCGCTCGACCGCAGATCCTTCAAGCGTTGCAGCGGCGTCTCCGCCACAACCTGGGCTGCTCGCCGGAACGCTCTGACCCGGTAGGTCTCAGCTCCCTGGGCCTCGAGCAGGTAAGCGATTCGGTTGAGGGCTTCCGCCGGCTCCATCGCCACCACCATTGGCGACGCGCCGCCGCGGTGTCAAGGTGGGCACTCCCCAGGGTCGTCTACCGAGGTCTTCGACTGGCGACTCGCCATCACGCGGTCCCCGCCGTCTGGCACCATCCCTCCATGGCAGCCAAGACTCCACCTGCCCAGATTGAGGTCGAGGGCCGACTGCTGGAGATCTCGAATCCCGACAAGGTCTTCTTCTCGGCGCGGGGCGAGACCAAGTTGGATCTGGTTCGCTACTACCTGGCAGTGGGGGAGGGCGTCATGAAGGGGGTGAGGGAGCGGCCCACTGTCCTGAAACGGTTCCCCAACGGTGCCGAGGGGCCTTTCTTCTTTCAGAAGCGAGTGCCGGAGAACCGTCCGGACTGGCTGCAAACTGTGACCATCCACTTCCCCAGCGGTCGCAGCGCCGAAGAGCTCTGTCCCACCGACGTTGCGCATGTGATCTGGGCCGTCAACCTGGGCTGTCTGGAGCTGAACCCTTGGCCGGTAAGGCGAGCCGACGTGGATCACCCCGACGAGCTGAGGGTTGACCTCGACCCGCAACCGGGCGTTCCCTTCGAGTCGGTCCGAAAGCTGGCCATGGAGGTGCGGCAGGTACTGGGAGAGCACCAACTGGTGGGATTCCCCAAGACGTCGGGGTCGCGCGGAATCCACATCAACGTGCCGATCGAGCCCCGTTGGGAATTCGACCAGGTTCGAAGGGCGGCACTTGCTCTCGCACGAGAGATGCAGCGCCGACTACCAGATCTTGCCACCTCCGCCTGGTGGAAGGAGCAGCGCGGCCAGAGAATTCTCGTCGACTACAACCAAAACGCCCGGGACCGGACCGTAGCCTCCGCATATTCGGTCCGACCCAAGCCCGATGCCCCCGTTTCCTGCCCACTCAACTGGGAGGAAGTACCCGATGTGGAGCCAGGCGACCTAACTCTGGCCACGGTGCCGCGCCGCTTTCAGAAAATCGGCGACCCGGGAGCCGGGATCGATCAAGAGCGGGGCAGCCTTGACGCTCTCTTGGAGTTGGCGGCGCGCGACGAGGCATCGGGGTTGGGCGACGCCCCTTGGCCGCCCCAGTTCGCCAAGCGGCCGGGAGAGCCAACCCGCGTGGCGCCAAGTCGCGCTCGGAAGGAGCGCTGAAGTCAACCGCTGTTTAGCGCAGCTCGGCCCTCAGCGCCGGGTCAGGTTGGCTTGTGGCTCAAGCGTCGAAGCGGCGGGGTGGTGAGTGGGGGGCGAGGCCGCGGCGGGAGTTCAGCCAGCAGGTCGGCCGTCGCTTGCGACACTTTGCGAACAGCCTTGCTGAACGCCTCTTCCGTGCGAGCGGAAGTGGTGTGCACTCCGCTGACCTTGCGCACGAATTGGCGGGCGGCCTCCTCGATCTCCTGGGTTGTCGCCGCCGGCTGCAGTCCTCTGAGCATCGTGATGTTGCGGCACATAGAAGCGATGCTACGCGAGCTTCCACGAGCGAAACCGCGGGAACGGACCTGCGCACCGGTACTCAGTCCAAGGTAAGCCACGCCCTCAATCGGCGCAACAGTCCTCCGCTCACTCCCTCTCCGGATTCACCGCCGCTTCCTCTGCTGGAAGGTCGCCCCCCTGGTCATCTTCGCCGTCGTCGCCGCTCGTGTACCCCTCTAGGTCATCACCGTCCTGTTCGGCTAGCTCCATCCCGCCCCGGGCGCTGTCGGTGACGCGGTCGCGAACCTCCGCCTTGAGACGCTCTTCGATCGTATCGGCCTCGCCCAGGTCCACACGCCGGCGCAGAGAAACATCGCGGGGGTTGTCCTCATCCCCCACGACCTCGGCCGGGTCAGGCTCCTCGGATCCCGGCAAGGCATCGCTGTCAGCTGGGGAGTCGTTCCAGGGCATGTCCTCAGAGTTGCGTGATTCCCCAGATCGCTGGCCCATTTCTTCTACCTCTGAACATTTAGATGGTCTGACAAGACGCAGCGGTCTTACGTCTTCGGAACTGCAGAACCCTGCTTTTTCATGCTAGTCGGAAACTGGGCCTGTAGTGGTCTTCAATTCGCGAAGCCACCCGTATCCAAGACCCAGCGCCGTCGGCAACATTGAGCGCGCGGGTACGCGCTAGAGGCGGAGTTCGAGCGGTGGACAGATTGTGCCTGTAAAGAAACCAGAGCGTGCGGCAGAGCCGGTCGCCCGAAGAAGGGCGGGCCGGAGTGGTCGTAGATCCGGCCCGGTGCCTGGCAAGCGTCCTGTGGGTCCCACATGGCGTGAGTACCTGGCTGCGATAGGCCCGGGACTAATCACGGGAGCGTCGGATGACGACCCCTCAGGAATCGCAACCTACTCCCAAGTCGGAGCTCGTTTTGGACTCGCGTTCCTCTGGACCGCCCTTCTGACCTTGCCTCTGATGGTGGGAATTCAGGAGATCTGCGACCGTACCGCCCTCGCCACCGGCTACAACCTTGGTGAGCTGGCAGATAAACGGTTCGCCCGCATGGGGCGGACCATCATTGGCGCCCTGCTCATCGCACTCATCGTGGCCAATGCGCTCAACATCGCTGCCGACCTCGTGGCCATCGGAAGTGGCATGCAGCTCCTGCACGCGGGGCCGAGCGCCGCTTGGGCACTGATCGCCGGTCTCCTGATCACGATACTGATGGCCCTGGGGACATTTGCCCGCATCGCGCTGGTCTTCAAGGTCCTCGCCGCTGCTCTGCTGAGCTACCTCGTGGTTGCAGTTGTGGTTACCCACAACTGGGGCGATGTCGTGGCTCACACGTTCATACCCGACGTGCACTGGAACAGAGCCTATCTGGCGCTGCTGGTTGCCGCGTTGGGCACCACCATCTCTCCCTATCTCTTCTTTTGGCAGAGCGCCCATCGGCTCGAGGAGATGCGGGAGGAGCCCCAGGGGGGAACCAGGGCGCTGCCGCTGCGACGCCGCTCCTCCGTGGCCGCGCGGCGCAAGCAGGGCACCAGCAGACTCGACGTGGTGACGGGTATGAGCCTATCCAACCTGGTCATGTTCGCCATCATCGCCGCAACTGCCCAGACTCTCAACGCGCACGGCAAGACCAACATCCTGAGCGCCGCGCAAGCCGCCGCCGCGCTGCAACCCTTCGCAGGACACTTATCCAGCGTCCTCTTCGCGCTGGGGTTCATCGGTAGCGGTCTACTGGCCGTTCCGGTCCTGGCGGGCGCCGGTTCAGCCGGCCTGGCAGGGCTTCTGGGCAAGCAGTGGGGATTCTCGCGCTCCCTGAGCAGAGCTCCCGTCTTCTACGGGCTAGTTGGCATCGGAACGCTCGGAGGTACGGCCCTGACTCTGCTCCACGTCAATCCCATCCGATTACTGGTGCTGGTGGCAGTTATCAACGGTGTCGCGGCAGCGCCCTTCCTGGTGGTGGTGATGTTGATCTCCGGTAATCGTCACATCATGAGAGGTTATGCGAACGGGAAGGTCGCCACCGTGGTTGGCTGGCTGACGGTTGTAATCATGGCGGCCGCCGCAGTCGCGCTGTTTGCGAGCGGCGGGGTCAGTCTCTAGTTTTTTGCGCGCACCGTGCCAGACTTGGGATGCGCCCGGCGCTGCTTGCAAGTCCACCGCCCTCGGGCTAGGGCTCGTCTTGCCCCCAATGATGGGGCACAAGCGTGCGCAGAGACATGTAGGACCCGATTGCAACCACGGACCAGCCGGTGGTCGCGAGCACCAGCGCCGCACTCGGCGCGACCCGCGGCAGCGTCACTCCAGCGATTAGCCCGAAGGCGATCAGGCCCAGGGCGCCGAGCTGGCCACCCTTGGCTTCGGCGGCTGCCTGGCCGCGCCCGTGTTCCCTTTCGATCCAGGTGAGACTGGCAGGGAGAATCGCGGGAAACGCCAGAAAGGCGCCTCCGATGCGGTATCCGATGGCAGCTGTGATCAGCGCTGCTGCAGCGGACACTCCGGCGCCGAAGGCAAAGCGAAGCAGGTACTGACGGGGAGCATTTCCGCGCAGCTCGCCCACTCTCACCCGGACGGGTTGGGGAGGGCGGCTCCGGCGCCTCTTACTCACTGGATCACCAAGAGCAGTCCTGCTCCAGTGCAGAGAAACCAGGCCGGGACAACCAGGGCCGTCCCTCGAATCGCTCCGTTCCGCCGCACTGCTCGGACGGCCACAGCGCAGAAGACCAACATCCCCAATCCACCAGCCACCATACCCTCGGCGGATAGTGCAGCCGGGGCCGACCCGACCATGATCACGGTGACCACGAGGCTGGCCAGCGCGATTGAAGGAGCAGCTGAGAAGATGCCAGCAAAGTCCTTGGGCTCGAGAGTCTCGGCTATGAGCGCGAAGGCGACAACGCCGACGCCCCCGGCAATGCCGTGGATTGCAACCGCCAGCAGAAGTTGTTCGAACTCCACCCCTCCAGCGGCCACCATCCGGACACCGTAGCCCTGGATCGATCGTTACTCTCGACGGCAGGCCCCAGATGCCGATGATGTATCAGTCGCCGCTGGGCTAGCTATCAACCATTTGGGTCCCCGTCGCCGACAGCGCTCTCCTCTCCTCTACCCCGACGGTTTTCAAGTTCTTCCACCGCGGCCTCAACCGTCTTGACAAGGCCCTCGATGCACTGCTCGACGACCTTGGGAACCTCACCCAAGAGGGCGGTGCCCAAGGCCGCCAGCGCCGTCTGCTCCCAAACGTTTCCCTTCTCGATCAGGTCTCGGCCCGCATCCGTGGCGTTCAGGAAGATCAACCTCCGGTCGGAGGCATCTCGCTCCCGAGTAACCAATTCCAGCTCGACCAACCGGTCGACAACCGTGGTGGTGCCGGCCTGAGTCATCCGGAGCCGATTGGCCAGCTCGCTCATCCAAATGGTCCCGGTGGTGATCACATACAGCGCGTGCGCCTGCCGACTTGAGAGCCGGGGCCCCTCCAGAGCGCCGTCCTCAGCGACCGGCCGAAAGAGGACGTGGATGTCGTCGTGCAGCCGCGCGAGTTCCCTCAGGACCCGCTCAGCCGGAATGGGCTCGCAGTCTCCGTCCATATGGTTTGGCTCCCAAGTCGAGTCTCGATACAAAAAACCTGGGATGGACGGCTCGACGCGCACAGACCAGTTGCTGGCGAAGGTAGCACAGACCTGGGAGCACACCGCCTCAGCAACTCGCGAAGCCTGCTCGTGATCTGGAATCCCGGCACCGACCTCTTTGAACCCGGTGTATCATCGACCGGCGCAAGCCCTAGGTATGTCCGCGAGACGGGGATCCGCCGCCTGCCAACACCGACCAAAGACCGGCCTCTCGAGGCAATGAAACGCCTCCCTCGGGGCCGCGTTGGCCCTAGAGCAGGCGATGCGTTCTTCACGAGAGAAGGGGGACGCCCGAGGTGGCACGTCGGGACCGGGTTATTCAGCAGCTCCTGAAGCAATACGGGACGACCTTTGCGGAGGAGGTCGGAATCGATCTAAAGCGCAACGCGCCCTCCCCTCTCTTCCGCCTGCTCTGCGCCTCAATGCTCTACGGCGCCCGGATCTCTGCCAGCATCGCCACTGCTGCGTCCAGAGCCCTTGCGGAGTCAGGGTGGACCACGGCCGAAGCTATGGCCGGCAGCACTTGGAGTCAGCGCACCAAGGTACTCAATCAAAGCGGTTACGCACGGTATGACGAAAGCACCTCGCGGCGACTCGGGGAGATGGCCGACATTCTTCTGGAGGCGTACCGAGGGGACCTGCGTAGATTGCGTGACGCTGCCGACCGAGCCCCCTCCGCGGAACGCCACCTGCTCCGCCAATTCAAGGGAATGGGCGATGTCAGCGTCGACATCTTCTTTCGGGAAGTCCAGACGCTGTGGCCGGAGCTCTACCCTTTTGCCGACCGGCGGGCGTTGAAGGCCGCTAAACATCTCGATCTGGGTGACGACACGCGCGCGTTGGCAGAACGGGTGGGCCGGGTGGAACTGCCACGGCTACTCGCCGCGCTGATTCGCGTCGATCTGGCCAAGGGCTACGAGGAGCTCCTCGCCACCGATTCGTAGGGAGGCACAGTCTCACCGCCCTCCACCACCTAGTCCTGGTAAAGCTCGCGGACCGTTTCGATTGTGTCCGCGTCTTCCCAGGATTTGTCGTCTCGATAGCGCAGCACCCGCGCGAACCTGAGGGCCAAGCCGCCGGGGTATCGGGGGGATTTCTGGACCCCGTCAAACGCGACTTCAACCACCAACCTTGGCAGCACGGTTACAGTGATCCCTTCACGTCCGACTTCAAGGCCGAGCAACGCCTGCGTCTGCCACCGCAGCATCTCGTCGGTCAAGCCCTTGAATGTCTTGCCCAGCATCACGAATTCACCAGCGTCATCCCTGGCACCGAGATGTAGGTTGGAGAGCCATCCCTGGCGGCGTCCATGGCCCCACTCCGCCGCCAGTACGACTAGGTCCAGCGTGTGCCGCGGCTTAACCTTTATCCAACCGTCTCCGCGCCGGCCGGCTTGGTAGGGGGCGTCCAGTGCCTTGACCATAACCCCCTCATGGCCGCGCGTCAGGGCATCTCGCATAAATGCAGTTCCGGAGTCTAGGGTGGCATCGAGCACGCGAGGAACGGTTACTCCGACGGGAAGCACCTTGGCCCCGATCTCAATACGGTCGCGGGTGGGAAGGTCGATCAGATCTGCGCCATCCAGATGAAGGATGTCGAAGAAAAACGGGGTGAGAGGGGCGGTCCTGCGAAGCGGCTCGGGGTCACCACGGTAGGCGACTCGGGCCGAGGTCTCTTGGAACGGTCGCGGCCGACCGTCGGCGCGGAGCGCTATGACCTCGCCATCAAGGATGCAGTTCGACCCTGGGAGATGCCTCACCACCTCGACCACCTCAGGGATGCGGTCCCCTAGGGGCTCCAGAGTGCGGGTGAACAGGGCAACAGCGTCTCCTTCCCGGTGCACCTGAACCCGGACACCGTCCAGCTTCCACTCCACGGCCGCCGGCGTCGCTCGTTCCAGCGCCGCATCAAGCGACGATGCGGACTTCGCCAGCATCGGCAGGACCGGCGTGCCCACTCGGAGTCGGAAGCGAGCCAGGCCGGCCTCACCCTCACCGAGAGCTACCGCCGCCACCTCGACCAGATCGCCCGCGAGCATGGCCGCCCGACGCAGGCTGGCGACGCTGACGCCCGCAGCCTCCGCCACCGCGTCGGTAACCACACCGTGCAGAGCGCCCTGGCGGAGCTCACCGCTCACCAAGTGCTTGAGGAATAGTTGCTCGGCACTAGTCGCCTGGGCCATCAGCTGCCCTAGCTGGTCACGACGCACGCGGGCGGAGCCGGCGCCGGCGATCCGCTCCATGTTCGCGAGTGCCGCGTCGACCGCCGTCAACGTCAGCGTGGCGTCCTCGGCTGGCTGCCACACCTGTGCAAGGTCGACCCAGGCGATTCCGAGACGCCTCTGACGGGGCTCGCCGGCCAAATAGCTGACCGCAATCGGCACCTCCAGGGCTTGCGTCTGACGAAGTGCGTTTGCGATCACTGCAACTTTCTCTTTGCGCGATTGAGTTGAGGCGATTGCCTCCGAGCATGCCACCAAGTCCGCGAACTGCATCTGCCTAGTCTCGGACTTCCGCCTCCATGTGAACCGTTGACATGTGGGAACGAGCAGGACGGGGTGGCGGTACTTCACTGGCTATGCGTTCTCCGAAAGCTGACCACTAGGACCAGCTCGAGACCGAACCTTGGCTGACAATCCCCCGTTTTGGGGCGCATCCCGACTGCTAGTCGGTGAGCGAGACCACCTTGCGAGGAAGGGTGATGAACGCGTCTCGCCCTTCCTCCCAGACGATGTAGCTGCTGCCGGCTTTGGTCCCGACGCCTGTGTGATGGCCAGCTATATCGATGGCCACCAGCTGAAAGGTTGGCTCCGCGCCGGGAATCTTCAATCCATCTAACTCGCGGATCGCCCTCTCCGCGGCCTCCTGAAGGGAGAGACCGGCCGCCATCCCGCTCACCACGGTGTGAGCAGTTACCCCGCGGATGGCCAGCTCGCCCCAGCCGGTGCAGGCAGCAGCCCCATACCTGTCGTCACAGTAATTGCCAGCCCCAATCACGGGTGAGTCCCCGAGCCGCCCGGGATACTTCCAAGCCCATCCGCTGGTGCTTACCGCGGACGCAACGTGCCCGGCCTTGTCGATGGCCAGAAAATTCACGGTGCCGGCCACGTGCTCGGGGTCGCGGAACAGACTGGATAGGCGGCTCAGCAAAAGATAGTGTTCGTCGGTCTGCTTACCGTCACCTTCGACCAGATTCCGCCAGGCCGACTCCGAGTCGGGGGTAAGCAGGTCCTCGTGATCCATCCCGATTTCGGCTGCCAGCCGAGCTGCGCCCTCGCCGACAACCATCACGTGCGGCAGCCGGTCCATCACCGCGCGGGCAATCGAGATCGGGTGTCGGTAACCCTGAACGGCACCCACGGCACCTGCCCTCCGGGTGGCGCCGTCCATGAGCGAGGCGTCGAGCTCGACTACCCCGAGCAGGTTGGGGTACCCGCTGTATCCGACCGAGTGGTCGGCGGGGTTGTCCTCGACTTCACGCGCCGCCGACTCGACGGCGTCGAGGGCGGAGCCGCCAGCGGACAGGATCCGCCAGCCCGCCTCCATCCCGACCGAACCGTTTGCGCTCGCGACCAGCAGCATGTGAAGAGATTATCGCGGAGACACAGGACGACACGGCTCCGGGTTACCGGGAGCGTGCCCGCTATGCTCTCGAACTGATGGGAGTGCAACCACCGGGTTCGGCAATTGGAAAGTCCGGGAGGACGATCGCTCTGGTCACTGGCGCTGGCAGAGGGATAGGTGCAGCGATAGCCAAGCGGCTATCGCTGGACGGCTTCACGGTCGCGCTCGTCGATGTGGACGGCCAAGCAGTTGAGCAGACCGCCCGAGCGCTACCCCAGGCGCATCCATTTGTGTGCGATGTCAGCGATGCACAGGCGGTCGGAGAACTGCGCACGCAGGTTGAGCGGCAGCTGGGTGCGCCCTGGTTGTTGGTAAACGCCGCCGGCGTCTTTTTCCTCCACCGAGTGCCGGAGCTGGATGAGGACGGTTGGGACCGCACCATCGATGTCAACCTCAAAGGCCCCTTTCTCACCTGTCGCGCGTTGCTTCCCAACATGGTCGAGACCAAGTCCGGCTGCATCATCAACGTGGCTTCGACGGCCGGACTTCGCGGTGGCCACGACCGCGCCGCATATTGCGCGTCCAAGGCCGGGCTGGTGATGTTCACACGCTCCCTGGCTCTCGACCACGGCGCGGATGGGGTGCGGATCAATTGCGTATGTCCTGGTCTGATCGACACCCCGATGGCTGATTGGATCACGTCGCGGCCGCAGGCACTGGAGCAGTGGCGACAGGGTGTACCCGCGCAAAGAATCGGTGTTCCCGACGACATCGCCGGCGTGGTCGCATTTCTCGCCTCTCCCGCCGCTGACTATGTCCATGGCGCGGTCATGCTGGTCGACGGCGGTGTCAGCGCGTGAGGCTGAAGGCCGCCCTTAGCGGGCCATCATCCTAATCGCTCGTTCTGCGGCCGCTTGCACTCGCGCCACCGGGTCGTCCTGCAGTTGAGCGACTGCATCGAACGCTCCCTCTACGGCGTGACGGCGACACACCTTGGCCGCCATCTCCCTCACGCGCCAGGACTCGTCGTTGGTGGCGCCGATAACGGCTGAGATCGCAATGTCGTCCCAGGCGTAGAGCAGGCCGCGCAGTGCCCACACCCGCGGCCAGTAGCCGGCGATTCCGCCCTCCCGCCCCGCGCGCACCAGACGAGCGTGAGGGCCAGCCAGAGCCAGCAGCAGTGCATCGTCGAACCCGCGCCCCTCGAGTATCTGGATGCAACCAGAGACGACAGCAGGTTTCCCCCGCCGCGCGCACTCCGCCACCACGCTCTGTTGGGGCGTAACTCCCCATCGGCTCGGCACAGACGACATTCTGCACCCGTGTTGGTCAAGCGCCGAGCGTTTCTGGAGCACCCACAGCCCGCCGGAGGATTTACTCAGTTGCGGACAGTCACGGCCTCGTTTCCGGGCGCGGCGTTGGGCAGAGCAGGTGTGCGGCGGAGCGGGAGACGGGTCTCGAACCCGCGACCTTCTGCTTGGGAAGCAGACGCTCTACCAACTGAGCTACTCCCGCATGCGGCCGCGAGTATAGCGTTGAACTACTCGCGATCCACCGGCGAAGTTTGGGCGGTCGCCGCTCACCTCGGCAGTTGTTCGGAAACCAGCGGCGGCACCGGCACCGCCGGGACGGTTTGGCCCGCACTCATGCAACGCTCCACGGTCTCAGTGACGGCCTGAACATATATCCCCAGCTCGCGGCGAGCGTCCACCTCACTTGCGAGGGAGGCGATCACCCGGTAGCTGGGCCGGTCCGGGTCAGGCAGGACCAGGACCCACCCCCCAGCCACCGCGACCTTGAGGCCGTCGGTGAGGTCGAGACGCTCACTGCGGTGGCTGTCAACCAGCAGCCGCATGACCTCTCCCTTGACGTCCCAGGGACAGGCGACGGTCCCCTCGAGATGGCCCGGGGCGGGTAGCTCGCGACGCAGCTCGGAGAGGCGGCTCTGGGTCATGACCAGCATCTCGATGGTGGTCAGCAGGGTGAACATGGCGTCGTAGGCGCTCAGATGCGAAGGCCAGACGAACCCGCCGGTCTCATCGAATGCGACCAGCGCCTCGCTGCGGGTGGCAGCCCTGATGATCGACGCGGCGTCGGCCCGGGTGAGAACGACCTTGCCACCGTTGTTGGCCGCCACCAGTTCCATCCGCCTCGATGCCGAAACCGGGGCCACCACCGTGCCCGGGCCCTTGGCCCGGAGCGCCAGCAGCGCCAGCAGGCTGGTGGCCTCCTCGTAGCCGATAATCCCGCCTTCATCGTCGATCAGGACCAACCGCTGCGAGGACGGGTCCAAGCGCACTCCCAGCAGCGCGGTCACGGTTTTAGTGATAGCCGAGGCCTGCGCCAGCTCCTCCTCGCGGTTGCGCGCCTGAGGCCAGAGTGCTGCCGCCTCCTCGAATCCGGACCGCAGGGTGATCGCCTCCACATGAGCCTCTTGGAGCAGGCGGGGAAGGATCATCGAGGCACTGCTGAAGCCAAAGTCCACCAGCACCCGGGGATGGGCGTCTCTAATCGCGGTGAGGTTCAACTCCGCGGCGGCGTGGGTGCCGTAACCCAGGAGGGCACCATCCGCGAAGCTGATGTCAGTGATCTCCCCAGGCAGGACGCGGCGGAAGTCCTCACGGAAGAAGGTGTTCTCCAGGCGCCGCTCCTGGCGGCGGTCGAGGGCCACACCCTTCTCGTCCAGCACCATGACGTCCGCCGACCTGGCGTCGAGCGGTGAGGCCAGCACGTGCACCGATCCCAGCACGCCCGATTCCCGGGTGTAGTGGCAGGTCACCGGCACCGGCAGTTCGGCTAGGTCCACCACCTGGGCGCCCGCCGACAGCATCCCCGAGATCATGGCCCGTTTGATCATTCCCGAGCCCGGGCTGCGGTCACGGCAGATGGCCAACCGGCTGCCCCTCGGCTGGGTCGCCGACCAGGCCGCGCCGAGGCGGGCACACCATTCCGGCGTCAGCTCCACATTGATGATTCCGGTGATCCCGGACTTGCTGAAGAGGCTGCTGCGCCAGGTCCCAGCCCAGATGACGGACTCGTGGACCACCGAGCCGGCCTCGATCTCCTTGCCCGGCCAGATGCGCACCCCCTGCTCCACCACCGAACGGGCTCCGATGGTGCAGTCATCACCGATGACACTGGCATCCTCTAAGAGAACGTCAGGCTTGAGGGTTGCCGAGCTGCAGACCACGCTCTGGCGCAATCGGCTGCGTTCGCCGATGTACACCTGGGGCCAGATCACGCTGTTGCTGACCTTGGCACCTGCATCTACCACGGCGTAGCGATCGACAACCACCGGCCCGTTCAGGAAGGCAGCGTGCCCGATCACCGCGTCCCGGCCGATGAACGCTGGGCCCTCGATTCGGGCGGTGTCTGCGATCGTGGCTCCCTCGTTGATCCACTGCGAGGGCGCGGTTCTCTGTCCCGCGATCTCGCATGCCACCCGGCCTTCGAGGGCGTCCCAGTTGGCCTGCAGGTAGCTCTGGACACTGCCGATGTCGCACCAGTAGCCCCTTCCTACCGTGGCCCAGAGCGAGTCGCGACGCCGAAGCATCTCGGGGAAGACATCCTGGGACCAGTCGCTGGGTTCACCCTCGGAGCAGTACTCGAGAACGGTGGGCTCCACCACATAGATCCCGGTGTTGACTTGGTCGCTGAACACCTCACCCCAGGATGGCTTCTCCAGGAAGCGCTCGATGCGTCCGTCGGCGGCCGTGATCACCACCCCGTACTCGAGGGGATTGGCGACTCGAGCCAACACCAGCGTGGCCTGGGAGGAGTGGTCGCGGTGGAAGGCGACGGCCTGGGTGAGATCGAGATCGGTGAGCGCGTCTCCGCTGATCACGATGAAGGTCTCGTCCAGCAGGCTGGCGGCGTTCTTCACGCTGCCGGCTGTGCCCAGGGGGCGGTCCTCGACCACGTACTCCAGGTGCATCCCCAGATCGGCGCCATCTCCGAAGTAGTTGCGGATACTGGCCCCGAGATACTGCAAGGTGATGATCACCTCGGTGATCCCGTGACGGCGCAGCAGCCGGAGCACGTGCTCCATGCAGGGCCTTCCCACCACCGGAACCAGCGGCTTGGGGCGCCGGCTGGTGAGAGGGCGCAGCCGGCTGCCCTCTCCTCCGGCCATCACGACCGCTTTCATCCGAGCATTGCCTGACCCACCCTGTTGCTGCGCGGCCTCTCCCGTGCCCCTCGGCCCCGCGACTCGATCATACGGAGCGGGGGCGCGCCCTACGGCTCAAATACCAGAGCCCGGACAGGGTAAGGAGGGCTGAGAGCAGGGTCACGGCGGCGGTCCCCAGCAGCTCGGCGGTCTGACCGGACGGGCTGTACACGGTCGGTTCGGGGAGAGCCTGGAGGCGATGGACGAAGAGTCCCGCCGCCGAGGTCGCCACCACGTAGCCGTGAGCGGTCGCGCCGAAGACGGGACCGACGGTCGCCAGCGCGGTGATCCCGCCCTCGGGCGGAGCGGCCCGGTACCACGAGTAGCCACCATCAGGCGTCAGCAGAGTGCCGTATCCAGCCGTTGCCAGGTACGCCGAGCCCTCCCCGTCAGCCGCCAGGGAGGTCGGCTGAGGCACTCCGCCCAGCCCTCCGTAGGGCAGAAGCTGGAAGGCTGGAACCCAACTCCGGCCCGCGCCCCGCCAGACCAGCCCGCGTGGTTCGGCGACCAGGATCGAGCCGTCGGACAGCTCGGCCATGACATCGGTCCGGGGATCGAAGCGAGGCGCCCCGGGGGCTGGGGCCCAGCCCCTTCCCGCAGGTCGGGCCCAGAGCTCTCCACCCACCAAGGCCAGCCAGGCCTGCCCCGGCCGGGGTGGAGCGAGTACCAGCTGGGCTGGACCGGTCGCCACCTGGGAAAGCTGGCCTCCGATCTGGCCACTGAAGAGACCGCGAGAGGTGGCGACCGCAAGCAGAGCGGTCCGGCCACCGACCACCGCCACCGCCCGAGGTATGCCAGGCGCCGACGGGATGAGACGCCCGGCCCGACTACCCTGGAC
>Ga0102924_1000173_pt1 | contig 81628 bp, 89 predicted proteins | sample PaiPotPPM11metaG_FD_80116 | JGI IMG/M metagenome (GOLD analysis project Ga0102924, IMG submission 80116) | Iron sulfur acid spring bacterial and archeal communities from Banff, Canada, to study Microbial Dark Matter (Phase II) - Paint Pots PPM... ...
ATACCCGGCTGACCGCCCATTGCCCGACGAGTCCCCCGCCACCGTCCCCGAACTCTCGTCCAGCCGGTAGTAGATCGAGGGCCCGTCCGCCTGGATCGTCGACGCATAGGTGCTCGTCGCGCCCGAAACCGTGAGCGATCCGGATGGGGACGAGGACGAACTCGTTCCCGAAGCATTGAGCGCTGCGACCTGGAAGGTATAGATACCGGCGCTCAGGCCGGTGAGACTGACGGTCGTGGTCACTCCGGTACCGATCGAATTCTTCGCCTGAAGGCCGGAATATGCGGTCACCACGTACCCCGTAACAGCGCTGGCGCCGCCGGCGGGAGCCGTCCAGCTGATGGTCGCCTGGTTGGCCGACGGTGACGTCGCGCTCACACTAGTCGGAGGCAGTGTGGTGCCGACAGTGACCAGGTTGGAGATGCCAACGCCGCCCGTCCCGATCGCGTTCGTGGCAGTCACCTGGAAGGTGTACGCCGTGCCGTTGGTCAGGCCGCTGATCGTCACCGATGTTGTGGTCGCTGTTGCCGGCGTGCCCGCGACCGAGCCAGCGAACGGCGTCACGGTGTAGCTCGCGATTGCCGACCCATTGCCAGAGGGAGCAGTCCAGCTCACGGTCGCCGACGCACTCCCGCTGACAGCGCTGACGCTGGACGGCGCAGCCGGTATCGTCGCCGGCGTAACTGTATTGGACGTTCCGACTGAGCTCGAGCCGGCGGCGTTGGTGGCAACTACGGTGAAGTAGTACGACGTCCCGTTCGTCAGGCCGGCCATGGCAAGGCTTGTCACGCCACCGGTCACGGTCGAGGCTGAGAACATCGTGTTCCCGGCGTAGGCCGTCACGGTATACGTCTGAATAGTTCCGCCATTGGAGGCGGGAGAGGTCCAGGTTACGGTCGCCTGCGCGTTTCCGGCCACCGCGGTGACGGCGGCTGGGATCCCCGGTACGGCCGCCGGCGTGACCAGATTCGAGGTGCCGGCGGGTCCGCTGCCGACGCTGTTGGCAGCGCTGACATAGATCACATAGGTGATGCCGTTGGTCAACCCGCTGATCGTTTGTGTCGTTGCGGGGGGCGATCCGACCAGGGTCACGGGTGTGCCCGCCGTCGTGCCGACGTAGGGCGTGAGGGTATAGCTCGTGATCGCCGAACCGCTGGTGCTCGGGGCCAGCCAGGTCACCACGGCTCCCCCATTTGCGACGCTCGCGCTTACGCTGGTCGGCGGTCCCGGGACGCTCGGTCCGGTCCCCACGGGCGCGACCTGGCCTGACACGCCCGCCGCACTGGTGCCGACGGCGTTGGTCGCGGTGACCTGGAAGCTGTAGGTCGTGCCGTTCGCAAGCCCAGTGATTGTGACTGCCGTCGTTGAACCGCTGACGCTGGTCGCGGTCTGCGCCACTGTCCCGACATAGGGCGTGACCGTGTACCCCGTGATCGCCGAGCCACCATTGGCAGGCGCGGTCCAGCTGACCCGCGCCTGCGCGTCGCCGGCGGTCGCCGTGACGTTGGCGGGGGCCGCGGGTGCGGCCGCCGGGGTCGTCGCCGTGGTCGATGCCGCCCGCCCTGGGCCCACCGCATTGCCGGCGTAGACCTGGAACGTATAGGTCGTGCCGTTGACCAAGCCCGTAATAATGGTCGACAGCGTCGTCGCCGTCACGGTCTTGGCCGTGCCGGCGGTTGCGCCGACGAACGGTGTAACGGTGTAGCCGGTGATCGCCGATCCGCCGTTCGAGGTCGGCGCACTCCATGATACGGTCGCTTGAGTATTGCCGGCGGAGGCTGAGAGGCTCGTCGGCACCGTCGGAACGGCGCTTCCCGTCGGCGTCACGGCGTTTGACACTGTCGACGCGGGCCCAGCTCCAGAGCCATTCTGGGCGACGACACTGAAGCTGTAACTGGAACCTCCGCTGAGGCCGGTGATCGTGACCGGCGATGCCGTCGCCGAAACCGGGAGGAGCTGCGTCGGGCCGCCCTGGATCGACACGGTATAGCCAGTGATCGCCGACGAGCCCGCGAAGGCGGGGGCCGTCCACGAGACGGATGCCTGGTTCGTGGTCTTCCTTGGCAGTGTCGCCGCCACCGCGGTTGGCGCACCTGGAACCAGTCCACCGGCTTGCCAGTGAGTGCTCACCTGCGCGGCGCTCAGGGCGGATCCGTAGATCGCGACCTCATCGAGGAAGGCGTTGTTGTAGTAGCCATCCGATCGCCGGCCGATGTATAGCGGGTCGCTGGTCTGCGTTGGCGTCGCGCTCAGGCTCAAGGAGTTATCCAGTGCTCCGTTGATATAGATCTTCGCCGTCGTCCCGTCGTAGGTCGCCACCACGTCGTACCAGGTGGCGAGCGCCAGCTTGGTGATGGAATTCAGGCTGACGTCGGCCGTGTCGCCCGTGACCCGGAACTGCAGCTGCCCAGTGGTGTTGTTGTTCATCAGTTCGAACCAGCCGGTTCCGGCGCCACCGCCCGGGTTGAAGTTCTTGCTCACGTAGGCACCGTTGGCGGTTTCGGTGACCTTCTTGAGCCAGAGTTCGATGCTCACCTGGTTCGTGTTCAGCGATGAGACGCTGGGCGCAATCACATAGCCGGTGGACCCGTCGAAGGAAACCGAGGTGTCCGGGTCACCGAAGATGGCGCCGCCGGAAGCCTGGGTGCGCGTTCCAAAGTAGGTGGCCGTGGTTCCATGACCGGTCGCATCTGCGGCCGCAGTGCCGGTCGCCTCCCCCAGCCGCCAGTAGGCGGCCGGCGAATCGGCCAGCACGGTGGCGCTGTAACCATAGGTCGACCCGGCCACCACGAGATTGGCCGTCGCCGCCGATGGCGAACTCGTCCCATTGGCGTTGTTCGCGACCACGGTGAACGTGTACGTGCCGGCGCCGACGCCGATCAGCGTGGTCGTCGTCGCGGTTGCCCCGCTCACCGTCACCGGCGTCCGGATGGTCAAGCCCAGGTGCGGCGTGATGGTGTACCCGGTTATGCTCGTCGCGCCGCCTGTGACGGGATCAACCCAGGTCACCTTGGCCTGGTTGTTGGCTGGCGAGATCGCTGTCACGGAGGTTGGGGAGGCTGGCGGGTTGCCGGACGCCACCCAATGATTCATCACCTGTGCGGCGCTCAAGGCCGAGGAGTAAATCGCCACCTCGTCGAGGACGGCATTGCTGTAGTAGCCGTCGGGCCGCCGGCCGATGTACAGGGGATCGCCAGTTTGTGCCGGCGTCGCCGTTACCGATAACGAACTGTCCGACGCTCCGTTGACGTACAGGCGCGCCGTGGTCCCGTCGTAAGTGGCCACGACGTGGTACCAGGTATTTAGCAACAAGGTGGACGCTGACTGGAGACTGCTGGCGGCGTCCTCACCGGTGACGCGGAACTGCAGGCGGCCCGTCGATCCATAGTTGAGCAGCTGGAACCAGCCACTTCCCGACTTCCCGCCGTAGGCAACGTTCTTGCTTATGTAGGTCCCCCACGGCGTCTCGGTCAGCTTCTTGATCCACAGCTCGATGCTGACTTGGTTCGTCTGCAGGCCGGTCGAGTTCGGAACCACGACGTACCCAGCCCGTCCGTCAAACTGCGTCGCGGTGTCACCGTCTTGGAAGAGGGCCCCTGGTTGGCCGAGCGTGTATGAGCCAGCGGCTCCGGCGTACGTGCCCGCGTTCCCGTGCCCGGTGGCATCGGCCGCCACAGTTCCCGAGGTTTCACCGAGACGCCAGTACGCCACCGGCGAGTCAGCGAGGATCGCGCTGCTGTAGCCAGCCGCCAGCGCAGGGATGCTCCGCAAGGGAATCATCGGCACGAGCATCGATAAGGCGAGAAACCCGATTAGCGTGCGCCGGGTGCGCCCAGCTTTCCAGGAAGTAGGTACGAGCCTACTCACGCGCGAAGCCCCCACAGAAAAACGAGCCCCCTCAGCGCCCTACTCGTACTTCAGGCGCGAACCCCCGCCTCTGACTGCTGAGCGCCATCTAAGCCCCATGGGTCACCAGTGTCAAGTGGCAAACGTTGTGCAGATTTCTCTTCGATAAGTTTGCGTACTCATTGTCGAGAACGCGTGCCAAACGATTCCTCTACAGCGGCCGCACTCCAGCTTGAGTCGCCTTAAAACATCTCGCAAATCACCGGAGGACTGGCGGCCCCGGAAATCCGGGAGGCGCGGCTGGCCCGCCGATGAACTACCTGAGAAGAATGCGGAGCAAGGGCGCCTTTCGACGCAGCCGACCGAGTATCGGCTTCAGAGCTAAGGTATTACGGTGTTGGGGCGTCCCGGATCTGACGACTCGGTTAACCTCCGACCGGCCGGGCTGCCGAAAGCCCTGCTACTCACGGGCGGTGCTTGACAGCACCGGTCAGTTTTCCTATTCTGCAGCCAGCGAAGTTGGCTTAAGAAGGGTCGAAGCTTAGGGGAGCAAAAAGTGACGGGGGGTTGCGCCCGGTATTGGTACCGGTGCTCTTTAATCGTTCTCGAGACCGTTCCTACGTTGCGCTGCCTGCCCCAACTTTGCAGATCATGCTAGCAACAGCAGGCACGTTGCTGCTTGCGGCGGCAACTGGCTCCCCATCCCCCTCTCCGATTGGATCGTCCTCGCCCGCTCCGATTCCATCGGCCTCAACTTCCGCAACGCCGGTATCTGATTTCCCAACCGGCATCCTCCACGGCGGAGAACTAACGGTCATTGAATTCGTCCTGCTTATCCTCATGGCTTTTGTGCTGGTGCTGCCGGTGGTGCTTGCTCGAGGCAGGCCTCGATTCTTCGATACGCCGTACATAACCTGGTTCCTGCTTCATTTCGGAATCGGCGCGCTAGCCATCCTAGCTCTGGTCGCCCTCGCCCTGGGGAATGCGTTGGGCGCGGCGGTCATAGCCATCTTCTCCGGGCTCTTCGGATTCATCTTCGGGAGCACCGCGGCTCGGGCGGCCAGCTTAAGTGGTGGCAGTTCTAGCGCCGGATTTAACATTTCGGGGATCCTTCCCCGAGCCGGCCCGACTGGTGGAGGACCAGTGGCCGTCTATGGGATGGGCATCGATCCTCACGCGACCGCCACGCTTGGCGAAGCGCAGTTAGAAGCAATTTCGATCGCTCCGGACGGATCGGTGCTGATGGGCATTGCGCCAGCGCACGCAGCCGGAGATGTAGATGTACTCGTGACGAATCCAGATGGGACAACGAGAAGGCTCTCCAAGGGATTTTCTTACCGGTAGGGCAGCCGTTGCTCGGCCGGCCAGTTCGCTAGCCACTGAGTCATAAACAAGCGCTGCCGAGGTACGAATGCCGCCACGAAGTAGGGTCGGGGATTGCTGACCGAGACCAAAGGGGCTGCTGAGGCCGGCCGGCTTATCACCCACCAGAGTTGAGGATGGCTCGACGGAGAAGATGACGTGACGGCCGCCCGGATACGCTGCAAACCGCCCGGATTTGATGTAGTTTTCGGGCGGTGCCGTGCTCATGACGCTTCAAGAGGGCGCCAGTTTTCTGGCCAACCGGCACATCCTGACCAACCGGGTCCTTTAGGCTGTCATTGACTGATCCAAGGGTTCGCATGCCCGGCATTAGCCACAGACCAGTCTTATCCGAGGAGCTTCCCGAGCGCGGCCAAGGTGACGTGAGGAGGGTTGAGATACGTGCTACCGGCCTCAGAGCGATGCGTCAGAAACGGGAGCGGCTGCTCGGGCCCACCGAGTAGCGCCAGGCCCGCGCGACTGTGACCGATCGAATCCAGTTCTTTGACAACCACGTGGAGAGGTCGCGGACGTCAGACGTTGAGAGGGAGATGATGGCTGAAGCCGTCGCGGCTGGCTGCGCGCCCCACTTTGAGGTAATTGAGGGAGAGCCGACGAAGGTGCGCCTAGTTACGATCAGAATGCAGCGTTTCAGGCCGCTCCACCGGTGGTTGGATGGGGCGGGCGCGGAGCATACGCGTGAGCTGGCCCGCTCCCTGCTCGACTGCGTTCGGCGCCTCCATGCACTCGGCATCTGCCACCAGGACCTTCACGTCGACAACGTCGTCGTCGATGGAGTTCGGCCCCTCCTCATCGATTTCGAGCTCGCCCTCCGGACGTCACGAGCGAATCCCTGCTACGACCTGGTCGGACCGACCTCCGGCGTGCCCGTGCACGCGCGGCACCTGTTTAAGGGAATTAGCGAGGGCGTATGGTGGGACTCACCTACCGCCCAAGTCAGGACGATCGGGCGTTACCTCGGCTCCGTGGAGGAAGCGGATGTCCGGGACTAAGGGTAACCACGCGACGTACGGTGAAGGCGAAGAGACGAGCGATTGGCGACAAGACGGCCTGCAGACGAGAGGGCCTATGTGCTTCGGGCGTTCGCAGGGCTAGCACGAACCTACTTACTATCCTGTGGTCCATGCCGGGGCTGACAGTCGTGCAGAGCTAGCGCGATGGCGCGCGCACTCGGCCGGGCGGCTGATCACTTCGTAGATCGCGCCCGCCAGACCGACGCGGGGTTTGGCGCACTTGACGCAAGAACCGCTCGGGTGCTGCTTCAGGGATCATTGGCACATAGCGCGGTCCGCCACCCGCGGACCCGGGCAGCTGAGTCTGCCGCATTCCTGAGCCTATGGACGTCTCCGTCCTGACCTACGGCAAAGATGCCTCGAAGGCTGTGCAGAACAACTCGACTTGCTCGAATGCAAAGGCGACGACTCCGAAGACGTCTTCGGGCAACATAATCTTGTAGGTTCCTCCGCTGTCGGGATCGACTCCAGTCTCGGCAATCCGCAGCCGTCGGAATGTCCAGTCTCCGGGACCGAAGCGTGGGGGCGGCTCGTCGCGCCACACGTACCTGAAGTCTCGGTGCACCATAGCTCGGCGCCAGTGGCTCAACACATTTCGATACTGACCGGCTCCCAGAATTTGGTCCATTCTCTTTGAGAGTCGACGAGCCTGTTGGGGTCGACGATCGGCGATCGGCGGGCCGTTGCGCCCGGATTTAACTGGTCCACCGGCAATGAGGGGAGTGTCTCTCATTTCCTCCCCACTTTCAAGCGTTGCGCGAACTGAGAGGGACTCAGCATGCCCAGGCCGCGATGCGGTCGCCGTTGGTTGTACTCCTCCATCCAGCCGGTGATCACGACCCGCGCCTCGAGGACGCTGTTGAACTCCTCGCCATTGAGCAGCTCGTCGCGCATCGTGCCATTGAAGCGCTCGACGTAGGAATTCTGCTGCGGGTTGCCCTTTTCGATGAACGCGGGCTTGACCCGATGCTCGGCGAGCCAGTCCAGCATCGAGGCGGCGATGAATTCGCGCCCGTTGTCGGAGCGGAGCAGCTTCGGCTTGCCATGCACCTCAAACAGCTTGCCCAGCTGGGTGATGACGTCGCGTGCCCCGATGGAACGATCGACGTGACAGCCGAGCGCCACGCGGGTGAACTCATCAACGACATTAAGGATGCGGATCAGCCCGCCCGATCGGGTGCGCCCACTCATGAAGTCATACGACCAAATGTGGTTGGGCCGGCTGGCCGCCAGGTTCCAGATGGCGTTGTCGGCGCCGCCCCGCGCCTTCTGGCCGCTCGCTTTAGCCCGCCGCGGTGGTACCCGATGCCCTTCCAGGCGCCAGAGCCGCTCAATCCGCTTGCGGTTGATCCGCCACCCATCACCCCGCAGCACCGCCCAGATCCGTCGATAGCCATAGCGCGGATGCGCTTCGGCCAGCGCGTTCATCTGGCGGACTAGCCGGACCTCCTCGTCCGAATGCGCCGGCCGATAGCGTTGGGTGGAGCGATGCTGTTCCAGCAGACGGCAGGCCCGGCGCTCCGACACCCGGTGTCGGCGCTGCAGGTAGGCGATCGCGTCTCGCCGGCGCGCCGGGCTCACCATTTTCCCCGCTGCAGATCCTTGAGCATCGAAATATCCACCGCTTGCTCGGCCACAATCCGCTTCAGCCGCGAGTTCTCCTGCTCCAGCGCCTTCAGCCGCTGCGCTTCGTCCTCCTTCAACGCCCCATACTTGAGCCGCCACCGGTAGAAGGTCTGGTCGGAAATTCCTAGTCGCTTGCAGGTCGCCGGGATCGTTAGCCCCTGACCCTGCAGCTTCTCCGCCTCGCGCAGCTTGGCAATGATCTGCTCCACGCGATATCGCTTGCTCGGCATCCTCCACCTCCATTTGTCCTCTCATTTCAGACGATCACCACAAAGGAAATGGACCGAATAGAGGGGGGCCGGACACACGGAACCCCGAACTACGCCGGCATCCCCAGTGTTGTCTTTACCACGCCGCCACTCGCACGGGTGGGTCTCACCGAAGAGGCGGCCCAGGCCGAGGCCTGCGCTATGCGACACACCACGGAGACACGTCGGACTGGTATACCTCGCGACGGGTAGCACTGGGACATACAGGTTTCAAGACGCTGGTCGAGGAGGGAACGGGCCGGATTTTGGGCGCCCACCTGTTGGGTCAGCACGCTGAGGAGGTGATCAACCTCTTTGGGCTCGCCCTCCGCACCGGGATACGTGCGAGCGATCTCAAGCACACAGTGTTTGCCTACCCGACCAGCGCGTCAGACCTCAGCTCGATGCTCTAACCGACCCGTCCTGGCACGCGACGAGGGGTCATCGGCCCGCCGATGAGGCTCGATTTTCTGTAGCCAACCTGAAGGAATAGTTACTAGTCAATGGAAGCGTTACGAATACATGGAAAGCGAAAATTCGCTGCTGAATTCAATTGCCGCCTGATTTGTAAAGAGCATGTCGGGAGTTCGAGTCTCCCCGTCGGCTCATTTTTGAATACGATTTTGTCAGCCCGGCACTCATTAAATGCGATGACGCGGCGCTAACTACCGCCAGAATATCCGTTCGCGCCCGAGCAGCTGTTTCAGAAACAGCGGCTCATCTGAATTCGCGCCGTGGCCTCCGAGCCTTTGACTCCAGGCCTTTGCAAAACACAATTGCTCCACTTCAGGAGAAGCGTCCACACAGTTCCTGCTGAGGAGTGAGCCACAAATGGATTCCACGGTCCCCTGGGTCCACCAATTGCTTGAGCCGGCGCCGTTTGGCTTGTCGATAGGATCGCTTGTAGAGGAGTACCTAGCCGACTGCCGTCGGCGCGGCCTCTCGCCCAAGACGGTCGACTATGCGTATGGCTACCCGCTGCGGCATGTCTTCCTGCCGTGGTGTTCTCGCGTCGGCATCGGCGATCCTGGGCGCCTACCAATCGAGACCGCCGGCTTCAAGATCCTCGAGGAGAACCGCACCGACGGATCCGCCGCCGACCTCGTCTTCGTCGAACGGATTCCGCTCGACGCCCACTTCAGCTTCTGCGCGCCACGCGACCTGGCGGTTCGCGGTTCGGTGCTCGTCGTCGAGAACCCGGGCTGAACGCAGCCCGGGCCTCAGTCGTGAACGACGATTTGGCCTCCACCGAGCTGAATCTCGCTATTTGGGACGCCGGCCTGATGGTAAAGAGCTCCGCCCGGCGCATACACCGAGATCGCGTAGGTGTTCGGGCTGGCGCCGCTGACGTCCACCCGGAAGGTGTAGCTGCCGCCACCACCGATGATGGCGCCCGTGAGCGGGTTGACGATCGACACGTTGGCCTTGCCGGAGAAACTCGCCGTCGAGTTCGTGAACGCTGCGCCGCCGCCTTCCCAACTGTTCGACTTGACAATGTAGTCATAGCCGTCGATGCCGCGGAACACATACACGGACTGACCCTGCGGGATCGTGGTCGACCCCTTCTTGTACCGGACGTTGAAGCCGAGGTTTCCATGCGAGTTGGTTGGGGAGATGGCAACCGGACGGTTCTGATATGAGGGATCGTTAATCCAGCCGCCCCCGGTCGCCCAGACGCCGAAGAGTGGCGCGTAAATCGTGACGACAACGGGATCCGAGAAAGGACTCGTGAAGAAGCCGTTGGAGGGGTCGATCCGCACGGTCACGGTGTAGTTGTCCACGGCAAGACTCTGAACAGTGGAGGCGACGCCTGACGTCGTGGCCTGGGCATAGAAGGTGTAGTCTGGCGTCGCCGACAAATTTGCGGACGAAAAGACGTCGAACTCGACACGCGATTTGGAGAGATCACCGGGGTAACCATCCGAGTCCTGGGTAACCGTTGCGGTTAACGTTGCCTGGCCCGCGGTTGCGGTCGCCGACCCGGTGGAGAAGAACATTCCACCGGAGTACGCAGCGGTCGACTCCTCCTGGTTGACCGTCAGGCTCCCACCGTATGCGACCGTGTAGTCTGGATTACTCAGGCCGCCGCACCCACTCAAGAGGTAAGTGCCCGCGGGGGACGCCACCGTTGCGTTGGCACCCAACTGGACACCGGTGGCGGTGCATCCGCTGAGTGAGCCGGCCAGGGTGTCATTCCCGACCAGGCCAGTTATCGAGCCAATTACGTTGAGGTTCGGCAGGAGAGTTGAGTACTCCACGGCAGCCGGGGCGACGTTGACGGTTGCCGGCTTTGGCGCGATGGTGAAACTCTGAGTCACATCGGGCGCCGGCAACCAGGTCGTGTTACCCCCCTGCGACGCCCGCACCGTACACATGCCGGCGGCACCGATCGTGACCGTCGATCCCGCGACGGAGCATACGCTCGGCGTGTCCGATGAGAAGGACACCGACAAACCGGAGCTCGCCGACGCTGAGACGGTAAACGGTGCGTCGCCGTAAGTGGCATTCGCCGATGGGTTGAACGTGATGGTTTGCGCGGCGGCGAGGCTGCAATTCAGGACGAGCTGAAGATTTGTGATTGGGGGCGGCACCCGGAACACCGCACTCTCGACCGAGGATTGCGCCGGCTCAGCCGGAGATACGCAACCTGGAGCCGACGCCTCAACCTCGTAAAAACCGGCGAGCACGTCCCAGCCAAAGGTGCCCGACGTGGACGTGGCGTCGGGATTGTTGCGGTTCGCCGGCGACATCACGGCTGAGCCGGCTGGCACTGCCGCAAACGGTCCACTCGCCGAATCGGCCCCAAGCAGGGTCACCGTGGCTCCGGCGATCGGGTGGCCGGCTGTGTCAACGACGGTGCCGCTCGGATCGATGTAGATGCTGAAGTTGCTCGAGCTATTTTGCGTTGGCTCGGGACAGGTGATCGTAATGGCGACCTGCCCGGGCCCATGGAGCGGATAGAGCGCGGGAACCGTGCCCGCATAGCTGCCGCTACCAGTCGGTGATTCCCTCAGGCCGCCGGTTACCGTCCCGGACGCTCCGGTACTGCTGTCGGTCGCCGTCACGGAGAAAGTCGCGGTTCCACCTGGACATCCCTCCGTCGTGAGCGGATTCGACGTTTGCCAGTACAGGACCGGCGTCCCATTGGGGTTCGTGAAGCTGCTTCCGATCGTTGACCCGGCTGGCAGTGGTTGTGGACCCTGGAGCGTGAAGTCGAGCTCCAGGGTTCCGCCCTGACCAACGCTCACGGGACCCTGGCTTTGCTGGAATAAGGGGCTCCCACTCGGCGGGGAGACGGTGACCTCATAACTTCCCGGTGCCAGGCCAACCGCAGTGTACCGGCCGGCACTGGTTGTCGTCGTCAGCGTGCAGGCCGTGGCAATCGTCCCAACGCCGCACAGCTGGGCCAGCGCCGATGTCACTGGCTTTGCCGGGCTCGCATTGTCTGTCACCAGACCCGTGATCGTTCCGCCCGTTGGCGTCACCCCGTTCGTGACGGCGAAGCTGTACCGGCCCAACTGGGCTGAATTCAGGCTATTCGAGACCAGAGCGTCGAAGCCGCCGTCCGGGAACGCGCCATTCACGCCTGATCCGGCGAGCTCCAGTGACTGGCTCACGCCGTTCGAATAGCCCACGCGGGCCGACGAGCCGCCCAACCCTCCGCTTCCCCCGCTTGCATCCCCCGTCTCCCACTGGATGGATCCGTAGTTATAGGTGATGGTGAAATCGCCGGCATGGCCGGTCGCCTTCGATTGGTCCGTCAAGACCAACTGGAAACTGTTGAGTTTGTCGGTGTTCTCTCCGTAGTAGCCGACATTGACCCAGTTGACACAGAAGTAGGCCGGCGTAACACCGCTGGCCGGCTGGCCGCCATACGTCACGATCCCGGACCTGGCCCCCCGGGTGTCGACGTCAGCGAAGTAGGGCGCCATGATGGGGATGCTCGTGGAGGTTAGTCCAAAGGGTGTGTAGGTTCCGAGCGACGAGCCGAACGTGACGTTGCCGTTGTTGTTGACGTACAGCTGGCTGTACTGGGTGCCGAAAAAGTTGAGGGTAAAAGGCAAGCTCCCGGACAGGCTTGAACCATCGTCGTTCGCCGGGAAGGGGTTCTGCGTGCATCCGTTTGTGGCAGCGGTCTGGCCGCTGAGGGTCGCGGTCGCGGGTTCGCCCTGTAGGGCCGTCGCGGTGCTTTGCGGCAGAAAACAACCGCTGTTGCGATTACTCCACTCCTGTTGGACCGCGAATTCGTCGTAGTGCAAGGCCACATTGCTTCCGTCGGCATTGATCCCGGCGCCAAGATAGAAGTTGCAGAGGTCGCCGATCTCGTCACTATTGGTGTCGTTCGCATACCACGCATCGCCGTTCATGTCAGTCACCGATTCGAAGAGCTCGTGGGAGGTCACGCTGATTTCACTGTCCGCGGCCAGGTCATTGCTTGGGCTGGCCGCCACATTCAAGCCCGCGTTTGGTCCACTCGAGGGGACGCCGCTGATGTCGCATCCTGCGAGTGAGTCGTCGTACGGCATGTTGGCGTAGATCACTTCTTGTCCGAGCCCGAAAAGTCCGGTGCCGTAATGGCTGTGATACGCGCAATAGCCATTTGAGCTGGGCGGGCCGGGGGTCGGGAAGGTGCAGCTGTTGCCGCTCTTGCAGCTGTTGATATTGGGCGCCGTGTAGACGAGATAGATGCGGGAATTGGTGGGGGCCCAGGCATTGTTGCTTCCGTTATTCGCCGAAATGGCACGGTTGACCTCGTCCTGGATATTGCCGTCTTGCAACGGGTCGTTTTGGGTGCCCGCATGGCCATAGGCATTCGTGTGGTCCACCCAGGTACCGCCGAGGCTGACACTGTTGGCGGGACACCCGCTGGAGTCACAGTACTGGCCGAGCAATCCGAAGTACGGCGTTGCTCCAGCACTATAGAAGTAGCGGGTGAGCAGTCGCTCGTATTCCGAACTGGGAGTTGACGAGCCGCCTGGCAGCCAGAAAATGAGGAAGGCCGTCGCGCTGTGCATCACGCTGCCGCCGTGGTTGGAGAGATTCGTACACGCCTGGCCCGGCGCGCAGTTCAGACCCGACTGCTGTGATGCCCCTGATACATGAGCCCCCCGCTTCAGCGTCAAATGGGCATTGCCGTCGTTGTAGATGCCCTTAGGAGCCGCCACCCCGTGCAGGCTCGGCCCAACGGCGGTCGACCCGGCTGTCGCTTTGGGGGTCGAGTGAGCTTTGGGGAGCGGCTTGGGCCCTGCCGCAAACGCCGCGGCCCCGGTACCCAATTGCAGCAGCACCGCGAGCATGGCGGCAGCGATGACCGAGGTGGTTCTCCACAGTGGCGGCCGCCGACGGGATGTGACAGTGCCCCCCAACCTTCCCCTCTCCTCTCTGAGCGTCGATTCGCTTCGGTTGGGGCAGTGTAGCGCACTCTCAGCGGCCGGTCTAGAGCTAGTTCTGGCCTAAGGCGCGACGGATACACTGCGGTTGTCAGTTATAGGCTTCGGATGAAGAGCACTCAGCTTCTGGCGCCGCTGGCGGCCACGTTCGGCGTCCTTCTCACCGGATGTCTCGGCCTGGGGGCAACCACACACAGCCGTCCCACGCCGACACCCACTGCCTTACCATCGGGAAGCCTCCATATCGAATTGATCGGCCCCGGGGGCCCCTATTCGGCGGGGCCTCCCGAACTGGTGGCCGCGCGCTCGGAGCCGGAGCTGGACGCCCTCCTGCATGCTGTCGCGGTCGCGTTCCATCAGCCGGATCCGTGGGATAACTCGGCGAGTGTCGGAGGCCGCGTCTACCTCGGCATTGCCGTGCGCTTCTGCACAACAGTCAAGTCGATAACGGCCCAGCTCACCGGGGCGAGCCTGGTCACCCTGCACGTGAACGCGCCCGGTCAATGTGCACCCGGCGCGGGAGCGGCTGCCCGACCCCCGATGTATCTGGCGGCGATCCCAACCGCCGCGCTGCCACCGGCGGTCGTCACCTTTCGCATCGCTGGGACCGCCGGTCAGGCACGCGTTGATCTACGGCCTGCCGAGGAGACGATGAATCCCTCCGACGTTATCGTGCACGCGCGGGACGCGGTGCAGGCGGCCCTGCTCCATGTCGGCACCGATGGATCCAGCCGCGCGATCGGCGAGCTGGACATCGTTCCACTGCCGAGTTCGCCGCCGCTCTGCGATTTCTCGTTTCCCGCGACGAGCCAGCGTGCCGGAATCCTGGCCGTCGTCAATGAAGGCCAGGTCTATCCGTCGCATGAGGAGGCCTTCGTCTGGGTGGATGGTGCGCTTACCGATTGCGGAACCGCGCCGTGATGCTCGGGTCTCCCGTTTCGTGCGCCGCGCGTCAGCGGTGTTCTGCCTGCGCAACGACCAGGCCATTGCCGTCGAGCTGAGACGTCACGAATACAACTCGGAGCCAGCCTTCGGTCAGTGGCGTGAGCAAGGCCTATCTCGGCAGAAACGACCGGTTTCTCAGATAGGGCTGGTCGCAACCTACATGTTTCGGAAGGCGTCGCATCGAGCCGGGTCGATAACGACCGTATCAATATGGGCCGGCGGTCCCCGCCTCCGTGGCGGCGTTCAGTCATTCCTCAGGACGCCGTCGTAGAAGACCTGACTCCGGGCAGGCCAGCCGGCAAAGGACTGAATCGCCCTGGATTTAGTGGAGACTCGGGCGGTTGGAATCACGCGACCTCGATGGCCGCTTGTTGGTCATGGTAACGCTGCTCGAACTCGGCCGGCGGGAGGTTGCTCGCTGCACTGTGGAGTCGGCGCCGGTTCAGTCGACCCATTCCGCTGTCGCCAGCTCGACCTGCTCGGCGGTGCGCCAGGGACCGCGCCGGCGGATGAGCTCGGTCTTGTAGAGACCGATCACGGTCTCGGCGAGCGCGTTGTCGTAGCTGTCGCCGCGCGAGCCGACCGAGGTGACGGCACCCTCCTGGGCGAGCCGTTCCGTGTAGCGAATCGCGAGATACTGCACACCGCGGTCGGAGTGATGAACCAGCGCGTCTTCCGCGGTGGGCCGGCGCGCCCAGATCGCCATCTCGAGCGCGTCCAGCGCGAGGTCGGGTACGCAACGAGGTGGCCACGCGCCAGCCGACGATCGCTCGGCTGAAGGCATCGACGATGAAGGCGGTGTAGGCGGTGTAGGCGAAGCCGGACCAGGTGCTCACATAGGTCAGGTCAGCCACCCAGAGGCGATTGGGAGCGGGCGCACTGAACGCAGCTTCCCCGTGCGCTTGGGCACTGGGTCGCAGTATTCGACATCGACTCATGTGTTGGAGGCGAAGCATACGCTGCGTGACTCGAACTAAAGGACTTGGGGGCCCGAAGGGAGCACGATTTTCTATGGCCAAACGAAACGAATACTTGAGACCATATTGAAGCGTTACCAATACCTGGAAAGGGTAAATTCCAAGCTGAATTCAATTGCCGGCTGACTTTTTTAAACGTGGGTCGCGGGTAAATTCTGTCGTCGCCTCTTTTGGGTCTGATTCGGGCTGAAGCACAACAAATCGCGTTCGGCTGATGCTTTACGCAGTTCGGCTAATGCCTTACATTGTTAGGGTCCCAATCGTGGAACGAGACGGAGCGCTGTCGCGCGGATCCGCCACATGGCTGCTCTACGGAGCGTTCGGCTGCATGGCCTTCCTTCTCAACGGGCTCGGGGCCGTGCTGAATCCGCTGCAGAAGGATCTCCACGTCAGCCGCGGCGTAGTGGGGATTTACCCGAGCGTTTTCGCGGCCGGACTCATCCTTGTGGGCGTCGCCGGTGCGCGCTTGGTTAGTTGGATTGGCCGAGAGGCCGCGCTGCGCCTGGCCCTCGCCGGTATGATCCTTGGCGGTCTGTTTCTAGCCGCTCCGGCGCCGGCGGTGACCTTGGTAGGGACGCTCTCGGTCGGCTTGGGCGCAGCCCTTTTGATCCAGTTAGTCCCAGCAGGGCTTAGCGCGCTTCATCCGCGTGCGCCTGCTGGGGCCATTGGTGAAGCCAACGGGCTTGCCAGCGCCGCGTCGATCCTCGCGCCGCTGTCGGTGGCCGCAGCGCTCGCGGCGGGCATTGGGTGGCGTCCTGGGTATCTTGTGCCTCCCCTGGTGGGCCTCGCAGGAATCACCTTTCTGGCCCGGCGGCTCCGAATACCAGGTGCCACCAGTTCAACTCGGGAAATTCATGCCGTCGCATCGGCACCGATGCTCGGGCGCTGGGTTGACCTGCTCGTAGCTGTGAGCATCGAATTTTGCATCGTCTTTTGGGCGGCTTCAGCGGTCATCGCCTGGGACCACGCCTCAGCAACCCAAGCGCCAACGCTTGCATCACTATTCCTACTCGGCATGGCGACCGCCCGTATATCGTCCGTGCAGATCATCCGCCGCATACCTAATCAGCGTGCCCTCATTCTCGCCTGCACTGGCGGAGCGACGGCTGGCTTCGCACTCTTCTGGGCCGCGCCGACGCTCGGGTTCGCCGCCCTAGGGCTTTTCCTGTCCGGCCTTGGGATTGCGCTCCTCTATCCGACCGCCTTGAGTCGAGTCGTCGCTGCTTGGCCCCAGGCGCCGGACCGCGCCGCCGCCCGCGCCGCGCTCGCCTCGGGCCTTGCGATCGGTGGTGCGCCCTTTCTCCTGGCTCAGTTATCGGACCTGTTAGGGCTGCGCCGGGCGTTCCTGATCGTTCCGGGACTGCTTCTCCTACTGGCCATCCGAGGCGGCAAGCCTGAACGTACGAACCCACGGCCTCTCGGTACCTGACTCTTGGTGGCCCGTTCCGTCCGGAGCGACCCAGCATCATGAGGGGTCAGCTTTCAATCGGAGGTTTGGGGGTGCCGCCGGTTGATTGATGCGTGACGACGGGCCTCCCATCGGTCGATCAGATGCACGCCCCCGTCAGACCCTCGCAACCGACCGGCCGAGTAGTCGCGCGCTCAGTGCTCGGCGGTCTTCACCACACCTACGCTCGGGCTGCCTGAGAGCACCCCATTTTGCCCGCCCTACAGCGCCGAATGACATTGCTGCGCACTTAAACCAGGAGCGAGGCCGCTACCGGCCCGACTTCGGTGGTCCGAGACTCCTGATCAACCCGTCGACAACGTCGGAGAGTGGACGCGAAGTGTCAATTTCGATGCGTCGCCGACTTTCTAAGCAATGGCTCGAACGTGACCGTATACCCCAACACTTTCCGCCTCTTCTTCCGAGCGCTTGTCGTGCGGATCATTGTTAGCAAGCCTCATGTCGCGGCGCGGACCAGAGCTGTGGTGACGACTGCACCGAGTAACGTAAGTAGTATCGGTTTACGAAAGAAGGCGACGACCCCACCAGCAATAACACCGGCTAGCCTCGGGTCGATGACCACAACAGAGCGAACTGGCCGAAGCCGGCAGCGACTGCCAGGGCACCGAATGCCATCCCGTCAACCACGTCACCAATGGCGAGCGGCGCCATCAGTTTAATGCCCATGCCGAAGCCGTTTAGGTTCCGGCCTGGCGTGCTTGGCCGACGGACTCGGTACAGTCGGGGGTTCGCCTTCAATCGACGACCTGCCAACTCTAAGCTCCTCGGCGGGGTGGCCCTACAACCACCAAACCCCATTTTGCCTGCCGCCATCTCACTACGGGAGACGCTATATCGTGTGCTCCGAGCGATGGCAGAGCGGCTACCTCCGATTCCGGCTGACGTCGGCAGATTGGAGGCGGCGGGAGTTGACCTGCAGCGGCAGCGTCGGCCTCACCTGACCGAGAAGGGATGGCGGTGGAAATGGACTGATCCGAGGACCTCGAACGGCTGGGAATCTGCGCCGGGGAAAACTGCGGCTGGTTATTCCTCGACTCCAGCAAGAATCGCTCGCGGCGCTGGTGCGGCATGGCCACATGTGGCAACCAGGCGAAGACTGATAGACATTATCAGCGCATGCGCCATCCAGTGAGACGGTCTAAGAGTCCGAGCTGATGGCTTTGCACAAGACCAGAAAGTCGAGCAGGCTGAGGCCGTAGATCCCGGGACGCCTGTACGGAGGTATCGGTGCGGTGGTGCTTGTTGCAGACGACTGCTGTGCTGAAGGCCTTAGCAAAGCGCCATCAAAGGCGGCGACACGGTGACCACCCGGCTTTCGATCTCTGGAGCACCGCGAGGTCGCGGAGGACGAGTCGGCAACGCCTGGTTCAAGGACAAGCGCAACGACCTGATGAGCCTGCGCCTGGACCAGCAGCCGACGGAGTTCATCGACATGCTCCAGCAGAAGCTTCCGTTCGCCTGCCAGAATCGACACCGTGGGTTCGTCCGCAGGCCGGTGATAACCACCTTGCCCTGCTCCCACGCGATCTTGCGGCTCTCCCGCTTCGACCCGGCAAGCAAGGCGATCCTGTTCGCACGCTGCTCGGAGCAGAGCCCCTACGGTGGGCCCTGCCCCGGCGGGGTGGAGAAGGACGCTGGGTCGCCACCCGGCCGTCAGCTCAACGAGCTCGCTCAGCGCGAGTGCGCCGCGAGCACTACGTCGGCGAGTGGCTGCCCGAGCCGATCCTCAACAACAGCCGCGACGACCCCGCGCAGTACGCGGAGATGGCCGACTCGCTATCGATGGCGATGCTCGTGTTGCTGGAGAGCTTTTCCCCGGAGCAGCGAGCGGTCCTGCTGCTGCACGACGTGTTCGACTACGACTACCCGAGGATCGCTGAGATCATCGGTAAGAGCCAGAACAATGTCCGTCAGTCTGGCCGCGCGTGCACGACGCGACGTCGAGCAGCGACGCCCGCGCTTCCACGCCTCTCGCGCGCAGCAGCAGGCGCTCGCGCAGCGATTCTTCGCTGCCCCCCAGAACGGCGACCTTGCCGGGCTCGAGGCGCTGCTCGCCCACGACGCCGTACTTATCGGTGACTGCGGCAGAAAGGCGCCTGCACTGGCGCGCTCGCTGCACGGGCGCAGCTGCGTCGCTCGCGCGCTGCTCAAGTGGGTCCGACTCGGCATCCGCGTGGCGGAAATCCGGCTGCGGGCGGCGGAGGTCAACGGCATGCCGGGCACCCTGGTCCTCGACGGTGCCGAGCGCCTGATCAGCGTGTTGGTGCTCGAGATCAGTCGGGATGAGATCCAGGGCATCAGCTCGATCGTCAACCCCGACAAGCTCGCCCACCTCGGCCCCACGGCCGATCTGGGCTCCTTGGTGCGAGGGTCAAATGCCGACACCACAGATAAGTAGCAACAAGGCGGCGATCAGGCGCTTCCATGACGCCGCCAACACCGGCGATGCCGAGCTCATCTCCAGGATGATCGACGAGCTCGTCGAGCGCGACGCGCGGATCCGCACGCCACTGCCGATCCAGGCAACCGGCGCGCAAGCGTTGAAGGAGGTATGGGCGCGGCTCCATCGCATCTTCGGCGACCTTCACGTCACGATGAACGATCTGGTCGAAGAGGGCGACAAGGTCGTCAGCCGAAACACGGTGACGGGGACGCACACGGGTGAATACATGGGACTGCCGCCGACCGGTAAATCCGTCACCTACCACGAGATCTCATCTTCCCGTTCGCCGGTGGGCGCATCGCGGAAACCTGGGGTGTCGTGGACGTCTTCTCGCAGCTGAAACAGCTAACGGACGGAATCGCTGGATCCTTTCCCATATAACTCACGTTCCCGAAGTACCAAGTCATTGGCCTGTTTGTTGGCCAGCTCCTCCAGGAATCGGCGCCTCTGCACGGCCCGCTCGAAACCTTGGCTACTCCTTCTCTGCTCGTGTCGTATGTATGACGGCGACTGCCGGAGCAGCTCGGTACGGACTCGGTCGTGCTGTTGCCAGCGGCCGGCCGCAATCCGAGCCAGAATGGCCCTCCGCGCCTCGCTAATCTGATCGGATTATGGCGGCGACTTCGACGAACGGCTGGCCAATCTGGGACTGACGGGGATACGAACGCCGCCGCGGGCGCCCAAAGCGAACGCGATCGGCGAGCGGATCGTGCGGACGATTCGAACTGAATGTCTCGTCCACATCATCGTGATCAACGAGCGTCGTCTACAGGCCGTGCTGGCCGAATTTGCTGACTACTATAACCACGAGCGACCACACCGTAGCCTCGGGCTGCGAAGTCCCATTGTCAGATCTCGCAACCGGCCGGCCGGGTGGTCGCGCGCTCAGTGCTCGGCGGCGTTCACCATGTCTAACGCTCGGGCTGCCTGAGCGTGCCGCATTTTGCCACCCTACAGCGCCGCTGCGGGCGCTGTGGTTTGTGGCGTGGTTGGATGGGCGGCGAACGCTGCGACGTCAGCTGCCGGACTGAGGATCGGCCTCGGCCGACTTGGCACATGGGGAATCAAGATCGCGCACCGCGGCGACCATCTGCACCCGTTCAGATGTGGTGGTAGGGTTTTTGTAAGGCCTCGCGGCAACGCAGCTCCGGCGCACACGCCATCAGGCGGCGGTCACCAGCTCCCGCACCCGGTTGCCGGCCAGCCCGGGCACCGCGATCAGCGCCACCGAGAGTGCAATCATCACCGGCAACCCGACCAGCGGCATCAGCCCGCCGCCAATAGCGCTGAACGCCGGCGCGCTCGCCTGCATCAGCGTGCGTAGAAGTGCGAAGCTCCGGCCCCGCAGCTCGGCCGGGATGACGCGCATGCGCAGCGTCTGCGCCCACGCCGTCATCGGCGCACTGAAGAACCCGACCAGGAATACTGCAGGCGCCGTCCAGACGGCGCTGCGCCCGACCAGTGCTAGTGCCAGGCCGAGCCCGGCCAGCACTTGCGCGAAGCAGATCAGCCGGCCCGCCGACAACCGGAGCTCGATCGCTCCCGCCACCAGCGCCCCGGATGTCTCGCCGACCCCTATCACCGTGAGCAGGATGCCGTACAGCTCCGCGCCGTGGTTGGGCGCGATGATCGCGGCGTCGATCGGCAGCCAGACGGACAGGAAGCCCGCGCCGGCGTTAAACGACATGAACATCAACGTTGTGGCAAGCAGGACGCTGTTCCCAAGAAGCAGCCGCGCAGCGTCGGCCATTCGGTACGGCGCCGCCCCCCCGGCCCTGGCCGCCCGCCCCTCCTGCTGTGGCTGCAGGCGCATCGTGAAGGGTGCTGCCGCGAAGATCCCGTAGGAGACGGCGTCGAGCGCCAGCACGTAGGGTGCGCCGACTGACGCGATTAGGAAGCCGGCCACCGCCGGCCCGGCGACACCGCTGATCGTGAAGCCCAGGGTCTCCAGCGAGTTGGCCGCGTTCAGTGACTCGGCATCCACCAGAGAAGGGATGACACTCGGTACGCCGGCGAGCCCGATCATGAAGAGGAAGCCGTAGACCGAGGCGACAACGTACACCTGCCACAGGAACAGGTGTCCAAGCGTGAATACTGCAGGGACTGACGCGACGGCGATGCCGCGCACCACGCTGTCGATCAGCATCACCCGCCGGCGGTCGAACCGGTCGAGCAGGTACCCGGCGACCAGCCCGCCGACCGTCACCGGCCCCGCGTAGGCGAGCAGCAGCAGACCGACCGCGACCGGCGAGCCCGTTGTCTGGAACACATACCAGACGAGCGCCGTCTTAGTCATGGCGTCGCCGATCCCTGAAAGCGTGAACCCGATCCAGAAATTCCGGAACGAGCCTTGGCGGAGCACCGTGCCAAGGGGTCCAGCGGTCAACCTCATCGGTGCCCTCCTCGAACCCGCCCGCCGCGCAGCCCATCAGTGGGAGAGATGGGATGGCACCCGCGGCAGCGGTCTGAGCCCCTCACTGCGAATCTGTCAGACTCACTGGCCCAGTCCAGAAACGCACTGTCCCGCGGGAGTGCCGACGCTCGTGGGCCAGCAGCCACTGCTTACGCTCGACGCCGGCGCCGTAGTTGCCGGGCTCGCCATCGACGCGCACTATGCGGTGACAGGGGATGACGAGGGCGATCGGGTTGGCGCCGCAGGCGGTCCCGACGGCGCGCACAGCCCTCGCCGCGCCTACCGCAGCTGCAAGCTCCGCGTAGGAGCGGGTCTGCCCCGTAGCGACATGTGAGATCGCCAACCAGCAGCGCCGCTGGAAGCTTGTCCCGCCGGTATCGACCGAGATTCCTGAGCTACCAGCCAGCGCGTCCAACTGCCCCTTCATGTAGGCGTCCACACGGCTCCCGACTTCGGTCGGCCTCGCCAGCTCGTTGAGTTCCTCGTCGCGAAACCGCCTCATCAGGTGCCTCTCGACCCGCGACCATCCATCGAGGAAACCCAGCCCGACTAGAACATCGCCCCTAAGGGCAATCCGGACCTCGCCTATCGGCGTGGTCTGCCCTGATACCTCGATCATGGCTTGCCTCCTTTACGAGCGGCTCTCGCGCTCATCCACAGGTACATCGCTGCGTAGGCCCGCCACGGCCGCCACCGCTCGGCGACCTTTGCCAGCGCAGGGGCGGATAGCGGACGGCCGGGATCACCGAGCACGCGCCTGAGTCCCAGGTCGCCTGTAGGGAAGGCGTCGGGCTCCTGGAGGCCTCGCATCGCAACGTAATGTGCGGTCCACGAGCCTACTCCGGGCAGCCGGCAGAACCGCTCGACGAAATCGTCGAGGCCGCGCGAGGCATCGAAGGACAGCTCACCGGCGGCTACCGAGCGGGAGATCGCCCGAATCGCTCGCTCCTGGGAGCCAGTTGCACCGATTGCCCGCAGGTTGGCGTCCACCAGCGCTTCGGGCCGCGGGAAGAGGTGGGTCAGGCCGGCCACCAAGCCCTCGCGCGGCCGGCCGTAGGTCTCGACCAGCCTTCCGGCAAGCGTTGTGGCGGCACGAACGCTGATCTGTTGACCGAGCACGGCCCTGACCGAGAGCTCGAACGGATCCCAGGCGCCGGGCACACGCAGGCCGGGACGAGCCTTGACCAACCGCGAGAGGATGCCGCTGCTTCCCAGATCGGCGGCGATCCGCATCGGGTCGGCATCGAGATCGAACAGCCGCCGCGCTTTTGTCGCGATACGCCGCAGCGGTACTCGCGCGGGGGTCAAAATGCGCAGCACGAGCCGGGGCTGGTCCGGGACGAGGGTGAGCTCGATATCGGCCCCCTCTCCGTCGATCTCGACCGTGCGTCGGTAGCGATCGTGGCTTACGACCTCAACCCCGGGCGTCGCGCGGGGCTGGAGGAACTCGACCATCCGCGGCCAGTCGAGCGGCGGACGGTAGGGAAGGGAAATCGCGATCCAACCATCGGTCACTTTCTCAGGGCGCCTGCGAACCTCCTTCGGACTCCGGCCGAATGTCTTGCGGAAGTCGTGGTTGAACTGACGCACGCTCTCGAAGCCGGCAGCGAACGCCAGGTCGGCAATCGCCAGATTCGTCTCATCGATGAGACAGCGGGCGAAGTGCACGCGCCGGCTCTTCGCCACCGCGAGCGGGGGCGCCCCGAGGTGCTCGTTAAACAGCCGCCGCAGCTGCCTCGGCCCGAGCCCGACGCGCCGCGCCAGTCCCCCGATGCCACCCTCTTCGAGGGCGCCGTCGAAGATCAGCCCCAGCGCACGCGAGACGACCGGAGGGAAGGGGCCCCAAACCGGGGTCCCGGTCGAGCGCTGCGGGTGACATCGCAGGCAGGGACGGAAGCCGGCGCCCTCGGCCGCGGCCACGGAGGTGAAGAATCGTACGTTTTCTGGCTTGGCTGGACGCGGCACGGGACACACGGCGCGGCAGTAGACGCCAGTCGTCACCACCCCCGAGAAGAAGAGTCCATCGAAGCGGACGTCCTTGTCGCGGATAGCCTGGTAGAGCCGCTCGTCGTTGGGCTTCATTGCCGCGGTATCGATCGATGGGGCCAGCTCAGGGTCCGATTCTCACCGCACTGAGCGCGCCCATCAGGCCGCGCGGTGCTCGTAGTCGACCCAATGCTCGGCAGTCCGCCTGGTGGAACGGTAGGTTGCGATCCAGATGTTGTCGTCGCCAGTCGGCTCAAGCCCCATGAACTCGACGTCGAGGCGCCCGCTTCTGCTCCAAGGCATGATTATCACCGTCTCGTGGATCCGGCTGTTGACCGCGCGTTCATGTAGCTACTTCTACCCGGAAGGCGCCTCGATGTCTGGCAAGTTTCGGACTTCACTTTAGTAACGTGAGTCTTCGACTTCTTGAACTGGTTCGATGGCGCTCTTGTCTTCGGGATGGCTATCGCCACGCCGAGCCGGGAGTTCTGCGGCCATAGCACCATGACATTGGCAATGCCGATACCGCCGAGAGGTTATCGCCTCAAGGACGAACCGACCCCCATGGCTTCCTTCATTCCCACTAACCGGCCATAGGCTCTGACTCGTTCGGCCGAGGAATCGGTGACCGCCACGGGTGGAATGCGCCCCAACTGCTTCACGTCGAGGCGAATCAGTTCGCCAGGCCGGCTCCGCACGTAGTGGATCGGCGCCGCCGTCGTTCGATCCGGCGTGCTCAGACGCGAGAGCCCATGCGCGCAGACCGTCGATCGAGCCAATCCCAATCCCGGTCCGAGTGGATGCGGCCCAAGCTCCTGTTCCCGACGGGCAGTCAACACCCCGACGACCACCGCCTCGCTGAGAGCCCGGGATGGCGGTGGGCGCATGAGCTACGGTCACGCAACCCAGCCGCTCCCTCCAGCCGAAAGCGTCGGCGCCACTTGTAGCGGTCGCCCGCGAAACGCCAACCGATCCCGCCGCACCGACTGCCGATTAGAAGCGACTTTGTCGATTCTGGCATGGAGCAAAGGGCAAACACGTTACCGACAGCATTGCGGTCGGTGTGCACGTCTTCCACCTCGCGGCGTCGTCGGTGTAGGTCAGCGCGTGCAGGCAATTAGCTTTCACCTGCCGCACCAACAACTGTCTTCCGAGGGCGCTCGCATGTGGTCAGCGTTCAACCGGAGGTCGGGCATGCCACTGGTTGATTGATGCGTGACGACGGGCTTCCCATCGGTCGATCAGGTGCACCCCCGCAATGCAGGTAAGTCCTGCGATCCGCCCTGCCCTCTCCCCGCGGGCTCTGGAAATCAATTCTGGCCAGACGCCGATCTCGCAGCCGGGCGTGCCCAGGAAAACCGCCAGGAGGAAGGCGCCTAACTCGACGCTCAAGATGACAACATCGAAGTACCAGACCAGGTCGGCCAGTGGGAACCCCCAAACCGACCCGGTCAGGACGTACCCGATCGCACCGGCGACGCCGACCACAATAGTGATCGCACCGGTTGACGCCACCTGCAGGCGCCGCGCGAGCCTGTCTCCGACGATGACCGCAGCCACGGCGTCGACGGTCAACACGAACACAGTAAGCATCAGTCCGTGGAGAAACCACGCGCTGGGTTCAGTAAGGATGTGGGGGTTCCGAAAACGGGCCGAGCCCGAGCGGCCGACAATCGACGCCAGTGTGAGCACGGACGCCGCGGCAAAGCCCAATCGAACGAGCCGGCCGACGGGTCCGGTCCGGAAAAGGGGCAGATTCTCCATGGCATTTTCCTTCTTTGCCATTTTGGTTCACGCCCTCTAGGCCAGGGTCCGAGAGAAGCGGCGTACAGCCGCCACCAATGAAAGTCCCGCCAACAGGCCGATCAGGGCGAAGCCTTTCAGGACACTGGCGTCGCCTAGGCGATTGTTGAATGCTGCCCGCGCCGCGTCGACGGCATAACTCAGCGGGTTGAAGGCGGCGAGCATCTGCAGCCACCTTGGAGCCAGGCTCATAGGTAGCAACACCCCGGATAGCAGGAGCAACGGGAGCGTGATGCTGAAGGCGAGACCGCCAAACGTATCGGCGTTACGGACCAGCAGCGCAATCGCGTACGAGCTCGATGCCATCATCAGCGCGATCAACGCGATGAGGAGAAGCACCACCGCGATCGCGACTGGATCGGTCCGGAGGCCGAATGGCAGCGAGATAGCGATGATCGCAAGCGCTTGAAGGACCAGCGTGACGACTGAGGCCAGGGCGCGTCCCAGCAGCAGCGCCACGCGGCTGACGGGCGTCACCTGCAGGCGCTCGGTAACGCCGGCCTTGAGCTCGGCGATCAAGCTCCAGCCTGCGCTGGTCGTCGCAAAGAGGCAGAGCTGCACGAGCAAACCAGGGATGAAGACGTTGTAAGCGCCTCCCGGCGGGAAGCCCCGCAGCCGCGCGACCGACGTCAGCAGCGGCGCGAAGAGGAGAACATAAAGGACAGGCTGCGAGAGGCTCACGAGCAAGAAGATGGGGCTCGTCAATGCCTTCACCATGTAGCGGCAGAACACGAGGAAAATCTCCTGAACAATCTGAATCATCAGGCGGCCGCCTCTTGAAGCAACCTGCCTGTGTTCCGCAGGAACACGTCGTCCAGGCTTGGCCTGGCCAGTGAGATGGTTTCCAGGGGAAGGCCGGCGCCATCGAGGAGCCGCAGGATTGCCGGCATCGCGGATTCCCCGCGGTCGACATAGAGACGGATCTGCCCGTTCAACGCGGCTTGGTCCGGCACCTCCTTGATAAACGGCTTGTCCCGCAGCAGTGCAAGAGCACGATCGCCCCCCTCGCCAATGCCTATGAGGACCAGATCTCCTGCGACCTCCGCTTTTAAGGCGTAAGGCGTGCCTTCGGCGACGATCTTGCCGTGGTCGATGATGGCGATTCGGTCGCAAAGAGCATCCGCCTCGTCCATGTAATGAGTGGTAACGAAGATGGTCGTTCCACCTTCCCGCAGCCGTCGCATCTCCTCCCAGAGGCGGGCGCGGCTCTGAGGGTCGAGGCCAGCCGTGGGCTCGTCGAGGAAAAGGAGCCGCGGTCGATGCATCAGCCCGAGACCAACATCCAGCCGCCGGCGCTGTCCGCCAGAGTATGTTTCGGTGGCTCGATCGGCACAGTCTGTCAGCTCGAGGGTCGAGAGCAGTTCATCCGCCCGTCGCCGTGCCTCGGAAGCCGACATCCGGTAAAGCCGGCCCTGGAAGATCAGCTCGGTTCGCCCACTCAGAGTCGCGTCAGCCCCGGCTCGCTGACCTACGTACCCGATGTGCTCGCGGACCCGACCGGGTTCCCGGCGCAGATCGAAGCCAGCGACGAGCGCGCTGCCCCCCGTCGCTGGCAGCAGCGTCGCCAGCATGCGCAGCGTGGTCGTCTTGCCCGCGCCGTTGGGTCCGACGAAGCCAAAGATCTCGCCCTCGTTCACGCGCAGCTCAACCCCAGCCACTGCCTCAACTACTCCGCGCCGGCTGGCAAAGCTCCTGCGCAGCGCGACTGTCTCCAGGATCGTTTGCAACTTCCGCCTCCTGTCTACTCGATGGTGTCTACTCTAGCATAGACACTGAGTGTTGACAATATGCCAGAATAGACGCTGGCAGATGGGGCGCACGACCGGCTCGAGAGCCACAACTCCGGGGCGCAGCCGGCGGCAGTTGCTTCCCCGGGCAAAGCGGCGCGAGCAGCTCCTGATCGCTGCCACGCAGGCGTTTGCCCGGGCCGGCTTCAGCTCGACCGGCCTGGACCAAGTCGCAGCAGAGGCTGGCGTCGACCGCGTCATCCTGTACCGACACTTCGCTTCCAAGGCGGACCTCTACCGGGCAGTGTTGCGGCGGGCTGGTGACCGGCTCGCCGCGGCGACCGAGGCACCAGGGTTCGGCGCCGGGAGTGTGGCCGGTTTGCTCGAGGCGGCAGCCGCTGACCCGGATGGGTTCCGGCTACTGTTCCGCCATGCCGCACGCGAGCCGGAGTTTCGTCAGGACATGGATGCTCTCCGGCGCGACATGGTCACGGTAACGCGCCGTGCGATCGCAGGACGAATCGCCAGTCCGGCGTGGACCCGCTGGGCCTCGAACCTGTTACCCACGTTGGCGGTCGAAGCGGTGATCGCATGGCTCGATGCCGGCCAGCCGGATCGAGCCACCGCCGCCCAGCGCATCGGCGCCATCCTTGGAGGCGTTATCGAGGCCGCGAGCTCAGGTCCGGGCAGCTGACTGGTTGAGGGCGTACCGGTTGCCATCGGGGTCGCTGAAAAGCGCCCACCAACCGAAAGGCATCTGGACCGGCGGCTGTGGAAACTGGACGCCCCTGGCCGCAAGCTCTTTGTAGGTCTTTTGGATGCCGTCGCAGGCAAAGAACACTGGACTGTGTGGAAGTTGGCCCGGTAGGTTGCGCTGGAAGTCTGCCAGGAACGGGTTGGGCCCTCCCAGCACCAGCACGACCTTGTGATCCGGCGGAGTGACCCGGATCCAGCGCTCGTGACCCATCTTCTGGCCGTCGACAACCTCGAATCCAACAGTTTCGGTCCAAAATGACTTGGCCCGGTCTTGATCGCTGACGGAGACATGCATACTTACCTGGCTTATACCGGCAATAATCTTGGCTGAACCTCACTCTGATTGATATGTGCTGACTGCAGCGGAGCAATGAACTGCTTCCAGTACCCCCTGGAAACGTCTGCTGAAGCCCGGTCAGGAAATGCCCGCTGCTGGATGCCGAACGAAGTGCGACCGCCGGACAGCCCGTAGATAGTCGCCGCAACCGTGGGTCCCGTCCTCCAGCTTCGCCCGCCAGTACCTGAACTTATCCGTCCGGCTGACGAACGGCTCGGACAAAATGCCGGCGCCGTTGAGTGTTCGCTTGCCCCCGACCAACTCAAGCCATTGGTCGAGCAGTTGGTCCATCGTCCCTTTGAGTCTTTTCGTCATCTGCGCCGGGTAGTCGCTATAACAACTCTGACCGATCACCCGCCGACCGATGTGTTGTTCGTACATGATCACGATCCCTTCGCGCACGGCACCATCACCGACCTGCCCCGAGGCGGCTAGCCAGTGCCAAATTTCCCGGTGGCGTAAGGCCCTGGCTCCGGCCTGGTCGAGAATGTCAATCCAGGCGTCCATTGGGCAACCCGTGGCCCTGTGAACCCAGGTGCGCCGCCACTCCAGAAGGCGACGAAGGGAATTGGTGGTGACCGAATCGTGAATGGACGCCGCGTCAAGAGTAGGCTCGCCCACAAGGTTCGCCCGGAAGGGGCTGTTCGCTTTTGAAAGCAACCTCCGGCGGGCGGCGCTGTAGCTTTCGCCGGTTTTGGCCATACGGCTGCGAACCCGGCGCTTGAACGTACGCTGTTTAGTCATCCCCTGGTCCATTCAAACCGACAGAGCCAAAACTCACGCTCCCGCTCCGCCGAATGGCCAGTACAGGTATCCCAAGAACTTGAAGTTCCTTTTACCCCCGCGTCAGCCAGCGGCGTGAGCACTGGATTGGAGGTCGTGCGCAGGATGGCGCCGCTAGCAGCTTAGCCGATCAGTCTGTGCCTTGCAAGAACCCTGGGTACGCAAGCCATCATGGTCCTAATAAGTCCCTAATAATTCAGGTGTCATCCGAAAACTTCTAACAATCGTGCGCTAAAAGTAATTGGATCGGCGGCGCAAGCCTATGAAGGAGGAATGAGACGGATGTCTGGCCAGCCAGCCTCACGATCACGGTGCAGGATCCAGCTGGGGGTTGCGCCTTCGTGAGTTCTAGGAGATCGAGCTCAAGCTACAATAGGCGGCGTTTACGGGGACTTGAGCCGCGGTCGATTGTTCGAGAGTCTCGCGCAAGCGTCTTACCCGACTCGGCTCGACCAACTTCGTCCAGGCTGAACGGCGACAGCCCGACCGTGGAGATCGACTGGAGCCCCGCATATGAGTTGCTCCTTTGCCTGCTCGAATTTGGCTACGGACGCTACGGCCTCGGTTTTCCGGGGGTGTCGGAATGGCACAGCGCCATGTGCGCACGTCTATCAGCCGATGTCGCATCGGCTTTTGACGAACTCTCGCCTCGCTGCTGGCTCTGGCACGGCCTCCTATTCCTGGCGCGGGAAATGCGCAGTCGTAGACAGTCGCTTCACGCACCTCAATTCATTGAGCAGCTACGCTCGATGGGCGACCAGCAATTGTATGAATACATACTTGGTTGTCGCGGGGACTCCGGTTCGATAACCCCCGGCCTGGTGCAGGAGGCAGTAAGTGGGAATTCGACTGCCCGGCTCCAAATCGGTAAGGCGCTGTTCCCCGACGAGCCGGCCGAGGACCGCGAGATGGTGCGCTTCCTGGCGATGCCGCCGCGCCGCGTCAAAGAATTGCTTGTGCGAATCGTCAATGGCTGGTACATGGAGCTGTTCCGTAGCGAAGAGCGGGAGCTGGCTGTCCGCCTGGCAAGCGATGCTCGGATCAAACGGATAATCGGAGGATCAGCCCCAAGCCGATTATTGCGCGCGAGTGCGATTGGCATTCACTACCTTCCCCGTCGCGCCGTCAAGTGCATTCTTCTTGTTCCGTCCATCATATGCAGGCCGTCCATTGTTACTATCCGCTTCGAACAGACACGCTTCTTCTTTTACCCCATGCCGGATGAATTGCCTGATGGCGCCGAAGTTCCGGCGAAGCTCGTCAAGGTTCATCGAGCTCTCGCTGACGAAGGCAGGCTGCGGATTCTGAGGTCACTGGTCCACACAGACAAAACCGCGGAGAGCCTCAGCCGGGACCTGGGCCAATCGGCCCAGTCCCTCGTTTCCCAGCTCATAATCCTGCGCGACGCCGGCCTCGTGACGCTGCGCATGGATGAGCGACGCATGAGCTTCGAGATTCGGCAGGCTCTTCCCTCCGACATTTTCCGGACACTTCAAACCTACCTGCAGTGACCCTGATCCGGTGAGCGAACGCGGAGACTACCCCATAGGTGTGCCGTGCTGGGTTGACACGCTGCAGCCGGACCCGTTCATCACGATTCGCTTCTACGAATCACTCTTCGGTTGGAAATTCATCTCGGGCGGCAAAATCCGCCAAGAGCCGCCTGGCGATTACTACGTCGCCCAGCTGCGAGGCCGTGACGTTGCCGGTGTTGGCCCCCTTTTAAGAAAGGCTGCCGGCCTTCAGCCGAACTGGACCACACACATTCGTGTGGAGAGCGCCAACGCGACGCTGGCGGCCGCCATAGCGGCTGGCGGCAAAGCGCTGATCGAGCCGTTTGACCTGACGCCCGCTGGCCGGATGGCGCTCCTGGCGGATCCGACCGGGGCGACGTTTGCGGTGTGGAAGCCGAAACACCGCCGGGGGGCTCAGGTCATCAACGAAGCCGGCGCCTGGGCTTTGAGCACGCTGAACACCAATGACCTCAGGGCATCCCAGGAATTCTACGGCTCAGTTTTTGGCTGGAAAGCAGAGGTCTTGAGCGGCGGCCAGCTAACGATATTTCGGCTGCCCGGCTATTTTGGTGGCGAGCCGACCCAGCCGGTACCTCGCGATGTCGTGGCCATCATGCAATCAGTGAATCCCGGACAACACCCGCAATGGGGAGTCGACTTCTGGATCGATGATGTCGACCTCGTGAGCGAGCGTGCTGCCGAACTGGGCGGCGTCGTGGTGTTAGAGCCAAGGGACAGCGGTAGCTTCCGCTATGCGGTCCTGGAAGATTCACAAGGTGCCGTTTTTACGGTAAGCAAGATGCGGGCACAGTCCAGTTAGTGCATCGCCCTCGATTAATCCGATCGTCAGTTGATCGAATCAACCTTCTCCGAGAAGTGACAGGCGGCGAAGTGATTCGCCGTCTTCCTTTCCAGCGGTGGCTCCTCGTGGGCGCAGGGGGTTGGGATCTGGGCGATGGGACAGCGAGTGTGGAAGCGGCACCCGGAGGGCGGATTAAGGGGTGAGGGAATCTCTCCTGACAACGCGATTAGCCGCCGCCCGGGCTGAATGCGTGGGTTGGGCACGGGGATCGCCGAGAGCAGCGCTTTCGTGTATGGATGTTGCTGCGAACGGTCGAGGTCCTCGCTGCCCGCGACCTCGACGATCTTCCCGAGGTACATCACCATCACCCGATTACCGATGTGTCGTACCACGGACAGGTCGTGCGCGATGAAAAGATAAGTAAGGTGGAATTCCCGCTGCAGGTCCTCGAGCAGATTGATGATCTGCGCCTGGATCGAAACGTCTAGCGCGGAAACCGGCTCGTCGCATACGATCAGCTTCGGGTTGAGGGCGAGGGCGCGTGCAATGCCGATACGCTGGCGCTGACCGCCGCTGAACTCATGTGGGTAACGGTTGTTGAAGTAGGGATTCAAACCCACGACGCGCAGTAGTTCCTGCACCCGCTGATCCTTTTGCTTACCCTGTATCAGGCCAAAGTTGACGAGCGGCTCGGCGATGATGTCGCCGACCGTCATGCGCGGGTCAAGCGAGGCGAACGGGTCCTGGAAGATGATCTGCAACTGCTTTCGCTGCTGGCGCAGTCTCTCACCGTGCAGGCGCGTGAGATCGACACCATCGAAGATCACCTGTCCGGACGTAGCCGGAAGCAGCTGGGCCACCACGCGCCCGAGCGTTGACTTGCCGCAGCCCGATTCACCGACCAGCCCGACGGTCTCGCCGGCCTGGATCTCGAAGCTAACGCCGTCGAGCGCCTTCACACTCCCCGCCACCCCGGCGTGAAAGTGCTTGACCACGTCGACAACTCGAAGGAGCGGCTCGCGAGCCCGGATGCTCTCAGTTGCTGTAGTCGGCGCGAGCGTACTCATCGCTCTCCGGCGTGCCCGATGTCAGGCGATTCCAGCATTCTTTGGTCATCCACTCGCGCCGCCACTCCTTTGGGCGGCCGGACCCCACTGGCCGCGCCCGGCCTGGTGTCGATGATGTCGCCCGCACCCATCTCTGCGTAGGCCCGTTTCATGGTGACCCAGCAGGACGCCCTCTGGGCAGGCTGCACCTCATCGAGCTTTGGCTCATCTCTGAAACAGCGTTCGATACGAAAGGGACAGCGTGGGCTGAACTTGCAACCCGGCGGGAGCGCGATCAGGTCGGGAGGCAGCCCCTCTATGGAGCGCAGGCGCCGGCGGCGGTCGGCATCGATTCGTGGGATTGACCGGAGCAACGACCAGGTGTACGGATGCTGTGGCGATTCGAAAATTTGCTCGACAGGTCCCTCCTCCACGATCTCGCCGGCGTACATCACGAGCACCCGCTTGCAGAGGCCCGCGACAACGCCAAGGTTGTGTGTGATGAGAACGATCGACGTGCCCATCTCCTGGTTGAGATCCCGCAACAGCTCGAGGATCTGCGCCTGTACAGTCACGTCGAGCGCGGTGGTGGGCTCGTCGGCAATCAAGATTTCGGGACGGTTCGAGAGGCCCATGGCGATCATGGCTCGCTGCCGCATGCCACCGCTGAACTGATGTGGGTAATCCTTGACGCGGCGCGGCGCGTCGGGGACCCGCACCTCTTTCAACAATTCGACCCCTCGGGTCTCGATCTGGGTGGGCGGAATCTTGTCGTGCGCTCGCATCGCTTCGTCGATCTGAAAGCCGATCCGCAGCACCGGGTTGAGCGAGCTGAGCGGGTCCTGAAAAATCATCGCGATGTCACGTCCGCGGACCTCACGCAGCTCGTCGGCCGGCATCCGGACTAGGTCCTGCCCTTTGAACAGGATGTTTCCGGCCACGATCCTTCCCGGACGCTGCACCAGGCCGAGGACCGACATCGCCGTGACACTCTTGCCACACCCTGACTCCCCGACGATTGCCAGCGTTTCGCCATGAAACAGGTCGAAACTGACGTTTCGAACCGCCTTGACTTCACCCTCGTCGGTGAAGAAGGAGGTGCTCAGGCTTTGAACCTGGAGAACAGGTTTAGCCAGCCGACCCTCCTCCGCCGCGGTCGTTCTGCAACATCAGCGCTTCTGCCGTGGGTCGAAGGCGTCTCGCAGTCCGTCCCCAAAAAAATTGAAGGCCAGCAGCGTCAGGGAAAGCGCCACCGCAGGCCACAACAGGATGTACGGATCGAAGCCACCCTGGAGCGACGACAGGCCCTCATTTGCCATGCCGCCCCAGTCAGCGGTCGGCGGCGGGACACCGAAGCCGAGGAAGGTGAGAAAGGCAGCGGTGAGAATCGCGATTGGAATCACAAATGTCGCCTGGACGATGATCGGTCCCAGCGCGTTGGGCAGGATATGGCCGAAAACGATCTTGCCCCAGCGCGCTCCACCGGCGCGGGCCGCTTCGACGAACTCTCGCTCGCGGAGGCTCAGGGCTTGACCGCGAGCCAGCCTCGCCATGTCCATCCAGACGGTGGCCGAGATGGCAATGATGATATTGATCAAGCCTGAACCGAGCAACACGTAAAGCGCCACGGCAACGAGCAGCGGCGGGACGCCGTAAAAGATGTTGATCAGAAGGCTGATGATGGCGTCGGCAGTGCCGCGGAAGTAGCCGGCGACCAGGCCGACGACGACCCCGACCACCAGGACGATAAAAGCGGTTGCCAGGCCGACCGCAAGCGATACCTGCGAACCCACCATCAGACGGCTCAGGGAGTCGCGGCCCAAATCATCGCAACCCAGTGGGTGCATGGCAGTTGGCAGCTGGTAGGTCTGACAGGTGCCGATCACGTTCGGCTCGTACGGAGTCCAGAACAATGAAACGAGACAGACGAGGGCCAGGACGACCAGGTAAATTACCGCGCCGAGAGCGAGCTTGTTGCGGCGAAGGCGCCGCAGGCCATCGCGCCATAAGCTCACCTGCTCGCGTGCCAGCGTGCCGCCGGCGTAATCGACGGTCACTGGTGTCGGAAGCGCTGTGGCCATCAGTATCGAATCCTCGGGTCAATCACGGTGTAGACGAGGTCGACCGCCAGGTTCGCAACCCCGATCAGGACGGCATAGATAGTGAACACGCCGACGGTGACGTTGTAGTCGTGCTGGAAGATGCTCTCCACGAACTCCTTGCCGAGGCCCGGGATCCCAAAGATGTTCTCGATGACGACGCTGCCAGTGACGACGCCAATGATGGTCGGCCCGAGGATGCTGGTCACCGGCACGAGGGCATTACGCAGTGCATGCCGAAGGACGACGATCCGGTTCTGCAGGCCCTTGGCCCGCGCAGTCCGGATATAGTCCTGCTGGAAAACGTCCAGCATCGCGGCTCGGGTCATGCGGGTGATTTGCCCTGACGAATAGAAGCCGAGCGCGATCGCCGGCAGCGAGAGCTCAGTCAGGGTGCCGTAGTTTCCGGTCCACGGTTCCGGGTAGAAAACCGCTCCGTTGGTGATGTTGTTCAGCCACTGCCCGAAGATCAGAATCCCGAGCGAGGCGATCACGAAGCTCGGGACGCTGTAGCCAACGACGGCGATGCTGGTCAGCAGGTAATCGACCCAGCTGTTCTGCCGGACGGCGGCGAGCACCCCGAACGTGACCCCGAGGCCGATGGTGACAATCAGCGCAGAGCCGCCAAGCAAGGCGCTCACGCTCAGCTCGCGAAGCACCAGCGGCGTGATGGGCAGGCCACGGACGTAAAGCGAGACGCCCAGGTCTCCATGGACCGCCCCCCTGAGAAAACTCCAGTACTGGACAGGAATCGGCTGGTCAAGGCCATATTCGTGCAGCAGGATCTGCAGCGCTCGACCGTGCACCCGGTCGCTGACGAAGGCGTTGCCGGGGAGCGAATGGACGACGGCAAAGACGCCGAAGGACACCACCAGCACGGTGAAGGCGATGAGGACCAGCCGCTGCCCGATGTAGATCAGGGTCCCTCGAGTAACCATCAGTAATTGCCTCTCGGATCGGTTTGGGCAGGGGCGCCCCGCTTCGCTGGAGCGCCCCTATTCTGTCGGTCCGACTTTCAGTGCGACTGGATCGAGATCTCGTTCCAGTAGTGGTCGAATGCCGTGTTCGATCCGGCCCCCTTCACGTAGGAGTGGATGGCGAAGTTGCCGTCGGAATAGTAGAGCGGGATGTAGACCGCATCCTGTTGGAGGAGTTGTGACAGCTGCTTGTAAAGGTCCACAGCCTGGTCAAGCGGCTGCGCGTCGGCCCGCTTCAGGATGCTGTCATATGTCGGGTCGTCGAACCCGCTGGTATTCGAGCCACCCGCAGTGGCAACGTAGCCCCACAGGTTATCGAACCAATCTTGCGGGTGGTTGTAGTCGAATTGCCAGCCGTCACGCGATATCACGTACTTGCCGGCCAGTCGGTTGTTGATGAACTGGGAGGCGTCGCTGCTCGGATTGAGGGAGACATGGATTCCGAGGTTGGTCTGCCATTCGTTCTGCAGGTACGCGGCCACCGGGTCGTTCAGGCCGCCGGCGTTGTAGGAGTACTTGAGGTTCGCTGTCAGCCTGCCAGTCGGGTCGTACTGCTGTAGCAGCGACTTGGCCTGCGCCGGATCGTATTTTGCCAGCGGGTCTGTGCCGTCACCCAGGTAGCCGATGAGGCCCTTGGTGATAACTCCGCCGGTGGCGGCGCTGCAGAGGACGTTATGGCAGACGGTCGAGGCCAGCCCGTTCTTGTCCACCGCCAGGGCGAACGCAAGGCGCAAACCCTTGGCGGTCGCCGACTCGCCGAGAAATGGGCCACCGGTGGTTGGATAGCCGACGTTGAAGCTTACCCAGGTGGTGCGGCCTTTCGGCTGCGTCAGAAACTGGCTGGCAAAGCGCGAATTGCCCTTGATTCCCTGGATCAGCGGGTAGGTCAAGGTGCCGCTGTTCCCGCCGTAGCCGAGCAGGTCAAAGCTCCCCTGTTCCCAGGCACTCACGTCGGCAGCGATGGCGGAAGGATCGTGGATCGCGATGTCCACCTCGGTAAGGGACGGTTTGGGAGAACCCCACCAGTCAGGCACCCGCTTGAAGACCATCGATTGCTTGGCGGTAAAAGAGGCGAGATAGAAGGCGCCCGCCCCAACCATGCCGCCTTCCTGGCCCGGCGTGACGGGCTTCGACCACCAGTTTACCGGGTCAGTTTGGACCGTCTTCTCGTCGACGATGGCGCCCGTCGTCCCTTCTAGAGTCCAGGCGGTGAGGCACCAGCCGCATGCATGGGCGAGCTTGATCTGCACCGTGGTCGCGTCAGGCGCGCTGACTCCGCTCATCTGGAACTTGGGGTCGTTCGCAGCCAGACGGTTTTCGATGTTCTGCTGAAAGCTCACTGTGCCACCGCCGCTGCTGTTTGAGGGTGGCGCGCCGGCCGCCGTCTGGACATCGCTATAGCCGGCGATCGCGCTCAGGTTCGATGCGTATGGACCCTGCAATGCTGCAGCGCGGTTCCATGAGTAGACAACGTCTTTGGATGTGATTGGATCCCCGTTGTTGAACTTGGCGCCTGCCTTCAGGTGCACCGTGTAGGTCAGCCCATCTGATGAAATCCCGCCATTCGCTTGCGTTGGAACCGTGGCCGCGATGTCGGGAACGAGCTTCAGGTTGTCGTCGAACCGCCAGAGATTATCGAAGACGTTCTGCATGATCTCGCTGTCGACCTCGGCGGTCGACTGCCCGGGATCCCAGGAACCAGGGCTCTGATAGGTGGGGAATTTCAAGACCTGGCTGGAGGCCAGCCCGCCGCCATTGCTGGCGCCACCGGCACAGGCTGCCAGCAGCAGCAGCAATAGACCGACCGTACAGGCGCTGAACAGAGTGAGCTTCTGTGGCTTCTGCGAGGTCATCTAGCTCCTCCCAAAGTTACGTCGGCGCTCATGTAGACCCTCCCTTGTTTCCCCAGCTATGCAACGTTCGACCACTAAACGACAACTAGCAGACCAAGAGATTGTTAGACCTTGTTAACCGGTCATTCGAATTGTTAGAGAGGCATTAGGAACGCCCGTTGATGAGTTCGGCTGATCGTGGCAAGGTCTACAAACGGGCCTCGTCCGATACCGGAATAAACGCCGTTCCAGCGCTTCCAATCGAGTATCGGCGGCCGTAGTGCAGAAGTTGGAAGCGGCGCGGCAGTTAAGGCTTGTATGACCCGTGTCTTCGTCGGCCTGAGCGCGGCTCTAGTCGCCTTGACGGTGGATTGGATCGGCTGGCGACTCCATCGAGCCGGCGGCTTTTTCCCGAGTATCGGTACACGCCCAGGTTAAGCGCGTAGTTTTTTCGCGTAGTCAGCGGCTAATCGATTGGAGGCCGCCGGAATATCAACCCGGGCCTTCGTACTCACGGGTCTTAAGTGGCACGCCGGTGCGGCGCGAACCTGCCGATGGTCATCTCCTTAAAGGTCTGGACAACCAAAGCCATACCGCCCATTTAACAGACGTCCGTTGAGTACAACGTGAGTAGGATGCGCCAAAACGTCGAGATCCTCGAGCGGGTCACGATCGAAGATAACGAAGTCGCTGGGTGCACCGTGCTCGATGCCGGGAAGGCCGAAAAAGGCTCGCGCTCTCCAACATGCTGCGCCCAAGGCCACAGAAGCCGGCAAGCCACCCGCGACCATATGGCGAACTTCCTCGGCGATGCTTCCTTGCGGCCGGGAGTCAGTCCCCGCCAGGATCGTTACACCAGCGGCATCGGCCGCGACCGTCAGCGGACCCAATCGCGCGTAACCCTCCAGAAACCATTCGCGCGCCGGTGACCGCAACTCGTTCCGGATGGCCTCCAGCTGGCGGGCCCAGACAGTGTGCGTCGGGGTTAGCGCCGTGCCCTGTACTGCCATCGTAGGCAGCAGCGCATGGTCGAGCCACAATCTGTGTTCGAGGCTGTCAACCCCAGCGGCAACCGCACGGCGACAGGCCTCGGCGTGGGTGGCGTGGATCGCCACGCGCCCACCGACAGCGTGCACCCGCTGGACCGTTTCGCAAAGGACCTGCTCAGCCAGAAGGGGCGGGTCAGCGTACGTCACTTCGTCCACGATGAAGTCACCACGCAGCTTGACCCACCCGTCGCCTGCCAGAGCTTCCTCTACGGCCGCGCTCGCGAGGTCAGCATCTGAAACTTCCCGGCCCCATCCGGCAAAAAACATGCCGGGCGTAAATAGCCAGGGGCTGCCGCCGACGACTCGAGGAAGGTCACTTGCCCTCGCGGCCCATGCCGGAAGTCGGCGTGGCGCGCCCGCGACTCGCAACGCAGTTACACCGGCCTTGCCGTGAGCCTCCAGGTCCTTGCGCAAGAGGATCTCATCAAGTGGCCCCCGGGGAGTTTGGGCTCCCGGATGTGTATGCGCATCCACCAGTCCCGGCAGCACGTAGCCACCGGTCGTCAGCGCCTCCGCCCCGGCTACTGGCTGGAAGCTGATCCGATCGTTCTCGGTCCAAAACTCGACCGGCTTGCCTGCCGGCAGCCCAACCGCGTTGACGTACCAGCCTCCCAAGCGTCGAACCTCCTTAAACGAAGTCTAGTAGGAGCAGAACTGATATGGACATTCGTGTCAAGCGGGGGCCCACAGGTCGCGACCGAGGTCAGAGGAAGGCGACGGTAATCACTCTGATATTCGCGGGTCAGCTGAGCCGTTGCCGCATGACAGTGAATCGTCACCGAGCTGCCTCTGACTAGCATCGCGAGTTGGAATCGCATAGTTCGGGCGAGGGTGCTCGGCTAAGACTGCCGACCTCGACCGCGACCTGAAAGCCGTCGCTCATGCGCAAGCCGAAATCTCCATTCGACAACCGACCGCCCACGCGAAGCCAGCCAGTTCACGTGCCACAGCGGTAACGGCTTTGGCACTGCCGAGCCGGCGCTGCAAATGCCAGTATCGATCGTGTAAGCGTGCTTGGGCACGGAGCGCAAGCTGGAGGAGATCAGGTGGGCCGCCCTCAAGCCGGCGCAGAAATTCGGCGTGCCCTGACGGTCGGCGGCGAGCATTATGGGCTGCTTGGATGAGCACGTGGCGCAGGTGAGCATTGCCCGTATGCGTGATGTGACCACGACGGCGGGCCTCACCACTGGAGTGCTCCGAAGGGACGAGCCCCGTGTAGGCCATGAACGAAACGACGAAAATCGCCGACCTCCACCGCGATGATGACCGCCGAAAGGAAGGCGATCCCACGTAAGCACTGCAGCCCAGTGACCAGCGGTAGAAGCCGACTCTGGGTAATGCACTCTCGAATCGCGGCCTCCAGGCGGCGCATCCGATCTCTCGCCGCCTGCTCGGCATTCAGATAGTCCTCGAAAGCCAGCCGCTCCGCCACCAGCTCAAAGCGGAGTTGCCGGAGCCAGGCGTAATAGCGCAACGTCCAGTTCGAGCAGCCCGCCGGCGGGCGGATCCCGTGACGAAGCAGGAACTTGCTGAGGTGGTGGCGCGTCTGCAGCAGATGACCCTTGGCGTCTTCCCTGGTGCGCACCAAATCCCGCAACGCCTCATGCGCCCGGTCCGGTACCCATACCGGGGTCAGGTCGCCGCTGCGCAGCAGCCGTGCCAGACTGAGGGCGTCGCGGGCGTCCGTCTTGATTCGATCACCCGGCCGTGTCGGGGTTAACGAGGGAGCAACCACGATCGTCTGGACCCCCAGCTCGAGCAGTTGTCGATACAGGTCGTAGCCCGTCGGACCTGCCTCGTATGCCGCCACCAGCTGGCTCGATCGAGCCAGGCGAGCGACCAGTTTTCGAATCGCGGCCGGCTGATTCGGCACCGTCCCATACAAGGCTGGTGGCCCCGTTTCCTCCGCCACCGCCACCGTCACGGTGGCGGCATGTGCATCCAAACCCAGGTAACGCGTTGTACTCTCATTCATAGGACCGGCCTCCCGCTTGCTGGCTCTACGTCGGCGCCTTCGGGCTCCGCCGCAACCCACGTTTTAGCGCGAGTTCGCCGGTCCGTCCATACTGACTAGCGACGCATTCGGGGATCCAGCGAGTCGCGCAGGCCATCACCGATAAAGGTGAAGGAGAGCATCGTGATGGCGATTGACACCGCCGGCAACGTTACCTCCATGGGGTGCGAGAAGATCGACTCATAGCCCTGCTGAATCATTACCCCCCAGCTCGGCGTAGGAGGAACGATGCCGGCCCCGAGAAAGCTCAGGGTCGCCTCCAGGAAGATAGCACGGGGAATCCCGAAGGTTACAGCGACGATCACCGGGCCCAGCGCGTTTGGCGCGAGGTGGCGAAGGATGATCTTGAGTGGGCTGCTACCCGCCGCGCGGGCCCCTTCGACGTACTCCTTCTCCTTGATCGATAGCACCTGCCCCCGTATCAGCCGTGCAAGGTCAACCCAGTAGATCATCCCGATGGCGACGAAGATGGTGAACAAACTCGCCCCGAAAACCGAGACCACGACCAGGAGGAACAAAAGGTCGGGGAAGGCGTACCAGACATCGACGAAGCGCATCAGCAGGTTGTCCAGCCGGCCGCCGCAGTAGCCGGCTGTCAGCCCGACCGCCGCCCCGATCACCAGATAGATGCACTGGGTCAGGACGCCGATCGTCAGCGAGATGCCAGCGCCATAAAGCATGCGACTGAGGATGTCGCGCCCCAGCTCGTCACTGCCTAGAATGTGGCCGGGACTAAATAGGCCAAGGTCCGCGTTGGCCGGATCTTGCTGGAGATAGTCTCTGAGAATCGGCAGGTGGAAGGCGAAAACTACGCGGGCCCCGATCGCCGCGAGGACGATGACGGCTACCAGCGCTAAGCCCAGGACGGCAATTGGATTACGCCGAAAGCGCTGCCAGGCATCCTTCCAGAGCCCGACTTGCTCGGGGTTTTCCCAATCGATCTCCTGCACTCTGTCGGTGACTGCCGCCGCCACTAACCGAGCCTCACACGCGGATCGATCACGGTATACAGCAGGTCGATAATCAGGTTCGCGACCGCGATGACCACGGAAAACAAGATGGTTGTGGCCAGGATCATGGGGTAATCACGGGAGCTCACGGCAACGACGAAGCTCCGACCGATGCCAGGAATGGCAAACACGGTTTCCACGATCACCGAACCGGTAACCATCAGCGCGAAAATTGAACCGAGTGTGGAGACGACCGGGATCAAGGAGTTCTTGACAATGTGACGCAACACTACAAGCCGTTCGCGCAGTCCCTTTGCCCAGGCTGTGCGCACGTAGTCCTGGCGCAGGACGTCCAGGGTACTCGACCTGGCCATGCGGGCGATGTAGGCAACTGGAAGCACCGAAAGGGTGATCACCGGCAGGATCAGGTGCTCGTCAACCGCGAAGCCGCCGGTCGGAAGGAACAGGCTGCCACCTGTGAGGTGATAGGCCTCAACTGAAAACACGATGATCAACAGGATCCCGATAACGAAGTTGGGTACGGATGCGCCAAAGGTGCTGAATCCGACGGCGATGTAGTCGATGACACTGTTCTGCCGAAGGGCAGCGATCACGCCCAGCGCGACGCCGAGCGGCACGATCAGGACGAAGGCCAGGGCGCCTATGGTTAACGTCGCCGGCCAGCTTTCGAGAAGGACGTGGGCGGCCGTCTGGTTCTGATACTGGTACGAGAGCCCGAAGTCGAAGTGCGCCACGTTCCAGACGTACAGGAGGAATTGGTTCCACAACGGTTTGTCAAGGCCGTATTTGACGTTGAGATCGTCGATTACCGCCTTTGACAGTGGGCGACCTCCGGTTCGATCCCATGGACTCCCGGGCGCCAGGTGCATGAGCACGAACGTGATGCTGATGACGAAGAGGACTACCGGGATCATCCAGAGGATGCGGCGCACGATATAAAACGCAAGGTTCGCCGCGCGGGTTTTCCGAGGCCGGAGCGAGAGTCGGGCGCCCCGCGCGGGGGCGCCCTTTGCAGTCGCTGCCATGGCTTAGTGCGTGGCGATGTAGATGCTGTTGGTGTTGAAGTCGCCCGGTAGGTAGTTCGATTCGTCGATGGCCGTGGAGGTTATTCCCTGTACGTAAGGCTTGACCAGCGTAACGTCATATCGGTTGTAGAGGAAGGCGACCCAGTACTGATCTTCCATCATCTTGGCCGCCTGGTCGTAGTAACGCTGGCGGTCGCTTTGCTTCAGCGCGGCGTCGCCCTTGCCCACGATGTCGTCGTAGGTCTTGTTATTCGGGCATCCCCAGTTAAGGCCGTGGCATGCGCCAGTGGTATAGACATCGAAGAAGTCTTGTTCATCAGGATAGTCGGCGCCCCAACCGTCCGGGCCGTAGATCTGGAAATTACCTTTTCGAATCCGGTCGGTGACCGTCTTGCTGTCGACGACATCCAGTGTCCAATGCACGCCGAGATTTAGGTTGATCTGGTTGAGGAGGTACTGGTTGATCAACTGATTGGTGCTGGTGGCCCTGGTAAGGAGCTTGATCTTGTCATAGGCGCTGGTGGGTAGGCCAGAAGCCTGCAAGGCCGCCTTGCCCTTCGCCGGATCGTAATTCTGCGCGCTTCCCAACGAGGGCGTATAGCCGATCATCCCCTGAGGAATATAGGTCTGACGGGCCACGTACTGTCCCTTTGCAACTGAATTCACGAGCGTGTCCCGATCTATGGCGTGGGCGATGGCCTCGCGGACATGCACGTTGTTGAAGGGGCTGACCTGAAGGTTTGGCGTCAGATAGAAGATCCCCAGACTTAGGTACCTGTGCTGCTGGCTTTTGAGCTTGGGGTCGGCGTTTACGGCGTCCTGCGTTCCGAGCGGCACCTGGAGCGCGTCTAACTCGCCCGTCTGGTACTTGCTAAATGCCTGGTTTGCGTCGGCGATGAAGTAGTCGTTCCACTTCTGTATGTGAGGTTTGGGGCCCCAGTAATACGGATTAGGAACTAACGTGACGTGATCCTTCGGGACTTCCTCCGAGATCTTGAACATGCCGTTGCTGACGATACCGGCCGGATTGCTGGCCCAACTCGTGTAGCGACTGCCGACCAGGTCCTTGCGTATCGGGGCTCCGGCCGACAAGGCAGCGACCCACTTGAAGTAACCGGCCGGCTGGGCCAGCTTGATCACAAACGTGTGGTCGTCGGGGGCTGACAGACCAAGGCCCTGGATGAAACTCTGAACTGCCGCGGTGTTCTTCGGGTCAATGTTCCCGTAGTTGGCGCCCCCCGCGATCGTGGTATCGAAGAATGGGTCGACATAGCCTGCGGCGAGGCTTGGATCGAGGAGGCGCTGGTACCCGTACAAAAAGTCCTGCGCCCTGAGCGGCTGGCCGTCACTCCACCTGGCGTTCGGCCGGAGGTGGAAGGTATAGGTCAGGCCGTCTGAGGAGACGTCGTATGATGACGCTGCCGCGCCCTCCACATCCGTGAGATCCGGTTTGGGTTTGAGCAACGTCTCAAATACATTGCGGCCGATAAGGTTCTCGTAGTCATAGGTCATCTGACCCGGGTCGAAGCTGTTGGGTTCGGTGGCGCTGTTCGTGCGCAGGATCTGCTGAGCGTTGGGTGCCATCCCACCGTTGCTACTCGTGTTGGTTGAACCACAAGCAGCTGCAAGCAGAGCCGTGATCGACAGCACGGCAGTAATGGGAAGCGATTTAAGCGTACCGCGGGTTCCATCCATCCTCTTGCACGACCTCCCTTATCCCTTATCGATGACCTGGCAACGTGAGAACACTGCCGATAGGTCGAGGCTAAGAGGCGCTTGTTAGAGGTCGTTAGAGAGGCGGCCGAATTATTAGGCTCTTGTTAGATAGGCACAGGTACAGACTGCATATCATGGCCTTACTTTTGAGCGCCAAAGACGAAGCCAGAATCACGCTTGGCGATTCAATTGTGTCGGCCATGATCAAGCTCGCCGACGGCAATCCCGGCGCCCTATTGACGCTTGCCGGGCACCTCACCGGCGATCCCTGGGCCGACTGGATGCAGCTGCTCTTTCTCGAGGACGCGGGGTTAAGAGGGCCCTCCATTTGGCTGGCTCGCCATGATCTTGAATAAGCTCGGCGTCTGGCGCTGGAACCGGAAGTCGATGATGGTGATCGCTACCGGTAGCCCCGTTGATTGAAATAATCCACATGGCCGTCGGTTCTCGATTCGAGCTCCCACGAGTACGCGTCCAAGCCAGTCCCCGGCTCGTGTCGACACTTGAGCAGCGTTGCCCGTCACCTGCCCGCCAACAAGGCCGACGACCCGTCACGTCTGCAACTCGTGGCCCGGCCGCACTCTGAGCCGAGACCCACGGTAGCCGAGGCTTCAACCGTCATCCGGAGATCCGCAAGCCTCGCTCGAAACGTGTTCGGTGATCTGGCGCGCGCTCAGCCGTAGCCACGAGACAACAGGAACCTAGCGCCAGACTTGATCGCATCAGGATCGTCAACCGCGAAACCAAACGCGTCGGCAAGGCGATCGGTCACATTGAAGGCGAAAGAGACGGCTAGCGCGTCTTTGATCTTCTCGGAGGAGGCGCCGGCACTCAGTGCCATCCGCATGTCGTCAGCATCCAAGCTGTTCTCGCGCGCCAGTTTCGTGAGAATTCGCAAGGTGGCTCGGAGCGGTTCGTCGACCGGCGCCGTATCGAGGTCGGCAAGCGTGGCAGACACCTTGGCGTGATCTCGATATGCGATTGCCGATGTTGCGCTGTGCGCCATGATGCAAAATGGGGTTTGGTTCGCGGTGGAGATGACTGCGGCCATAAGCTCACGGTCGGCGACCGACCACTCAGACGGTCCGCGCATCGCCTCCTGCGTGACCCTTCCCCCAAAGTAGAAATCGGGACGATAGAGCGCCAACTTGACTGCGTCGACCACTCGATGCCGGGACACCAGGCGGATGAGCGCCATGAGCGCCTTCGCGCGGAGGCTATGCCCGTGATCCAGGACGGAGAGGCGCACCCTATCTCTCCCCCATCGCAGCTTCGAGGGCCCCAAGCGCACGGTCATACTGCCGAGTTGCCTGGCCGATCGCGGCACAGACGACCATCTCAAAGATCTGTTCCTCGCTCAGACCCATTTCCCGGACTGCGGCGATGTCCGCATCGGTGACGGTATTGGCGTGCAACGCGACCTTCTCAATCAGTGTGCGCACCGGGTCATCGAGTCCCGCGTTGTCGTAAGCCGACCTGCGCATCGATTGCGAGGCGCGGCCATCCCCTTCGAGCACTCGCGCAACCAGCGCGCGGTGAAGAAACGAGATGTCAGACATAATGCCTCGGGCGGCCAGTATCGCATGGGTGGAAAGTCCGCGTCAACAGACTTGACATCGATTCGGGCGGCCGCTCGGCACTTTAAAGCCGAGGGCTCAGATCGGACCTAGCGCTGCTTCGCTCGATGGCGGCGAACCTTGATGGGAAGAGGACCTCCCGACCCAGCGGATCAGCTACCGCGGTGGTACAACAGTAGGTATGTGGCCGTCCGCTGAAGCGAAGGAACACGAAGGTTACGGTGCCCGCCGGGCTCAACGCGGTCGACGGATCTCCATGACCGCGGCCCTGGCCGCCGTCGGCGGCAAGTCGACTGCGGTCTCGAATGTGATCTAATCGGTCGCTAGGGACTGACCGCGATTTACAGCATGAAAGTCCTGGTCACCGGCAGTTCTGGTCGCCTGGGGAGTGCCATCGCACGACAGCTTGAGAGGGCTCACCAGGTCCTCGGGGTCGACCTGATCCCTGGCCCAGCTCCCTCAACCGTGGGCGACGCGACTGATCCACACATCCTCAAAGACCTCGTCCAGCAGGTCGACGCAGTCATCCACACGGTGTCGCTTCACGTACCCGACCTCGTGAGCCGCTCTCCCGATGAGTTTCGGCGAGTCAACGTCGAGGGGACTCGCGCTCTGCTCGAGGCAGCCACGACCGCGAAGGTCCGGCGAATCGTCTATACGAGCACGACCTCGATATATGGGCACAGTCTCGAGCCGGTCGATCGCGCCGTATGGGTCACCGAGGATCTGCCATCCAAACCGCGCGACATCTATGACGAGACAAAACTCGCCGCAGAAGAGCTCTTTCGGACGTTCGCGGCGAATGAGGGGCTCTCCATAGTGTGCCTGCGGGTGGCTCGCTACTTTCCGGAGCCCCCCGAACGGCTTGCGAGTTATCGGCTGTATCGCGGCGTCGATATACGCGACGCGGCCCGTGCTCACATTCTCGCGCTGTCCGATGACCAAATACGGTTTGAAGTCTTCAACATTTCCGCACAATCGCCGTTCGCTCGTACCGACGTTGAGGAGCTCTACAGCAACGCGCCGGCGGTAATCCAGCGTTACTTCCCCAACGCCCAGCGGGTCTTCCGCGACTTCGGTTGGCGTCTCCCAGCCAGCATCGACCGCGTTTACGTGGTCGACCGTGCTGGCGAAGCGCTCGGTTATCGACCGCGGCACAATTTCGCGGAACTCCTCGAAGGCAGATTCGGCGAGCTTAACCAGTCCGAACTGGCCGGGTAACCCGCCTGTTCGAGCCCAGATGACCAGTCGACGCGGCCGGGCACCTATGGCGATCGCGAGCAACCCGTCGTGGACCACAGTCCCGGGCCCACGAGGTTCCCGCGAGCGTCAGTCGTGACTTGTCCAGCGACGAAGACGAGCCGGCGCCCGCTGGCCACAATCACCTGGCTGTAGGATTCGGGCGTGGGCAACTCCGCGGGGTTGAAGATCTGAAGTGTCACAGATCCCCCTATTCTGAGAATGCAACCCTGCTGCTTTCCAGCGACGAGAGAGTCTGCTTGCGGATCAGAACGTCGATGCCCCGTAGAGCGCAAGACATAGGCCGGTCGTGCAGGTCGACCGAACCGATCGCCGGCCCTTAGAATTCGGACGAGTGGCGAGCTACCACATCGGACGGAATCGACTACCTCAAGCTCCAGTAAACGCGCCTGGATCGTCGAGAAGTTCAAGGAAGGGACGAGCGGTGCGTTTGAGCTCCCTGAAGATGCGGTCGACATCGACGAGCTACTGACCTACAGTCAGCATCTACTGGTTTACCCGCTCCGGTGCATCTGCCGCTCAATTCATCTACCAAGCCGCCAACGCGGAACGTGCCTGGGGCGCCGTACCGACCACTGGTCCGAGTTCACCAAGGAGGCCACTTTCCTGCCCAGTGACCATCCTGGGGTGGCTCGACCTCATCGGCCATTGATTCCGTTCTCTTGGAGTCGGCACGGACCGCATCGGGTTGCGCAATGCGCTGGTGACGATGGCTGGCCACCCGGTCTGAACCGTCAGGTTCTTGGAGACTCAGAACCCTAGCGGCAAGTCCACTGGACGAGCTCGATACCGAGCCGACGACGGCGGCGCATGCCAGGCGAACCAGGGTGACCCGCAGCCACGGCCAGGCCGGGTCGCGCAGGTATCCAGGCTCGTCGACACTCCGACGTAAGCTCTCGATGAAGGCATCCTGGGCGAGATCCTCTCCCTCCGCCAGACTCCCGGTCAGCATTGTTCCCCGGGCCCGGAGGCGTTCGAACTCCGCCCGATAGATCGACTCCAGGCGAGCCGCCTCTTGGTTGGGAAGGCCGCTCGCCGCGAGTGCGGCGATGTTCATAGCGCTCATGCTCTCAATAGGCTCGGCAAGGGCCTAACCCCCCAGAGCAAGACGAAACTCAACCAGGTGTGGAGCGAATGAAGCGATTTTGGACCACGACTTAGAGCGCAGAGTGTGCCAGTCCGCTGATTACAGGCTCGTTCCCCGATTAATCTGCCGAGAGCAAGACGATATTGCCGTCCGGGTCATTCACCATTGCAAAGTACATTCCATACGCGGTCTGAAAGGGAGAGTGGTAATTGCGATATCCAAGGCGCGTCATTTCGGAATGCTTGGAATCAACGCTGAACGCTCTTTCAAGTAGAACTCGAGCACAACGTGCGGGCTCTCCGATATGCCGGCTCGCCCAGATGCGTTCAAAAAGAATGTTAGATCGCGTCCCATCTTGACCTCGATGTGTGTCTCTCCTTTGCTGCCCTTCGGCAAATCAAGGCCAAGCTGCCGGTAGAATTCCACTGATTTCTCGATGTCCCGTGCGACCAAGCCAACCATATAGAGTTCCAGCGCCAAAAGTTCATCCTCCCTTGCTTCGCTCGATTCCACGAACAAGCCATCGAGCCACATCGCTACCGGCCCCTAAGTCGCCTCACCGCGCTGGTTCGATTCTATGGCTGGGCGGCACTTCAGCCGCTACGATCGGGTGAGGCGGACGAGATCATGGCGCTACGATCGGTTTCCACTCACGCAGGAACTTGATATGGACGCCCGGCGTCGAGTAGTAATACGGGTCCTCGGACAGGATCCGCTGCAAGCTTTCCCGGTCCGTGTTGAAGACCAGCAGGGCGCCGGAATCGTCCGACCATGGCCCAGCCATCACCAACTGCCCACTGGCGCGTAGTGCCAGCAACCGCTCCCGGTGCGCCGGCCTCGCTAGCAGGCGGCGCTGATCATCGCCAAACTCGAGTTCCAGGACGTACATTTTGCGAAGTATGTGGCGTACGTTAGAGATTGCAGCGGGCAGCAGAGCGGTGGTGGCAGCCGCTGTGCTCCAACCGGCAGCCGCGTGCTCCAATCGGAAGCCACTCCGGTGTACTCGAGGTTATCTTGAGCTGATGGCGGTCAATATGGCGGCCTTCCTTAGCGTGTTGATCGCGGTTATCGTCACCCCCGGCCAGGACACGGCGCTGACACTCCGCAACACCCTCGTGGGCAGCCGTGGACCCGGGGTCTTCGCCGCCGCGGGCGTGGCAAGCGGGCAGTTCATCTGGACGGTCGCGACGAGCGCCGGTCTCGCCGCCCTCATCATCGCATCGGAGCCCGTATTTACCGTCTTGAAACTTGCCGGCGCCGCCTACCTCATCTATCTTGGAGCCCACGCGTTGGTGGCGGCAATCCGCCCGCGACATGGCGATGCCAGAGGAACCAGGATCAGCCACGACGATCCGGGTATCACTGCATCGGAGAAGCTCACGTAGGACGCCGCCGTCGAGGTTCCGACGGACTTCAAGGGCGCGGGCGAATACCAGATGACCATCGTTCCGGGCGGCACCTACGCCGCCGGCATGTTCAAGGCCGGCTAAATGGGACTATGTAGCCCAAGGCGAACGGTCGGTCGGTCGCGGTTCTAGACGTCGGTCCCTCGCAACCCGCCGGCCGAGTAGCCTCGCGGTCAGTGTCGGCAGCCTTCGCCATGTGTACGCTCCGAGAGTTTGAGGGCGCGTATTTTGCAGCTCTCCATGAGCATCAGATCAGATATCAAACAGGTGCGACATGCCTGCGCAAATTACGAACTTTGTCCTGAAGTGCCACCTGCGCGGAACTGACCCCTCCGCTCGGACAGCACCGAAAGTACCGGGCGATCGCGCGCGCCTCATCATAGTTGGCTCGCCACGCCGCGTACCGCCAGTCGCTGGCGTAGTCGTCCGACGAAGACTGGAACCGCTTGAAGCAGGCCTCCAGCCACGCGCCGACCCTCATTTTCGGCCTCCCCTGAGTTAGTCAGGCATAGCTAACCGGCATAAAGCCTACGCCGGTGCGCCATAACCTGTCAAGTGTTTTTGATGGTGCGCTAAGATGAGCGGCGTGGGGCCCTCGACAATCAAACGACATCTCGCCCCGCCACCCCTTGATCTAGTGGAAGCCTTTATCAATACCGCTGACCTGGAAAGCGGATCCGACGGGCTCGCCACAGCGAGCGCCCTGCACGGATGGCTCCTGGATCATCAACTCATCAAGAGAGGCGAGGTAGTTACGGCGCGGGACCGCCACCAGGCGATCCGACTACGGGAGGCACTCAGGCGAGCAGCGCTAGCCAACAATAGTGGAGGTGTTGATGGCCGGACGGTACGGGAATTGAACCGGCTGGCACGCGACACTCAGATAGTGGTCGCCTTCGGAGATGACGGAGTCGCGCGGCTGGACCCGGCCGTCACGGGTGTTGAGGCGGGGCTCGCGCGGATCCTCACCACCGCTTTCGTGGCAATGCTCACCGGCAGTTGGCGACGGCTCAAGAGCTGCGCCAACGGTGCTTGTCAATGGGCTTTTTACGATGCGTCGAAGAATCGGTCCGGCCGGTGGTGCGACATGGCCGACTGCGGCAACGATGCCAAGGGTCGAGCGTATCGAACCCGCCACCACTCTGCGGGGAAGGGGTAACCGGGTCGATTGCTTGATGGTCCCCCCGGACAAACCGCCAATCGATTCTACCACCGCATCGCGGAAGGATGGCCGGGACGCGCGGGAAACGCTGCAGGCCCCGCGGAATGAAGGCCCAATGTTCACCCCCTCTGCCGACGATCTCTGAACGCCGAGCTGTAGCCTCATGAACGAGAGTCGCGGAGAGATCGGCCTATCCCAAGGTATCGCGCTATACGTAGGCGCGGTGCTGGGCGCCGGGATCCTGTTTCTCCCTGCAGTAGCTGCTCTCACCGCCGGTCCAGCCTCCCTGCTTGCCTGGATCGCCTTGATCATCCTGTCGGCTCCTCTTGCCTTCACCTACGCGACCCTGAGCCGTGCTCGACCAGACGCCGCGGGGTTCTCGGACTCAATCGAACGGGCCTTCGGGGCGCGATGGGGCGCGGTCGCCGGCTGGCTGTTTGTCTCCCAGGTCCCGACCGGACTGGTGGTCGTCACCCTAGCTGCCGGGCAGTACGCGGCCACAGCGTTCGGCAACCAGGCCTGGGTGATTCCGGGCGGCGCGCTGCTGGTGGCCAGTGCGCTGATTCTCAACCTCCTTGGCTTGCGGCTCAGCGCCAATGTCCAGATGTGGACGCTGGCCGTGCTTATGGCTGGCGTCGTGCTGGTGGTCGGCCGGGCGCTCTTAAACGTTCGGCCGGATGCCTTCGTCCCGTTCTTTCCATTCGGCTTCGCGCCCGTCGGGCTGGCGGCGGCACAGCTATTCTGGGCATTTGTTGGCTGGGAAGCCATTACACCGCTTGCGGACGAATTCCGCGATCCGATCGATATCTGGCGAGCGAGCGTGATCACGCTCGTACTCGTGGGATTGCTCTATATCGCCCTCGCGGTCGCAACCATCGGCACCCACGCCTACAGCAGCGGACCGGCGGGCCAGGCCAGCGTCGCGCAGATGGCGATCGCCTCCTTCGGTCAGTTGGCTGGGCCGATCGTCGGGTTGGGGGGATTTCTCCTTACCTTCCCGACGCTCAATGCGTACTTCGCCGGCATGAGCCGCCTCGCGGCCGCACTTGGACGACGCCGGCAGCTGCCAGCATGGCTCGGTCCCATAGAGAATGGTATCCCCCGCCGCGCCCTGATCGCAATCGCGGTCCTCTATGTTGCCGCGCTGCTTACAACCGTCGTCACTCACCTCGATATCGGTCGGGTTCTCCCGTTACCGGCGGCAAACTTCATCACCATCTACGTGCTCTCGATGGCGGCCGCAGCCCGGCTGCTTCCGCCGCCGGCACGCTATCTCGCCCTGATCGCCCTCATCACCTGTGCGGCGGTTCTCTTCTTCCTGGGGCTTGTCCTGTTGTGGCCTGCCGCAGTCGCAACCCTTGCCCTCCTCTATCAGCAGCGGCGGCGGTCAGCAGTTGCGGAATAGAGCCGCCGGCCACCGGCATTCGTGTCTGCTAAATGACCAAATCACAGGGGCCAGCCCAAGGTCAAGGTTCCGCAATTGACCCGTACGTCGAGGTGCCGCAGTGGCATCCACAACTACTGGTGGGCGTACCCGCGCAACGGCTCGATCGCCATAATCAATTAGTGGAGCTGTGTCCTAATTATCCCGTTACTACACTCCGCTTGAGGCTCCGGCCTCTAGGCGCCTCTGACGCCGATGACTTGCTTGCCTACAGGTCCTTGGAGGAGGTGTGCCGGTTCGTCCCATTCGAGCCGATGAACCATGCGGTTGTCGCCGAGAGGCTCGCCGGTGGCTGGTCCCGGCGGGCGATCAAGGCCGAGGGGGAGGCTCTAACCCTCGGCGTCGAGTTGGCGGAGGCCGGAAGCGTCGTCGGCGACGTCATGTTGTTCTTCACCAGCGCCGCGCATCGGGGTGGAGAGGTGGGCTGGGTGATGAATCCTAGCCACTCCGGGCGGGGCTATGCCACCGAGGCCGCCCACGCGATCTTGCATCTTGCCTTCGATCGGCTTGGCCTTCATCGAGTGACTGCCCGGATCGACGCCCGTAATGTCTTGTCCTTGCGCCTTGCCGACCGGCTCGGGATGCGCCGGGAGGCGCATCTGATCCGGAACGAGTGGTTTAAGGGCGCGTGGAGTGACGAGGTCGACGTGGCGCTCCTGGAGGACGAATGGGCTGCAATCCACGCGCATGGTCCGAGATCTTGTTCATGGCCCCTGGCCCAGTGAGGCCCTAACCAGAATGCCCGACTTCGGCGGTCTGTCAGCCTGTAACGGCAGCAGCTGCAGCCCATCCAAGTCACCTTGGGCGAAGCCGCGGGCGACAGCGGGGCTGGCGGTCGCTTTCCGACGAGGAGCTGGTATTTCAGCGGCGAGCTGTTCGGGCCGTGAGGAATTCGTCCAGTCGTGCCGTTCGAGATAAGGCCAGATGATCTGAAACACTGGACGAAGGCTAAAGGAGAGCGCAGGCAGTGTTGGCGGCTCCTGCGGTGTTCCGGTCAGCGGACATGCGGGATGGCCTCTAGATCCGTTCCAGCTCGGCGACCGTCCGCTCGTTAGCAACCGTTCCGGTATTGACGGTTGTCTTCGCCTCAACCAGCAGCGCGTGGACCTCATCGTCGGCAACGGGCAGATGCTCCACGCGTCGCGGAATTATGACGAACTCACCGGCAGCTAGCTGAAGGTCGCCGTCGCGGAGCTTGATGATAAGCGTCCCTTTGGTGACGAAGAAGAGCTCGTCCTCTTGCTCGTGCTCGTGCCAGACGAACTCACCCTTCAGCTTGACCGCCTTGACGTAGGAGTCGTTGAGCTCGCCTATAATCTTTGGCCTCCAATACTCCTGGAAGCGCCCGAACTTCTCCTCCACGTTCACCTTCCTAACCTCCACTGGGCATCCTCCTATCGATTCTCGTTCCTACGGGATGGTGATCATTGTCACTCAGCCGAACTGGCATCCCTTCGCTCAACCCTTCGACCAGGAGGTCTCGCCCAGTGTCCTGTCCTGCGGCTAGAGGGTCATCGCCACGCACCAGTATCCCTTCGGTGGTCTCCGACCGCTGACGGTTTTGTTCGGTTACGTGGGGCAACATATCGTTATTCTATGTGTGGCCCGAAACACTTGGTGCGCGGGCCGCTGACCGCACCGCCCTCCTTGGCGGGTTGGAAGGTAGCCACGACGCGAATGGTCGCGCCGTCCACACCTTGCGATGTCCTTTTCGGTGAACTGTTGAACCCGGCTTGCGCTGACGGTGGCCTAGGTGCCAATATCGGCGACGTGACTAGGACATAGCCAAGCTCGTCAACGATGAGCAGTGGTGGGCCGACGAAGAAGCCGTGCTGGCGATGCGGCAAGGTCCCTGGCTGGCGATTGCATTCCAGGTTTGCCACTGAGGCACGCAACGGCGGTGACCCCCACTGGGTTAGTAGCGTCACCCGTGTCTGGGTCGAATGCCTCACGTCCTCGACTGGCGAGCCGGCCTAATCGGCGTTCGGCCGGTTCGGCAGAGAGTTGCCTGGCTCGATCCGATCCCGAAGCGGCTTTGATCATGCGCAAGCCGTCACCGTTGAAGCTGTGGGTAGCGGCGGAGCCGCAGCCAGTCAGATGGTTGGCCTGGTCCCAGCCGAAGTTTGTTGACGCTATCCTTTTCGGTCCGGCTCGTACCCTCCGAGGCGCGACACCTATGTACCCCGGTGAGGCAACTGTTGCGCGTGGTTGGCGCAGCTCGTCGAGGCACCATCCGGACACGGTCATGTTCGAGGACCCCGCCGATCTATCGCTCAGGACCGCTAATCTTGTTCCGAAGCCGATCAACACGAAGCCGGCGCTGCGTTGACAGCTCGCTGCAGACGCAGGTTTGCGATCCAACCGCGAGCTCCAGCGAACCATACCAAATCCTCTAGGATGTTAATGATCGCAACCAGCAAACCAACGAGGAGGTGCGGAGCTCGTTGGGAATGAATTGCGGCAGCAAGGCCACATAGAAAGCTCCAACTTTCGGGTTGGCGAGGTTGCTAAGGAGGCCGCGCCGCCAGGCTCTCGCAATGCTGCCGCCATTGCCCCTGGGATCGGCATCGGCCATGGTCGCCAGCGGCTGCGCTCGCCACACCTCTCGCAGAAATCGCATGCCCAGGATGATGATGTACGTGGCTCCTGCGAGGCGAAGCACCGTGTACGCGACGGTCGAGGCAGTGAGCAAGGCTGAGACACCGGCAGCCGTGCCGACTCCCCGGACAGCAATACGAGAGATCACCCCAAGTGCGGTGGTAAGTGCATGCAAGTCGACCTTGACTTATCGCGGTTCCTAACGGTCCAAGCGATACCGACGTAACTACACGATTGCAACCTCGTCTCTCATCGCCGATTAGTCTGCTGAAAGCAGGACGATGTTCCCATCCGGGTCATTGACCATCGCAAAGTACATTCCATACGCGGTCTGAAAGGGAGAGTGGTAATTGCGATAGCCAAGACGCGTCATTTCGGAATGCTTTGCATCAACGGCAGAACGCGCTTTCAAGTAGAACTCCAGCACAACGTGGGGGCTATCCGATATACCGGCTCGTCCTGGTGCGTTCAAGAAGAAGGTTAGATCGCGTCCCATCTTGATCTCGATGTGTGTTTCTCCTTCACTGCTCCCCGGCATAGCGAGGCCAAGCTGCCGGTAGAATTCCCGTGATTTTTCGATGTCGCGCGCGACCAAGCCAACCATATAGAGTTCCAGCGCCAATGGTTCATCCTCCCTCGCTTCGCCGATTCCCAGAAACAAAGTTCTCGAGTCCAATCGCTGCTCGGCTCGTGAATCGCCTCAACGCGGCGAGCTGAGCCAGATTCTACGGTTGGGCGGCGACTTCGGCCAGTGCACTCGGGTGGAGCGAATGCGCGGCCGGATCCCGTGCCCTGAATCTCGGGCCGCGTCGAACAAATTCGTCGCGCTCACGATCGGTTTCCACTCAGGCAGGAACTTGATATGGACGCCAAGCGTTTGGTAATAAGGGTCCTCGGCCACGATCCGCTCCAAACTTTCCAAGTCCGTGTTGAAGACCCGCAGGGCGCCGGAATCGTCCGACCACGGCCCAGCCACCACCAACTGCCCAGGGGCGCGTAGTGCCAAGAACCGCTCCCGGTGCGCCGGCCGCGCTGCCAGCCGGCGCTGATCGTCGCCAAGCTGGAGGCCGTGCTCAGCTACCTATGTGGTTCCCACAGAGGTTGTTGACACGCTGGATTGGCGAGAGCCCGCCAAGCGCGGTATGGGCACGATGGTAGTTATAGCGGTGCAACCACTCGCCGAGCGAGTCGACACGCTCCGTGTTGCTGGAGTAGGCGCGCACGTAGGCCCACTCCTCGAGCAGAGTGCGGTTGAAGCGTTCCACCTTGCCATTTCGCTGGGGTCGGTGCGGCGGGATCGGCCGATGGATCAATTGCAGGTCACGGAGCACGGTCTGAAATGCCATCGAACGGCGATAGGCCCAGGCATTGTCGGTCATCAGCCGCGTCAAGCGGATCCCGTGGGCGGCAAAAAAGACGCCGGCCCGGCGCAGGAAGTCGGCGCAGCTGGGGCCCTGCTCGTCGGGAAGCACCTCGCTGTAGGCCAGCCGGGAGTGGTCGTCCACCAGCGAATGAATGTAGTCGTAGCCCATCCCGAGTTTGCCCGAGCGACCGGCTCGGCCCCGGACGCGGTGACCGCCTCCCTCGGGGATCCGGCCCAACTTTTTGACGTCCAGGTGTCCCAGATCGCCCGGGTGAGCCCACTCGTAGCGGCGCACCGGCAACCCGGTCGGACGGTCCAACCAATCCAGCCGATGCAGCCCGTGGCGACGCAGAACCGCATAACAGGTCGAACGAGGACAGCCAGTCAACGGCGCCAGCCGATGAGGCCCGAGCTTCCGTTCCTGCCGGAGCGCCAGCAGGACCGCCTCCTGGCCCGCGCTGAGGCGGGTCGGACTTCGGTGTGGCCGGCTGCTCCGATCGAGCAAGCCCCTGCCCCCTTCCTGGCGGAACCGGCGCAGCCATTTGTAGGTCGTGGCGCGGGAGACGCCGGCGGCCTCGGCCGCCGTCGCTGGCGTCCATCCGGCCTGGACCCGCTCGACCAGCAAACGCCTGCCAAACGGACTGAGACGCGGTCTACCATGCTGCATAGGAGCCTCCTGTCGGCTTGGATTTGGACACCCAAAACCGTGCAGAGAGGCTCTTCATTTGTCAACAGGGTCCGTGGGAACTACCTAGGCGTTGGCAGTCGGCCCCCGACGCCGAGCCGGGGTGTCATTCTTCAGGACGGCTACCATGCGATCTTCTCCTATCCGCACCAGGTCTTTATCCCGGCCGTAGCCATCGCTATCAAGATGCTTTCCTTCAGCTTCATCGGCGACGGACTCCGGGACGCGCTCGACCCGCGGATGCGGCGATAGACCCAGCCGTGGCAAGATAGATCGCGTGGCGTCCCCTCTTCTTCGTGTAGAGGACCTCAGGACCCAGTTCTTCACGTCTCGCGGTATTGTTCGGGCAGTGGATGGGGTGACCTTCCACATCAACCGCGGGGAGACAGTCGCCATCGTCGGTGAATCCGGGTCTGGGAAGACGATGACCGCTTTTTCCATCCTCCGGCTGGTGCCCGATCCCGGCCGAATCGTCTCGGGGAAGATCATGTTCAAGGACCGCGACGTCGTCACGATGGACAACGAGGAGGTTCGCGAGTATCGGGGCAACGACGTGGCAATGATCTTCCAGGACCCGATGACCTCGATGAATCCGGTTACCAAGGTTGGGGTTCAGATCGACGAGGCGATGACGGCCCACGAGCGCTTTTCCGTAAAAGAGGCGGCGGCCCGCGTAATTCCGCTTTTGACGCAGGTCCGGATCCCGGCCGCGGAACAGCGAGTCAAAGATTATCCCCACCAGTTCTCCGGCGGCATGCGCCAACGGGCCATGATCGCCATGGGTCTCTCCAACGAGCCTGAGCTGCTGATCGCGGACGAACCAACGACCGCCCTCGATGTGACAGTGCAGGCCCAAATCATCCAGCTCCTAAAAACGCTCAACCGTGAGGTGGGCGCGGCCATCATCCTGATCACCCACAACATGGCGCTGGTTGCCAGCATGTGCCAGCGGGTGATCGTCCTGTACGCCGGCCGGATCGTGGAGGAGGGTCCGGTGGATCAGATTTTCGAGAATCCACAACATCCCTACACCTGGTCGCTCCTGCGCTCCGTGCCCCGCATCGACGTGGCCCGCGCCGAGCGCCTGGTCAGCATCCGAGGACTTCCACCGGACCTGATGCGCCTCCCCCCGGGCTGCAAGTTTCACCCGCGGTGCCGCTTCAAGGTGGAGCGCTGTGAGCGCGAAGAACCGCCGCTTGCCGAAGTCGCCCCGGATCAGGAGGCGCGCTGCTGGGTGCTGATGCGCAACGTCCCGGAAGAGAAGCGAGAGGAGACCAAGGCTGCAGAGGTTTCGCACGAGGCGGCCGCCGAATTGAAACAGGCGGACAAGGCCTAGGCGCTTGGGCAAAGCCGCAGAAGCTCAGCCGGGAATAGACAGTCGCGTCGACCCCGTAATCCTCCGGGTCACGGACGTCGTCAAGCACTTTCCAATCGGCGGTGTGGGCGGCGACGTTGTGCGAGCAGTCGATGGTGTCAGCTTCGAAATTCGCCGCGGCGAGACGCTGGGCCTGGTCGGCGAGTCCGGAAGCGGCAAATCAACGCTGGGCCGAGTGCTGGCAGCGCTCCACCGCGCCACCGCGGGGAGCGTCATCTTTGAGGGCCAGGACCTGACAAAGCTGCGGGGCAACAAACTTCGCCAGGTGCGACGGCAGTTGCAGATCATCTTCCAGGACCCATTCGCATCGCTGGACCCGAGGATGACCGTCGGGGAGATCATCGCTGAGCCACTCGACAACTTTGGCGTGGCAAAGGGCAGGCAGCGGCAGCTCCGCATCCAGGAGCTGCTGCGGGTGGTGGGACTCAATCCAACCTTCACCAACCGCTACCCGCACGAGTTCTCTGGCGGCCAGCGGCAGCGGATTGGGATCGCGAAAGCGCTGGCCCTGAATCCCTCCTTCATCATCTGCGACGAGGCGGTCTCCGCTCTCGACGTGTCGATCCAGGCTCAGATCATCAACCTGCTACAGGACCTGCAGCGGGAGTTCAACCTCACCTACCTATTCATCGCACACGACCTGGCAGTGGTCCGCCACCTCTCCAAGCGGATCGCCGTGATGTACCTGGGTAAGATCGTCGAGATCGCCGACCGGGCGGACATCTACGACTTCCCGCAGCATCCTTATACGAGCGCACTGCTGAGCTCGATCCCGGTTCCCGACCCTCGGCTCGAGGCCGGGCGCGAGCCGATTCCGCTCAAGGGCGAGATCCCGTCGCCGGTCAACCCGCCGAGCGGTTGTCGCTTCCACACGCGCTGTCCAATCGCTCGAGTCTCGGGCGTCTGCTCGGAACAGGAGCCGGCGCTGGAGCCGCACGGCCGCCAAGACCAGGTGGCGGCCTGTCACTTCGCGGGCGAGCTAGGCGCCCAGCATCGCCAGCCCGCTCGCCTACCCGACCGCTGACTTCCTGAACAGTAGCTCGCGGAAGTAGGAGAGCACCTGTCGGTCGGTCCGAGGTTTTCCATCGTTGAAAAAAGCAGCGAAGGCCCGCTGGTCCTGATCGTCCCAGGCTCGGCTCGCGCCCCCCGGATGCGTAACCGAGTCGGCGAGGACCATGGCGCAGCTCCGCCGCCAGGCTTTCGTCGATTGGGACGATGTCCGAGTCCAGCGGCTTTTCGAAGAGGAGTCGCCAGAGGCTGCTGATGCGCTCGAGTTCATCGACAGGTCGCGGGTGGTCGTCGACTCAGGAATGCAAGATCAAGCAGGGGTTTCAGGGCGTTCGCGCCGCCCCTGACAGCGCCTCCATGAGTGGGCATCAACAAACGTGTACATCACTCCGCACGACTCGTGCATGTCTTTACGGCCAGGATGGTGCACGGCTAACCTGCTGGAAACCGTACACTTCCGGCGTGCTGACCAGCTATGTCAGGTTGACCCTGTGACAGATGACGTACAGACGGCTTAGGCGGCCAACTTGGGCCGGCGGATCGTTTGGCTGGACAGCCGCTGTGGTGGCCGTACTCGGCTCTGCGTGCGGCGGGTCGCCGTCATCGACCGCGGCGTTTTCACCAGCACCATCTTCAACCCAGGGCCTCGCACACCCGCCCATCACTGGCTACATCCACACGTCGGGTTCATCAATCTATGACTCGTCGGATAAGAAGGTCCGACTCATCGGCATTGACACCTTCTCCCTCAGTCCTGGGCCCGCCACCACCGCCTGCCACGGGCACACGTGGAGTGCGATCCCGGCGAGCGAAATCACGACTGAGGCAGCCGACGGCTTCAATGAGGTCCGTATCGCAATAACCTGGGAGAATCTGGAGCCGACCGCACCGTCCGGCGATGTGCATCACTGGGACGGCGCGTACCTGACCGCGATGACCTCGGCTGTGCGAGCGTACAATCAGGCTGGCATCGCGGTGATCCTCGACTTTCACCAGGTGTACTGGTCGCCCGCGTTCAATGCCACCAACTCCTCAATCACCAGCGAATGCCAGGGTTCGGGCATGCCGATGTGGGCGTATCCCAACGCTTCCGGCGGCCTGTCGGTGAAACAGGCGGCTTGCGACTTCTACAAAGACCAGCCCGAGCCTGGCGTCGCCCAGAAGCCCGTTGACGGGCTGATTGCGGCGGAGACCTTCTTGGCCGGCTACTTCGCCCCTGCAAATCTTGCTTCACATGGGCGTGTGATCGGCTTCGACATGCTCAACGAGCCGCCACCGGTCGTGGGAACCACCTGTGCGGGACAGGTCGGCCCCGACATGCTGCGAATCTATGGACGGATCGGCCGCAGCATCCTCGCCGTGAATAGCGACGCGGCCCTGATCTATGAGGACTACGCGTTCGAGTCTTACACATTGTCGGGCTTCTTGCTGTCGACAGCCCTCTCGCTGCCGAACTCAATTTACTCCGCCCACGCCTATCCTGCCACGTGGAACTCTCGGGTGCCGAGCAACTGCCCGCCGGGCAAGGCCGCGAGCGGGTTACCGTTCTACACTGCGCACGTCCAGAGGGCTGCATCGTTCAACCAACCACTCTGGATCGGGGAATTCAACGCCTTTGCCACACCGTCGTCTTGTCCCGACTCTAACTGGCAACAAGATGCGAAGGCAGAACTGGACTTCAGCACCGCACACGACGTGAGTTGGTCGTTCTGGAGCTTCCGCGACCTCTCTTCTCACCTTGCCGTGCTACCGCTCCTGCAGGCGGGTGGCGCACGTGCCGGCTAGCCGAACGGGATCCTAAACGCGGGCCGCCTTGACCGCCTAAACAAGGTCGGGGTCGCCCCACTCTGGTGGACAAAGCAAGCCGCGAATCAATTTGTCGAGTGGTGGCCCTCCACCTCCGCTGGCGCCGATGCGAAGTCGTGTTGTGGGCGCGGCAAAAGACACGACGTTCAAGTTGCAGGCCGGCAAAAATGCGGCGGGCTGAGGCACGCCGAGCGTCGCCTAGGACTGAGCGGCGCACCTTAGGATCGGGATATTGGCAGCGACTCGATCCGACAGCGCCGCGCGACTGGGCCGCCATCGCCTCAGCGAGGATATCCTCGCGCCGTGTCTGGGCCGAATCCCTCAAGTCCGCGACTGGTGAGACGGCCTGATGTCGCTCGGGTGGTTCGCAGAGAGTTGCTGGCTCGATCCTAACGGCGCGAACCAGCGCCCGATGAGGCCGGCGCCTTTGTGACTGATCAGGCGGTCCCTCACGAGCTCAGAGGGTTTCTCCTCAACCATTCGAGCACAGCGTCGGCATGACGATCCGGGGGAAAGACCGGGTACCATAGATGCTCAACGCGTCGGTTGCGAATCACGATTGTGAACCGCCGCAGCAACCTCTGGCCGGCGACATCAAAGGTGGGCAAGCGCCATGCTCGCGTAAGCCTCAGCTCGGCGTCGGAGAGAATCGGGAACGGCAGGTGCAGGCACGCGACTAGTTCCTGCTGATAAGCAGTGTCCTGTGTGGAAAGACCAAACACCTCTGCGCCGACCGCTAGCAACGCCGCGTGGTGGTCGCGGAAGCCACAGGACTCGGGCGTGCAGCCCCGTGCTCCCGGAATCAGATCCCAGTCTGCGGTCAGAGACGCCTCGCCCGGCCGCCCGGTGCGCGGGTACGCATAGACGACCACCCGCGAATTACCAGTGGCCGCGAGAGAGAGGTGACCGCCGTCGGTGCTGGGCAGGGCCAGGTCTGGCACCTCCGACCCTCGGAGATGGTCAGCCGCCCCATCATCGATCGGGACCGGAAGATCCGGTGGCAGGATCATCAAGTCACGCGCTTTTCGGGTCATTTCGCGATCAGCTCAGCCTGCTCGCACCCTTGCAGAGGCTTCCGGCCGACGTCCTCAGGCCATCCGACACGCTCGTGGTTGCCTCGACCTACTTGCTCACAAAAGCGAGGTACGTTCTTGAACCGCACCCGAATTCACCATCGATAGCAAATCGAGTCCAGTGTAGACGTTCGCGCTGGCATGACTGAGCTTCCCGGAAACCTAACCCGTCTCGGCGGAACCCCGACAGTGTAGTCAGACGTAGGCTCCCTGCAGCGCCCCACAATTTGCTGGGCTAGGTCAAAGCACGGTCGTGGCCGGGATCGCCGGCAGCTGAGACGTTTTGAACTCACTAACGACGCCAAACTTGAGGCAGTGCCACATCACTGACGATCAACACCCCAACGAGGAGCGTGGCTTGATGCAGATGCTCACCCAGCAACAGGTGCTCACCCAGCAACAGGTATTGATGTCCGATCGAATTGCATACTGTACCGGGCGCTTGAACTGCCCCGGGTTTGGTGGAGACTCAGGGGTGTCCTGACTTCGATGGAGCCCATGCCAGCATCGAAGCCGCCACCATCTAAGCGTTCGTCGAGGGACGGTACCCACCTAAACTGCGGGAGCGAGCGATCAGGATGGTCCTGGAGACCATCAAGGCAACAGGAGAGCGCCCGACGGGCGCTGGAATAACGCTACGCGCTTGTGAGTCGGGCACCTTGTCTTGGACCCGGCTGTCACCGACGCCGTGTCGGCCAGCCACGACCTAATGCTTACTTCGCCGGCATGAGCCGTCTCGCGACCACGCTTGGACGCCGCCGACAGCTGCCGGCGTGGCTCGGTCCATACCAAACGGTATCCCGCGCCGTGCGCTGCTCGCAATCGCTGTCCTCTACGTTGCCGCGCTGCTCCAACCGTCGTCACTCACCTGGAAATCGGCCAGGTTTTGCCACTACCGGCGGCAAACTTCATCGCCATCTATGTGCTCTCGATGGCGGCCGCGGCCCGACTCCTGCCGCCGGCCCAGTACCTCGCCCTGGTAGCTTCGGACGGTTGCAAAACCCGATCGCAAGTACCGTTCTAGAGTGCGCGCCACCAGTTCTGCCCTACGAGGTCGTGGCCGAAGCTGTTGTGCCGCTCCGTTTCGACAAGCATGAAGCCCGCGCGTTCGTAGATCCGGCGGGCATCGTCCAGGACGTCGTTGGTCCACAGCGTCATCTCCTTATATCCCGCCCGCCGGGCAAATCGCATGCACTCATTCACCAAGCGGCTGCCAATGCCCATGCCACGGGCGCGTGGCTCAACCAACAGGAGGCGTAGCTGGGCGGTCTTTTCCTCCTTCTTCACACAGAAGACGCAGCCGACCGGCTCCCCGTCGACCTCGGCGATCCAGGCGCTCTCTCGTCTGGGATCGCGATGGTCTACGTAATCGGCGACAATGCGCGCTACCAGTGCCTCGAACGTTTCGTCCCAGCCATACTCCTCCGCATAGAGCACGCCGTGGCGCTGTACGACCCAGCCCAAATCTCCTGGTCCAGGCGGACGAAGAACGTAAGGCTCCGGCCGCGGGGAGCGATCTACCACTCCCTGGATAGTCTTCATCGCGCCTACGAGCCGTCTTTGGTCCTCCTCGCTCAGCCGCGACAAAAGCGTCCGAATCTGCTCCGTGGATCGGGTATCGAGCGTCTTGAACACAGTCCGGCCCTGCCGGGTCAAGCGGATGATCTGGCGTCGACGATCGGCTTTGGAACTTTCCCGGGTGACCAGGCCGTCTGTCTCGAATCGGGCGAGGATACGGCTCAGGTACCCGGCGTCGAGCTCGAGCAGTTGACGTAGGTCGGCAAGGTCCATGGATCGTCGCTGGGCCAGTTCGAAGATTGCCCGCGCCTCAGTAAGCGAATACGGACTGCGGAGAAGCCCCTCGCGCATCAGGCCGATCAGGTTGGTATAGAACCGACTGAACGCCCGAACGGCGTTCACCCGATCGTCGGGCCGCGGAACTGATGCTGGGGGAGTGGACAAAATACTTTGCCTGCGTCAAAGATTTACTTGACTACGGCAAGTTTATCGGATCCTGGTGCCCTTTGCCAGCACCAGTGCGCGCGAGCCAGTTTGTCAACATAGCGCCGAGATGCTCAGAGACTATCAAGCGTGGCACGATCAATACGACGACGGAGCCACCTCCCTTGCGCAGCGCTTGCGAATCGTACAGGCGAGACTCAGCGAGCTTCTACACGAGGCACCAGTTGGCCCGATCCGAGTCATCAGCATGTGCGCCGGCCAGGGCCGCGACCTGATTGGGATCCTGCCAGGGCACGGTCGGAAATCTGATGTCACGGCGATCCTGGTGGAGCTGGATCCGCGCAATGTCGAGTTGGCCCGTGGCGCGGCCGCGAAGGCGGGGTTGACGCAGGTCAAGGTAATCGAAGGAGACGCTGCCATCAGCGACATCTACGCACCCTTTATCCCGGCCGACATCGTCCTGGCTTGCGGGATCTTCGGGAACATCTCCGATCTCGATGTTGAGAACACGACGCGCAACCTTTCGATGATCTGCGGAAGCGGAGCCTCAATTATCTGGACGCGCCATCGGCGCGAGCCTGATCTCACACAGCGGATTCGACGCTGGCTCGGAGAAAGCGGATTCGAGGAGCTGAGTTTCGACGCACCCGAGAACGCCACAGCCTCAGGCATCGGCACAGCCCGGCTGACAACAGCACCGGCAGCATTCAAGCCAGGCTTCCGCTTCTTCACCTTCGTCCGATGACGCAGCGAGCTCGGCTTTTCCTCATAGAGCAGATCGTGAAGCCCGGGGTGCGGGTAACGCTGTCAGAGAGCGACGGCGTAGTCGCGCGTGGACGGTTCAGCCGGATGAACCGCGCAAGGGTCCGTCAGGATTAGGCGTGGCTATGGGATCCGCGTGTCGATGCACGAGCTTCCAGGTGTCATCTTCGCGTCGAAAGGTGCTCGTGACTCGCAGCTCAAAGGGGGCGACGTCATCCCTACCGCCGACTTTGGCCTGCCAACGCTCTAGCTCAAGAAGGCACGCGAGCCCCGGCGTCAGATACTTCGCTATGCCCTCGAAGTTAGTGACCTCGCCATTCCTGAATCGAGATGAGGCAAAGTCCAGCCTCTCTGAGACCTGCGTCCACCCGCGCACGGCCGGGCCGAATGGATTCGCGAGAGTTACGTCGTCTCGACGAGAGTACAACGCTTTAGTGGGCTCAGGGTCCCCTCTGGAGAACTCATCCAGAGCCTGGTGATACTGCTCGATTACTCCATCAAGGTCATCCAGCGCACTCACTTTTACCTCCTGCATCACTCCAAGCGTTTAGCGCTTGGACTCCCTGAAGACTGCGCACCCCTATTTATAGTGGCCCACGTCGGCACCGTGACGAGGTCGGGTCTACTCCAAGACGGAATGGCCCACGGAGCTCCACGGTTCCTCGCCTCCGCGGCGGGTGGTGTACACGGCCATCGCTCCGACCATCCGCCCGTGGCCGTCACGGACGAACGCGAAGCGACCGGGGAAGGCCAGCACGTCGCCGGCTTTGCACTGGACGGGAATGTTGGTGGCGGCTCCGTCGAGGCGGCCTTGGCCCGTGATCATGGCGCGCCGGAAACCCAGCCAGTGCCGCTCCCGATAGTCAGCGGGGACGATGAGATCGAGGCTGGCACCCAGCGCCTCGTCCGCAGAGTAACCAAACAGCTGCTCGGCGCCGGAACTCCAGTGGGTGATACGTCCGTCTGGATCCGCCATGACGATTGCCACCGCGTCGTCCCGCACTGCGTCTTGGCCGGTCATGTCTCTGCCTCTGCGTAATCGAGTGCTCTGACCATGGACTTGGAAGCGGCGAGTCGCCACACCTCACGCAAAAGTCCTATGAGCTCATCCCGGCTGATGGCTTCGAGCCGGACCTCGAGGAAGGGCATGCTCGGCACGTCGAACGCGAAGGTCTCTGGGGCCGCGCGCACCATGGCTTCGCGTCTAGCTTCCTGCCATGTTGTCACCATTGCTATCTTTTTATAGCTCCAGGGGGCCACCATCGTAGGCTGATTTTCGCAGAAGGCGTTGACGCAGGACGCCGTACGCGCCGCTCAGGGGGCGACTTCGCTCAGCGAGGCTACGCTTGCCTGCGCGTAAGTGTCACTGGGAGCGGCGCGCCGGTCCATCGCCGGGGTGTTACCGAGCTCCCGGCCTCTATTTCCTTGGCATGCACAACCAGTAGTCGCGCGGCTCATCTCTGATCGGGTTTGTGCACCACGACGCATCATTCATTTGCGAACGAATCTGCCATGGGGTCGCGGCCGGTGTCCGGTGCTGATGACGGGCGACCGCGGAGGACGACAAGCTGCTCGCGGGGTCTGGTTGGCGTTTGCCGTCCTTGCCATGACGCAGTTCATGACCATCCTCGACACAACGATCGTGAACGTCGGGCTCCCTTCAATCGGCCGTTACTTTCAGCTTGCAACGGGCAGTCTTCAATGGGTCATCACCGCCTACGTGGTCGTTTTCGGCGGCTTTCTCATGTTGGGTGGTCGCGCCGCCGACCTCTTGGGCCGTCGCCGCGTCTACCTCGTGGGGACCATCCTCTTCACCGTCGCGAGCCTCGTGGGCGATCTCGCTTGGAGCGAGGGGTCGCTTGTGGTCGCCCGGGGCGCCCAGGGCCTCGGAGCCGCGCTGTTATCCCCGGCTGCGCTGGCACTGGTGACAACAATGTTCAAGCGGGCTCGGGAACAGCGCCTCGCGCTGGGGCTATGGGGGGCGCTGGCTGGCGTCGGCGGCACATTGGGCGTCGTCGCAGGCGGCCTGCTGGTGAACGGGCTCGGATGGCGCTGGATCCTATTCGTCAATGTTCCTGTCGGCGTGGCCGTGATTCCGGCTGCTCTGCTGCTCGTTCCCAAAGATCCGCCGCGGTCCGCAAGGAGCGCAGCTGATCCGAGCATTCTGCAGCGCTACGACCTGCCCAGAGCGACCACGATCACAGCCACCCTTCTGCTCCTCGTCTACGGGCTGGCGCGCGTCAGCGATGTCGGCTGGTTGGCGGCGCCGAGCCTGGCAGTCTTTGCCGGGGCCGCGGCACTGTTCGCGGCGTTCCTGTTTGTCGAAGGGCGAGCCCGCACGCCGCTGATCCCACTGGCGCTGCTTCGATTGCGCCTCCTCGCGGCGTCGAGTGGCGGGCTCTTGTTGACCGGGGCAACGTTTCTCGCGATGATCTTCTTTGCCAGCCTCTACTTTCAGCAGGTCCTCGGCTTCTCGGCGCGACACGGGGCTCAGGCACTCCGAGCGGGTCTGGCCGGGATCCCTCACCTCCCGGTCTCAAGCTCAAGCAATCCTGGAAGAACGACGCTTCGCCGCTGACCCGTCGCGTTCGCCACAACCAAGCCGCTACAAAGGCGAAAGATCCCACGCGACCTTGAATATGCTGTCTACACTTGACTAGGATGCGGCTGCAAGTGCTTGGAGGTTGCGGAGCGTGGCCCGGAGCGGGTCAGGCGTGCGGCGGCTACCTCGTCGAGAGCGACGGCTTTCACCTGCTTATTGATCCGGGCTACGCGACCCTGCCTCGGCTTCTGGAGTGCATCAGTGCGGAACGTGTCGATGGAGTTCTAATAAGCCATGGTCACCCCGACCACTGCGCCGACCTTCACCCGCTCCTGCGTGCGCGAGCCTTGCGCGAGAATCCGTCACCAGCGCTAGCGGTCCACACACTGCCTAAAGCGGTTGACCGGGTTCTTGCACTCGACCGGCCAGGCCTGCTCGAGGACGCCTATGCGATCCATGAGTTCGCCGAGGGCGACAGGTTTGAGATAGGACCTTTCCGGGTTGAAACGTGGCCGCTCCCGCACTCGGTGCCGAACGCTGGGATCAGGCTAAGCACCGGAGCGCAGATACTTGCCTATACAGGAGACACAGGACCCAGTCCACACCTCGAAGCCCTCGCCCACAATGCCGACATATACATTGCCGAAGCCACCTTCCCCGAACAAGTGCCGGCCGACTCGGCCGAATACCTTTCAAGTGCGCTCCAGGCGGCCCAGGTCGCCACTCGTGCATCAGTCAGGCAACTAATGCTCACCCATTTGTTGCCAGGCGCTGATCCAGATGCGGCCAAGCGAGCCGCAAGGCGCGGCTACGATGGCACCACGACGGTTGCGCGGACTGGCCTGATCGTCGATCTCGACTCAGTCTGACCGGGTCCGAATTGATAGCAAATTTTGAGCCACGTTCAGGCGACCGGCGTGGCATGGTGCAAATTAGCCCAAGGCACAGCTCCGCAGTCCCGCCTGTCCCCCCTCCAACAAGTCGGGCAGCTTGGTAAGGTGCACTCCGCAGGCTACGAACGATCAGTGGGAGCAAATGCTCGGGGATGAACTGAGGCAGCACCGCCATGTAAAGACTCTGACCTCAGGGTTAAGTGATTCGTGGCGACACCGCGGGCCCAGGCGCGTGTCGCGCTCGCCGATGCTCAACCTGGAGCAACAGGATTGATCTCCGTCGCCATCGTGGAGGGCTTGTGCAGCCAAGCGTCACGGCTCTGGAGGCCACGGCTACGATGCGTCGCTCGCGCTTGTAGTAGTCCGCAAATGCTGCCGGCACCTTCCGCAGGTGGGCCTCATTGATCACGATTAAGCGGTCCAGACACTCGGTCCGAACGGTCCGCACGATCCGCTCGCCGATGGCGTTCGCCTTGGCGCTCGGGTGGCGCTTTTACTCCCGGGCCTCCCAGATTGATCAGCCGCTCTCACCGCTCGGGTCAACCCCCCTGGGCCTTCACCCGAGGCTAAGGTGAATTCCGCCTCATCGCGCAGGAAGTTGGCTCCAGCGTCTTGAGCCCCGAGCGGCTTTAGGGCGGGGCCAGGTGCCGGTTGCAGAAGGTAGTTCATGCCCCAGACCATCATCCGCGTCTGTTTTCCTCGATCTTGTGTTCGCCTGATACTCCATGGGTCGGAATCTTTCTGAGCCGCTCGCGGCGGACGGGATCATATTCTTCACCAGCATTACTTTTCAGCCATCGACTTCATCCGCCTTGTGGACCGCGCGGTGGCGCTGGCCTACACCCATTCCGGCCCGATGCGGGTGCAGCTGCCCAGGTGCTGGGCATGCGGGATGGCGAGCTCATCCGCAAGCCGGAGGAGCCTCCTGATCCGACGATCCCCGACCTGATACCAGACGCGGCGGCCCTCCTTGCGACCTTGCACGTAGCCGCACCAGCGCAAGCACGCGAGGTGGGTCGAGACGCGGGCTTGGGGAAGCTCGAGCAGTTCGACCAGCTCGCCGACCGTGCGCTCCCGATCCAGCAGGAGCTCGAGGATGCGCAGCCGCGTGGCATCACCAAGACCCTTGAAGAACCGGGCGCTGGCTTTGACTGCACTCTCCGGTTTGCCTAACATAACTGGCATGCCGTATATTTTAACAGTGTCCGGAGCTAGGCTCGGCAATCGGAGGCGCCTGCAATGGATGACGTAGGGCAGCAAGTCAGAGCTGCAGCCTTCCGGCTGCTGCTCGAAACCGGCCAAGCCCTTTCGGCGGAGCAGATTGCGGGCGAGCTCAACGCCGCGTCCTCGGGCGTCGAAGGTGAGCTTCGCCGGCTCGACGCAGCTGGGCGGATCCGCTTGAGCGGGGAGGGACACGTCGTCGGGTCGGCCGGGCTGAGTGTGGCGCCAGCCGCGCATGAGCTGTGGCTCGGCTCGCGCCCATTCTGGACCTGGTGTGCCTACGATGTCGTAGGCATTGTCGGGACGTTGGAGGTCGACGCCCGGAGCCTCTCCTGCAGCCCGGCAACAGGGGCGCCGATCCGCCTGCAATTTGCGGCAGGCTGGCCGCCGGCAACGTCGGTCGTCGTTTTCTTTCCGGATGATCGAGGTGCCGCCCGAACCATCGACGGCTGGTGCGCCAATTCGAACTTCTTCGAGACCCAGGAAGCCGCCCTCTCCTGGTCGGCGCAGCGCAAGATTGAGGGCGAGGTCATCGAACTCAACGAGGCACGGCGCCGGGGCTTGGCGCTCTGGAGTGCCCTATTGTCGGCCAAGCGCGGACTCGAATCGAGGGAAGGTCATGGCGACAATGGTTGACGTGCTTGTAATCCGAACGCTATGGTGGGCGAACCCGCGTCAGCGAACGTGTGATGACCTCTTGTGGACGCGACCGCTACGGTGCTCAGGGCGAAGAGAGGCGACCCTGACTCTCCGTGATCACCTGCGAGCCGTGGGCGGGGCCATTGAGGAATAACCTGTGCAAGCCGCCGCTCGGATGTCTAGGAGGAACGCATGCCCAAGGTGAATCTCAGACAACGCCTCAGCCAGTTCGCCGATCTCTGGAGGCCGAAGATCATTGCTGACTTGAACGACTACAAGGTTCAGCTCGTTAAGGTCGACGGGGAGTGGGTCTGGCACAAGCATGACGAGACTGACGAACTGTTTCTTGTGATAGCGGGTCGATTGACGATGCAGATGCGAGAAGGCGATGTGGAACTGGAGCCCGGGGAGCTCTTGGTCGTGCCCAAAAGCGTTGAGCATTGCCCCAGAGCTTCCGGTGTGTGCCAACTTCTGCTGATCGAGCCTTTTGGCACGCCGAACACCGGCAATATGGGGGGCGAAGGGACTGCGCCAGAAGAGCGTCTTGGGGAGGGAGCCGCGCCGTGAGCAGGCTCCACTCTCAATGGCGGTAACCGTGCTGACAGTCATCGCTAACTACCACGCCAAGCCTGACAAAGGCGACGAAGTCGCCGCGATTCTCGCCCGGCATGTCGCGCTAACTCGGGCCGAGCGGGGATGCACCCAATTCTTAGTAAATCGTTCCGAGGATGACCCCGATCGATTCGTGCTGTACGAGCAATACGTTGACGAAGCGGCCTTCCAGTGGCACCGAAAGACCCCACATTTCGCACACTACGTCGAGAACGGGATCGCACCACTCCTCATCGAACGTACATGGAAGCGATACCGCCTCGTCGAGCCAAGTGTTGAATAATCTCGCATGATCGTGCGTTGGATTGGCTCATGCGGTAGACGGGCTTGAACCAGCGACGAGTGGATTCCTGGTGGGCGCAGTGGACGTGTGTGGGCGGTACATGTGCACCGCCGGCAGCTCCTCCCGGCACCCGGTTCGAACGGGCGCTGGACAGGTACACCAGCCTGACAGCTCCCTTCCTCCGAGGCTGTTTCGTGTTTCTAACCGTCGCCGTAGCCTGGTTCGTCAGCCGAGGGCTCGGCTCGCCTGATGGTCTCCTGGTAGAAGGGGCCTTCTTCTTGATCTTTGGCACCTACTGCCTCGCCAACTTCGCTCGATGCAGGGAGGCACACTGCATCGTGACTGGCCTCGGCTGGTCAGCTCTGGCCATTGTGAGCGTCGGGGCCGTGGCTGTCGGGCACGACATCCGCGGGGGCGCGTGGACAGCATTCCTGGTCATTGCCCTGGCCGGCCACGGGTTCGAAGCGATCTGGAAAGCGCGCCATGGCAGCAACGTGCTGCGGCTCGGCACTGGCTGAGTCGAGCGCGCCACTGGGAAAAACTCAGAAGGCCGGTCACGCGTTTGGAACGAGAGACGGCGCCGCCGAGCCGCGTCAGGATTTCTTGACAAGCAGCCGTATGTCAGGTTATCCTGACGTCATCTTCAGGAAGCGATGCTCCGGGCAGCATATTGCCGACGCACGCCGAGCTCTGACAATTGCCATGAAGCAGCTCGCCGAATCGCGCGGGGTCGAGTTAGGCGACGCGACAAACCACATCCGGCTTGTTCGTGATTTGCGCCACGAGGCGGACGAATGGCTCATGGTCATGGTCCGAAACGCGATCGAGGCCGGTCACACGTGGGCAGCCGTCGGAGAGTCTTTGGGCGTCACCAGGCAGGCAGCCCACGAGAGGTTCGCGCCCCTCATCCTGGACAGGCCGTCGCGTACCGTCGATAAGGCCGGCGCGGTTTACGTGAGGCAGGACGTTGTCTAATAATCCCCATTGGTGGCGGCGGCGGGCTCTGCTGAAGACCGCAGGACTTTTCTTGGTCAGCCTGGTCATCGTGGCCGCGGCCGCCTCGGTCGGACGAGGTCTCCCGGGGGAACTGATCGACCGGTTCAGAGAGCCAGGTGCGCCGGCCACCTTGACGGAGCTCAGTAGCGTGAACCAGTTGCAGTCGGAGTTCAATCGGGCTGACGGTACGCCCCGACTCATATTGCTCTTCTCCCCCACTTGATCCACCTGTCATGCTGGTGCCCGTTGGGTACGCGATGACATCCTGGAGAAATATCCCAATGCCCATCTACGGGTGTTCGTCGTCTGGTTCAACATGCTGCCGGGCGATTCGAAGCTGTTCGTCGACCTCAAGCTCCTCAACGACCGGCGGGTCACGAATTTATGGGATGAAAACAAGCTGATCGGACACTGGTTTGACCAGCACGTTACGAACGAGAAGGGTGGCACGGTTTGGGACGCGTATTTTCTATACGGCACTCAGGCGCAATGGGACCAGCAACTCGGTCCGCTCGTCGGCAGCGGTCGGCCGGTGATCGGGGCCACCGATCAGCTCCATCAGGATATCGACCCGCTGCTTCACTCCTGAGCGACGGTGCGGGAACCCGGCGAACTCATGGCAGATGCCGGTGTCTCGAGAAATCGATGGCTCGCTCTTGGACTAGCAGTCGCGACCTTCGCTATTGTGGTGATTGGTGCGCTGTTGACCGGGCCGACAGGCGGCCGAGTCGTGAGCGCCGGCGAATCGGCGTCGGCCTCAGCCAGCGCGGCACTACGGGGAGTCGGTTCCGTGTTTCCCCTGGGCTACGCCTTCGCCGCCGGGATGGTGGCGGCCGTCAATCCCTGCGGCTTTTCCCTGCTCCCTGCCTACCTGGGTCTCTACCTTGGCGACCGGCATCAAGTGGCCCGGAGAGGCCGCGCGAGGCGCGCGATCTTGGTCAGCGCAACGGTAACCGTCAGCTTCGTCCTCCTCTTCGGGATTGCCGGTCTATTGATCAGCGCAACCAGCTCTGTAATCGGACTGGTCTTTCCCTGGGTGGGCCTGGTCGTTGGCGTGCTCATAATCGCCACCGGCTCCTATCTGGTTTCTGGCGGCTCAGTCTATAGCGGATTCGGTGATCAGCTGGCCCAACGTCTTAGCGGCTTTGCCACCAGGCCAGGTCTTGCGGGGTACGCGGCCTATGGGGTCGCTTACGGCCTGGCGTCGATCGGCTGCACCTTGCCCATCTTCCTTAGCGTGATCGGTGGTGGGCTGGCGTCGCCTGGCTTCTGGGTAATGGCGCTCCAGTTTGTTCTCTACGGGCTCGGCTTGGGCGTTGTCCTGTCGGTTCTCACGCTGTCGGCGGCTTTGTTTGACTTTGGCATTGTTCGACACGTGCGCCGCTTCGGAGGCTACGTCTCGATGGTCAGCCCCCTGCTTCTGCTCATCACCGGAGCATATGTGAGCTACTACTGGTTAACCGCCGGGGGGGTGCTGGAGCGCCTGGTCAGCATAGGCTGAGGATGAGAGCCATGCCCACAGGACACGATCAGGCGCCGGAAGCGTCATGTACCGCCCGGGCGTGGCGACGGCCGATGAACGCTCGTGCGGCGAAGGAGCGATAGGTTCTTCTTTGATCCCCTGACGCACTTTTGATGACCTCGGTACCTCAGCAACTCCTCGGAGCGAGAGCCGCGAAGCGAATCCGGTCTCCGGCCCGCTCTACGAGCGCATCCGTGAACCCCGCAGCGGCCAGTCGACCTGGTAGCGCCGCCGGATCGACCGGGACGAAGGTGTCTTCGATATGCACCGCCCGGCGCTCCGGCGTATCCAGGCCGTCGGTGCCCACTATCAGCCCATTAGGCTGCAGGACTCGGCACACCTCGGCCAACAGTCGGTCCTGCAGCCCGGCCGACGGGACGTGATGCAGCATGGTGAACAGCGTGGCAGCGCTGAAGCGAGCGGCTTCGAACGGCAGCCGGGTGCCATCACCGTGCACGACCGTGACATTGGTCCCGACAAGGCGCCGGGCAAGCTTGGTGGCAAGCGTCTCGTCAATCTCAACGGCGGTAAGCCGTGGAACTACCTGCCGCAGCACGTCGGTCGTCAGGCCCGGGCCCGGGCCAATCTCGAGTACGTCATCGCCCAGCTCATAGCTGGCCAGTACCCAGGGCAGCAATTCGTCAGCCACATAACGAGCCCACTCTGGGCTGGAGCAGAACCTCAGGTGAGACTCATTCATCGCTCGCGACCCCTGGCTCCGGCCTGGTCAAGAATCCCATTCCAGGCTTCCATTGGGCAGCCTGTCGCCTTCTGCACCGAGGTGCGCCGCCGCTCCAGAAGGCGACGACGGGAATTGCTGGTGATCGAATCCAGGGCGGGATGCCGCGTCTCGGCTCTTTAGTCTTCGGTCCGCGGAGTTCACCAAGCTTCGCGGTCGCTCTGAAATCGGCACGGCTCAATGGGCGGTAACGGTTACCACTTTGCCGGCAGACGCAAGCGGGTCGGCCCCGCGCAGGGCCCAACCGAATTTCTCCGGGCCGGCCGGCATCTTGGACGGCACGGTGAACCGCATGGCAAACGTGACGCTGGTCCCGGGCTGCAAGGTCCCGACCGGCCCGCAATTGAGCTGATACGCGACCAGCCCATCGGGGGTAAAGCCCTCGTCATAGGTGGGACAGGTGTCGAAGATAATCGGCGCGCCCGAGATATTGGTGAGCGTCACCGTGTAGTCGACCGTCTTGCCGGCGACGAACTGATCCGGCGCATGCATGCCGGCCCGCCACTGCGGCGCCTGGGTGACGACCTGGTCAGCGGCAGGCGGCTGGATCGGCCCGACCAGGAGCCGCCGGCCTTGCGACGGATCGTCGCAACGAGAGGGACCCCACGCCAGCCCCTCGTTCAGAAGTGGCACGCGCACCGACCTCGCACTGCTGGGGATCGTGAGGTCGACCGCGACGATGTCCGGTGGCGTCCCGCCGCAGTAGTACCACTCGAAGAGGACGTAAGCATTCGGGCCACCCTGATGAGGGACCGGGGCGGGCTGGTTCGGTTGAAGCACGCCGATCGGAATGTCTCGCCCGCCATTGCCCACGATGCCCCCGGGATCATTCGATTCCTGGAGCGGCAGGGCCGTACCCTGCTTGCTGATCAGCGACAAATCCGGGAAGCCTTGTACGGCACACGCCGTCGCGCTGTGGTTCGCGAGCGCGATGCTGTATAGGATGTGCCCGGTGGCCCCGCTGGCGCCATTGGCGACGGCGTAGAGATCGTTGACGCCACAGCTCCGAACCGTTTTTGGAGCGGGGATGGGAGCGATCGAGTTCGCGATATTCCAGAACTCGGACTCGGTTAAGCCTTCAGTAGAGAGGAAATATGGAGGACCCGGCTGTCCGCCGACGGCCGTCCCCGGTTCGTTCCAAATCAACCACCGATGGCTGGTGGTCAGGGTCGCATCGTCGACCTGGTAGTCGGCGCGTACGCCGCGATAGATCGGACGCGACTGGCGAACGTTTGACGTGCCCGGAGGTGGGTTTGGTACCACGATCGCAAAGGAGATCTTGCGGCCCCCGGGGGCGAGATAGTCCACGCTGAACGAACTTGGGTCATCGTAAAGCCGGGCTTGAAACCCCGCAGGAATCGCGGTCGGCAGGAGCACCGGCTGGACATCGATGACCGTTTGCCGGATGTCCTGCGCGGCCTGATCGGGCCACATGATCTTCGGCGGTTGGGCGGTCGAGGAATTTGCCGGCAGCGGGATCCAGGGAATGACGCCGGATACCGGCGAGGGAGAGGGCGAGCGCTTGACCGGTCCTGGAGTGATGCTATGCAGCCGCGAGAACCCCAGCGCTACCAGCGCCACGAAGATGAGCAGGGCGGCGGCCATCATCAGCTCCCGAAGCATCGAGCGACGCGCCGGATGGTGGGGCGCCAGTGTCCGCGCCATGATGCTGGCGTGCAGCCTCGCCGGCGGCTCGGTACCGTCTTTGAAGGCCGGCCCCAGTCGGCGCAAACCCTCTTCCAATTCAATCGGCGGGCCACTCATGCCGGCACCTCCCCGGCGACGGACTCCGGACCGAGCCGGCCACGCAGTCGCTTCAGGGCCCGATGCACGCGCACTCGAGCGGCGGTTTCGCTGGACCCCAGCACTTCGCCAACCTCGGCGAACGAAAGGCCGTCAACGTAATGTAGGTAGATCGCCTGGCGGTCGGCGAACGGTGCCGCCAGCAGCGCGTTCAGCACTTCGCGATCCTGGGCGCGGTGGACAACCTCATCGACCGGATCGACTGCGGGCGGATCCCAGAAGCGAAGCGTGGCTTCGAGCAGGCGGCGTCGATGGTAGTCCCGGGCAAGATTGGTGATGGCCCGATACAGCCAGCGGCGGAAATCGGGCTCAGCCGTGGGCGTATTCGGCGAGGACCAGACCCTCGCAAACGCCTCCTGTACCAATTCCTCGGCAATCGAGCGGTTGTGCGTCAGCATCACTGCAAAGTGGTAGGCGGGCCGCTCAAACCTCCGGGCTAGCGGCTCGAACCACGTTCGATCAGGGTCCAGTTGTGCGCTCCTCTAAGCATGTTGATCTACACAACGGGCAACGGCGCGATTCGTTACATGGTCGGCCTCGAGGCGGTTACACCGTGAGCTGGGAAGCGCAAACGACCGGGCTTAACCAGCGTTTTTTAACCTGTTACCAGATCAGGCCACCCAGCTTTTGCATACGGCCTAACTCGCCGACAGCGCCCAGTAACGCGGTGCGGACCCATCTCAAGCCCGCACCTACCTCCGGCTAAGGGTGGGAGAGAACCCGCGAATGGCGCGGGAAAATTCCTGCAGGCAAGCTGGGCGCTGAAGGAAGACCACCGGTAGAAGGTCTGGTCCTAAATTCCTAATCGCTTGCAGGTCGCCGGGATCGTTAGCCCCTTGACCCTGCAGCTCTCCGCTTCGCGCGGCTTGGCAGTGATCTGCTGCACGCGATATCGCTTGCTCGGCATCCTCCACCTCCATTTCCTCTCATTTCAGACGATCACCACAAAGGAAATGGACCAAACAGAGGGGGCCGGACACGGTCTTTTATCGAAAGACAGGAGGAGCGACCCGGGCCCCCTAGTCAACCTTCGGCAGCCAGACCTGCCTCCACGTACGGGAATTGGCTGAGCCGCAGATCACCTTTCACTGACTCTTGGTCATTCTTTGAGGTCAGAACGGAGATCGCAAGTCGAAGTCGCCGTATAGGTCTCCTTTGTCCAGCTGGACGTAGCGCATGACCATCACAAAGGTCGTGTGGCCAAGGATGCGGCGCAGGCGCTCGATCTCGCCACCGTTCCGTGATCGCTAATCGAGTTGAGTTGGAGGCCCAATTGCCTTTTCAACCCGGCATGGAACTGCTCGCCGTAGTCGGCCCCTGCGGAAAATCGTGATGGCGTGATGCGGCGCGTTCCCTCTGTGTCAACCTGACGTGAGACATCTCCCTCTGCGAAATTAGTGGGCCAAGAGGGGGCGGAAAGGAGAACATCTCGTCATGGTGGCAATGCCGTTGGTGGAGCAGTCTACGGAGCGAGCGCATGGGTCCGAGCCCGACCCGGAGGTGCCGGCGAAGGCGAAGCACCGCGTCTACAGCGCCGCCTACAAGATCCGCCTCCTGAGTACGAGGGCCTGAGAGGATGTAGCGACCGATGTAGCCACCAGACTGAAATGTGTCTCTTAAAGGCGTCCTCCCTGGAGTTAAGAACGGGCGATAAGCTCGGCAACAGGCCAATAGCAGCTGTTTGAAAACAGCTGCTATTGGCTGGCTCCCCGCCGTCTGCTGGGGCGGTGGTGTCGGCATTGGCGGCCAGTGCAGCGCGGCGATACTACATAGATGTGCACGAAAGCGGGCAGCGCGCATCCGGCGGACCGCGCCGCTTACTCTGAGGGCGGTGTCTAAACCGGCCGACACGCTATGGGATCTTGAGGCTCACTCCAAGGGCAAGCACCATATCTTGCGACGGTACATCCAGGCGTGGCTGCCCATCATGTCCATGTCCAACCCGCGCATCGTCATCGTCGATGGTTTCGCCGGCCCGGGTCGCTACCTGGGGGGCGAGGAGGGATCTCCGCTGATCCTGCTTAACGCCTACCTCAACCACCACTACCGAGCGAAGATGAAATCCGAGGTCGTCTACCTCTTCATCGAAGAGCGCCAGGACCGGGTTGAACACCTGCGATCGGAGATCGTCAAGATCACCTTGCCCGACAATGTCAAAGTCCACCTCCAGCATGGTCGCTACCAGGACGTCTTCGGTACCCAGCTGGAGGGGATCCGAGCTGGGGGAAAGCAGCTAGCACCGACCTTCGCCTTCGTCGACCCATTCGGCTACTCCGATGCTTCCATGGACCTCACCGGCCAGTTCCTCCAGTTCCACGGCTGTGAGGTCCTCGTCTACATGCCGCTGCCGTTCGTCGCACGCTTCGTGACGCGTGCCGGCCAGGAGCGCGCGATGACATCGTTGTTCGGCACTGACCGTTGGCAGGAAGCCGCCAAGCTCAATGGGGATAAGCGGCGGACCTTCTTGCACGACCTTTTTCGCGAGCAGCTACGCTCAAATGGCAGCAAATTCGTGCGATCATTCGAGATCCAGTCGGACGCTAGCCATGGTTACGACCTCTTCTTTGGCACAAATAACGACCTTGGACTCCGACGGATGAAGGAGGCGATGTGGAGCCTCGACCCGATCACCGGGCAGCACTTCGCCGACTCAACCACGACTGGTCAGCTCGTCCTATTCCAGGATGCCGTCGATGTTCACCCACTCCGCACGGCGCTCCGGGACCAAGTCGGCACCCGGCCATTCACGATCGAGGAGGCCGAACGCTTCACCCTCGTGGACACCGCATACATCCCGTCCCACCTGCGGAAGCCTATCCTGATCCCGGCCGAGACCGAGGGCCAACTGAAGGTGCTCTCCACGCGCAAGAAATCCCGAACCTACCCACCTGGCACCCGGATGCAGTTCGTGCAATGAGCGCCAGTTGCACCTATACTCTCGGAACATGCGAACATATGTTCGTTGGCAACAATGAATACCACCTCCATTGAGTGGACCGACGCCAGCTGGAATCCGGTGACGGGCTGCACCGAGGTCAGCCCCGGCTGCGATCACTGCTACGCGCGCACCTTCGCCAACCGATGGATCGGCGTTCCCGGTCACCCATACGAGCGAGGCTTCGCGGTGACGCTCCGTCCCGATCGGCTCGACCAGCCACTGCGCTGGAAGCACCCCATGCGGGTATTCGTCAACTCCATGAGCGACCTCTTCCACGTCGCGGTGCCGGAGCCCTTCATCCGTGAGGTGTTCGCCACCATGGCGGCGGCGCCTCAGCACCAGTTTCAGGTGCTCACCAAGCGGGCTGACCGAATGGAGCGGGTGACCCGAAGGCTGGATGTTCCCGACAATGTCTGGCTCGGCGTCAGCATAGAGGCGCCGACCTACTACAGCCGGATCCGACACCTGCAGCGCACCGACGCGCCCGTTCGCTTCCTCTCCTGCGAGCCGCTCATTTCTGGCCTGAACGATCTACCGTTGCGCAACATTGACTGGGTGATCGTCGGCGGCGAGAGCGGCGCCGGCGCACGGCCGATGAGACCGGCCTGGGTTCGGTCCATCCGCCGTCAGTGTCGCGCTGCCGGGGTCGCGTTTTTCTTTAAGCAATGGGGCGGAGTAAGGAAGAAGCAAGCCGGTCGGCTCCTCGATGGCCACACGTGGGACGCTATGCCAACTCCTCGACCACGAAAAGCTGAACCTCCGGCCCTCGCTATCTAGCGGCTCGTTGCTCGTGGGCCCAACTCCTCCAGCTCGACGCCCGACGCCAAGCTCTGGCAAACCCACCGACACGCGTCAGTCTCGCCGGTTCAAATCCTGTCGTCGGCTGACCCTTTTTTTGTGCGACTTCGGCTGAAGCACGGCAAAACGTGTTCGGCTGATGCTTTACACAAATTCGGCTGATGCCTAACAGCTGTTTCGCTGATGCTTGACACTCCTGCGCATGAAGGAGTTGAGCGTGGGAGAGCAGCGGTACAAGGCGGTCATGGCGGTGCTCAGCGGCGGGCGGACGGTGACGGAGGTGGCGCGGGACTGGGAAGTGAGCCGGCAGACGATGCACGCCTGGCTGGCTCGCTACGAGTTGCAGGGCATGGAGGGGATGGGCGACCGGTCGCACCGGCCGACCCGGTGCCCGCATCAAATGCCGGCGCTGGTCGAGGTGCGGGTGCTGAAGATGCGGCGTCACAAGCCGTTCTGGGGCCCGCATCGACTGGTCCTGGAGTTGGGCAAGAAAGGCGTGACCCCGACGCCGTCGGCCTCAGCGATCTATCGCTGCCTGCTCCGGGCAGGCATGATTCAGCCGACCCCCATGCGGTGGCGACGCGAGGACTGGAAACGCTGGGAGCGAGGGATTGCGGGCACCGACCGCTTCACCATTGCTCGGCGCTTTCGATGGGCGTTTGGAACGAGCCCAGACCGATACCGCATGCTGCGCCGCCTGGCGCTCGCGCGTGCCCCGATCGAAAGTGGACAGTCACTGGCGCAAGCCGCCGCCGGGGCCGGGTTCGCAGACCAAAGTCACATGACCCGCCAGTTCGAGCGGACGTAGGGTCTGACGCCAGCCCGGTGGTTAGCCCTCGCAGGCGCCTCGTGAGGGTTACCGGTGTTGATCAAGACCGTCCCGTTCGAGGTCGCGCGGGACAACGGTCAGCACCTGGGCGCTAACTCCCAGCTGGAGCCAGCAACGGCACCAGATCTCTACACTGGCCAAGATGAGGCTGAGCGTGCTGGGTGGTTGCGGTGCCTGGCCGGCGGCCGGACAGGCGTGCAGCGGCTACCTGGTGGAGCACGACGACTTCCGACTCCTCATCGACCCCGGCTATGCGACCCTCCCGCGGCTGCTGCAGGTGACCGGCGCTGAGCTGATCGATGCGGCATTGGTCAGCCACGGCCACCCGGATCACTGCGCTGACCTGCACCCCCTGCTGCGCGCCCGAGCCCTGCGAGACGATCCACCACCCAGTCTTCCCGTCTACACTCTGCCGGATGCCGTCGACCGGGTCCTGGCCCTCGACCGCCCCGGAATGCTCGACGACGCATACGTCGTCCGCGAGTTCGCCGCCGGCGAGGGCTTCCGCGTTGGCCCGTTCCAGGTCGAGACCTGGCTGCTACCGCACTCCGTCCCGAACGCTGGGATTCGACTGATTGTCGGCGGGCGGACCCTTGCCTACACCGGGGATACGGGGCCGAGTCCCGACTTGGTATATCTCGCGCGCTCTGCCGATCTGTTTCTCGCAGAGGCCACCTTCCCTGAGAAGGTGCCCACCGGCTCGGCCCGCCACTTTTCGAGCGCCCAGCAAGCTGGGGAGCTCGCCGCCAGAGCCGCGGTCGGGCATCTAATCCTCACCCACCTATTGCCCGATTCAGACCCATCGGCCGCCGAGCAGGCGGCTCGTCGCTTCTATCACGGCACAATTACTGTTGCCCGATGGGGCACGATCGTCGACCTCGATTGAGCGCCCGCCAGCCCGACCGAGAAATGGCCCATCTTGGCAAACGTCGGGGGCAGCTGCCCAATGACCTTGATAGTCGGGTACGTGACCTTGCTGGCCATGACGTCCTCGAGCGTGCGTGCGGTCAGGGATTCACTACAGGGGCCCTCGCCTGGAAAGGAGCGAATAGCGTC